>JGI12210J13797_10931867_pt1 | contig 27792 bp, 25 predicted proteins | sample ElkSlonscriptome_3_FD_13797 | JGI IMG/M metagenome (IMG submission 13797) | reverse complement strand
AAAAGGCGAACACGGTCGAGCAGCTCAAGGCGGAGTATGACAGCCGCGATGAGCTGAATCTCGTGATCGCTTGCGAAGGAACGCGCAAGTCGGATGGCAAATGGAAATCGGGCTTTTACAACATTGCCAGGGCCGCCGGTGTACCCATCGTTCTGGCCTATGCGGACAATGACAAGCGGACCATTGGCTTTAGTCAGCCCATGATGCCGACCGGGAATTATGGTGAGGATTTGCTCAGGATTGCCGAATGGTTCCGCTCCAAAATCCCCGATCTGGAACGATACAAGGTGCTCGAAGCGCAGGCGCGCGCCATTATTGCGGGCAAGAACGACTTCTGATCGGGTGGTGCGCTGATGCTACAGCATGTGCTGCGCTGCACAATTTTTCGCTGAAAGTCCTTTAAGCATCAGGCAAGAGTGTCTATTTGTGCTTCAACCTTGGAGCCCCCCGCCAATGCCACTTTCACCGGAAACCCGCGAGACCGAGCGCAAGCGCATCGCTCAGATGGTGCTCGACCTTGTGAAAGAACGCGGGACCGAAATCCCCTACACCGTCGCGATCAGCGAAAGCGGGCTGACACGCGCCCGGTTCGAACAGCTGTTTGAAGATTACGACGACATGTTCGATGCCATCGCACAATTGTGGTTGCATCCGCATATGGTGGTGATGGAAGAGGTGCTGGCAACAGACCTTCCCCCGATCCGCAAGATGTACGAATTCTTCCGCCGACGCTTCGTGATTTCGCGCGACCGCTGGAAGGAAGACCCCGAAAGCTTCACGATCATTTGCGAAATGGGCGCAGCCAATTTTGAGCGGGTCCGGTCCTATGTCGATCTGGCCGATCATTATCTGTGTGAAGTGATCGTGCAGGCGCAGGCGGATGGCTATTTCACCGGGTTGGAGATTGATGAGACATTGTCGCTGATCAACCAGATGATCACCCATTACGCCATCCCGGACTCGCTGATTTATCTGGGCGACAAACTGACCGAGGAAAAGCTGGCCCGTATCATCGATACGATTTTTACCGGGCTGAGCGGGGAAACGGGCGCCTCCGCGCGCGGCGTAAACACTTTGCGCGTGCTATCCTGAAGTTTTCAGCGGTTCAGCGCTTGGGCCGCTTGAATTGCAGGACATTGCGCGGCGGCTTTCTGCCTCCATCAATACCAAGGCGATCCTCTGACAGCGCGTATTTCAGGCTGGCTCCGACCATGACCGCAGAGATCAACATGATGACGCAGGCCCACACCCAGTGTGGCAGCCATAAAGCGTCTTCGATCTGGCCGGTATCCGACAATATTTGCTGTCCTTCGATAACCGCCGCCTCGGTGAAGAGGTAGTTCATATCGCTCAGCATACTGAGCGCGGCGAGCATGCCCACAAATTGCAAAGTGAACCGCATCAAGCCGCCAGGCGCGCGCCACGCCACCAGCGCAAGGCTCGCCCCGACCAATGGGAGTACGGAATAGCCGACAGGGGAGCGGACATAGACAATCACCGAGAGGAAGATTGCCGCCGCCGTACCCAAGAGCACAGGCCGCCAGAGCCGCTGATGCGCGCTTGCCATGATCAGGCCAGAGCCCGCGAGGATCGGGCCGATCGGGCCACCGGCGGCGATGGCGGCTCTTTGAAGTGACGAGATATCCGCCACATAGAGGCTCTGCGCGACGCCTGATCCGTCTGCAAAAATCTCAAGCTGTTCGAACTCCTGCCCCATCGCAATGGCGGTCAGGCCGTGGCCCATTTCGTGGAACCAGGTGGTCAGAATTACGAAGGGATAGATCAGGTAAGTGCCGAAGGGCAGAGCAGGCAACCAAAGCACCAGCAGCACCGCCAGGATCAGACGTCCCACTTGCTCTGCCTGACTGCCTGGTTTGACGATTGGCTGCATCTTCTTGCTGCGCGCCGGGCGCTATACCTGTTCCGCCAGCGGCTCAGGCTCGTCCGTCACATCTTCGCGCACTTTGCCGTCCGCCCCGACCCGGGTGCGGTATTCTTCCGCGGACTCTTCGTCCTCTGCGCGTTGTTCCTGCAAAATGGACCATGTCGCCAGAAACAGTCCCGCGACCAGCGGGCCAAGGACAATGCCTGAGAAACCCGCAATCGAAAGGCCGCCAAGTGTGGTCACCAGAATGATCCAGTCAGGAATACCTGTGTCACGGCCCACCAGTATCGGGCGCAGCACATTGTCAGCCGAACTGATGATTATGGAGCCTGATCCCAGCACAAAGACCCCCTGCCAGATGTCGCCGGAGACCAGCATCCAGACGCCCACAGGAAACCACACCAGCGCCGTGCCGACTGCGGGGATGAGCGCGAGGATCGCCATCAGCACGCCTAGCAAAAGCGCCGATGGCACCCCTGCGATGGCCATTGTGATGCCACCCAAAGTGCCCTGGACAAGCCCGACCACGCCGGATCCCTTGATCACGGCGCGCACAATTCCGAGGAACCGCTCTGACAGGCGGTCGGCAATTTCGCGCTCGACCGGGGCAGAGTGTAGCAAGGTCTCGCCGATGCGGGTGCCATCGCGAAGCAGGAAGTAGGTGACGTAAAGGCCAAGGGCAAAGCTGAGTAAAACACCCAGCGCGCCGCCGCCGATGGAAAGCGCTTGTTCCGCGATGAGGCCTGCGCTTTCGTTCAGAATTTCAAGCAGACGGGCCTGAGCCTCCGAAAAATCGTCGAAACCCTGTTCAGCCAGCGAGTTCTGTACAAAGCCCGGCAGGTAAGCGAAGCCCTGTTCAAACCACGCGTCAACATCGGGCGGGTTTTTCTGGAATTCGGTGACGACTGCAAGCGCTTCACGGATAACGAGCGCGCCGATCCACAGGGCGGGCAAAATCACCGCGAGCAAGATAATCAGTAGCGTTAGCAACGCCGCCGGATTGCGTTTACCGCGGCACTTGATCAGGCTCCATTTGTAGAGCGGTTGGAACATGATCGCGGCGAGCGCAGACCACAACAAGGGCGTCGCAAAAGGCCATGCGATCCAGATCAACATGATCGTCACCGCCCCCAAGACGAGGAGGAAGCTGATCTGCTGAAGATCGCTCGTATTGTGCGGCGGTCGCGTCATGGCCTGTGATGTCGCGTCTTACCTCGCAAACATCAAGTGTTGCGGCTGTTCGAGCGCCAAGTTGCGTAAAATACGTGCCAAATCACGCATCCAGATTGGCTACGTTCAAAGCGTTGTCCTGAATGAACTCACGGCGCGGTTCGACCACGTCACCCATCAGGCGAGTGAAGATTTCGTCCGTCACATCCGCATCCTCGACCTTCACTTGCAGCAGCGCGCGATTTTCCGGATCGAGGGTGGTCTCCCACAGCTGTTCCGCGTTCATCTCGCCCAGACCCTTGTAACGCTGCACGGCGAGGCCTTTGCGGCCCGCCGCAAACACCGCTTCGAGCAATTGGGTCGGGCGCATGATTGCATCATCGCCGGACATCGCGACGGGATCGTCTGCCTCTGTATCGTCGGCGGGGACGGTGTCTTCTTCGGCTTCGTCGGCGCTGCCTTTCACCAGACGCACCGGTGCGGCGTAGGCTTCGGCTTGCGGGCCGGCGAGGCCATGCAGTTTGAGCGCTTCGGTGCTTTCAAGGAAGCGCGCCTCGATATCGTGAACATCGGTGACACCGCGCCACAGGCGGGAGAACTGGACCGAGCCATCCTCCAGCATGCGAGCGCTCCAGCGCGCTTCGCTGTCACCCAGCTGGACCCGCTGCGCGGTAAACTCGAGCGCGGTGATGCGCTGTTCGCGGGAAAGCGCCGGATCAAGGGCGCCCGAAAGCGCCATCTGTTCCACAAGCGCGCTGTCATAACGGCGCGGCACAAATGCCAGCAGGTTCTTGAGCCGCAGGGCATACTCCACCAGAGTGCGCAGGTCTTCGCCCGAGCGCGCACCGTCCTGTGTTTCGAGCACGCGGCCTTGCAGTCCCGCATCCACCAGATACCGATCGAGCGCAGGCTGATCTTTCAGGTAAACTTCGCTGCGACCCTTGGCGACCTTGAACAAGGGAGGCTGAGCGATGAAAAGGTGTCCTGCTTTCACGATCTCGGGCATCTGGCGATGGAAGAAAGTGAGCAGCAGTGTGCGGATATGCGCCCCGTCGACATCGGCGTCGGTCATGATCACGATCTTGTGATAGCGCAGTTTTTCCAGGTTGAACTCATCGCGAATGCCGGTGCCCATCGCCTGAATCAGCGTGCCGACTTCCTTGGATGAGATTATCCGGTCAAACCGTGCCCGCTCCACGTTCAGGATTTTACCCTTGAGCGGCAGGATCGCCTGCGTCTTGCGGTCGCGCCCCTGCTTGGCAGAGCCGCCAGCGGAATCGCCCTCGACCAGAAACAGTTCGGCCTTGGTCGCGTCACGTTCCTGACAGTCGGCCAGCTTGCCCGGCAGACTGGCGACGCTCATCGCGCCCTTGCGGCTCATTTCGCGGGCGCGCTTGGCCGCCTCGCGCGCAGCGGCGGCATCGATGATCTTTTGAATGATCGAGCGCGCATCCGCCGGATTTTCCTCCAGCCACTCGGTCATTTTCTCGCTCATCAGCGATTCAAGTGGCTGGCGCACTTCGGAAGACACCAGCTTGTCCTTGGTCTGGGAAGAGAACTTGGGATCAGGCAGTTTCACGCTGACAATGGCGGAAAGCCCCTCGCGCATATCCTCGCCTGTCAGGCTGACCTTTTCCTTTTTCAGCAGTCCTTCACGCTCTGCATACCCGTTCAACGTGCGGGTCAGCGCGGCGCGGAATGCGGCGAGGTGCGTGCCGCCATCGCGCTGAGGAATGTTGTTGGTGAAGCACAGCACATTTTCGTAATAGCTGTCATTCCATTGCAGCGAGACATCGATCCCGATGCCTTCCTTGTTCGCAGACACGGCAATCGGTTCAGCGACCAGCGGCTGTTTGTTGCGATCGAGGTACTTGACGAAGGCTGCAATACCGCCCTCGTAATACAGATCATGCTCCGCCGGCTCTTCATGCCTCAAGTCGCGAAGCAGGATACGCACGCCGGAATTCAGAAAGGCTAGCTCGCGATAGCGGTGTTCAAGCTTGTCAAAATCGTAATCGGTGACGTTCTTGAAGGTGTCGTTGGAATGGTGGAATGTGACCCGCGTGCCCTTTTTGAACCCGTTATCGTCGGGGTTCTGGTCCACTTTGGGTGCATCCCCGAGGATTTCCAGCGACTTGACCGCATCGCCATGCTCAAACCGCATCCAGTGCTCTTTGCCGTCGCGCCAGATTTTCAGCTCCAGCCATTCCGAAAGCGCATTCACCACGGAGACGCCCACGCCGTGCAGACCGCCGGATACCTTATAGGCGTTATCGTCAGAGGTGTTTTCGAACTTACCGCCCGCATGCAACTGGGTCATGATCACCTCGGCTGCGGAGACACCCTCGCCCGCATGCATGCCGACAGGAATGCCGCGCCCGTTATCCTCTACGCTGACGCTACCATCCGCGTTCAATTCAATCAGGACAAGGTCGCAATGCCCGGCCAAAGCTTCGTCGATGGCATTGTCCGACACCTCGAAAACCATGTGATGCAGGCCTGACCCGTCATCGGTGTCGCCGATATACATTCCGGGCCGTTTGCGGACGGCGTCCAAGCCTTTGAGAACCTTGATCGAGTCCGCGCCATATTCGCCCCCTTGCTTCTCGGGCATTTTTTCGTTCGGGGCGGAATTTCCGGTATTGTCAGAAGTGTTTTGATCCATGCCCATCATATAGGCGCAAAGGGACGGATTCCCAAGCTTGGCGCGCAGTGTCGAGCGGCTTTTCCACCGCTTGACGAATGCGCTGGGACTGCCCGCCCAAAACTGTCGCGAAACGGGCACAAACAGGCTCGCGGCATTGCGCCCTGATGTGCAGCAGGTCTTGCGGTGAAGGGGCCGCTGGGGCACCTGTTTCCGATGACACAGATTAACCCGACCGACCCCGCGATGCGCGATGCCATGATCGCGGAACTCTCGCAGCCGTTTGGCTCCTACACCGAAATTCTCACCGGCTGGGCACGGGCACAGCCCGATGCGATTGCGCTGATTGATGAGCGCCGGGATGTGGCGTGGGCTGAACTGATCGGGCTGGTTGAGCGGTTGGCGGCGCGGATGATCGAGACCGGGCTGGAGCGGGGGCAATCGGTCGCCATTCTGGGCACGAGCAGCGTCGAGTATGCGCTGGTATTTCTCGCCGCGGTGCGCGCTGGCGGCGTTGCCGCTCCGCTGACAACCAGTGCAAGCCCTGAACAACTTGCGGGAATGGCTCGAGATTCCGGCGCGCGGCACCTGTTTATCGATGCTGGCAAAGCCACCGAGCTTGGCCCTGATTTTATGGCGCAGATGATCCGCGTGCCTTTGGAGAATATTGAAGGCTGGATGGCCCCGCCGGGATCGCGCGCGCCCGCAATCACGCCTGAGCGGAAAGATGCGTTCAACATCATCTATTCCAGCGGTACGACGGGTGTTCCCAAGGGGATCGTGCACAGTCACGTCATGCGCTGGCGTCAGTTTGGCGCAACTGCCCTGTCTTATCTGGAAAGCGGGCTGGAAGTGCGCTCGCTTGCCTCCACACCGCTTTATTCAAACACGACGATGGTCGCATTTTTGCCGCCGCTGCTGGCGGGCGGGACTGTGCGCATCATGGGCAAATTCGATTGCGCGCGATGGCTCGAACATGCGCAAGCGGACCGCGCGACCGTCACGATGCTGGTGCCGGTCCAGTATCAGCGGCTGATGGACTTTCCCGCGTTCGACGAATTCGATCTCTCCTCGCTGGCGCTCAAATATTGCACCTCCGCACCGTTCTCTGCGGAGTTGAAGCGGCAAGTGCTGGACCGGATGCCGGGCGGTTTGATCGAGATTTACTCTATGACCGAAGGCGGCGTTGTCTGCCTGCTCGAAGCGCACAAATTCCCCGACAAGCTGCACACGGTCGGGCGGCCCGCGCCGGGCAGCGAAATGAAAGTGCTGGATGATGCGGACAACGAGGTGCTCGCCGGAACCCCGGGCAATCTGATCGGGCGCAGCCAGACGATGATGTCAGGCTATAAGAACCGCCCAGATAAAACCGCAGAGGCGCAATGGACCGATCCCGCCACGCAGGAGGTCTGGATGCGGATGGGCGATATCGGGCGCGTGGATGAAGAAGGCTTTGTCGAACTGGTGGGCCGCGCCAAGGACATGATAATCTCGGGCGGGTTCAACATCTATCCCAGCGACCTTGAGGCCGAACTGGAGCGCGAGGACGATGTGCTGGAGGCCGCCGTGGTCGGTATCGCATCGCGCCAATGGGGGGAGACGCCGGTGGGCTTTGTCGTCCGGGCAGAGGGCGCGCGCGACCCTGCGGACATCATGGCGGCGGTCAATGCGCGCCTGGGCAAGACCCAGCGCCTGTCCGCGCTCCACCCGATCAATGAAATGCCGCGCAGCCATATCGGCAAGCTGCTGAAAACGCAGCTGCGCGATCTGGCTGGCGGCAAACAGGTTTAGTCAAACTGCGCAATCGCCGTTGCGTAAATACTCAGACAATGAGCGTGTTGAATGAAAATGCGCTGATGCTGACCGCAATGGCAAGGGCAACAGCCTTCTGCATGATGCTATTCATATCGTATCTCCTGTGTGGAACGCACTATGCGCTCTGTGTCACGAATATAGATACGAACTCACGAGTAATATTGTTACTACATCAAGAAAGATAATTACAATTACTGTAATCGATCCCGCCGATTTTTCCTGAAAGCCCAAAAGTGGGGGCGAAGACGCGGCCGCCAATTTTAGGGGGGGGGAGGGACGACCGCGTCTTGCTCACTGCTTTCGTCGCTGGGTGGCCCAGTCTCTCGCGCCGATCCCTTAGCGCAAGTGTAAACGGGCAATCTGGAGCAAAGGCCTTGGGGAATGGCCGGGTTGCGCGGGTCGGCGAGCCTGGCACTTTGATGCCGTCGCCTCGCGCGCATTGCTCCAACAGCAACACTTTCAGCTGGCATGGCTCCGTATTCAGGTGCTCTGCCAAAAGCGGCGCAGGGGGGAGAGAGGTCCCGCGTCTCCGCTATGCGCCATATATGTGTTTCACAGGATCGAACACAAATGCGAAAACGCCAAATTTGATTGCATAAAACGCAAGGTCAGGATTTCCGCACCGGATACTAAAACGGCCACCGGGCCTGCGCGCAATGCCCGCAGTCGGTGACCGTTTTGAAGCCTTCAATTTCAGGCCCTGTAATTTCAGGCCCTGTAATTTCCGGCGCTGTAATTTGCGGCAGTGTGACCGCAGGATGATTGTCCTGCAGTCCTACACTCAGTTTGCAGCAGCCTGACGTCCGGCGCGCTGACGTGCGGCGGCGACGCGCTCGGCCTTGGCGAGAGCTTCCGCACGGGCGTTGGCAATGCAGGCTTCGTCGCGGATCGGACGGCCATAACCATAGGGCGAACGCTCATTGATGGTGCAGGCCTCACGCAGGCGGGCATCGATGCGCGCTTCAAGCGCGGCGCGGCCTTCGGTGCTGGACAGATCGATGTCAGAAGTGTCGATACGGACGGTCACAACTTCTTCGCCGGACTGCGGAGCGGCGGCCACAGGTGCGGCGATCGCGGCACCAATGCCGCAAAGAGCGATGAGCGGGAGAGAGAAACGCATGGTAGAGTATCCTTTGGAAGAGGGATCGGGGTATTGAGTGTGCCGCTGACCGGCCTTCAGTTGTGATTTAAAACCTTTGTGCACCGCACAAGATAATTGTGCAAATGCGAAGAGCGCCAAAAGTGTTCCGAAAAATGCACGGTTTCGGGGGTTTTTCTCGGGAACCAGCCGCTTTCCCGCAAAAATGGTGCATTGCAGCATCACTTACCTGCACTTGGCTGAACTTGGTGCTGTTGCGCGCGCCTATGGGCCGGGTCGGGCGGCATGGCACCTACTGGCTCCCTCCATACTGGACAGTTTGGAGGTGGAACCGTAATCGCCCAGACCATGAACCAGACCACCACATCGCAGCCGTCAGGCGAACCCGCCCCGCAGGTTTCGGATTCAATACTGATCGTCGACTTCGGCAGTCAGGTGACACAATTGATTGCGCGCCGCGTGCGTGAGGCGGGCGTCTATTCCGAGATTGCCCCGTTCACGATGGCGCAGGCCGCATTCGAACGAATGAAGCCCAAGGGCATTATCCTGTCAGGCTCTCCCGCCAGCGTGCCCGATGATGGCTCCCCGCGTTGCCCGCAGTCCCTGTTGGAGGCGGGGGTTCCGGTGCTAGGTATCTGCTATGGCCAACAGGTGATGAGCCACCAACTGGGCGGCGAAGTGCGGCCCGGCCATGAAACCGGAGAAGGCGGCGAATTTGGCCGCGCTTTCCTGACCGTGGCCAAGGATTGCGCGCTGTTTGACGGCCTTTGGAAAGAAGGCGAGCGGCATCAGGTCTGGATGAGCCACGGTGACAAGGTCACGCAGTTTGCGCCGGGGTTTGAAATCGTCGCCACCAGCGACGGCGCTCCCTTTGCCGTGATCGCAGATGAAAGCCGCAAGTTTTACGGCACGCAATTCCACCCCGAAGTGGTGCACACCCCCGATGGCGGGAAGCTGCTCGCCAATTTTGTGCGCCATGTCTGCGGGCTGGCCGGTGACTGGACCATGGCGGAGTTCCGCAAGACCAAGATCGCCGAAATTCGCGAGCAGGTGCGCGATGGGCGAGTCATTTGCGGCCTGTCGGGCGGGGTCGATAGCGCGGTTGCCGCTGTCCTGATCCACGAAGCCATCGGCGACCAATTGACCTGCGTTTATGTCGACCATGGCCTGATGCGGCTGAACGAGACCGAGCAGGTCGTCTCCCTGTTCCGCGATCACTATAACATTCCCCTCGTCGCGGTGGATGCCGAGGAAACCTTCCTCGAAGGGCTCGCTGGCGTCTCAGACCCTGAGAAAAAGCGCAAATTCATCGGCGGGGCGTTCATCGATCTGTTTGAGGCTGAAGCAAAGAAAGTCGGCGGTGCGGATTTCCTCGCTCAGGGCACCCTCTATCCCGATGTCATTGAAAGCGTTTCCTTCACCGGCGGGCCATCCGTCACGATCAAGAGCCATCACAATGTCGGCGGCCTGCCAGAGCGCATGAATATGGCTCTGGTTGAGCCTTTGCGAGAGCTGTTCAAGGATGAAGTGCGCGAGCTGGGCCGTGAGCTGGGCCTGCCCGAGGCGTTTGTGGGCCGGCATCCGTTCCCCGGACCCGGCCTGGCGATCCGCATTCCGGGCGAGGTTACCAAAGAACGCTGTGATATCCTGCGCAAAGCGGACGCGATTTATCTCGAAGAGATCCGCAACGCCGGATTGTACGACGCGATCTGGCAGGCTTTCGCCGTGCTGCTGCCGGTCAAGACCGTGGGCGTGATGGGCGATGCGCGCACCTATGACAGCGTATGCGGGCTGCGCGCCGTCACCAGCACCGACGGGATGACCGCCGATGTGTATCCCTTTGACGCCGCATTCCTGACGCAAGTCGCAACGCGGATCGTCAATGAAGTGAAGGGCATCAACCGCGTGGTTTACGATTACACGAGCAAGCCACCGGGGACGATCGAGTGGGAGTAGCAACGCTCTGGATTGGTGATCGCCCGCGCCCGCTTGATGTCGGTGCGATCATGGTCCCGGGTCTCGCGCTGGCGGGAGTCGTGCTTGCTTTCACGCCTGCGCCCGATTGGCCCACATGGGTTTTCGCACTGCTCGCATGGGATATCGGAGCTGACACGGTCTCCAATGCGACGACGGCAACCCGCGAAGCATGGCGTAATGCGGCGAGCCGATTTAACCGCATCCCTATTCATCGCAAGCCACTTGGCGCTCTATCCACTCGTGCCGTTCTGGCTGACTGATGGAGAGATCGCGTTGGCGCTTCTAGTCTGTGCCTTCTTTATCGCAAAAGTGATGCTCTTTGTTTCAGGCTCGCTGCACACTTCGCGATAGCGCTGGTCGAAGGGGGTCTTGCAACCAATGCGATGTCGCTGCGTTGAGATAAGTTAACGGTATCAAGCCGTTTGAAAGGGACCGTTTCGTGATCACAATGAGCCGCTTCGTCGTCGCCGCCACCGCTCTCTCCCTGAGTGCTTGTACTCAGGCTCCTGATGATGCGCCGCCGCTTGCGCAGGGGTCGTGGAGTGTTGATGCGGATGCCTCCAGTCTTTCCTATGTCAGCGTGAAATCCGGCGAGATCGCCGAGGCCAACACGTTCTCGGGACTGTCAGGCACGGTCGCAGAGGATGGATCGGCCACGTTGCAGATCGACCTCGCATCGCTGGAGACCAAGGTTGATATCCGCAATGAGCGGATGCGCGACATTTTCTTTGAAGTAGCCCAGTACCCGACCGCGACAGTCACCGCAAAGATTGACGCGTCCGCTTTTGACAAGCTGGATGTGGGCGAGACCATTGTGCAACCGCTTGATGCGACGCTGAACGTGAAAGGCGTTGAAGCGCCCGTATCCACTCAGGTTTCCGTCACTCGCATCGCCGAAGATCGCATAATGGCGACCTCGACCGAACCGGTGATTGTCTATGCCGACGCGCTGGAATTGACCGAGGGGCTGGCCAAGCTTCAGGAGATTGCCGGGCTCCCTTCGATTACGCCCGCAGTGCCGGTGACATTCAACATCGCATTTCAGCGGTAAGGCACCTTTGCCCACGATTTTCACCCATGTGGTGGTGCCGCTGGCTTTGGCGGCAGCGGTAGGGCGCACACGTGTTTCTCCCCGTCTTGTCCTTGCTGGTGCAGCCTTTGCGATATTGCCCGATGCTGATGTAGTCGGGTTTTCGCTCGGCATAGAATATGGCGATGCATGGGGGCACCGGGGCGCGAGCCATTCGCTGCTCTTCGCTGCGGCCTGCGCCGGTCTGGTTGCGCTGATATGGGGCGAGGCGCGCAGCGTGATCGGGTTCCTGTTTTTAAGCGTATCGATGGCGAGCCACGGATTGCTGGATACGCTCACCAATGGCGGGCTGGGCGCGGCTTTATGGTGGCCCTTTGACGAGGCGCGCATCTTTGCTCCTGTCACGCCGGTCAGGGTTTCGCCCATCGGTGCAGGCTTTTTCTCGATGAGGGGGCTCGCCGTCCTGTGGTCAGAGATGCGCTGGATCTGGTTGCCATGCATCGTGCTGGCAACGCTTGCGATGGGGTTGCGCCGGATTGGACTGGAACGTGCAGCTCGATCTCGGCTCTGATCCGCACACACAGACACTTCGCGAGGCGCAGACCGCTTTGATCGCCGGATTCGGGCGGATTGTTCGCCCGCCCGAAAAACGCCGCGATCCTGTCTGGGTGCTGGTCCACGGGGTGATCGGTGCACAAACGAAAACGGCGGCGTCCAACGCCTCAACCGATGCGCTGATCGCTGAGTATGGCACGTGGGATGCGGTGGCCGATGTGCCTGTGCCCGATCTGGAGGCGCGGCTTGGGCGGCAGACCTTTCCCGGCGTCGCGGCGCAGCGATTGAGCGCGTGCCTCACCATGATCAAATCCGAGCGTGGCAGCGTCGATCTGCGCCACCTCTCAAACCTTGAAACCGCCGAGGCGATGACGTGGCTGGAGCGGCTGCCCGGCGTCGCGCGCAAAAACTCCGCCGGGGTGATGAACGCCAGCACGTTCAGCCGCCGCGCCATGGTGATTGACGGACATCATCGCCGGATCATGCAGCGTATGGGCGTGGTTCCGGCAAAGGCGGATACGGCGAAGGCCTATGATACGCTGATGCCGCTTGTGCCGCCAGAATGGAGCGCGGCTGATATGGATGAGCATCACCTGCTGCTGAAAAAGCTGGGCCAGACATATTGCCGCCCGCGAAAGGCCGAATGCGCGGCTTGCCCCGTGCGCGCGCATTGCAAAACGGGAACTTCCGAAGCGGTCTGAGCGCTTAAAGCCTATGCTCAACCCCACCGAAATCGAAGAGGTCTATCGCCAGCTGGCCAAGGCGATGCCGGGGCGCACAAGGAATGCCAAGGGGCCCAAGGGTCAGCCCGACGCGTTCCGGTCCTGTATATCGTGCATGCTGTCGGCCCAGTCGCTGGACCGCAACACGGCGGCCGCGACGAAGGCCTTGTTCAAGCTGGCGAGAACGCCCGAAGCGATGCTGGCGCTGGAGGACGAGATTATCGCGCAGGCAATCAAGCCGTGCGGGCTTTACAACAACAAGACGAAGAACATCCGCAAGTTCTGCACTGCCCTGCTCGAAGAGCATGACGGCGTGGTGCCAAACACGCGCGAAGGGCTGATGAGCCTGCCCGGCATTGGTCGCAAATGCGCCGACATCGTGATGAGCTTTACCTTCGGACAGGACGTGATCGCGGTCGATACCCATGTCCACCGCGTGTGCAATCGCATCGGCCTGACCGAGGCTAAGACGGCGGAGAAGACCGCGCAACAGCTGGAAGAAAGCAGCCCCGAATGGGCGATGGCGGAGGGGCATTTCTGGCTCATCCAGTTCGGCAAGAAGGTGTGCCGCGCGCGCATCCCCAAATGCGAGATTTGCGTGGTGAGCGAATTGTGCGAGACGGGGCCGATTATGCGGGATGATAAGACCGGCTGACCCCGTTCTTCGTCAGGGCGCGTAACGGATGCGCAACGATTTGCGTATTCCGTCGAAAGATCAGGAGCAGATTCCATGCGCGCTGCGGCGACTCCCGTGGTTGCCGCGATGGGCGGCGCACTGATCGTGGGCGGTATCGTGCTCACCTTGGAGAGGCCAAAGCCTGAGGCCGCCTGACTCCGGGCAATTGACGTTACGGTTTTCGTGATCCTCAAAACCGCGCTTGCAAGGAGCACGAAACTCCGCTTGTTTCCGGCGCAAATCGAAACACCACGGGAGAGACTTGAACCATGAAAACAGCAATCACGGAAATGTTCGGCATTGAGCATCCGATCATTCAGGGCGGCATGCACTATGTCGGCTTTGCGGAAATGGCTGCGGCTGTCTCCAATGCGGGCGGTCTGGGGATTATCACCGGCCTGACGCAGGGCACGCCGGAAAAGCTCGCCAATGAAATCGCGCGCTGCCACGATATGACGGATAAGCCGTTTGGCGTGAACCTTACGATCCTGCCGACGCTGACCCCGCCGGATTATCCGGGTCTTGTAAAGGCCGTCATTGATGGCGGTGTGAAGGTGGTGGAAACCGCCGGTCGCAATCCGGTTGAGTTGCTTGGCCCGCTAAAGGATGCGGGGATCAAGGTGATCCACAAATGCACCAGCGTGCGCCATTCCCTGAAAGCACAGGACATCGGCTGCGACGCGGTCAGCGTGGACGGCTTTGAATGCGGCGGGCATCCGGGTGAGGACGATATTCCCAATTTCATCCTGCTGCCGCGCGCCGCCGATGAATTGGACATTCCTTTTGTTTCCAGCGGCGGCATGGCCGACGGGCGCAGCCTTGTCGCCAGCCTTGCCATGGGCGCGCAGGGAATGAACATGGGCACCCGCTTTATCGCCACCAAGGAAGCGCCGGTCCACGACAATGTGAAAAAGGCCATCGTCGAAGCGTCAGAGCTCGACACCCGCCTCGTGATGCGTCCGCTGCGCAACACCGAACGCGTGTTGCATAACGAAGCGGTGGATCGCCTGCTCGAAAAGGAAAAAGAGCTGGGCGATGCGATCACGATCCAGGACATTCTGCCCGAGGTTGCCGGGGTCTACCCTTCGATCATGATGGAAGGCGAGATGGACAAGGGCGCGTGGAGCTGCGGCATGGTCGCAGGACTCATCAACGATGTGCCGACCTGCAAGGAACTGATCGACGGCATCATGAAGGAGGCCGACGCGATCCTTGCCCGCATGAACGCGATGGCAGCTTAAGGGTGCAATCCTTGTTCGGGCTCGCTTGAGGCGGTGACCCTGAGGTGGGTCGCTCGGCAGCATGGTGCCCCGGCCTGAGGTTTTCGCGGGCAGGAACAGGGCGAACACCGCGTTAAGCGCGCCTTAGGTGGCGGTCCGAATATAAATCCGGCTGCAGCGTCCGTAGGATCGCAGTCCGGGTAATCGAAGACGCCATGCATGATCATGGCCGTATTCGCACAGATTTCGGGCGAAGGGCCGCTTTGGATCATGCCGTCGATTGAGATCGGGGGCAGAGGGGATTGGTATGGATTACTGGATACCGTCCAACCTCATATCATCAATTGTGTGGTCACCAGTCACGTGGTCACTGGTCACAGCAGCGCTGTGCACGGCGAGCTGGCTGATCGGGGAAGTCATGGGCGCGGCCCGCTCTCGCCGCATATTTGCGGCCGCGCAGCCCGGTCTCGCCGATGATACACCGGTCGGCGCTTTGATGGTTGAGGGATGGCGTCTCGCCGCGACACCATCCTTGGATGCCGAAGAGCACATCATTGAAAGCGATCACAAACGCTGCCGGCGCGAAATGTTTGCGCAGATGCCGCCGCTGGCCGAGTTGCGGGCCAATGCCGATGCCATACGCCGGACCCAAAGCGTTCTTGAACAAAGTGTGTGGGACGATCCCGGCTTGCGTGAGGGAAGGGGCAGCGCCGATCCGATCGCTGAGCGGGTGCTGGGCCATTATCGCAAGTCTATCTGCGAATTGCGCGGCGTGAATGGTGGAGCGAATGGCGTGTCCGAAGGCACTGTCGATTTGAAACAGTCCGAACAGGGCGCGGCGGATGGCTCATGGGACCTGTTCAACCTGCCGCCAGCGGGTAAGAAAGAGCTTTTGCGCTATGCCAATGCGACGCCGTCGCCGCTGGAAGGTTTTTACCGAAGCATTGATGTCGCGCGCGAAGAAAAGCGAACCGGTCTGACGATCACTCAGGGCAATCGGACCAAGCGATCAGGTTAGCCGACCATTAGTCGGCGAGCCCAATTATCCTGAGTTCGTCGCGTCGTCTTTCACCCGGGTATAAGGCACGAAATCCTCGAAAAACACAGCGCCGGTGAATATGCCGGTCAGCGGATCAATCGTTGTTGCAATATCAACGCGGCAAAGCTGCGTTCCGCCACCAAAGCGGCGAGTAATCAAAGTATCGCGATCATCGATCTGGTCAGGCTTTCTGGTGCGCTGGACATAGATTGTGTTGCCGCGACCATAGACATAGGCGGTTTTGTCAATCGTGGTCATGCGCTGCGTCGGAAAAGCGCGGATGCAATCAACCGGCTCACCTGCAACCCGTCCCTCGAGCAGTTTTGCCAGACGCTTTTCGCCCTTTGTCAGCTCTTTTTCCTCGCCCTCGACCTGCTCTGTTTCAAGATCAGGCCCATCATTCTGAGGCCCGTCATCGGCAAATGCCGGGGCAGCTGTACCAAGCGCAAGAGCCGCAGCCACGCCCGCCGCAACAAAGCGGCTGGCGGATGAAAGCGGGAACACGGAAAGTGCGGGACGGGTCATCTTGCATACTCCTCAACAAATCCGGACAGGGAACCGGATTGCGGCAAATTGTATCACACATGCCTGAACACGCGATGAGCGTCCGGCTCGGCTTCCGGCCGGGCTGATGCGACCAAGGGAGTGGTTAGCGGGTGGCGACCAGCCAACCCGCACCTGCTTCACTCGTATTCGAGTGTGACGCTGAACTGGCCCGTATAAATGCCCGGCGGTTGATTGGCGCCGACCTGGAGCCTGCCTGACACTGCAAAGGCAAAGATGCCCTGGCTGTTGATAATCCGGAACCGGCGCGGGTTGGTAGTCAGAAGGATCGGGGGACGGCTGCCAATCGTAACCCGGTCAAACAGCATCGTTTCCGATCCACCATCGCGGGTCAGGGTGTAGGTGTTGGAATCAATATTGATCAAAACGCGCTGGTTAAAGGAGCCATAGCCCCAGAATTCCGCTGGGGCCTGTGTGCCGTCGATATGCTGAATGCCATTGGTTGTCGTAACCGCGCCGTTCGAGTCCATGAAAATGGTGCCATCAGCGTTAGCCGGGATGATCTGCCCAAAATCGAGATCGGTGTTGCGCACAAAGCTGAGCGGGGTGATGATCAGCGCTCTGGAATCGGCTGAGGCGCTGTCAGCCTGCGCGGCTGCGGGTGCAGCGACCAGGGCGCTGGCAGCGATCCCCAAGAACGCAGCCGCGAACATGCGGCCAATCCGGCGAAGTCGGTCAATCATTTGCGGTCCTGGCCCCATTAATCGCGAACCGTGGTCAGCGGCACGTCTGGTGAAGGAGCGGGTTTAGAGGACCACCTGTTAAGATAGGTTTGAACCCCCGTTTATTTGCCGGAAACCATAATTGCAAACCATGGCGGCAAGGCTGCGGGGCCGATTGCGCGTTCGCGCTAGCCGGGATCGGGGGGAAGCAGCGGTGCCGGAATCAGCGCCGGAATCAGCGCCAGATTCAACGGTGGCCGGGATCGGCCCCTTCGGCAATATCGGGAAGAGTGGACTGGTCAACACCGTCCGCCGGGCCGCCGCGCAGCACAAAGCGCCGGTCGCAATAGCCGCAATCGACATAGCCATGCTCGTCAATCTCAAGATAGATGCGCGGATGGCCGAGCGCTGCGGGGCGGTAATCGGGGCCGCCACGAATGCCGCTCGCGCCGTCACAGCTGACGCGGTGTGTATCAACAAGCAGGACTTCGGGCGGCGGTGTGTTCATGGGGGAGCGAATACGCACCCTGCGCGCCCATTTCAATCACTGATAATCGATACGAATGTCGAAAGTACCGTTGTAAAGCCCCGGGGCCTGACCAGCGTTGACATTCAGCGTGCCTTCGACGCGGAAGACAAAGCTGCCATTGGCGCTGGCAATGCGGAACCGCTCCCAGTTCCGGTTGGAGCGCACCGGGGTGAGGTCTTCATCCCCATTGATCGTGATATCGGTCACCGTCATGTTTGGCGCCCGGGCCTGTTAACGTGATCGTGTTGCCAACAGGCCGCCTCACGCGGACGCGCTGATTGCGGTTATCTGATCCCGCGAAAGTGGCTGGCTGACATTCGGCAGACCGGATCAGCCCACCTGTGGCCACGCATGTCGCGGTCGCTGTCGGGGTCAACACGATGGTGCCCGCCGCAGTGCCGACAAGATCGCCGAAATCCAGATCGGAGATTTCGGTCAGCGTCAGTGGCTCGATAATGGCAGCCCGCGCGTCAACCGTGGTCGTGTCCTGAGCGAATGCGCTCGCATGAGCCAGCACTCCGCCAAACAGACCGGCGGCCAGCCAAGCCCGGAAAAGGGAGCGCAAGCAGGAAAGAGGGCTCGATGCCATCTTCGCCGGATAGGGTGCAGCGGTGTCATTAAGACGACCAAATCTGGTCTATGGCGCGGTAGCTTTTTGCGGGAATGGTGCGGCGCTCTTGCGCCCAAAGCCTGTGGGTCTATGGCTGGCCCCATGGCTGACGCACCCGCAATCCGAATTGACAATCTCGCTAAACGCTATGCCGCGCCCAAGGGGGCCAAGGGCGAAGAGGCCGAGGGCAAACTTGCGCTGGGCGGGATCAGTTTCGATGTGCCCGAAGGATCAATCTTCGGGCTGCTTGGTCCCAATGGCGCAGGTAAATCGACGCTGATCAATATCCTTGCAGGTCTGGTGAACAAGACGGGCGGCTCTGCGGAAATCTGGGGTTTTGACATCGATCATCAGCGCCGCAATGCGAGCCGCGCAATCGGGATAGTCCCGCAGGAAATCGTCTTCGATCCGTTCTTCACGCCCTATGAAGTGCTGGAGAACCAAGGCGGCTTTTACGGCATCCCGGCCAAGGATCGGCGCAGCGAGGAATTGCTCGCCGCCGTGCGACTGGCGGATAAGCGCAATGCCTATGCCCGCACATTATCAGGCGGGATGAAGCGGCGTTTGCTGGTGGCCAAGGCGATGGTACATTCGCCTCCGATCCTTGTTCTGGATGAGCCGACGGCGGGCGTCGATGTCGAATTGCGCCGCCAGTTGTGGGAGCTTGTCACTGACATGAATCGGCAGGGCGTGACGGTGGTGCTGACCACGCATTACCTCGAAGAGGCCGAGGAATTGTGCGATCGCATCGCCATCATCAATCACGGGCAGCTGATAGCGAACAAACCGACGCAAGAGCTGATCAATATGGCGCGCGAGAAGATTGTCGCTGTCACGGTCTCAGATGACCTGACGGCTGCGCCTGCGCATGAAGCGTTTTCGAAGGTTGAACTGGCAGGAACGCGCGGTGTCGAAGTCACCTATGACAAGGACCAGCTGAGCGCGGGCCAAGTGCTGGCGATCCTGCAGGAACAGGGCCTCACCATCGAGGATGTGACCACGCGAGAGGCGGATCTGGAGGACGTGTTCGTGCAGCTGACGGGGACGGGCGCATAAGGGAGAGCGGCATATGCGGGAAAGGCCAAAGGGCGCGATGACCGGCTGCATGATAGCAGCGACAGCAGGGCTTTTGACGGGGTGCGGCTGACTTGCTTACGAGGACAAGAGCACCACGCCAGAGGGCCGCGAAGCTGATCCTGCGCTTGCCGTCCCGCGCGCAGAGCAATCTGCCGCCTGCCCGTCACAAGGCGCGGCGCTGCAAGTGCTGGGCAGTGGCGGCCCGATTGCCGAGTGGCCAGGTCAACCGGGGCGCGCTGGCACATCCTATCTGCTCTGGATCGATGGCTCGCCGCGCCTGCTGATTGATGCGGGCGCTGGCAGTTTCCTGCGCTTTGCCGAAGCGGGCGGAAAGGTCGAAACGCTTGATGCGATCCTGCTGACTCATCTGCATGCGGATCAAGCGGGCGATCTTGCCGGGATATTCAACACCGGCGGTTTTGAAGGGCGTGCTGCGCCTCTGCCGGTGATCGGGCCGGATGGACGCTCAAGCTTTCCCGGCACGTCCGACTTTCTCAAACGCCTGCTGGACAAGCAATCGGGCGCGTTCGCCTATAATGGCGGCTATCTGGACGGGACCGAAAACAAGCCGCGCCTTGAACCGCGTGATGTTCCGACAGAGGAGGGCGCGGGGGCTGCAGCGGAATTGGATATTTCGAACGATTATTCGGTCACCGCTCATCCGGTCCATCACGGGCCTGTCCCGGCGCTGGGCTATGCGGTTAATCTGGGTGATAAATCCTTTGTCATCACCGGGGACCAGAGCTTTTTGAGCGAGCGGTTTCTCTCGGATCTCAGCGGGTCAAAGCCCACGATCCTGTTTGCGCATCATGTCATCAATGGCGAGGATGGCCAGCCGCGCGGGCTTCATCGTACGCCCGGACAAATCGGTGAACTGGCAGGCGCGCTGGAGCCTGACCGCGTCGTCCTGACGCACAATATGCAGCGGTCGCTGAGCCGGATTGAAGAGGGGCTGAGCGCGATTGAAAAGCGTTACAGCGGCCCTGTAAACGTGGCCTCGGATCTGGATTGCTACGCCCTTTGAACGCGCCCGACATCATGACGCATTAGATGATTTATTGGGCCTCGGCTTCAACCTCGCGCAGGCTCCAGCTGCGGTGCGAGATGCGGCGGATCGGCTTTTCGCAATGGCGACAATAGCCGACATATTCCTGTCCGTTCCACTGGACAGCGCGGCGATTGGGATCGTGTTTTCCGATCAGGCAATTGATGAACGGTGGCAAAAACATGAGAGGGAGCCTTTCTGCCTTTGGAAGGGTGGGGGAGAGCAGAATCTACCCGCCCTCTCTGTATCCCGCATCTGAGGGAAAGTCCTGCCTCGCGCGGTGTTACGACCATTTTGGACGCCGGACTGGAGCATTCTGCGCCAGTCTGATGATCCCGGCCTTGCTCTCCGCAGTATCACGGCACTGTACCGTCACCCGCGCTGTCACTTGCCTGAGGCCGCTTTGCCGTTCATGGAGCCTCTCCCATGAACAATTCTCCTTATGATGTCATCGTGATCGGGTCCGGTGCCGCCGGACTGACTGCTGCGCTCGAACTGGCCGAGACCAAGCGGGTGCTGGTGCTGGCCAAGGGCTCCTTTACCGGCGGATCCACCGCATGGGCACAGGGTGGCATCGCCGCTGTGCTGGACAGCGGGGACACATTTGAAAATCATGTGCGCGATACGATGGTCGCTGGTGCTGGCCTGAACGACCGTGATGCGGTGGAATTCGTGATCGAGCGCGCGCCTCAAAGCATTGATCGCCTGTGCGAGCTGGGCGTGCCGTTCAACCGCGACGCTGATGGTTCCCGGGATTCCCTGCACCTCACACGTGAGGGCGGGCATTCGCACCGGCGCATCGTGCATGTTGACGACGCAACCGGCTGGGCGGTGCAATCCGCGCTGCTCTCTGCGGCCGAGGCGAGCGATAATATCACTATGCTGTCAGGGCGCACCTGCATTGATTTCATCACGGATCGCCACCGCGAGCACTTCTCCGCCGCCGGGCGGGTCTGGGGCGTTTATGCGTTGAACGAGGAGACGGGCAGCGTTGAGCGCCACGTCGCGCGCGCCACGGTTCTGGCCGCTGGCGGAGCGGGGCGCGTCTATCAATTCTCCACCGCCCCGCGCGGCGCAACCGGCGATGGCATCGCCATGTGCTGGCGCGCGGGAGCGCGTGTTTCCAATATGGAGATGATGCAGTTCCACCCGACCTGCCTTTACAATCTGGAGGTCAAGAACTTCCTGATCACCGAAGCTGTGCGCGGGGAGGGCGGGCATCTGCTGCACCCTGAAACCGGCCATCGTTTCATGGCGGATTACGATCCGGAGCGCATGGAGCTGGCCCCGCGCGATGTGGTGGCGCGCGCGATTGATGATCAGATCAAGCGCTTTGGCCTCGATTTCGTGCATCTCGACATCAGCCACCAGCCCGCTGACTTTGTGCGCGAACACTTCCCGACGATCCATGAAAAGCTCATCGGATTGGGCATCGACATGACCACCGGCCCGATCCCGGTCGTGCCCGCTCAGCATTACACCTGCGGCGGCGTGGTGGTGGACCTGAAGGCGCGCACCGATCTGCCCGGGCTGTGGGCGGCGGGCGAATGCACTGAAAGTGGCCTGCACGGCGCAAACCGTTTGGCGTCCAACAGTCTGCTCGAATGCTTCGTCTATGGCGAAGCGGCGGCGGGTGATATCCTCGGCTCTTGGGACACACTGGAAGAGCCGCCCGCGATTAAACCGTGGGATGAAAGCCGCGTGACCGATTCGGATGAAGAGGTCGTGATCAAGCAGAACTGGACCGAAATCCGCCGCTTCATGTGGAACTATGTCGGCATTGTGCGCACCACCAAACGGCTGGAGCGGGCCCAAAATCGTATCGCCTTGCTAAAGCAGGAGGTGGAGGATTATTACGGCGCCTTCCGCGTCACCACCGACCTCATCGAACTGCGCAACCTGCTGCAATCCGCCGAACTGATCGTGCGCAGCGCGCTGGCCCGTAAGGAGAGCCGGGGGCTGCACTATACGATGGATTATCCCGAAACGGACGAGACGGGCGAGCCGAAAGATACGGTGCTGGTGCCTTGAAGGTGTCTCGTCGCTTCTGCCGGATGCCGTTTGCGTCCTCGGTCCGCCGCGTTCGCGGGAATGGCGAAATAAGTGAGTTAGGTCATCTCCGCGCCCTCCCGTCATCCCCGCTAACGCGGGGACTCAGAGCGTCCTCTTGCCACGTTCACCGCCAGTGCAGCGAAACCTGTGCTAAAACGCGCGGCATGAAATGCGCCCCCGTACTGCTCGCCTGCATCGTTGTCTCAGGAGCCCCTGCGTTTGCCCAGGAGCCCGCCGACCCTGCCCCCGCCGAATCTACTCAAGCGGCTAGCGAACCCGCCCCCAATCAAATCGTCGTCACCGCTCAGCGCTCCGGCGCGCCGATGTGGACCATTGATACGCCCACCGGCACCGTCATCCTGGTGGGCGAAATTCGCGCGGTTCCCGAAACTACACCGTGGCAGCCCGACCGCCTGAAGGAAGCCGTATCCGAGGCCGACCGAGTCATCATCGGTGCGCGGCCCAAATTCTCTCCGGGCGATTTCTTTCGCCTGATCTTTCGCGGGGGCAAATTTCTCAAACTGCCCGACAAAAGCGTCGCGGGCGATTATCTCGACACCACGCAGCGCGCGCGGCTTGCCGCGCTCGAAGAGAAATACGACAAGGATTACGACCGTAACACCTTTCTCATCACCGGGTTCAACCTGCTGACCCGACAGCTTGATTTCACCGATGATACGCTGGACGATGACGCGACCGATATCGTTCGCAAGGCGGCGAAGAAGGCCGATGTCCCGATCACCCGGCCAGAGCGGTTTCGCGGCGAAGACCTGCTTGATGATCTCGCCGCAGCTCCACCTGAAAGTCACATCCCCTGCCTTGAAGCGGCGATGACTGCGACCGAAGCGGGCAAGGGCATTATCGAGGCGCGCGGGCGCGACTGGACCAAATTCAATGTGCCCGGTGTGATGGAAAACCCGCTGGAGATTGCTCTGGGCACATGCTGGCCATGGGCGGACCCGGAAGTCGGCGATGAAATCCGCGCGCAATGGACGCAGCAGATCACGCAGGCGACGCAGCAGACCGGCACCAGTGTCGCTGTCGTTCCGCTGCGGGTGCTGGCAGAGAGCGACGGCGTGCTCGACCGGCTGGAGCGCCAAGGCCTCGATATCAGCGGGCCGGAATGGCGCACCGAGCCAGTGGCGCAACCTTGACCGCAAGCCCCTGCGCTCCCTAGGCTCGGTTTCAAATCACAATCTATCGGAGAGCCCATGCCCACCATCACCACGCCCAACACCGGATTAGAGCTGTTTTACGAGGCAAAGGGCGACCCGGCGAATGAGACGATCCTGCTGGTGATGGGGCTGGGCGCGCAGATGATCCTGTGGCCCGACGAATTCGTCGATGCTCTGGTGGATCGCGGCTATCACGTGATCCGCTTCGACAATCGCGACATCGGGCTGAGTGAAAAGATGGGCGATGCGAAACCGCCAAAGATTGTGTGGCAGGTGATTCGCGCGCGGCTCGGCTGGAAGGCGAAGGTGCCCTACACGCTCGGCGATATGGCCGATGATGCAGCTGGCGTGCTCGAAGCGCTCGGCATTGGAAAGGCGCATGTCGTGGGCGCATCCATGGGCGGGATGATTGCGCAACTGATGGCGATCAACCACCGGGAGCGCCTGTTGTCGATGACGTCGATCATGTCCACCACCGGCAATCCCAAACTGCCCCAGGCCGAAAAAGAAGCGATTGAGACGCTGACCGCTCCGCTTCCCTCGATGGAAGAGGCCGATCTGGTCGCCCATGGCATGAAGGTGCAGGAGAAGATCGGCAGCCCCGGCTTTCCCGCTGATCCGCAGCGCCGCCATGAAAGAGTGACTGCGATGGTCCGCCGCAGTGTTTACCCGCCAGGCCTGCCGCGCCAGCTGGCTGCGATCATCGATGATGGTGATCGGCGCGAACGGCTGGCAGGCGTGACCACGCCGACGCTGGTCCTGCACGGTGAAGGCGATCCACTGGTCAAGCTGGAAGCGGGCCGCGAAACCGCCGCCAGCATCCCGGGCGCGAAACTGGTCACGATCCCGGGCTGGGGCCATGACCTCCCGCTAGAGCTGGTGGACCGTCTGGCGGACGAGGTCGTCGAACATACGCGCAACGTGAGTGCTGCGGAAAGTGTCCCTGTCTAACTTTGGGGCCTACTTCTCCAGCGCGGCGATTGATCGGGCAAGGTTGCGCCGCGCACCCCCTTCAAATCGCATGGAACCCCAGTCCGTGAAATAGAGCTGGTCGCGCTGTGCAAAGTGTCGAAGGATTTTCAGGCGTCCTTCGCGAAAAGCTTCTGAGGGGACATGCGCATATTCGCGGCGGATCTGATCCTCGTAAATATCGAAGCGTTTGGGCGGTGCGCCAAAGATGCCGAGGTCCATATCAAGAAAGTGCGCGCAATCATGTGTCGCTGCTTCATCAAGGTCATCAGGCAGGAAATGGCCTGCCGTCGCTTCAATCATCCGGTGCGCGCGCGCCAAAGAGCGCGCATCAATTGGCGGCGCGGTATCCAGCAACAATTGCGCGCTGCGCGCCTCGTTGTCGCTCGCTTTGGGATTATAGACAGCGTCGTGAAAGCCGATGGCGTATATGACCGCCACCGTATCATGCAGGTCAGCCTGAACATCTGCCATGTGGCGCAACAACGCCTCTACATGTGACCAATCATGATAGTGGCGCTGGGGTTCGGCGTGGCGCAGTTTCAGGTCGGCGAGAATTTGCGATGGGATGACGTCAAGCATTCAAACAACATACCGGATTGCAGACCCAAAGTCGCGCAGCATCACAGAATCGACCGTGCCGGTTTACGCGTCACCACATGCACAAAGCAACTTTCTTGCGGGCTTAAGGCACAATGATTCAAGCTCTGATTCCAATGATTCAATCACCGTTTTTTTCTTCACAGATTCAATTTGGGGGTTGCGCGTTCCACGACTCAAGCTCTCTCCACGCGTCGCGGTGTGTTGCGCGGCTGATGCAGCCTGTGGATCGAAAGAAACAGGGTTAATACCCCGTTGACCGGAATCCCACTCTGATTCACTATGTAGTGGTTCGGTTCATGTGGGACCCCCAAGCAATGGTGAATCTCTCTGGCCCGCAGGGGCGCGGACAGGAGGGGATTCGCTAAGAAGCGCGGGATCCTATCAAGAACCTTTTGAGATGTCGGCGGACAAGCCTGTTGTCACTGTGGAGGGGTGCAGACGGTGACAAAACTGGGGGCAAGCCTGTTGATGCTGTGTTGAGAACAGAATTGGAACGTTGGCACTGGTGTGGCGTTGTAATTCGTGGGACTAAAGTGGGTAAGCAAGATGGATTTCAAGGCGAGTGACGGCGTGCAAAGCGAAACACATGATAACGACACGCTGAATGATGCAGGGGGCCACGCGGAAACCGGCGAAGCTCTGACTGCGCCAGCGAATGAAAAAGAGAACACAGCCATGACCATGGACAAAACTGACGCGGGTTCCGACGCGCTGATCGCGGAGCAGCCAACAGACGACGCGCTGATCGCGGCAAAAACCGCAGAGGCGCTGGGCAATGCTGTTGCCACCGCTGCGAAAGAGGCGGCTGCTCCGGACAGCAAAAAGGTCAATGATCGCCGCTTTACCATCGTCACCGACAATGCCCGCGATGCCAACCTGACCGAGTTCGGCAAGGAAACGCTGATTGACCGTTACCTGCTTCCCGGAGAATCGTTTCAGGATCTCTTTGCCCGCGTGGCCGATGCCTATGCGGATGATCAGGCGCATGCTCAGCGTCTGTATGACTACATCTCGAATCTGTGGTTCATGCCCGCAACGCCTGTCTTATCGAACGGCGGCACCAATCGCGGCCTGCCGATCAGCTGCTACCTCAACTCCGTATCTGACAGCCTTGGCGGCATCGTCGGCACATGGAATGAGAATGTCTGGCTCGCCTCCAAGGGCGGCGGCATCGGCACCTATTGGGGCAATGTTCGCGGCATTGGTGAGCCGGTCGGCCTGAACGGCAAGACCAGCGGCATCATCCCGTTTGTGCGCGTGATGGACAGCCTGACGCTGGCGATTTCGCAAGGCTCGCTGCGCCGTGGCTCGGCCGCATGCTATCTTGATGTCAGCCACCCGGAAATCGAGGAATTCCTCGAAATTCGCAAACCGTCGGGCGATTTCAACCGCAAGGCGTTGAACCTGCACCATGGCGTGCTGCTCACCGATGAATTCATGGAAGCCGTGCGTGATGGCGCGGAATTCGACCTCAAATCGCCCAAGACCGGCGAAGTGCGCGCCACTGTCGATGCGCGCTCGCTATTTCAGAAGCTCGTCGAGACGCGTCTGGCCACGGGTGAGCCCTATATCGTCTTCAACGACACCGTGAACCGCATGATGCCAAAGCATCATCGCGATCTGGGCCTGAAGGTTTCCACCTCCAATCTGTGCAGCGAAATCACTCTGCCGACCGGCATTGACCATCTAGGCAACGATCGCACGGCGGTGTGCTGCCTGTCCTCGCTCAACCTTGAAAAGTGGGATGAGTGGAACGGTGAGAAGGACTTTATCGAAGACGTCATGCGCTTCCTCGACAATGTTCTGCAGGATTACATCGACCGCGCACCTGACGAAATGGCCCGCGCCAAGTACTCGGCTGAGCGCGAGCGCAGCGTCGGTCTGGGCGTCATGGGCTTCCACTCCTTCCTTCAGCAGAAGGGGTTGGGCTTTGAAACCGCGATGGCCAAGGCGCACAATCTCAAGATGTTCCAGCACATTCAGGCGAAGGCGTCCGAAGCCTCGATGCTGCTGGCGCAGGAGCGTGGACCGTGCCCCGATGCCGCCGATATGGGCGCGATGGAGCGGTTCAGCTGCAAGATGGCAATCGCGCCGACCGCCTCGATTTCGATCATCTGCGGCGGCACCAGCGCCTGTATTGAGCCGATCCCGGCGAATATCTACACGCACAAGACGCTGTCGGGCAGCTTCATCGTGAAGAACCCGTATTTGGAAAAGATCCTCGATAAAAAGTCGAAGAACTCGAACAATGTCTGGAACTCGATCCTCGAAAATAACGGTTCGGTCCAGCATCTCGATTTCCTTTCGAACGAGGAAAAGGCGAGCTTCAAGACCAGCTTTGAGATCGACCAGCGCTGGCTGCTCGAATTTGCAGCCGACCGCTCACCCTATATCGATCAGGCGCAGTCGCTGAACCTGTTCATCCCCGCTGATGTCGACAAGTGGGACTTGATGATGCTCCACTTCCAGGCGTGGGAGAAAGGCATCAAGTCGCTCTATTATCTCCGGTCCAAGTCAGTGCAACGCGCAGGCTTTGCCGGCGGCGTCGAAGCGGACAATACGTCCAACGCCCCCGAGATCGAGCTGAAAGCCGAACTGGGCCAGCAGCAAACCGATTACGAGGAATGCCTGAGCTGCCAGTGATCGGTTGCCAGTGATCGGCTGCGAGTGAACA
>JGI12210J13797_10628825_pt1 | contig 27820 bp, 26 predicted proteins | sample ElkSlonscriptome_3_FD_13797 | JGI IMG/M metagenome (IMG submission 13797) | reverse complement strand
CATGCGAAATCGTCGCTTCGTTACCTCTTCAGTACCGTCCGGTCGCTGGCGGCTCATAAGGTCCTCGGCGACTAGCCGTCCGCTTGGCCGAAGGGGCCGTAGTTCCACCATTTGCCCGTTCGGGCTTTGGAATAGCCTTTGCGGATCTTTGCCGACTCCTTCAAAAAATCGCCTGTATGCAAATTGACCATTTCGAGTGTCAGCACGTAATCGCGTTGGCTACTTTTATTGCGGTCCGTGGTGCCACTGGTGATCGTTGCGTAAAGCAAGTAGTCGACTGGCGTTCCGGCTCGGCCCAGCGATGCGGCAAAGATCTGACGGTTTTCGGGTAAGAACAATGAATCGGGCCGCAATCGAGTTTCCAACAAAGCTGCGTCGACCATCCGCCGGCTGATGCAGCGAAACGTCTCGGCTGAATTAATCTGTGAGTCGATTCGCTCATAAAGCTGGTCTTTGAAATCAAGCAACTCTTCCGCACTCTTGTTCTCAATCCCAATGAAACAAACGCTGGCCGGTCCCGTCGCCAATGCGGAACCGATCTCGCTGCCGAGCGGTTGATGCCCGGCTAATTGCCCCATGGTCGTTTGCCCCATAGTCGTTTGCCCAGCCATCTCGAAACCAACGGTTTCAATCGCTGGCGGACATCGACCGAGGATCTTGGCGACCGATTCGTCGACGAGTGGGTTCCAAGTCGCTGCACCCGCCGCATGGCTGCCAACCATGTCGACATCATCATGCTTGAGCAAATGAGCATACTGGCGTCCCGCACAACCGCCCAGAATCGTGAAAAAGGCAATCGAGGCTAAATAGCCAGAACATTTGGCAAATTTTTTCATGTCGTGTCCGTCGTCCGTTGGCTTGTCCGTTAGCTTGTCCGTTAGCTTGCAAATGGCGATCGCGGGGGCAATCGATGCCCTACCTGATGCCGGGCGGCTGAGAAACTGCAAAGAATAAGGCAGCTTTTTCTGGTTTCTCGCCAAATTCGAGCTGGGAAATTGATTAGTCGGCTTGTGAGCAGGATCACAGATATCAAAATAGTGCTCCATTCCACAATCGGCAAATTGGAGCGGGCGGCGTTGACAAAATCTGAATGACCGAGAAACTCTTGTGAATTCACCTAAACTGCCTAAACTTCGGGCTATCTCGCTCCGCACCGCCTTGGATGTTATTGTGCAGCAAATTTATCTGGGATAGGCTTCCCGCACGTTCAGCACCCTTCCCGTCCTAGACCGCATCATTTTCACGAATCTTTTCGAGACGTCCCGATCCATGTCTATCGCATCTTTGCAATCGAATCCGGCTAGCAAGTCCATCGACATTCACCGAACCTTTGCCGATTCGCAGACCTCTTTCCCCACAAACGTCTCCGGTCAACTCGCCGCAGGCCCTCTGAGTTTCGAGACGCCGCTTGCCAGTCTCGATGAGGATGACGACGATTTAGACGATGACGATGACGATGACGCGGTGGATCGCGAAGACGATGGCTTTGGCATCGACGACGATGAAGTCAGTACCGACGAAGGGTTCAATGATGGACTTGATGAAGACGATGACATTGATGAATTCGATGACATTGACGAAGATGACTTCGACGACGACTTCGACGACGACTTCGAAGAAGAGCTCGAGGATGATTATGAGATCGAGATCGATGACGAAATCAGTGCCGAATTTGGGCTTAGCACGGGCGAGGATGACGATGAAGTCGAAGACTTTGAAGATTTTGACGACTTCGATGACGTCGACGACGATGAACTTCCCCCCGATTGATAATCGTTGAACCGCGCGGGCATCGCCCCGCGTATTGCGAACGGTCGCGGCCCGATGGGCACGCGGTCAAACGTAGAAGCTTTCTACCTCACTTCACTTCCAAACCGATTTACCGATGTCTGAATCGATCAGCCCGTTTCGAGCCCCCGCTAGCAGTCCCAGCTTTCCGAGTCTTGAACTTGAGGTCTTGAAATTTTGGGATGAGCACGACATCTACGCGGCTTCGTTGGCCCAGCGAGCGGATGCTCCATCGTTCGTCTTCTATGAAGGCCCGCCGACGGCCAACGGTATGCCCCACCCGGGGCACTGTTTGACCCGCAGCATCAAGGACTTGTTCCCGCGGTATAAGACGATGCGAGGCTATCGCTGTGAGCGAAAAGCTGGCTGGGATACTCACGGTTTGCCCGTCGAAGTCGAAGTCGGTAAAGAACTGGGCATCCACAGTAAGGAAGAGATCGAACAGTACGGTATCGAACCGTTCATCCAAAAATGCCAACAAAGCGTGTGGCGGTACATGCAGCAGTGGCAACAACTGACCCGCCGTCTCGGGTTCTGGGTCGATCTCGAAAAAGCCTACGTGACTTATCACCAAAGCTATGTCGAAAGCGTTTGGTGGAGTTTGAAGAACTTGTTCGAACGGGGCCTGTTATATCAAGGCCACAAAATCGTTTGGTGGTGGGCTCAAGGCGGTACCGCGTTGTCAGCGGGCGAAGTCGGTCAAGGATACCGCGAAGTCGCCGACCCCAGCGTTTATGTGCTGTTCCCTTTGCTCGATTCCAACCGCTCGTTGGTGGTTTGGACGACCACTCCATGGACGCTGCCGAGCAACATGTACGCTGCGGTCCACCCCGAACTCGAATACTCCGTCGTCCGAGATGATGAACTCGACTGCGAATTGGTCATTGCATCGGCGCTGGTCGAAACGATTGCTTCGAAACTAAAGCGTGAATTACCCGTCCTCGAAACGATCTCGGGCAAATCGTTGATCGGCAAACGCTATGTGCCGCCGTTTGACAACTACTACAAAACACGGGGCGAAGAAACGGGCAAACTTCGCAGCGGCGGAAGCGAACCTTTGATGTGGCGAGTCGTTTCGGCGGATTTCGTGACGACCGATTCGGGTAGCGGCATCGTTCATCAAGCGCCCGCGTTTGGCGAGGTCGATTACGAGGTACTCGTGGCCGAGCAAACGCGTTTCGTCGAATCCGATCGGCCCGAATTGCTCTGTGCCGTTGCCTCGAACGGCAAGTTCAATGACGAGTTCCCTGAAATGGAAGGGACGTGGGTCAAAGATGCTGACAAGCCGCTCTCACGCCTGCTCCGCGAATCGAATCGGCTATTGCTGCTCGAACAATACCTTCACGAATACCCGTTCTGTTGGCGTGCCGACGAAGATCCGTTGATCCAATACCCTCGGCAAAGTTGGTTCATTTGCACCACCAAGTTTCGCGACTTGATGTTGAAAAACAATTCCAAAATCGGATGGCAACCGGAGCATATTCGTGACGGACGCTTTGGCAACTTTTTGGAATCGAACGTCGATTGGGCACTCTCGCGAGAACGATACTGGGGTACTCCGCTGCCAATCTGGGTGTGCGAAAAGACCGGACGTGCCGAAGCGATCTGTAGCTATGACGAGTTGATGGCCAAATCCGACGTCCGTGGAACCGAGGTTTGGAAAAAAGCGAAAGCGGAAGCCCCCGAACTTGCTGATGACTTAAAGGTCCACAAACCTTACATCGACGCGGTCACCTACGCCTCGCCTTTCGCCGATCATTCCAGGATGCAGCGGGTTACCGAGGTCATCGATTGCTGGTACGACTCCGGTGCGATGCCGTTCGCCCAATGGGGTTGGCCACAGCAGAACGACGAACGATTCCGCGATCAATTTCCTGCCGATTTCATCAGTGAAGCACTTGACCAAACCCGAGGTTGGTTCTACAGCCAATTGGCGATCAGCACGATGTTGTTCGGCGAAGGTGCACACATCCGCGATGAATCGTTGCCTTTGGAAAACAAGGCCAGCGATGCAGAAACAGCCGGTTTGAACGTTCTTTCCGATCAAGCATACCCGCATCCTTACCGCAACTGTATCGTGCTCGGCTTGATGCTCGGCGAAGACGGCAAGAAGATGAGCAAGCAGAAAAAGAATTACCGCGAGCCGAGCGAAATCTTTGACAAATACGGTGCCGATGCGCTGCGTTGGTTTTTCTTTGCCGGGCAACCACCTTGGACCGCGATCCAATACCGCGAACAATCGATCAAGGATTCGATCCCTGAATTCTTGCTCCGTCTTTGGAACGTCTTCAGCTTCTTCAGTATTTACGCCGAGATCGATGGCTTTGATCCGACAACCGCCAACGATGCCGACGAACAATTGTCGCCCGAATCTTTCGCTTCTTCACCAACCTATCGTGACGTCAAAGAGCGAAGCGAAATCGATCGCTGGATCGTTTCGGAACTCAACCAAACGATCGAGATCGTGGTGTCGCGAATGGATGCACTCGATAATTACAACGCCTGTCAAGCATTGACATCGTTCGTCGATGCACTCAGTAATTGGTACGTTCGTCGCAGCCGCGATCGGTTCTGGGATAGCGAAACGGAATCCCCCGATAAGTACGATGCGTATTGGACACTGTATGAAACCTTGCTGCAAACCACCAAACTGATTGCTCCCTTTGTCCCGTTTCTAGCGGAAACGTTGTGGAAGCAATTGAGTACACCGTTCGCTGAAAAGGCAAAGAAGAGCGTCCACCTTTGCGATTACCCCGCCGGACATAGCGAACGGGTCGATACCAGTTTATCGACAAGCATGAGACTGCTTCGCGAAATCGCGTCGCTCGGTCGTGCCGCTCGCGCGGATGCAAAATTGAAAGTCCGACTACCGCTTTCGAAAGTGGAAGTCGTGCTGACCGACGATTCGCAAATTGCTTGGCTCAAGACGCACGATTCGCTCATCCGCGAAGAGTTGAACGTCAAAGCGGTCGACTACACGACCGATGGCGAGCAGTATGTCCAATACAACGTTGTACCGAATTTCAAACGCTTGGGGCCTCGCGTTGGAAAAAACATCCCGGCCGTGAAAAGGGCCTTGAGCCAAGCCGACGGCAACTCGCTGCTCGCGTCACTCAGCCGCGATGGCAGCGTGAAAATTGATTTACCGGCGGGCGAGTCGATCGAGCTTGATGATAAGGATATCGAAGTTCGTTTGCAGGCCAAGCCAGGCTGGGCAGCCGCCCAAGGCAGCGGATGCGTCGTGGTGCTCAATACGGAAGTTACCGACGAACTAAGACAAGAGGGTGTTGCCAAAGACTTGATTCGCACGATCCAAAGCCAACGGAAAGAGATCAAGTGTGACTATACCGACCGAATCGTGGTGGCAGTCGTCACAACCGACGCGGATGTTTTAGCAGCCGTTCGGCAGCATCACGATTTGATTTGCGGTGAAACATTGACGAGCAAATTGACCGATTCAGCGATCGATGCGGTCTCGCCGATCGACACCGAGTTCGGCCAAATTTTTGTACAAAGGGAATCACTCAAATGACCGATCGCCATTTGAAGATCGGTGTTTTTCTTAGTGGCAGTGGCCGAACGCTACAAAACCTCATTCATCATCGCGATCAACACGGATTGCCGATTGACATTCGTGTCGTGATCAGTAGTCGTCGCGATGTGCGGGGCGTCGAAATCGCCCGCAACGAAGGAATGGATGTTCGAATCGTCCGGAAATCGGATTATCCAAATCCTGACGATCATTCGCGACAAATGTTCGAGCCTTGTCGTGAAGCGGATGTCGACTTGGTCGTGATGGCGGGCTACTTGAATCACGTTTTGATCCCCGCTGATTTTGAGAACCGAGTGATCAACATTCATCCATCGTTGTTACCCGCCTTTGGTGGCCCAGGGATGTACGGAAGCCGCGTCCACCAAGCGATTCTCGATCGAGGCGTTAAGGTGACGGGATGCACGGTTCACTACGTCGACAATGAATACGACAACGGCCCGATCCTTGTGCAACGAGCATGCGAGGTTCGCTTAGACGATACCGCCGACACATTGGCCGCTCGGGTTTTCGAGCAAGAGTGCATCGCGATGCCAGAAGCCATCCGGTTAATCGCGGACACGAAGCTGTAGCGGAAGAGCGTCACGCCCTCAAAGAAGGAGAGGGAGTGTATGGCTGGGTGTACCAAATATTATCTTTGTGAGTCTCGATTCGCGGGGTCAACGAAAACGCTTCATCGGGCTGCCGGCAAGCAGCGTGCCGACCTTTTCGTGATACAAGACCGACAAGGGCAACCTTCGGCATCGAGTGCATCTTGTCCTGTACCAGCGCCATCACTTTCGCGTGAGCAAATTCGGTGTCTGCAGGTGTGGATGCCCCATCAATCCATAGTCGTTCCAACCTTGGTCGTCACTAAGCAGAAACACAACATTCGGCTGTGCAGCGAAAACCGCTTGACCGCTTAGCACCAAGGAGAAGGCAAAATTCCCGAACCATCGTTCGTAGCGCTAAGAGCTAGCGCTTCGGTAACTCAGCAGCGCCATTTTGAACACCCATCGGCTGAGTATCACACTCAACAGTGTCGCCAAGAGTCCCCATCCGACCAGCATCCATTCGTACTCAGTCCGAGGATCGATGGGCTTCGCCAATAAACGCGCGGGAATGTTGACCACCAACAGTACGGGAATCACAAACGTAAAGAAGCCGTAGAGCGATTGCCCCCAGCCGCGGTTGTAGATCTCCATCGGATAGCGGCTGAAGTTGGTGATGTAGAACCAGAAATTATAGAGCGTCTGATTCCGTCCTAACCAAATACTGGTCGCACTTAGCGAGATCATCAAGCTATACATGATCGCAACACCGCAAAGAATAAAAAACAGATACAGAACCACGGACATTGCCGATGGAATCATCGGATCGTCTTGCCGTGTCGCCAAGCAATAGAGTGCATAGCCTAAAATCAGCAAACCAGCCACGAAATTCGACAAAGCGCTCCAATCAATGCGGCGGAACGAAATCAAGAACTGGGTGTCGATCGGCTTTAACAGCGCAAAGTCGAGTCCGCCGGTACGAATCATCTCGCTAAACTCTTGAGCGTTCGGCATAAAGAACGCTTGCACCAAAGCATTGATGAACCACGTCGTTGCCAAAAAGATAAAGAACCGATCTTGATCCCAACCGGTGTCCTCGCCAATGCTGCCAGTATATTGAAACAAGATCAAGTAGAAACCGACATTCATCGCGGTCCAACCGATACTGCTAAGACACTGCAAAATAAAGTTCAGCCGAAACGTCATATCGCGCACCAAACTATTACGGGCGAAAGTCAAAAAGACCTTGCCATAATGGGGGCCGACTCGTTTGGCGACTTGCCCCTCGAACGGGCTCATGTTGTCGGACTGGCTTAAATTCGAATGGCTCATGCTGTTTACCCACCAAATCCGCTATAACGTTTGACGCCTCGAGCATAGCCGACCCGGCAAAGCACGATAAAGAAAACCAACCATCCGGCCTGGACCATCATTTCAAACGCCAGCTGATCTTCGGGAATCTTACCCAAAAAAACGGCCGCAGGGAAATAGGCTAGATACTTAAACGGCAATAGCTGCACAAACGTGCCTACACCTTCAGGTAGTAGTGTGAGCGGAAACATATGCCCCGACAAAAAGAACGAGAACAGCATAAAGATAAACAGCAGCGACGAGACTTCTAGGAACCAAAAACCGATCATCCCGATCGCAGCTTCAAAGAAGAATCCAATCAAAAAGCTCATGATGAGCGAAGCGATGAAGGCGACCAGTACATGGGCGGGTGGCCAGCCGCCGGCAAAAAAGTCGCGGCATAGATAAAACACCAAAGCAAACGGAAACACGGCGATTGCATAGTAAGCCAATTTGTGAGCAATGCGAGTCAACAGTAGAAACCCAATTAAGTCAATCGGTTGAATCAGGTAGCGTTTGATCTCGCCCTCACGAATCTGCAAAGCAATCCCCGACGCTAGACCTGGCATGCTTGAAAACGCACGAGCGATCATCGTCAATAAGTAATAGGCAACCATGTCGCGGAAGCCGAAACCGCCGATTTCCAAACCTTGAGTCATGTCGTCAGCTGAGCTTACACCCGCATCGTCAACGGATGATTGAGCACCGATTGCATCGAAGACGGCGGACCACAAGAAAATCTGTGTAATGATCGGCAAAAAACGCATCAGGGTGCCGATGGCAAAATCACCTCGGTAAACCAACCGCTCTTCCAAAGCGGTTTGCAAAATAGTCCACCACATTGATAGACGCCACGCGATCCCCGTTCCATTCTCGCCAATACGCTCGTCGGAGGGCTGTGTCGGAGAAGAAGTCACGGTCACAATAAGCTTTCGTTCTTTGTCATTGGTTTTCAATTCCGATTATCCTAGCGTCGCAGCGATACGCTACAATAACCCGAGCGTCTGGAATCATCGCAACATGAAAGTCGGAGTCTAGACTTAAGCCGATTTAGACGCCTCCCCGAATCACCGATAGGCTTGAATCCAGCGATCCCATCGATTGGTTTTGCTGTCGCCATTGCCTCACCTACCTAGGAGCTTTCTTGATGATGTCGCGTTTTTCCACTGCTTCTCTCTCGCTATTAATGCTGAGCCTGCTGATGATCACCCTGCCCCCCGTATTGGTTTCTACCGCACTTGCTGACGCTCCCAACACGCTAACCGAACCGGTTTGGCCATCCGGAGTCCCGGGCGCCCGTTTTACCGCTGAAGGTGATAATCCTCTACTGTACATTCGATTGGCCGAATCGGATTCGCCGACTCCCATGGTCGTGATTTTTCCCGGTGGCGGCTATAGCAGGCACGCGATGGATCACGAGGGCAACGAGTTCGCTAGCTGGTTCGAATCGATGGGAATCAGCTCTGCGGTTTGCACCTACCGTTTGCGAGGCAAAGGGAATGGTGGTGAAGGCTATGGGCATCCTGCTCCAATGCATGATGCACAAAGAGCGATTCAAACGTTGCGTGCTCGAGCCAGCGAATTCAACATTCATCCCGATCAAATTGGCGTGATCGGTTTTTCCGCAGGCGGGCACTTGGCTGCGACCGTGTCGACCCACTTTGCACAAGTCCGCGGTGATTCGGAAGACCCGATCGCACGTGTGTCATCGCGACCCAACTTCAGCATCCTTTGTTACGGTGTTTTATCGATGGGGACACCTTATACGCATCGAGGCAGCCAAAAGAATTTGTTGGGATCCGATCCAGATCCAAAGCTATTGGCATCGCTAAACAATCCTGCGCAAGTGAACCGAGACACGCCACCTGCATTCCTGTTTCACACCGCTGCTGATCAAGCCGTCCCTGTCGAAAACAGCTTGCAGTACTACCGAGCTTGCGTTGAACACGGCGTCAGTGTGGAGATGCACTTGTTCAATGAAGGGGGGCACGGCTTGGGAATGGCCCACAATGTCGAAGGCGCGTCGCAGTGGCCTGACCTTTGTAAAGCATGGCTGATGCGGATCACCCAAGCAAGACACTAGCGAGCAAGAGACGAGAAGTCCTGGTTTGGAAATTTTTTTCTTTTGCCGCTTGACGTGCCTCTAACATTCAAGCAAAGGAAAGATTCGAGCTGTTTGCCGGCAGCAAGTCTTCGATTCTCTCCTCCAGGCACCTTCTGGAAAAAACGTTTCTAACACTCAACGCTTGTTACCAAAAAGAGATACAAAGATGAAAAGTTTGTTTAATTTTGTCGCTGCGGCTGCTGTCGCATTCGCCGCTCCTTCGTTCGCCTCCGCAGGCGAGTCTTGCCCAGGTTCAACGACATTGGCAGCTACGGCGACGTGCTCCGATTCCGCAATGGCTTCGGAAGCAACGCTGGTTGCTACCAAGGCCTCAACCGCGGACCAGACGATCGTTGAAGTCGCTGTGGGCAATGAAGCTTTCAGCACTTTAGTAGCCGCCGTCAAGGCTGCTGGCTTGGTTGAGACCTTAAGTGGTGAAGGTCCTTTCACTGTTCTTGCTCCAACGAACGAAGCATTCGCAAAGTTGCCAAAGGGTACCGTCGAGAGCTTGCTCAAGCCAGAAAACAAGGATAAGTTGGTTGCAATCCTGACCTACCACGTGATCCCTGCGAAAGCGATGGCTGCGGACGTTGTGAAACTCGACGAAGCGAAGACGGTGCAAGGTCAAATGATCAAAATCGAAGCAGGCAGTGAAGGCGTCAAAGTCAATAATGCAAACGTCGTAAAGACTGACATCGAATGCAAGAATGGTGTAATCCACGTCATCGATGCTGTCTTGCTGCCACCAGCAGCTGAGTAATACTCAGGTTGTTCCCAACGATCCTGATCTCATGCTTCGGCGAGGTCAGGATTTTTTTTGCGCATTAGGCTGACGCTACCTGCTCATTCTTCGGGCGGGCACGCTAGCAACCAGTGCGGTTCAATGAAGATTAAGTTGGCAACGATCATCATCGTGCCAAACGTGATCATTCCCATGCACATTGCGATTCCACCGTGAACAGCAAACGCCAGTAGAAGAACAATCGGGCGAGACAGGCGAGGCCAAATCAAGGCCGCGTAAAAGAGCTCCCAAAATAGCGTGATGTGGGTCAGCGATGAAAATATTCGCGGATACTTACCGAGCCAAGTCATGTCGATCGACTGGTACTCATAATTGGCTACCGCAAACCACGTAGCGGTTCCATCCCACCACAATTCGCCCCTCGCTTTCGCTAGGCCACCAAACAAATAGATCACGCACAAGTGAATTTGAAACAATCGCGTGCCAACATTCGCAGCAACACTCGGGGTGGCTGCGGGTAACAGCCAAGCAAGTTTTCGATTGGCCGAACACTGATCAGCCAACCTGTGCCGCAACCACGCATCGACGCTAAAACAGCTTCCAGACGGAGTCAACATCAAGTACATCGTTAGATAGGTAACGATTTGGTCAAGTCCAAACAGAGCGCCGGTCAGCCGATGAAGATACATGAGCTGTAAGAACCAAGTTGCCGGTGCTGTGATTCGAGTGAATAGTCCGGCGGCAAACGCAGCGGTAATGACGATGGTAGCAGCGTGATGCGCTATTAAGGCAGCGGGACTTTCGATGTACCAAAGGTAGCTCCATCCCCAATCCGATACGCCAAACGTGCCGTCGTGCAATTGAGCCGCAGTGGCATTGTTGACCCAGGCGTTATCGCCCAGAAAGCGAAATAGTTCACCGGCGAGCACACTGTGGCTATACAGCAGCATCATGCCGGTCGCTATCCGCAGGATACCGAGTACATGCGGATAACGAGGCGAAAACCAAAATCGGTCCCAGGCTGAGATGCTATCCCGTAGCCAAACCTTCACACTCTGCTTCGCAGCCGAAATCAAGATTTGCATTATTGGTTGACATCCCCAGCTCTCTCGTCTGCTCTTTCTTCCACTCGATCATCCCGAAAAAGTTGTCTGAGCCGTTGTTTGGACCGTTGTTGGGCACTGCGCTCGTTTGATCGCGGATCGGGATATGGAAGGGGGGCGACGTCTGCGGTAGCTCCAGTTGATACAACCGCCGGATCGGCCAAGACGCGGTAAAGCTGTGGATCACGCAGTTCGATGGGGTTGTTGACCATCTCGACAAAACTGGGAAGTTGATGTTCAAGTCGGCGTATACGAACCCGTTTGCCAGGATTCTGATGTTCAAGATGATGCAGCATGGAATTACGAGCCGCTACATAGCGTGCTCGAGATTGTATCCATCGGCTAGCTTCCTCAGGGTTTTGTTCGGCAAGCTGCGGCGGTGGGCCTTGAGGATGATAGATCTCGTTAAGAAATTCAGCCAACATGAAATGTCGGTGATACGACAATCGGGGCCACTGTTCCTCGAGGTTCGGAATGATTCGTTCCGTCATCTTTTCATCGTTTTCTCCGCCATCAATCGCAACTTGAATCAAATGACTTGGTCCAGGATCGGGAGCAAAAAAAGCATAACCGCGGTCGATGTACAGGAACTGCGAATAGCTGCGGACCGGTGCAATCAGCGTTTCCACCGAAGGAGAGCTTCCAAGCGGGCCACGTGTTTGAAAAGCAAGCGGAGGAACGAAGACGGCCATCAAATGCGCGATGATGCCAGCACTGATGAGCCAGCGGAAGGGAAATGATTTTGGTTTTCCCAACTTACGTGCAGAGGTTCTTGATTTACGCGACATCGTTATAGGTTACTTCCGATACACGTTGAGCCGTAGCGGAAATCGCCAAGACTTTCGGCATTCCCCGTAGCGAAACAAAACTCGTGACGTATTTCCGCTTTTCCGCTTTTCCAAAACTCAACCCTCATGAAGCTCTAGGCTTCGAGCACTTCGGTCTCTCGGGCCTTTGCTAACTCCGTCGCTTTGGCTTCGTATTTCTTAGTCAATTCTTGTACGTCGCCTTTCAGAGAATCACGATCATCTTCAGAAATCTCTTTCTCTTTTTCCGAGTTGTCGAGAGCTTTGTTTGCATCGCGGCGAATGTTTCGCACCGCAATTTTCGCGTCTTCTGCCAATTCTTTGATTCTCGATACCATCTTCTTACGGACGTCTGTCGACAAAGGTGGCACGTTGAGTCGAATGATGCGGCCATCATTTTGTGGGTTCAAACCCAAGTCGCCAGCAACGATCGCCTTTTCGATCTCCTTGATCGTCGATGTGTCGTAGGGCCGAATCACGATTTGCTGTGGTTCAGGGGTGCCGACCGAAGCAAGTTGTTTCAGCGGAGTTGCCGATCCGTACACATCTACCTTGATCGAATCGACCAGACCGGGATTCGCCCGACCGGTTCGAATACCAGATAAGTTGTTGCTAAGCACCGAAATCGCTTTTTCCATTCGCTCTTCGGTATCGACTAGAATATCATCGCTGGGCATCTCGAATCCTTTTTTATGTACAGTTGTAGGGAAAAGAGGGGGATTTATTTGATGCGATGCATCACCAGGCAGCCGGTATCCCCATCGGGGATTATTTTAGTCGCAATCGAGTTTCGACGCGAGATACCGTTGATGATCCGTGCCCCGAGCGGCGGTTTGCACGACAAAAATGTTCCCACCCGAGAAGGGTTTCAGGTAAGCTATCGAAAAGAATTCATTGGCAAATGCTTACACTTCTAATAATGAAACGCGCGAAAAGCAAAGGCCTGTAGTCGACGCCAGTCACGTCGTTCACTTTTTTGTACACCATCCAACTGACCCATCGAGTCTATTTCATGACGGAGTCTGTTTTATTCATCCGATCCATTAACGCGTTCGGTCGGATACCGCAAAAGAGTTTTAGCTTCGTTCAACGGAGCTTCGTTCAACGGAGCTTTGTTGTGGGGATGACATGTTTGATGCTGGTGTCCTCTCAGTCAATCGCCCAGGATTCTTCGCAGCCGGCAATCATCGCTCCGGCTCCGATCGATACGGATGATTCGTCCGAGGCCGGCGCGGATCGAAAGCCTCTTGGTCCTCAGCGAAGTTCCCCAGTTGCGGCCGAGCCACGTCAGATGGAAAACTTAACTCGCGGGATTGTTGCTGTCCAACAATCTGAAAAACAAGTTTATGTGGGGTGGCGATTATTGGGGACGGATCCATCCAATATTGCCTTCAATGTCTATCGTGAATCACAGACAAAAGGTGTAGAAAAAGTAAACGACACGCCGATCGCGCATTCCACCAACTTGATCGACACCTCGTTCCCGGCAAATGATTCGCTTTGTTATTTCGTGAAGCCGATGGTGAATGGCAACGAACTTGCTGCAACCGAATCCATTGCAGTTTGGAAAGACAACTTTCTAGAAATTCCAATTCAAACGATTCCTGATTATCGAGCCGGTGATGCATCCGTCGCCGATCTTGATGGTGATGGACAATTGGATATTGTTTTGCATCAAGCATCGCGAGGGCGTGACAATGGGTCAGCGGGCGTGACGGGCACTCCGATATTGGACGCCTATCAAATGGATGGTACCCATCTTTGGCGAATCGACCTGGGAAAAAACATCCGTGAAGGCGAACACTATACTCAATTCATTGTCTACGACCTTGACGGCGACGGGCGTGCGGAAGTCGCATGTAAAACGGCCGACGGGTCGACCGATGGCACCGGAAAAGTAATCGGTGATGCGAATAAAGATTGGCGGACGCTACAGGAGGGTAGCAATCGCAACGGTCGGATCCTCGACGGCCCAGAATTCTTGACGGTGTTTGATGGAAAAACCGGAGCCGAACTTTCAACGGTCGACTATATCCCCGGTCGCAACCCGATTGACGGATGGGGCGGCATCGGCGGCAATGCAGGAAACGATAGTTATGGGAATCGTTGCGACCGCTTCTTGGGCTGCGTGGCGTATCTTGATGGAGTTCGTCCCAGCTTGGTGATGTGTCGGGGGGTTTATGGTCGGACCGTGATCGCGGCTTGGGATTGGCGTGATGGCAAACTGACGTCTCGTTGGGTATTCGATTCTGGAATCAGCTATCCACCCTACCGTGATGCATCGCCGTTTTCGGGAATGGGAGGGCATTCATTGTCGGTGGCAGATGTCGATGAAGATGGTAAGGATGAAATTATCTATCAGGCGATGGTTGTCGATGACGATGGATCGGGACTCTATTCCAGTGGCCTACGTCACGGCGATGCGATGTACGTAACCGACATGAATCCTGATCGTGCCGGGATGGAGATTTTTACGATCCAAGAGAACGAAGATGATGCCCATCTCTTTCAAACTCCTGGTGCGGCTTTGCGAGATGCGCGAACGGGCGAAATCCTGTGGAGCCATAGCCCCACGGTCGATGTCAAGAGTGGCATGGCGGCTGATATCGATCCTCGTTACCTCGGGTTCGAAGCCTGGGGAGGCCCCGGGGGATTGCGAAATCAGGCAGGCAACTCCATTGGTCCGGCGCCTCGAGAAACGCGTTGGTCGATTTGGTGGGATGATGACCCGCTTCGCGAACAGTTGTCGGTCGGGCGTGCGTCATTCGGTCGTTTTCAACGTCGGCCTGATGACCGCAACCGCTTCGCGACTCGGATTACAAAATGGAATTGGCAGTCGCAATTATCTGAAACATTGGAAGAAATCGAGGGAGTCGCCTATGGAAGCAATCCTTCGCTCGTAGGTGACGTCATCGGTGATTGGCGTGAGGAAGTATTATTGGCTTCCCCTGATGGCGAATCCTTGCAACTCTACACGACCACGATCCCTACCGATCGACGATTGACAACTCTGTTGCATGATCCTCAGTACCGATTGGGGCTGGTTTGGCAAAACGTTGTCTACAACAAGCCATCGCTTCCCAGTTTCTATCTCGGCAACGGGATGAAACAACCGCCCCGTCCGAACATTCGTTTGGTTGGTCGTGGCGAAGCGATCGGTTTGCAGGCCGAAACGAGGCCGCCAAAGCAAGAGCAGTAAACCAATTTTTCCGCGAGGCTGACTTCAAGATCACAACCAGCGTCCGAATTGGCTGTCAAGTTCACCGACAAACCACTTAAACGCAGATTCAATTTTATCGGCGGTGCCAAGTTGTTCGCCAAGGCGGGTGGTCGATAGAACGGCAATGAGTGTTAGAACGAAGCCGCCGAACATAATCGTCGCATTGTTTGAATTGTCGCAGCGACCCCCTGATTTTATCGGCAGCCATGACGTTCGAACGGGGGTGGCTTTGGTCAGATCACGTAGCCGCCGCAAACCGAGCTGAACGTGCCCCTCGGGCGACTGATAAAACCACTGAGGGAGGACTTCGGTTCGGGTATCTTGAAATTCGAGAACCCAAGTCGCGCCCATTTGGATGCGTTTTGCATACTTCGGTGTGATCGTGACGGTGAATCCATCAATCGATGTTTCATCGACCGACGCCTGCAATCGCGTCGTGCCGATTCGAATCCTTGCCGCACCATCCGACGGAGGGACGGGACAGCGAAAGAACGTTTGTTGAGTTTGGCATGAACTCGATGGAGTAGAAGCATTCATCGAACAAAGATCTCAGCGAACGCGGGGGAAAATAAGAGACAATTTGCGGTTGCAAATGTCAATCGACAATCGATCGTTTGCACGTCATCGTGTGCGTTTCCCCCCACTAGTCATTCAGCTAACCACTCAGCAACTCAAGGATAGTCCGGAACATAGGGATGGGCGAAGCAGCAACTCGGAAACCACCTAAAAATGAGTTTGCCGAGTGGTGGTGCGCTCGATCGTAACGGTTTTGACCGTTTGGGGTCGTTCACATTTCTCGGTAAACTTCGATTACACTAGGTCGTAGAGTAGCGTTTGTCGCTCCGTCCTCCGAGTGGAAGGCGTCTTCGCTCAGCAGACCAGAAGTCGGTCCGGAGACCAGAATCAGGAACAAACCATCGCCTTCAAAACACCATTGCAATCAAAACAACACGCCTAGACGAAACAGTTGGGCTCCCACCTTACTGCCGAGAAAATGCTATGAAAACTTCCGATAAACGCCCGCGTTGTCTAAACTTGCTCTTTCGATTGATCATGCTATGGGTCGTGGTCGCGACCATCCAGCTCGGAACGAATCGATCTGCAATTGCCGAAATTCGGCTGCCCGGAGTCTTTGGTGATTCGATGGTGTTGCAGCAGCAGAAGCCCATTCACATCTGGGGTTGGGCCGCTCCAGACGAGACCGTGACGATAACACTTGGCGACAATCGGGTTTCAACGACCGCGTCAGATGACGGAACTTGGGATGCGGAACTGCCACCAATGAAGGCGAGCAACACGCCACAAAAACTGACGATTGAAGGTTCCAGTAACATTGAGATTCAGGATGTCTTGATTGGTGAAGTTTGGCTTTGCTCTGGGCAATCCAACATGGCATGGGTGGTCAATAATACGGAGAATGCCAAGGAGGTGATCGCCGCGGCTGACTTTCCAAGCATCCGGCACATCAAAATCCCTAACCATCCATCACCGACTCCTGTGGATCACTTCGATGCAGCTTGGGAAGTTTGCAGTCCGGAAACGGCAGGTCGATTCACTGCCGTGGGATTTTATATGGCAACCGAATTGACGAAGCAACTCGATGTGCCAATCGGGCTGATCAATTCTTCATGGGGAGGCACGCGGATCGAACCTTGGACGACCGCGGAAGCTTTCCAACCGATTGAATCCCTTCAAGAAATCTATCTCCGTGTGCAGCAAAAAAACCCAGAATCGGAGTTGTATCAAGCCCAGATGTCGAAGCATGTGTCCGATTTGGAATCTTGGATCGCGGAGGCCAAGACGGCACTACAAAACGAAACAACGGTGCCACCTCATTCGGCTTATCCGGAGAACCAAAAACCGTTCACGTCGCATCAAGACCCGACGATGCTTTACAACGGAATGATTCATCCAATCGTCGGCTATGGAATCCGCGGTGCAATTTGGTACCAGGGTGAATCGAATCGTGCCGATGGCATGGTCTATGCCGACAAGATGCGAGCCCTCATCAACGGATGGCGTGGCGTATGGAAGCAGGGCGATTTCCCTTTCTATTACGTGCAAATCGCTCCCTTCATGTATGGCAATGACGACGCATCCATTTTGCCTCAGCTTTGGGAGGCTCAAAGTGCCGCTTTACAAATTCCCAATACGGGCATGGTGGTTACCAATGACATCGCCACGCTTCAAAACATTCATCCACCAAACAAAAAAGATGTCGGGCACCGATTGGCACTTCTGGCTCTGAAGTACGACTACGGACAAACGGACCTTGTCGCCAGAAGTCCTGAAATGGAATCAATGAGCCAAGAGGGCAGTAAGCTTCGAATCCGATTCAAGAACAGCGGCGGTGAGTTGAAAACACGCGATGGGAAAGCGCCGAGTCACTTTCAGATCATTGGGAAGAGCTCGGGTGGTTTTCACGATGCTGAAGCGACAATCGATGGTGAAAGCGTCGTACTGAGTTCACCCAACGTGAAACAGCCCGTCGCCTTTCGATTTGCTTGGCACAAACTGGCCGAGCCGAATTTGACCGGCGCGACTGGCTTACCCGTTGCCGCATTTCGTGGCGGAGAGATGCCATCGTTCACCGACATGATTCCAAGCTTTTCGGATTATCAACTGGTTTACGATTTAGATCTTCGCAAACTGGCGAATCAAATAGACTACGATGTAGACCGAAGTGCAGAAGTGAAGCAGTTCGATCGCATTGGCTACCTGTTGGAACTCGAATCGAATGACGGTGGAAAACAAACTGTCTTTGTCAGCATGAATGCTTTTACGGACAATGCAAAACAGATTGGTATCCCAACACTCACGTCAAAAGCAAACTTCCAAATGCCAGTTGAATCGATGGATGTGTTTAGCTCTACCGACGTTGTGAGTAGTAAACCTTCGGTTGCCACTGGAAACATTGAATTTTGGCCGAACAACTACAATGCCGGTAACAACGCCAACGTCGAAAACGCATCCTCGTCCGATTATGATTTTGGCGACCAACCTGCCGAGAAGGTTGATGGCTACGGGTCGATGCAAATACACAATTACGGGGAACAGCAAACGATCTTTGCCATCAATAAATGGAGAGCGGGTGCCGATGCGGATATTGGCATTGGTAACAGTACCGGCAGAACTCGTGATTGGACATTCACAGCGAATGCATCCGATTATTCAAGCAAACGGCTGCGAGTCTACGTACGTCCAAGCAACTGACTGCCGATCCGAAATGGCAACCTTCGTGGTCCGCAGTGGTGAGCGGATACCGAATCTTCTAACCTTCCGGTTTACAAACTTCAAATTCACGTTGTATGTCGAGCTGCTGCTGCGCGGAATCACCGACAAGGCATTCTCCTCGATCACCAAAGGGCATAGCCAACTTTGAGCAGAGTTTTCTGAGATCGAAGGATTACAACAGTCATTCTCGCTACAATCGATCGTCTATTCCAAGTAAACATTTTTAGGCAATTATTTCCGAATCGACTCTGCGGCTTGGGTGACTTGCGGGATTGCACGCTTTATGTAGGGAGGTGCAACAGGGGTCATTTTGCCGGATCAATTCGACCGAACTATAAGGTTACAAAGGCCCGAACAGAATGCTATGGATAGCAAGTTTCCGGGGACGGCAAACAAGTTGTCGTAGGGTGCTTCTATTCTACTTTTCCCGACCTAATAGACAAAACGAGAACGGGATGCTCAAGGACGTCAGAAAATCGCTCATTCTATGGCCGCTCACAGCTTCGGTCCTTGTCATTTTGATGACTTGGTTGACAGCCGTGCCAGGGCGTTTGCCAGCTTGGTTTCCGAAAACCCAACATGCAACTTTGCTTTCGTCGAGCTCCCGCGTCTGCCCTTCCGATTCGCACGGTTGTTCCGCTCCCCACGATCCGGTTGTGCCCGTCGTACAACGTCATGACTCGCTGCCCGAGCCAAATACGTCCATCGCCGAACGGAGTGAGCATGGCTACCGCGCGATCCGTATCCCCCAACGTCTCGGCAACGAGCGACTTAGCTTGGACCCATCGTCACGTTCTTCTACGAATGTCCCGCATCCGACAACGAAGAACGCGGTCCTATCTGTTCCTCTCGCAGCACCGGTTCGAAATGAAGTTCACGAATTGGCTGGCCATGACTCCGCAGCGGCTATCGATTCACTATTGCTCCGCCCTATGACACCGTCAACCGTCGTCAGCAACGAGGTGAGTCACGATTCGATTTTGCCAAAGAGCCTATCCATGTTGGGAAAACGGATTCCGATGAAGCCGACCCCTTCAAGTTCTTCGAAAGCTGCTCCCTCACACGACGACGAGTACCAAGACGATGAGTACGAAGGCGATGAGTACGAAGGCGACGCCAATCGATCCTACTCGAAGTCCAATCATGTGAAGCCCAGTCGTATCACCCAACTCAGTCCTGCCGGTTGGCCGGTCACTCGCGGGCTAAACCAAGCTCTCGCCGACTTGTCGAGTTATTCCGAAGCGGAAGCTGTCGCGGGTTGGACCGCCAACGTTCAAAGCAAGCTGGAGCAATTGAGAAGCTTACCACGACTCGGTCAAAGGGAAGCGGGACATTTGATTGACGAACTTGGCGATCTTTTCGAAGCGGGGCATGCTGCCGCCGAAGCCCTGAGCGACCGCCCGCTTCAGATCCGTTGGCTCTACGCCTGCTACGGCCTGGAACGCCGAGTCGCCGTTTGGAAACCCATTTGGGAGCTAGCGTCCTCAAGCGATGCTGAGAAAACTTACGTCCGCGTGAACCGAAGCTTCGGAGTTTCCATTGATGACGCGATTGCCGCCGTACGTGAAATCCTGCCGGAAACCCAGGACGCCGAAGGATGGAACACGTACTTGCTGCTCGATGAACTTGAACGATCGAGTCGCGGGTTCGCAGCCGACGAATCTGCGTTACTAGCACGACGATTGTTATCACGTCTGCGTTGGCATGGCTTGCACGCTGAGCACCGCCTTTGGCTCGATAATTCCACCATCGATGATTTGGCCGCTGCAGTTCGACCGTTGGCGGGCGGTGCGGTGGATTACGCGAGTCTGCTAAATCAAATTGAACATCAAGAATCGAACGAGATCGATACCGTGTCGGTCGAAATCGCCGAAGCCATTCAAACGCTGCAACACGCCAATAGCCCCAAAGCGATGGAAGTCGCCAACGTCCTCGACACTTATTATCGAAACGCAAACATCCGAATCGCGTTGAGCGAGCGATTGTTGCAACGTGTCCTGCCAACGATTGAGCCCAAAACGGTTCCTGTGCGAACCCAGATATTAGGGAGCCAAGTCCGTGGCAATAGCCGCGTGGCGAGCGAATTGCAAATTCGGTTGAACCGGTCGCCTAGCACATGGCAAATGGAACTGCAAACCCGCGGCGATGTCTACACAAGAGCGGTAGGTGTCAAAGGGCCTGTTTCGGTCTTGACGGAAGGAACGTCGCGGTTCATCGCCTCCACACCGATCGAAATTCGTAGCGATGGCTATCGAAAAAGCCCCTCGTCGGTTCAAACCGATGGAAACAATCATGTTCGATCGATCGAAAGCAATTACGACCGCTGGCCACTCATCGGACCCCTCGTCCGCAGCATCGCGCAGTCGCAATACGACCAAATGAAGCCAGAGTCGAATCGGCAAAGCCAACAACAGCTTCGCGAGCAAGTTGGTAACCAAATCGACCAAGAGGTTGAAAGGAAAATGAACGAATCGAGCGATCGATTGTCGCAAATGGTTCTCGGTCCTCTCGGGGCGTTGCGACTCGATCCCCAGGTGGTCGACATGCAAACGACCGACCAACGATTATTGGCTCGCTATCGATTAGCAGGTGATTGGCAACTTGCGGCGTTCACGCCTCGTCCACGTGCTCTGCGTGATAGTTTGATGAGTGTTCAGGTCCATCAATCGGCGATGAACAATATGCTTGAGCAATTGGTGCCACGCGATCATCCACGCCCGATCCGAGACATGATCGAGCAAGCGAGTTACCTTTTCGGTCGCGGCGCAGCTTCGATCCCCGACGATATTCCCAGCGACGTCTTCATCCAATTTGCACCCACTCGCCCGATCACGGTCGAGATCGAAGAGGGACGAATGTGGTTGACGCTGCGGATCGTCCGGCTGACGCGAGGCGACCAGATTGATCTACGCCGCTTTATCGTCCGCGGGGCTTATGTGCCATTGGTTGATGGTTTGTCGGCAACACTTGTTCGCGAAGGTCATTTGCGAATCAGCGGTCCAAGCTTGTCGATGCGAGAACGGTTGCCGATTCGAACCATCTTTAATAAGGTCCTCTCCACGACACACGGGTTTCCAATTACCACCGATGTGCTTGAAACGCATGAAGCGGCTCAGAACCTAGCGATCAGCCAAATGGAAATGCGAGAAGGATGGTTGGCGATTTCGTTGAGCGAAACCGAACCATCGCGAGTGGCCAACCGCAATCGGGAAACCAGGTGAGGAACGATTTCCGTCGCCGTTCACCAGCGCAGCGTACGAACGTCAATAGGGGCAGCGTCAGTTGCGACAGGCTGCTCAGGGACGAAGCTTCCTGCCAGCGGCGGGGAAGAGGAATCTATTGTCGAATCCGCTTATCTTCTAACCCGCAAATATTCTAACCCAACGACGGCGGTGATCGCATACTCATCGCTTGTCAGGCGTGGAATTTTGAACGGGGGGTGGACGGGCATTTTAGAACATGGTGTTAGAAAATTTATGGGGTTAGAAAATTTATGGGTTAGAAAATTTATGGGTTAAAAAATGGGTAACCGTTCAAGGCAGAGGGCTGTGAACGGCTAGCGATTTCCTTACCGCTTGATGGGGGGCCTGATCGATTCGACCGTCCACCCGATCGAGGCGTAGGTGCGATTGAACTCGGCAATGAAATCTTCGGGTGCCGAATCGGGCAAGACGATCGAACCGGACGCCTTGGCATCCTCTTTCAAAATCACGGCATCACATTGACCTGCTTGACGCGGACTGCTCATCGAACCGACTCCCTTCTTTTCGTGGTTACTTTATGAATCGTTACTGTTTTGCCCGATCCGATCGTCTTGTTTCGCCTGAACCTTGATAGACCACCGATGGGTGCGGAAAGCCCAAACGTTTGTCGACCAAATTATACGGTTTTTCTCCTGCCAAGAAGCGTTTTAAATTCACGCAGGCCAAATGGGTCGAATCATCCACTCGGCTAAACGATTGGGCACCCACGTGCGGCGTGATCATCACATTTGGATTGTCCCACAGTAAACTCGTCGCGGCCAGCGGTTCGATTTCGGTAACATCCAATCCGGCACCTGCAATTTTCCCGCTCTCAAGAGCTCGGACGAGGGCCGCTTCTTCGACCACACTACCGCGGGCGACGTTGATCAAGTAGGAACCGTCTTGCATCTTCGCAAATCGGTCATCATCAAACAAACCGAGAGTGCTGTCGTAGAGTGGCAGCGTCAAAATCACAATCTGGCTTTCGGATAGCAGACGATCGAGCTGATCGGCGTCCCACAATTCGTCTAGCTCCGCTGGTGTTTCGACGGGGTAGTAATCGGTAGCGATCAAGCGAACGTCCCAAGGGGCGAGCACTTTGGCGATCATTCGACCGTTGCCGCCCATACCGACGATCCCGACCGTTTTGCCTCGCAAATCATCGGTCGGCAATCGAGTGAAATCGCGAGTGGCCTCGGCTCGAAAGAATTGAGGTAACTTACGAAGCAAACCAAACAAAAGTGCAAACGTTTGTTCGGCCACCTGAGGAGCGAATAAGCCCGACGCACTACTGACCGGAATGTCCGACTCAATCACTCCGGGGACCAAACAGTGATCGAGTCCTGCGGCCGACGATTGAATCCACTGCAATCGGCCTGCTTGAAGGACGCGATCCCAATCAACCGGTACTTTGGCATGACCGATAAAGATATCGGCGGTTGGCAGAAGTTCGTCAATCTCATCCTGCTCAGCAGCAACAATCTCGGCGTCGGGCGCAACCGCTTGGATTTGTTTGATATGATGGTCTAAGACCGGATAGCAAAGAACAATACGCATGACAATGGATTGTTAGGGAATTTTTTTCTAATCAACAAACGATGAATTTACTCTGCTTCAAAGCTTTCGCGAAGACGGCACTTGCCGTGTTTGTCACGCTTGTTTGTTTTTTCCAGACGGCTACCGCTCATTCATCCGACCCGGGGGAGATTAGCGAAGCGGAGTTCCTCGCCAGTTTTGCTGCTTGCCATCGCGGTTTTAGCACCGATGAGTTGATGATCCAAGATGAGCTGCGTCAGTCATTTATCGATTCGTTGTCGGAAAGTGTTGACGTATCCGACTTGAGAACCTTCGAACGCGAAGCCTTGTTAAGATTGCTCAATCTGCGAAAAGCGGGAAAAATGACGGCGCGAGCGAGCGAACGTGGGCCAGTTGTTGACGAGTCGGTTTTTCCAGTCGCCGAGATTGCCGCTCGCGTGGTCACTGACCGGCATCGGATCACCACCGACTATTTATTGGCGGATCCAATCTACCGTGATGAATTGGGACGTGAAGCCGAGAAATTGTCGCCGACGATCGACCGCTATGCTGTCCGCAAAGCGGTTTTGTCGCTCCGGAAACGCCGAGCTCTCAAGCCCGAGTTGGTGTTGAGAGTCGCCGATTGGGGTCGAGAGATCAAAACCTACTCGGTTGAGCAACTTCGAACGCTGCTTGATGAAGACAAAATATCCCAGGGGCCAGGTGTCTATTTGTTTCGATCGAACGAAGGTTATCTGTACGTTGGAGAAGCAAAAAACTTGAGCGAACGCTTGGCCACCCACTTGCATGAGAGTGATCGCGAATCGTTGGCTCAGCATTTAGCGGGCGATGATGCGGCGGACGTGACGGTCGAGCTACACATTTTCCCAGCGAAATCGCCCGCCCGTAAAGTAACCGTTCGCCGAGCTTACGAGAGCGAATTGATTCGAAGCCGATCGCCCAAATTCAATGTCCGGCCTTAGAACCTATCCGAAGATTCGCCTTCGACCCCCGATGAGATGGGGTTTTACCATCAAGTCGAATGCTCAACCACCCGAAACGACGACCGATTACCGTGAATATCTTTCACGCTATCAAGCACCGATCGTTAGCCATGAGATCGGTCAATGGTGTGTCTATCCCAATTTCGATGAAATCGACAAGTACACCGGTTCATTGAAGCTTAAGAACTTTGAAATCTTTCGAGATTTTCTCGAGCAAGCCGGAATGTCTGATCAAGCGAAACCGTTTCTGATGGCTTCGGGAAAACTGCAAGTGATGTGTTGCAATGAAGACATCGAATCGGCTCTTCGCACGCCGTCGTTCGGGGGATTTCAGCTCCTTGATATGCGAGATTTCCCTGGCCAAGGAACCGCCCTGGCCGGAATGCTCGATCCGTTTTGGGATTCGAAACCTTACAGGACTCCCGCCGAATTCCGTCGTTTTTGCGGGCCAATCGTCCCTTTAGCACGAATGTCCAAAGTCGCATTTTGGAGCAAATGATTTACATGGGGCAATGGTCAATTGGAAGTTGTCCACAGTTGACCGAACGATCGCCCAAGGAACTTTTCCCGAACAAGACATCAAGTCATCGGGCCTAAAAAAGGTCGGCAGCATTCAAATCCCGCTATCGGAAATTCGTAAAGCAACCAAATGCCAATTGGTCGTGTCGATCAATACGCGGTCGGCCAGCATCGCGAATGATTGGGACGTGTGGGTTTATCCCTCCCAACTTTCAAGCTCAGGGAGTGAAGATCTTCTGATCGTTTCAGAACAGAACAATAAAGCCAAGTCGCGTTTGCGTTCTGGTGGTAAGGTAGCCTTGTTCTTGAGCCCCAAGCAGATCAAAACGGATGTTGCACTCGGACTCTCATCGATCTTTTGGAATACCGCTTGGACCAATGGGCAAGCGTATTCGAGTTTAGCCGAAATGGAGCTCGAGTTGGAGTCCAGGCTTTAACCGATACGCGAACCTCCAACCGTCGCTCAAAGGCGATACTCCACCGATCGCCATCAGAAACTCAACTCACCGCCGATGCTCAATCCTTGCGCCCAATAGTCGGTTTCGACAAACGAGAATTGCGGACGTAGCGAACCGCTAATTGGCAAAACTTGTTCCGGTAACAAGTTTGGATTCACGGTGCGATCGATTTGATCGCCAGCGCGAACGACGTTGGGGAAGTACAATAACGAGTAGCCCACGGTTGCATGAAACCAATCGGTGATGCGAATGCCCAGCGTCAATCCAATTTCAGGAATCATCGTGAACTCTTCTCGTTCGTAGCTGCCGATGTTGCTCGTTTGAGCCAGCAAGCCGCCAGCGTAGTTGTCGGTGACACCCAGCTCGGTGATCGCGGTGGACCCGCTAATGCGAACGTGTTGCGTGTTGTTACCAACGCCGACTCGCAACATCGACTCGAGCCATACGCGGTTGAAATCAGCTTGATAGGTCACACCGAGTTGCAAACCGTTGAATTGGTTTTCCGTTTCGAATGCTTCAGCTAGTGATACGGTTCCCGGTGTACTGGGGACTTGAGACTCCAGGTTTTCGGTAAATGCCAATCGATCGGAGAGTTCGAGATAGCGATAGCCGACGATCCAATCGACGCGGTCCTGGCCATGACCTTCAGGCGGACAGATGGTTGGATAGATCGGCAGCATCGAAGCACGAGCATTGATTAACACCGACTTCAAATCAGAATCCGATGTGATGCCGACATGACCGTTGACCCGTCCAGGAAAGGAGACTAATTGAGCCGTTTCGCGATCGTTGGTTGGATCAAAAAAGGGTCGGCCAATAATGGGTGAACCATTGCCCGAAGCGTTGTAGCTATCATCGTCCCCCCAAAGCTGGAAGTACTCGCCTTCGATTCCCCAGGTTCCTTGCTGAGTCAGCCATAGCCCCGATTGAATGCGAAATCCGTTGGCAATATCGGTGTTCATTTCATCTCCGCCGAATAAGACCGAGGTTTCAGGCATACCTAGGATGCCGGCACGATTTTGTGCTGTTCCATCGGGGCTAGTCGTGATCAGCGGTGGTGTTTCCATGCCATCCGCCCACCACGCCAAGTACTCGCTACGGACCCACAAACGATCGGAAACGGTTGGCATCGAAAGCGACCAATTCGGGAACCCTGGCATCCATCCGGGGGCCGACCCATAGGCGTTCATCGCATAGGGATCGCCAACGCCGCCGCCAGCATAAGTCGGCGGATAACCTTGGCCGCGCACGGTTTGCGCAGTCGCCGACACAAAAAGGACGGTAACGAGGAGCGTTAGGACGGTGGGGGTGATAAACCTCGAGGGGATCACAGAAGCAAACTCCATTTTTTTCATTAAATCGCCAGAATTCCTCAAGAGAATACGGCCTCGCTACCGACACATCCACATTTTTGAGTGGGGATGTCAAGGTGAATTTGGCAAAGTGATTAGCAGGTTCGCAGGACACTGCATACAAAATGAATGGACTTCATCAGCATTTGATCCCTCATCCGAATTTCTTGACAGGTGCAGGCCGCTACGAAACTCTTGACGTTTTTACGCTACAAAAATTCACAAGCTCGGAGAGCAGTGCGACAATCACCACGAAACAATCCTTCACTCGAGGCAAGAACTTTTCAAAGAAATTGCTTGGCGGCGGACCACACTTGTCACCGAAGCGGCGATGAATGAATTAGCCGAAGGACGGCAATCCTACTCAAAACCAAATCTCCTATTAGCGGAAAGATCATCATGGCAAAATACTATGTCCAATCGGGAAACTTGCGTACCATCGTGCAAGCGGAATCGAGCCGTAAAGCGGCGATCTGGGCGGTTCATCAAGCGATGCAGCAGGTGTTGCCGATCGATGATGGGCCATCGCCCAAATCGAACAATCATGACACCGATTCGCCTGCGACCGTCATCATGCTGACCAAAAAACTCAAAGTAAGCGAGCGAGGATTCGACCGCAGCGATGTGGCAGAACTATCGACTTTGGAAATCATGAACGAATGGAATCAAATGGTCTCGACCTTGGATCGACTCGAGCGAATGATGCACCGGGCAGCTTAAGGGCTGGCAAGTTCCCCAAAACCGAACGATTGCTCCAGGGCCGTGCTATCGAATGGTGGACCCGAATGATTTTTCTTGCATCGAATTCTCTGGTTTCGTTTCCAGGGCTTGCGTCGCGGGGGTTGTTGTTTAACGGCAAGTCGAAGACGGATCGGTTGATCGATTTAGGCATCGAATTTTGTCAACGACTTTAGGCAACGGCTTTAGGCAACGGCACGACGAAGTTGGCGTCGCTCCTTCGAAGATATTCCATCGATACCGATGACAATCAAGCAGGCAAACGGTAAAAGGTTGGAGTTCGCCGTGCCGACGGAATCGACGAACGCTCCTTGAAGTGGCGTAATGACTGCACCACCAATGATTGCCATGACGGATGCAAAAACCAATAAAGCGGAACTGCTAAAGTATTTCATCGAACCCGTAAAAACCCAACGCATCGCACCTACGCGTAGGTATCCAACGCGCCGCCGCTATCACTATCGCCGCCGTGCTGTTTTGCCGCAGCACGAGAATCTCATCGTCGTTTTCGTCTTCAGCAACTCGTCAGCAAGTATTTCCTACGTGTTTTGCGTGTTTTTCTTCG
>JGI12210J13797_10036530_pt1 | contig 27841 bp, 24 predicted proteins | sample ElkSlonscriptome_3_FD_13797 | JGI IMG/M metagenome (IMG submission 13797) | reverse complement strand
CCGCTCGCCGAGCGGCCTGGGGGATGCGGGCCTAGCGCTCTCGGCGAGAGCGCGCCACCCAACCCGCGTTTCATCTGCGTAAATCCGCGGCTAAAAAACAATCTGCCGATACCATAAAACCGGCAACCGCCTGTTCACGCAGTATAAAGGAGCGGATCCTGCCAAACGTAGATGCTACGCAATTCCTCTTCCCCATTTATTACCCAGCGCGCTTCCAGATTTCGATTGCATGCTGGTCGTTCATCGTCAGCGAGTTGCCGTCGTATTCCTGGATCGGCAAGGGGCCATCGAGTTGATCGAAATCAAATCCAGGGACGGAGGTGACTTGCCAATCAAGGAGCAAGTGACGGCAAAAGACATTCCAATCGCCTTCGCCGGCAAAACTGGTTGTCGATTGATCCCGGTGTTTGACGATGCCGGACAGCCGAAAGGAGCCGTTGTCGTGGAGGTAGAGGACGCCATCAACGAATTGGTTATCCCCAGCCATTCGTTGCACCGTCCATTTGCCAACAAGTTGGGAGCGGGTAATGGCAAATCCGTAATAATATCCAGCTACGCTCAACAGCGTGAAAAGCAACACAAGCAACAATTTTTTCATACGAAATACTGAAAAGCGGATACCTTGCCAACCAGCCGTCGATTTTGAATGAGCAACCGATCTTTCTCACCACATCTGCAGGAGACAAATGCCCGTTCAAGGAAGGCGATGAGGGGCTCTCAATAGGGTAAGCGCTCCTTCTTTATGCCCCGCTCCGCGCCATGGCATGCAAGGGCTCAATTCGATCCGGCTCAGCGATGATTAACCTGATTTTGGCGCAAAATTGAGAAAAAACGCAAATCTGAGATGGTGAAAAATCGGATCAGCCGGAGATTGTCAACGGTTTCGAGGCCGTGGCGGCTCGGTTCCGGGCATCCTCGACGACGACATGCAGGCGGTATTTACCCGAGGCATAGGGAAGACCGAAAACCTGTCTTGGCGAACGGCCACGCATCTGACTGATGACTTCAATCGATTCTTGCGGACGTTCGGGGTTGGGTTCGGTTGTCAGAATCCAATGGTAACGAAGGGATTGATCAGTGGGGACCCCTCCGATCTCGGCCGCGATTGAGGAACCTGCGGTCAACCGATCGTTCGCGTCAACCAGGCGGAGCTCACCGATGGTTGGGGCGGGGTTGATGATTGCGTTTTGGGTCCATTCCTGTTGAACCACGTCGAAGGCCGCTAAGGTCCGATTACGTTGAAGAAAGAGCGCGCCGTAAGTCAGTGTCCCTTTGGGTTCTTCCGACCAACCGCGGACGAACCCGCCGATGCAGTCGGAATCATCGGTGAATTCGCGGGCGTGGATGTCAGCGAGCAGTTGCGCCTGTTGCTGGGATGATGGTTCACGAAGCAGGCCATCCTCATCGAGGTGGTGTTGCCAGGGCGGCATGCCGTAAGCAGTGAGAAAATAGGCTTTTCTCCAGCCAGCATCGCGTAGACGTTTTCCGCCCGCTTGATTGCCTGCGATTTCGATACCGAGCGCGTCGAATGATTGAAGTGCGGGAACAAAATCCGTCAAGGACTCGACATTGAGCGGAGCCAGATCGAAAGCGACTGGCCGATGGGGATCGGCGGAGCGAATGGCTTCGAGCAAGGGTTCCAAATGTTCGGGTAATGCAGGCGGAATTGCCGTGAGGTGCTTGGGGGTCACCACCCAGAGGATGATGTTCGAGTGGCTGGAAAGCTTTTGCACCGCCTTGGCGGATTGTTGAATGGCTCGTTTGACTTGCGCTTGGTCTTGAGAGGCCAAAGCTTCCAGGTCGACCGGAACGGGCATAACCACATGGAGCTCAAGGGTCGCGGCTTGATTGAGTAAACTGGTCAGCGCCGTGTCGCGCCAAGGGCGGTCGGAAGGGATCAGAAGGGCATTGGCGCCCGCTTTTTTCAGGAGGGCAAGGTGGCTATCGGTTTGGGCGCCGCGCAAATGCATCGGCTTCCCCTCGACAAGCAGCTGACTAGGCCCTTCAACGGGATCGAGAATCTCGATCTTGGGTGAGGAGGCGAGGTCGCATCCCGCAAAGGAAGCCGCGACGCTAAAGGTAAATAGAAGAAGACGAAAAAGGTGCATCGGGGTAACCCCGATGCACCTTAGGAGGTGTTTTAAGAAAGGGAAGCGCAAACTAGCGGGCGCATCGCATCCGGTCTATTTGGTTTGGGCCTCGTTGTCGGTGTCCTCGTCGTCGTCTTCGTGATCGTCCGCTTCTTCTTCGTAAGGTTCTTCTGGTGGGGCGAATTTTCGTTTCCGCTTATTGCTGGGCAAGGGGGCGAGAACCATGTTGATTTGGCGGCCAGCTTTGCGGGCAGAATTCTCGACTTGGGCGACGCCATCGAGGTCGTCCTTGGTTCGTAAGACGACTTCCATTCCCAATTCCTGGTGAGCCATCTCACGACCGCGGAATTGCAGCGTGATTTTTACTTTATTGCCTTTATCCAGGAAATCTTCCGCGTGTTTGATCTTGGTGATGTAATCGTGCTCACTGATGTTGACGCGAAATTTCACCTCTTTCAGGCGGGAGGCATTGTGTTTGCGCTCTTTTTCGGCTTTGGCTGCTTCGTAACGGAACTTTCCGTAATCGACGATTTTGCAGACGGGGGGGTTGGCTTTGGGAGCGATTTCGACCAAGTCGAGGCCGAGGCTTTGCGCCTTTTTCAACGCCTCGCTCGTGCGCATGACGCCGAGCTGTTCGTTGGTGCTTCCCACAATGACACGGACTTCGCGAGCGCGAATCCGTTGGTTGACGCGGATGTAAGTTTTGGTAATGGCAGATCTCCTGTGAGTTAGCTGACTTTGAAACGCTTAAGTCGCTAGCGAACTCGATTTACAATTTCAAGCCTGAAGCGTTCGACAAACTCGTCGAGCGCTTGCGTTCCTTCTTCGCCCTGCGCACGGCTGCGCACAGCTACCAGACCGTCGGCTTCTTCTTGCGGTCCAGCGATGAGCATGTAGGGCACTTTTTCAAGGCGGGCAAGACGAATCTTAGCGCCCAATTTTTCCTGAGATTCATCAACCGTCACCCGGGCGCCCACGGTTAGCAAGGCGGCTTTGATGCGTTGGGCGTAATCCATGGCTTTCTCAGAGATCGGCAGCACCCGCACTTGTTCGGGTGACAACCAGAGGGGGAAAGCCCCGGCAAAATGTTCGATCAAGACACCGATAAAGCGTTCCATCGAGCCGAAAGGCGCTCGATGAATCATGACCGGCCGATGCTTGGCATTATCGGCGCCGGCATAGGTCAGATCGAATCGTTCCGGCAAATTGTAATCGACCTGCACGGTGCCGAGTTGCCATTCCCGGCCGATCACATCGCGCACGACAAAATCAATTTTCGGTCCATAGAAGGCCGCTTCGCCGGGTTCCTCCGTGAATGGTGCGCCGAATTCTCGGGCGGCATCACGTAGCACCTGCTCCGCCCGATCCCAATTGGCGGGGTCGCCGGTGTATTTGGTGGAGTCGGGATCGCGCAAACCGACCCGGACCCGATAATCCTCCATTCCGAGGGTCTCGAACACTTTGCGGACCAATGTCAGGCATTTTAACAATTCATCCTGAACCTGGTCTTCGGTGCAAAAAAGATGGGCGTCATCCTGAGTGAATCCCCGGACCCGGGTCATTCCTCCGATCTCGCCGGATTGTTCCCAGCGATAAACGGTGCCGAATTCCGCCAATCGAATGGGCAGATCGCGGTAACTTCGCGGTTCGCTTGCGTAAATCCGGATGTGATGCGGGCAATTCATCGGCTTGAGAAGGAAGCCGTCCACTTCGCCACTGTCGATGAATTGGCCGAGCTGCGCGCAGGTGCAGCCTTCTTCCGCCAGGTGCCCCATGGTCTCTTTGTCAATGACCGGACTGAACTGCGATTCTTTGTAATAAGGAAAATGTCCAGAGGTCCGGTAAAGGCCGAGCTTCCCGATGTGTGGGGTAAACACCATGCGGTATCCGAGCCGCTTCAGATCTTCGGCAATGAAGTCCTGCAGCTCCTGCCGGATGGTCGCGCCGTTCGGCAGCCAAAGGACGAGGCCCTGGCCGACGGCTTCATCAATGTGAAAGAGCTTCAGCTCCCGACCCAATTTTCGGTGGTCGCGTTTGCGCGCTTCTTCCAGCATCTCGAGGTGATGCGCAAGTTCCTCTTTGGTGGGGAATGCAGTGCCATAAACGCGTTGCAGTTGCGGATTATTTTCGTCGCCTTTGTAGTAAGCACTCGCGACTGACATCAGCTTAAAAGCCCCGATCTCCCGAGTTGTCGGCACATGCGGGCCCGCGCAGAGATCGATGAAATCGCCATTTTGAAATAACGAAATTTCCTCGTGCTCCGGAATGTTTTCGATGATGTCCGCTTTGAATTTACTGGGCGTCCCCCGCTCCGAAAGGGCGGCCAGCCTCCCGGCTTGTGCCATGGCGACGGCTTCGTCGCGGCTGACCACCTGGCGTTCCAACGGTTGTTTCGCCTTGGCGATCCGCTTCATCGCCGCCTGGATCCGGGTGAAATCTTCCGGCGTGATTTTGTGTTCCAGCTCGAGGTCGTAATAAAAGCCGTTTTCCACTGGCGGCCCAGCGGCGAATTGGGCTTCCGGCCAGATTTCAAGAATGGCGGTGGCCATGACATGGGCGCACGTATGCCGTAAACGCTCCAGATCGGTCATCTGGTTTCGTTCATCGAGCGTCTTGCGGGAAGTTGATTCAGGCATAGTTGGGAAGTCTTGAATAGAGGAGAACCGGCAGTAGCTCAAACCTTTTATGGCAATTCGAGCGGATGATTGGGAAAGCAAAATGGACGATTTAGACCCCTAGGAAGCAGTCAGGGGGAAGCCCCCGTGGGGCGCCTTTCGAAACACCCTCGGAAACCAAACTACCAGATTGATCCACCTTATGAAAAAACGATTCCTTATTCCATTTTTAGCACTGCCTTTGATCGCCTCAACCGGCCTTCATGCGCAACAACAGACCGATTCTGATCAGAAGCCGAAATCGAGCGAATACCAGCAATCAGAAAAAAAGAAAGAGACCAAAAAGGCTCAGGAGAAAAAACAGCAAAAACAAGCCAAGAAAAAAGCTGATGCCCATAAGAAGATGGATCAGCGGGCCAAGCAGAAGGATAAGAAAAAAGATGCCGTCGACGCCAGTGCCGTGGTTTTGCTTTCTTCCGAGGCCCTCTACGATGAAGACGTGATGGGCAAAGACGGCGAAGTCGTCGGAACCATCGAAGAGGTCATCATCGATAGCCAGACTCGTCTCGTTCGGTTCGTCATCCTGCGAGTCGTGGCCGAAGCTGATCTTGAAGATTCACTTGTGGCGATTCCTTTCGCGAAGATCGATATGACGTCAGAGGGCTTAACATTGCCCTACGACCGGGAGTTGCTTTCAACGGCTCCGACTTATGAAGCCGAAAAATGGCAGCGGATGCCGACCGAAAAATGGGATCGCCTGATCGCCGTTTACCTCGACGAGGAAGATCCAAAAATGATCGCTCGCAAGAAAGAGGCCGAAGACAAGCGGAAGAAAGATAGTCAGAAGGCTGACAAAATGAAGAAAGCCGACGACGACAAGTCGAAGGCTGATGCGGAAAAGGATCGCCAGCAAAAAGCTGACAAGAAGGACAAGAAACGGCAACAGTCCGAAGAAGGTCAGTGGAATAAGAAAACAAAAGAAGCGGCCAAGGACGTCAGCAAACTGAATATCGCCATGGTGGCCGGTCTCGCGATTGCCACCGAGCGTTCTCCAGATGCTGCCATTCGCCGCCTCGCCACTCGCGCTGCTAACGTTCACATGCGCATCGGTCTGGCCTTGGAAGAACTGGCCAGTGAACAGAATATCGAACTCCCGGAAACACTGACCGACGAGCAGAGGCAGGAAATCGAAGCACTCAAAGAAGTGCCGCGCCAATCCTTCAACCAGGCCTTCCTCGAAGGTGCTCAGATGGCGCAAAAGCGTTTTCGGAAGTATGCCGGAGAATTCAAGAATCAATCCGATCCTGAGCTAAAAGCGCTTGGCAAACTCATGGGCCGAGTCGCCGAAAATCAACAACAGATCCTCGAAAAACTAGACGAAGCCATGAGCGCTTCAGAACAGCAGACCAAGAAAAACAAAGCAGCGGAAACCAAGGCTAAAAAAGCCGAAGCCGAACAAGACAAAGATCAAAAAGACGCAAAAGCCAACAAACAGCAGGAGCGTAAGAAAGCCCTGAAGCAAGCTGAAGCCAAGAAGAAAACTAAAGCCGATCAACAACGGTCGAAAGACAACGACCAAAACGCCGGCGACCAAAACGCCGACGATACGGATGAAAGCTACTGACAGCAATAGATCTTCAACCTTCACCCACTACCTCACCCAATGACACCTCAAGAAACCACCCATGCCACGTCCGGGCCTGCCACCGCTGGCACGCCCGAAGACCGGGCGAAACAGCATGGTCAGGCGACCAAGCAACAAGCTGGCCAAGCGGCTGAAGCAGCCAAAGCTTCCAGCCAAGAAAAAGCCCGACGCACGAAGGCGACCGTTGATGAGGCGAGGCAACATGCCGAAACCAAAATCAACGAACTGCAACAGCAGGCCGCCGAACAAACCCGAGCGGTCGTCGATGCCCAAAAGCAGCGGCTGGCTTCGGAGATCTACGGATATTCCAATGCGGTGCGTAAAGCTGCCGACGAATTGGAAAGCGAAAGTGATACGAATCTAGCCGCCTACGCCTCGTCTGCAGCGGATCAGTTGCATCGATTCGGGGAGCGGCTCGAAAATGATTCGATCGAATCACTTGCCGACGACGCTTCCCGCGCGGCACGCCGACGTCCGGAGCTTTTCTACGGCGGCATGTTCGTCGCTGGATTAGCTGCCGCCCGTTTTCTTCGCGCTTCCCGCCGCAAACGGATCGCCGACGATTATGATGATGGATACGGAAATGATAACGAATACGAGAGCGCTTTCGTAAATCCTCAGCCAGGGGAAACCGCCAGCTACTCGGATCCAGCTGCCCCAACCCCCACTGGCACCACCGCCTCCAACATGAACCAGGGAGGTCCGCTATGATATCAGAGCCGCATACCCGCGAGACAGCGCCCGAAGCCGAAGCGCGCCATCCTGATTCGCTTCCCAACCTGCTCAAAGAGCTGCGGGACGAAGCCACTATGCTAGTTCGTCAGGAAACCGCCCTGGCCAAAACAGAAATCAAGGAAGAGATTAACAAAGTCTTCAAAAACATCGGCATTCTGATCGGCGGAGCGCTGGTGGCGTTCGTTGGCTTGATCATTCTCATGGAAGCCATCTCGGCGCTGGTCACTCTCGGCTTAGTCGCCGCAGAGGTCGGAGCCAATTCCATTTGGCTTGGCCCGCTTATCGTCGGCATCATCATTACCGTCATCGGAGCCGTCATGGCGAAAAAAGGCATCGACACCGTGAAAAATGCCTCATTGAAACCAGAAAAAACCATCGACTCACTCAAAAAGGATCAACAATGGACACAAGACAAAGTCAGCTAAAACAGGAGCATGTTAAAAACGGCTCCAGCGATCAAATCGGTCGCGATATCCAGGATACCCGCCGCAACATGGACGAGACCCTTGACGCTCTTGGTGATCGTCTTCATCCCCGCCATCTGCTGGATGATGTGATTGATATGGTGCGTAGCGGCAATGGGAAACAAAGCGGCCGTCAGATGGCTCAGAGTGGCAAGCAGGTCGGCCGCAGCGTCGCTCGCGAGATTCGCGAACACCCCATCCCCGCCCTATTAGCCGGGGCTGGAATCGCCTGGTGGGTCTTCGATTCCATGTCTGACGACGACGAAGAATTCGAGGCGCGCCGCAATTATCCGATGCAGCCACCGCATCCTGTTGCGGAACCTGGAGACGAATATTATCCCGAAAATTCCCACTACGACTATTACATCGGTCAGGAAATTGAATCAGGCTCCGAAGATTCTGACGATTCGTCCGAATCGGAAACCGGAGATGGTGTGAAGGAAAAAGCCGCTCGTGCCAAAGAGAAGATGAAAGGATCTGCCGCCGAGGCTGGGCACCGGATGTCGATGAAAAAGGAAGAAATCAAAGCGGGCGCCCGAGCCCGTGGTTCTCGTGCTCGCCAACGTGGAGCTGACGCTGGTCGCGCCATGCGACGAGGCAGTGAGCGAGGGGGACGAGCCGTGCAGCGTGGGGCGATGGAAGCGCAGGATCGAGTCCAACGAGCCAGCGATGAGCATCCTCTCGCCATGGGAGGCGCGTTACTAGCTGCCGGATTGCTCACCGGGCTTCTCTTCGGACGGACTCCCGCGGAAGATCGCTGGATGGGAGAACGCTCTGATACCATGAAGGACGACGCCCGCGCCAAAGGGCAAGAAATGAAGGATCGCGCCAAAGACGCCGCGCATCAAGCCTCTGGCGCTGCGCTCGACGAAGCTGAACGCCAAGGCGTGACTCCCGAACATCTCGCAGAGAAATCGAGCCGAGTCGTCGAGAAATCGATGGAAGCCGGTAAATCTCAGGCAAAGGAAGAAAAAATGACGCCTGAAGATTTAAAGGAAAAATCGAAATCGGTCGCTGACGCTGCCAAAACCGCAGCCAAAGCAGAAGCCGATCAAGGCAAAAAGGAACAGAAGCCAAGTTCCACATCCTGAAGCAGGTCTTCCGTGCCCACGGTCATTTCGCCCAGGCTACAGCCCATCAACGGGCTGTAGCCTGAATCCGGGCAATCGCTTTCCCCTACGAAACTACCCTTTGTATGAATGCTTCAGACTCAGCGGGAAGGGAAGCCTCTTCCCCCACTCAGATTCCCAAACAAGGCTGGTGGTCAATCACCAAACGAGTCAAAGAACAAGTAACGGCGGATCATATGCAGATCGTCGCAGCTGGAATCGCATTTTACTTATTCCTCTCTATTTTCCCGGCGATCGTGGCCATCATTTCGATCTACGGGTTGGTCGTTTCACCGGGCCAAGCGGAAAGCCACATTAATTCCATGTCCGCCGCGCTCCCGCAGCAGGCGCATGACGCGATTCGGGGCTTTGCTTCGGGCATCGCATCGAAAGGTTCCCAAGCGCTCGGATGGGGGACCGCTCTTTCACTTTTTGTTAGTTTATGGAGTGCCAACAAAGCGACCAAAGCAATTTTCGAAGGAGTTGGGATCGCGTATTCTGAAAATGATGAGCGCGGTTTTTTCAAAAAGATCGGGCTCACCCTGTTGACGACCTTTTGTGGGATATTGGTCGGCATTCTTCTGCTGGTGCTCGTCGCGGTTTGGCCGGCGATGGTTGGTTGGTTGCCGCTCCCCAGCATGCTCGAATCGGCAGTTTCCTGGGCCAGATGGCCCGTCATGGCTATAATTGTCATGTTCAGCCTGGCTGCCATATATCGCGTGGCGCCTGATCGTAGGAAAGCCCAATGGAAATGGCTCTCAGCAGGCTCCGTCATCGCCACCATCCTCTGGATTATCGGTTCCGTTTTGTTTTCCTGGTATGTCGATAATTTCGGCTCTTACAACGAGACCTATGGCAGTTTCGCCGTTGTGATTATTTTGATGCTCTGGTTCTTCATCACCGCATTCAGTGTCTTGCTGGGCGCGGAAATCAACGCGGAAACCGAACTGCAAACTGCGCGCGATAGCACTCATGAAGAACCGAGGCCGATGGGTGAACGGGACGCTTACCATGCCGATCACCAAGCGGCTCAGCACGATGAAGGTGACCAGGCTTTTGCCAAAAACCCCTCTTGAAGCGCCTTCTTCACACGGTTGAGCGGGGCTTTGACAAAACAATTGGACGGATCCGCCGAATTTTTTGGCGACGCATGCGCATTGAAAGTTTTGGAGGGTACGGGCGAGAAGATCGGATTGTGATTCTGGGGCGGGTGGTCGCTCACCGGCCACGGCAATATCGTGATCATCAAGATACCTCCTCGTGGCGCAACTTCCGAGACATGGTGCGGCATTGGGTGACTCGAGAGATCCCCAAGGCCCAGGTGGCCGCCCACTGCGGCGACCAACGCATCTCGACCCAAGCCAACGACGAGGGCTATTTCGAACTCGACCTGCCGGTCAGCCAACTATCGAGTGATCCGGAATTTTGGCAAGAAATCGATGTCCGATTAGAAGCACCGGAAGCCGCGAATGCGCCAGTTTCCATCCAGGCGCGGGTCCAAATTCCGAGTGCTAAATGTCAATTTGGCGTCATCAGTGACATCGACGACACCGTGATCCACACCGGAGCCACCAACTGGTGGCAAATGATTAAGACGACTTTTTTGGGTAGCGTGCATACCCGCGCCGTCTTTCCCGGTGTGGCGGCTTTTTACGGGGCATTGGCGCGTGGCGCGGCGGGCGATGTGCGGCACCCGTTCTTTTATGTCACCAGTTCGCCTTGGAATCTTTATCCCTTTCTCTGTCAGGTTTTCGAATTGAAAAAAATACCCTCCGGCATGTTGTTCATGACCGACTGGGGCATCGATCGGACCAAGTTTTTCAAAAAATCCCATCACCGCCACAAATTAGAAGCCATTAGCCGCGTGATGCGGTTCTATGCGAATTTGCCCTTTATTCTTCTCGGCGACAGCGGGCAGAAGGATCCAGAGATCTATCGTGAAATTCTGAAACAATTCCCCGGACGTGTGTTGGCCATTTACATCCGGGACGTCACCAGGAAAGGCCGTGATGCGGAGGTCAACGAATTGGGACTGGAAGCCAGTCAAATCGGGGTCGATTATCTTCTGGTGAAAGATACGATGGAAGCGGCGCAGCATGCCGTGCGGCAAGGTTATATCGACGAGCGAGAACTCGTTGCGATCGAAGGTGACAAAGCCGCGGACGAAGGATCGATTCAGGGTCAGTAACCAATTGGGCATGGAGTGGGGGCTTGTCCCGTTGATGCGCAGTCGACGGCCGCCCTGTTTCTTCGCGAAGGCATTTCATCGCTACTCTGGGGCAAATTAGCGATAGCTTTTGCGAAATATCCATTAATAGATGGCATTTCACCGAGAGCGGGCGGGGATCTGTTCCCCTATGGTCATGGACATGCAAATCCGCGCTATGAACCCAATACGAGCTGCATTAGCCATTGCTGCAATGGCCGCCAGCTTCATGACCCAACTAGCTTCGGCCATTCAGGTCGATTATCAGGAACCAACCTTGGATCGTTGGATGTATCCATTCAATGCGACCAATGGCGAACGCAACGCCGCGTCAATTTTCGGTGCCGTCGGTTCGGCTGGATTTGACGATCGAGATGCGCAATTCATCCTCGGTTTCGACACAACCGGTGACTTTGCTCCTGGTCAGGGCGCGTCCAACTATCAAATCAACGGGGCAACCCTCACGTTGACCATTAACTTGGATGACGCCTTCCGTTACGACTCGACTTACGATCCTTACACAACTTATCTTGAGGGCACTGACCCGGATTTTGTTGCCGACAGTGATACTGGCCGTCCCATTGAACTTTATGGAGTTGGGTATCGTAATGGGTTCAATGCTTCTACCTTCCAGGAAACCAGCGACTTTTCGCCACCGACCCCAGGTCCCACTGAGCGTGTCCGAAATGCGTATGCGCTGGGTTCGGATGGCACCGGTTTAGTTGACGTCAGTAACCATGTCACGGATGCATTCGATACCACTCCATGGGCGTTAGGCGTAACGGACTCGGTTTCCGCTGGTTCTTTGGTTCCGGCCGATACCGAATTCACCTTCACGCTTAATCTGGCGAATCCCGATGTCCTTAGCTACTTTCAGGACAGTCTTGATGACGGCATGCTAATGCTAACCGTCTCCTCGATGCATTCAGCCACCCTTGGTGGCAGTGCGTCGTTTCCATCCTTTTACACCAAGGACAACCTCCTGCATGACCCGGCATTCGGCGATTATCTAGCTGGGCAACTGTCGCTCGATGTCCATGTGATTCCAGAGCCGACGACAGGAGTTCTGTTGTTGGTAGGCGCCAGTCTGATGTTCTTGCGCCGTGGTGGCAAGGGAGGTGTTCGATGAGAAATGGGACTATTCATTCACGGGGTGGCTCAGCTTTCACCCTGGTTGAGTTAATGGTGGTGGTGGCCATTGTTGGGGTGGTGGCGAGCCTCGGTTTTGTCGTCACAGGCAGCATCGGAGATCGGGCGCGTGCCGCAGAAGAGCTTCACGCCCTTCGACAAATGATGACGGCCTATCATCTTTACGCGAACGAGAATAATGGAGAGCTCATGGCGGGTTACGATGCCGAGCCTGCTTACAATGAAGAAGGGGAATCATTGCATTTTCCTATGAATGCTCGTTATCCATGGCGGCTGGCGCCTTACCTGGAGTATCAACTAAGCGGCACTCTGTTTGTGGGCGATCAAAGCACCGTTCCCGATCGAGGAAGCGATTATGCCGTTAGCGTCGCCCCGTCGTTCGGTATCAATGCCACCTTTGTGGGTGGCGATTATGGGGGAGGCAGCGATCTTGCCCCATCTCCACGAGTCTTCGATCGATTCGGGCGCTTTTGTGCGCTTCGCATGACGGATGTCGAAGCACCTGGAAAACTCATCGTCTTCGGATCGGCCCGTTCCGCCTCCGGGGGCGACGTGACCGAGGGTTATTATATCATCAAATCCCCCTATTTTCAGGGGCGGCGTTGGGCACAGACTTATCGGTCCTCAGAGGATCCGGAACGATGGGGATTTGTTCATCCGCGGCATAGTAACAAAGCGGCCTTTGCTTTTCTCGACGGACATGTGGAGCTACTCAACTTAGAGCAGATGCAGGATATGCGGTTGTGGTCGCCCCAAGCCGCTGAAGCTGACGAACCTGAATGGACGATACAAAGACGATAGATATGACCAATACCACCCACACAACAGATAAAACTCCGGCGCCAGAAACGCTCTCGCAGCGATTCGCAACTCTCAAGTCGGCTGAACCGAAACTCCGCATCCGCGATGCCGCCCTCCGCTTGGGTGTGACCGAGGCACAACTGGTCGCTCTCGGTTGCGGCGCAAAGAATGTGCGGCTGAACCCTGATCCGCAGGCCTTTTTCCATGCGGCAATGGAGTTGGGTCGTGTGATGGCGCTTACCCGCAATGATCATGCCGTCCACGAACGTAAAGGTCCTTACACGGAACCCGGTTTCTTCGGTCCGATGGGCCAGGTGGCCGGCAAGGATATCGATCTCCGGCTATTCCTGAACCATTGGAAAATCGCGTTCGCCGTGAATGAAAATGACCGGCGTAGCCTGCAGTTTTTCGATGCGGCCGGGCATGCGGTGCACAAGTTATATCTCGAGGAGGAGAGCGACGCGTCGGCGTTTGAGCGCTTTGTTGAAAACCAACGGGATGAAAACCAATCGACCTCCCAATCGGTCGAGCCAGTGGAAGCAGCGAAAACCGATTTGCCCGATGATGAAATTGATCGGGCCGGGTTGGTTGCCGGCTGGCGGTCTTTGCAGGACACTCACGAGTTTCATAGTCTCCTGAAGAAGCACAAGGTTGGCCGACGCCAGGCATTGAGGTTAGCGGAGCCGGAATTTGCGGTCCCGGTGGATCCCACCAACACGGGGGAGCGTCTCTTGCATGCGGCGGCGGCTAGTGAAGTGCCGATCATGGTCTTTGTCGGCAACCGTGGGTGTATTCAAATTCATACCGGGCCGGTGCAAAAGATTGTCCGTTTCGGAGATTGGATCAACGTGCTCGATGAAGATTTCAATCTGCATCTGCGCGATACGGCGCTTTCTCATGCCTGGGTGGTGCGCAAACCGACCAAGGATGGGACAGTGACTTCGGTCGAGCTATTCGATCAGCCGGGCAATCTCGTGGTGCAATTTTTCGGCGCTAGAAAACCTGGCAAACCGGAGTTGGAAGAGTGGCGAACGATCACCGCTCATTTGGAGGTTGCGCCATGAAAAGCGTGGTGCTCCTCACACTAGCGTTGTTTTTTGCGGCGACCGTCCATGGGGAAACGACCGAGCCCCGGCGAATCGTTTCAGGGTCGGGATCTTTAACGGAAATTGTCTATGCCTTAGACGCGGAGGATCGATTGGTGGCGGTTGATACTACGAGTGTCTTTCCGGAGGAAGCGATGAAGTTACCCAAGATCGGATACGCGCGAGCGCTGTCGGCGGAAGGGATTCTTTCGATGAATCCAGACCTTCTCTTGATTACCGACGAAGCCGGGCCAACTGCGGTGGTCGATCAATTGCGAGGCGCGGGATTGCCGATGGTAGAAGTCGAGGAATATCACACGGTTGAGGGGGTGCGCCAGAAGATCCGGCAGGTAGCGGAGGCGCTAGGCGAAGCGGAGGTCGGCGCAGAATTGCTGAAGGCTTTCGATCAGCAGATGCGAACGGTCGAAGCACAACGAGCCGAGGCGCCTGAAGCCACCGCCTTATTTCTGTTCGCGGCGGGAGGCGGTAGTCCAATGGCTGCCGGGAATGGGACGGCCGGTGATTCGGTGTTGGAGTTGGCTGGATTCGAGAATGTCATGAACGAGTATGCAGGGTATAAACCGGTGAGTGCGGAAGCAATTGTCGGTAAGAATCCAGACTGGATTATTACCACGACCCGGACGGTAGAAGGCATTGGCGGGCTGGAATCGATGTTGTCCGAACCGGGGTTGGCCGCGACGGAAGCGGCTGAGGAGGAACAGGTGATCGTGGTCAATGATTCAATGTTATTGAATTTCGGTCCCCGGTTACCAAAAGCTTTGCAAGCTTTATTGGAGCCCAGGTTGAAAGAGTAAGTCGGAAAAGCCGACGTTTCCTCTCCTCCCCTCCACCCATGTGTTTGTTCCGATGACCAATCCTAACCATGGCCAAATCCCGCATGTGGCGAATCGGCGCAGAGCTTTGGCCCTCGGCGGAATGGCGGTGGGCCTCCTATCCCTGGTGCTGTTGGCGGCCGGCCTGGGCCCTGTCGCGATCGGACCGGGTCAAATAGTCGGCCTCCTATTGGACCAAATCGGGTTGAATTGGATCGAACCCGTCGATGCACGGCAGGCGCTGGTGTTTTGGCAAATCCGGTTGCCGCGAGTGCTGCTGGGCGTGGTGGTCGGCGGGGGGCTCGGTTTGGCCGGTGCCGCCATGCAGGCCTGGTTTCGCAATCCATTGGCCGATCCCGGGCTGCTCGGTGTTTCCGCTGGCGGGGCCGCTGGCGCGGTGGCCACGATTGTGTTGTTCCATGGGCTGGTCGGAACCTGGTTTGGGCGCTGGTTGTTGCCTCTCGCAGCCTTTGGCGGGGCGTTGGCGGCGGTTCTGATCGTGATGCGACTTTCGCGGGACTCCGATGGTAATACCAGTCCTGCTACCATGCTTCTGGCAGGGATCGCAATCAATGCAGTGCTCGGTTCCTTCACCGGATTGTTGACCTATCTAGCTGACGACCGGCAGCTTCGCTCCCTGACCTTTTGGTCGATGGGGAGTCTGGGTGGCGCCACCTGGCCGGTCATCGGGATCGGTCTGGTCTGCATCGGGGTCGCGGTTGTGTTGCTTTGGCGAACGGGGCACGCCTTGAATTTGTTAGCCCTCGGCGCTGCAGACGCCCAGTCGCTGGGACTGAACGTCCGCACGTTGGGACGACGCTTGATCGCAGCTTCTTCCCTAGCGGCGGGAGCCACCGTGGCCTTGGCTGGGATGATCGGTTTCATTGGCCTGGTCGCGCCGCATTTAGTTCGGTTGGCGTTTGGATCGGATCATCGGATTGTTTTGCCGGGAGCATTTCTTCTGGGGGCACTCCTTGTGGTGGCTGCTGACCTGCTCGCCCGAACCGTGGCGGCGCCAGCGGAGATCCCGATCGGAATTCTCACCTCCATGCTCGGCGCTCCATTCTTCCTCTGGCTACTCAATCGCAGGAGATGGACAAGGTGATTCGGTTCGAACAGGCTAGCCGGATCGTTCGGGGACATCCCTTGCTGCAAGCTGTTAATATCGAGGCGACGTCCGGTTCCATGACGGCTTTGATCGGGCCGAACGGGGCGGGAAAATCGACCCTAATCAGTTTGGCCGCCGGCTTGCACGAGCCATCTTCTGGAACGGTCTATTTCGACAGCCGTCCACTGCCCGAATGGTCAACGGCATTGATTGCGAGGCGTCGAGCCCGATTAGCGCAGCAGACGACGGTGGCGTTCCCTTTTTCGACGTTAGAAGTCGTCTTGTTTGGCCGTCACCCCCATCATCATGGGCGGGAGACAACGCATGATCGAAGGATTGCTTTGGCTGCCATGGAACAGGCCGGTGTCGGTCATTTGATGGATCGCCAATTCGACACGCTTTCCGGCGGTGAACAGCAGCGGGTTCACTTTGCCCGTTGCCTGGCCCAACTTCACGGGGATCAGACGGGGCGCTGTCTGTTGTTGGATGAGCCGGTCGCCAGTCTTGATCTCGCCCATCAACACCGGCTGCTGGCAAGTGTGGCCGAATTATGTCGGCAAGGGCTGACTGCGATCGTCGTTATCCACGATCTCACGCTCGCCGCCCGATATGCCGATGTGCTTTGGGTGATGGATCACGGCCGATTAGTGGCTGAGGGAGCGCCGCCGAGTGTCTTGACGGCCGATTTGTTAGACCAAGTTTTTCAGGTGAAAGCCGAACCCCGTTTTCTAGAGGACCGGATCTGCCATCTGCATGTGCGGGCAACTCATGCAGTCGGGGGAACTGAACAATCCCATTGAGGCGCAGCAACCACGAGAATCACGGATCCAACCAACACCGAGGTGGTGCCCCGGGATTGAAAATCTCCAGATTGAATCATTGGCAGAAGGACTCCCTGGCCCGCCATGGCACCCACGAATCCCTAGATCGCCGCTTGATCGCCGTAGACGCCCCATACCCATAAGGAGAACCAAAGATTGTCATAGGCGTGCAGCACGATGCCGGGCAAGAGCGACCGGGTCTTTTCATACAGCCAACCATAAAAAATCCCCGCAATCGCCACCTCTACGAAGCCTTGAAAACTATAAAAATGCAGGGCCGAAAACAGGAGACTGCTGACTAACAACGCCCACGGCAGGGGCATTCGGCTGCGAAACCCGCCATAGACGATGCCGCGAAAGATGATTTCTTCTCCAACCGGCGCCGCGATGCAGTAACCAGTCAGCAATAGCAGGAGCCCCGGCACGCCAACTTGCAGTTCGTCCATGAAAAGAAAATCTGTCAGGACTAATTCCCCCGAGGCGCGCGACCAGAACAACACGCCGAAATGAAGTAGAGGACTCAGGATAAACGCAGCTCCTAACCAAAACCAGGTGGAACGCTTTCGCCAGACCTGCCACCCGAGCCCGAACTGTTTTTTCACCAATGACCAACGCGGGATTAACCACCAGAGTGCCACCCCGGTGCCGGAGAGCGCCGCAAGACTATTCAATGCCATCCATCCCGGAGCCGAAAGCTGCTGGTCTTGAACCAGGGCGCTCAATCCAAAACCGAGCCAGGTGAACAATCCATCATAGAGCAGAAAAGCCGAGAGAAGTGCCCAGCCGGAAAAGGCCCAGAGCGAGTAACGAGCGAAATCGACATGGGTAGGCGCCTCACGAAACGAAACGAGAGCCCAGAGACCCAGGAACCACTGCACGACGATTGCCATTCCCAACCAGAATGTCCAATGCCACACGGGATCCGCTTCTGCTTTCCAATCCGAAGGCGGTGTGCCTCGGCGCAGTCCAATCTCGGCGAGGAACGGGGATTCGTGTCGGAGTGCTTCAATCGCCGCTTCACCTTGCGGAGACGATCCGCCCTCCAGATAATCGAGCGCCGCCTCCGCGCGCGACGCCCAAACTAATGGTGCTTCCCGGACGGCCGCCAACGCAGCCTGATCGCGGCCGACGCTTTGCATGGTAATGAGATACGCGGTCAAGACCTCGAGCGTACCTGACTCGACCCCATGGTTGGCGATTGCCTGCTGTTCGGTTTGATAAGCCGCTTCCACATCCTCGATCAGACTCTGGGAAGATCCCCAAAGGACCGCGACTTGAAGCCAGCCGGGCTCCTTGTCCGCCGCCCAATAGGCGCGCAAGTTTCGCTCGGCAAACCGAATGAAAGCTGATCCAGCCGGCTCGATGGAGGTGGTGGTAAGTGCGGTGAAAAAATAAAAGAGTAACTGGAATCCAAGCAATACGATCAAAAGGACGAGTGGCAATACCCGGCCCCGATAAGGAGGGTTCATGAACCACCATTACTCGTGGAATCCCTGGCTGATGAAAGAAAATTCCAACAGCGCCCGGCTTGGAATCCTTTTCAGCCTCGAGAAGGTAAGAAGGTCACCGCCCCATCCACCCACCATCTACCATCAAGATTTCGCCATGCACGTAATTCGAAGCCGCTGACGCGAGAAAAACCGCGGGACCTTTAAAATCGTCCGGCTGCCCCCAACGTCCGGCCGGGATGCGGTCCAGAATCTGGCGGCTTCGCTCCGGGTTATCCTGCAGGGCTTGCGTGTTATCGGTAGCAATGTAACCCGGCGCGATGGCGTTGACGTTGACGCCTTTGCCGGCCCATTCATTCGCCAAGGCTTTGGTCAGCTGACCAATCCCGCCCTTGCTCGCGGCATAGCCGGGGACGGTAATCCCGCCCTGGAACGTTAATACGGAGGCGGTAAAAATGATCTTGCCGGTCCCGCGTTCGACCATCCGGCTGCCGAATTCGCGCGCGAGAATGAATTGCGCGTTCAGGTTGACCTCGATGACTTTGTCCCAATAGTCGTCGGGGTGTTCGGCTGCGGGACTGCGCAGGATGGTTCCGGCGTTGTTGAGCAGGATGTCAATTCGCGGATGCCGTTCCTGGATGGTGCGCACCAGTTCTTTCACAGCCGGGCGGTCAGCGAAATCACATGGATAAGCATGGAATTCCCGGTCCAAACGGCGGATGGAGGTTTCCACCTCGCTGCCTTGTTCGGGCATGTTAGCGCTCACAGCAATGATGTTGGCACCGGCTTCGGCGAGCCCTTCAGCCATGGCTCTTCCGATGCCACGCCGGGCACCCGTGACTAGAGCCGTTTTTCCATGGAGATTAAAACTGTCGAGGATAGGCATCGATAAATTTGATTGTTTGTAATTATTTCTGGCAGTTGATGAGAATTTTCATCGTATCCCCGCCCGCTACCATTTGTTCCAAGCCCGCCCGCAATCCATTGAGCGGTTGACGGGTCGTGATGAGATCGGCGAGGGGAAGACTGTTTTCCGAAGCGAGACGGATGGCTTCTTCGAAGTCTTCACGTTCATAGACACGGGCGCCGCGCATCCGCAATTCTTTCCAGAAGAAAGGGAAGAGCGCGAACTCGATTGGCTTCGCGAAGATGCCGACAACCACGATCAGGCCCCGGGCGCGGGGAAGTTCGGTCGCGAGTTGCGCCCCATCGGGATGGCCGGACACTTCAAACACCACTTCGGCGCCAGCTCCTTCGGTTCGCTCCTTAAACAGGGTTGGCAAGTCCGTTTCACGCGGATCCAACGCTTCAAATCCGAGTTGGCGCAGGCGCTCGATCCGGGCCGGATTGAGTTCGGCAAAAGTGACGCGGGCCCCGCGTTGACGAGCGACCAGGCCGATAAGCGCCCCGATCGGCCCGCCCCCTATGATCGCGGTCGATGTCCCGGGAGCCAACTCAGCCAATCGGACATCGTGGCAGGCGACGGCAAGAGGCTCAATCAGGGCGCCTAACTCGAGCGGAAGCGTCTCCGGAAGTGGACAGACGGTGTGAGCGGGAACGGTCCAGACTTGCTGAAATGCGCCGGGCGAATCGATGCCGAGGAAATTGAGGCGATCGCAGATGTGCGATAAGCCGCGCTGGCAATTGATACATTGCCCGCAAGGATCAAGCGGCATGACGGTCACCGCTTGCCCGGGATGAAGATGATCGCCCCCTTCTCCCACCGCTACAATCAGTCCGCTCATTTCGTGCCCCATGATCTGGCTGGAGGCCACGCGCCAATCCATTTTCCCTTGGTAGATCCCCACGTCCGTCCCGCAAATCCCGCAGGAATGCACCTCGATCTGAATCTCGCCGGCAGCTGGTGGTTCCGGCTCGACCGAGCCGAGCCGGACGGTTTTGTTTCTCTCGTAAAAGGCGGCTTTCATGAATTTCGATCAGGAGATTGAGGTGATAGCCCAGCTTTCACCTGTCGGTTCGGGACGCAGGGTGAGTGTTTCAGCTCCTTCGAGCCGCAGTTCCGAGGCATCGTCCGCGATGGTCAACCGCCATTCGGCATGACGGCCCTTGATTTCCGCAGAGGAACCATCGGCGTGGCATTGGGCATGCCAACCGGTGATCTGCGCATAGCTGTCTAACGCCAGCGGATGGATAATTCTCCATTGAGCGGCGGATTGAGAGGCTTCGGTTTGGAACATCAGACCACTACCGGGCCGGCCTTCACCTTGCTGCGCTGGCAACGGATGATAGGCGTCGTGGGCGAAATGATAGCGCGGCCCTTTAAAGGCCCTATCCAGTGGCTGCGTGAACTTGAAACCGGCATCGCCGCGGCGCCCGACGAGCCGGCCCGGCTTCATCTGTTCGATATCGAGCAAGCCATCGCGATTGTTGAATAGCCAGTGCCAAACCGGAGCGACCGGGCGATTCGCGGAGACGAGATCAGCGATGAAAAGGGCGTGTTCACCGCAGAGAATCCAGAAACGGCTGAATTGCGCTAGCGGTTCTCCATAAGCCGCCGCCAATTCATAACCGGCAATGCTTACGCCCCCGGCATCGGATCGTGCGCTCAGTAATCGACGGCCTGCGGGAAGATGCACCCCGTTTTGTGGCTCTCTCTGGTTTTGCTGTCCAAGGCCGGAAAAGGTGCAGATATTGTGGAAATCAGTTCGCAGATCGAACTCACGCAACGCAGAGCGGTAACAGCTATGCCCGGGATCGAGCAGGATGCGTTCGCGATTGTGCACGAGAATAAAGGACCCACTATCCCGGTGCCGATGCGATTTGCTGTGTAACGCCCGGTCTTCCCCCTTGATGGCTAGGATGGTGCGCGGCTGCCAACTCTGCCGAAGGTAGGTCTCTCCAGAGTCGAAGGATTGCAACGGCTCCAACCCGATCGCTTCCGGCGAACGAGGTGGTGCGGCATCGGGGAAAAGCAGCAGCGAAAGATAATTGGCCTCATTCAGATAGATATGCGTCTCGCTGCTGGCTTCCGCACCGGGAGGATGATCCATGTAAAGACGTTCGAACAGCCAGTGAGCCAGACCAGCCTGCTCGGGATGGCTCACGGCGCCGCGAGCCGCCAGATGCATCAAGACATCGCCATGCGGACGAAACAAGGCCGCACTATCATTGAAATTCGCGCTTCGCGGCAGCGGACCGGCCCCCCATCCTTTGAGCGCTTTCACATAGAAGAGCGCCTGCGCCCACCAGTTCGGCGTGAAGATAATGGGGTTCAGCGAAAGATCCCGAAATCGCTCATCACTGCGCCGCAAAGCTTCGCCTGTGAGAGTTAATCCAAGCATGGCGAAACTTGCATACTGCAGACTTTCTCCATAAGAACCGTCATCCTGGAATAACTCGAGACGCCGGTGGTATTCCATCGCACACCAGTCGAGCGTTTCGTCGTCATGAAGCATCGCCGCGGCGAGAGTTAGTCCGGACAGGAGGATCATTCCCCAGTTCTGCTGGCGATTGCGTTGTTCGAACCAGCGGCGGCAAAGCACGATCGATTTGTCCCGCAGACAGCTTAAGAGCTCCTCGCGCTCCGCTTCGGTAAAGATCTCCGGGGCGAGGTCCAAAGCAAAAACGACCGCGCAAGTTAGGTGAGCCGTTTCCAGATTACCAACGGGTTCGGAGTCATGGTGCGAGCGGAAAGCCGGTCCCACCCAATCCTGCTCGGAACGGCGCGCGATCATCAATGCGGTTTCACGTAGCCAGCCAGCCTTGGCAGGGCTGGGCCGCAAGGCATAGGTGCCGCCAATGGTCATGGTATAATCCGCAATGGCATGCCACCATTGCACTGTCGTGCCGCGGTGACTCCAACCAGGCTCTTCGCAAATTTGACGCGCCCGGCGTTCCAACGGCCAGAAGACCTGACAGAGGTTCTCGCCCTCGTGCAGACCTTTCTTCAGCCTTTGCTTTTCCTGAGCACTGAGAAACAGACTTGGCATGGATCAGTTCTCCGGGCGAAACGCTTTCAAATCGATGTCTTCGATGATCACACCGTCCGGTTGCGAAAGCACAAAACGGATGACGCCAGCGACTTCTTCCGGCTTAAGAAATTTGGATCGGTCCACATTCCGGCCATCCCAGTAAGCGGTGTCGACGGAAGCCGGGGAAACCATTGAGACTTTGACCCCTTTCGGCCCGACCTGTTGGCGGAGACCGGAGACGAATCCGTTGAGTCCATGCTTGCTGGCGCAATAGAGAGGCGCACCGGGATTGGCGACTTTCCCTACGACGGAAGAGACATTGAGGATCTGGCCGGCGCCCCGTTCTAACATCGCGGGAAGGACGGCACGGCAACAGAGAAAGGCTCCCGTGATATTCGTATCGAGGATGCTGCGGAAATCTTCGAGGGGAGTTTCCGCAATGACCGTGGCGAAACCGACACCAGCGTTATTCACGAGAATGTCGGGAGCCCCGAGGGCGTTCTCCAGCTGGGTGAACGCTGCTTTTACGGCGTTCTCGTCGGTCACGTCGGCGGAAACGAACTGAGCGCCTTCCAGACCGGCAGCCATTTTTTCCAGTTTTTCGCGGTTACGAGCGATCAGACCGAGTTTGGCGCCGTCGGCATGAAGTTGAGTGGCCAGGGCCGCTCCGATTCCGGAAGAGGCGCCCGTGATGATGATGGTTTTGTCTTTGAGCTGGTTCATGAGGTGTTGGTTGATGAATGTTAGAAATAACCGCCGCGCTTGACGATTTCGGTGGTCGACATGCCTTCCTGGACCCAGCGTTTGAGATCGTTCTCCGCGTGGGCAATCGCTTCCGCCCTTAGCAGGACGTCATACGCCATGGCGCGTGGCACGACGATCACGCCGTCGATGTCGCCGAAGAGAATGTCGCCGACGTGGATCTCGACTTCCCCGATCCGGATGGGCACTTGCCAGTCCGTGATCCGGAACCGGCCGAGCATGCCGTTCGAGGTCCGGTATTTGTTGAAGACCGGGAATTCCTGGGGAAGCACCCGGTCGGTATCCCGCACACCGCCATCGATAATGGCTCCGCGGCAGCCGCGCCGTTTGGCAGCCATCGTCATGACTTCGCCCCATTGCGCCGACTCGTCGTCGTTGCTGGTATCCCAGGCGATCACGGAATCTTCCGGGATCGATTCCAGCATGCGGGCGCGTTCTTCCATTTCATTGTCGATGACCAGACTTTTGGTGCCTTTGATGGTGAAAGCAGGTCCGGCGAGTTTCATTTCATCGCGCAAAGGCAGGATGCCGGTTGGTAATGTTTGCCGTGTGAGGCTCTTTTCGCGAAGGACGTCATTGACGGCGGCGGTGAAGAGGGCCTCGTAACGTTCGCAAAGTTCGCGCGTCGGGATGGGGAATGCTTCCAGCGAACGCGTTTCTCGCGAGGCTTTGAAAGCGGCAAGATCCATGCCGGCTGCGGGGTGATTGGAAGATGATTCGGTGCTGGTTTTCATTGAGTGATTGTCTGGATCCCGAGCAGGGCAGCCTGCCCAAAAGCAAGGACCATCGGTCCGAAGGCATGACGGTCGTTATAAACAGGGGGGACCGCCCGGTAAGCCAGCTTGGAGCCGTCGCCCGGACTACAGCAGGCGCGGCAGCAATGATGCACATCCCCCGCTTCGCTCAAGTATGGTAGAAGGCCGCGCAGCCCGCGCTCGAAACGTTCGCGATGGGTCTCATCGAGTAAGCCGGCGGCCAGCCCTGCGCCGATGGCGTAGAGCAGCAGGCCGGTGCCGGACGTCTCGACGTAAGCGCGCGTCGGTTCGGTCATTTCCTGATGCCAGAGCCCTTCCGCGTTCTGATAACGGGCGCACGCTTCCACATGGTCGCGGAACATGGCGATGGCCGGTTGTTTCCCCGGATGATCTTCTGGTAAATGAATCGCCAGCTCGGTAAGGGCATAAGCCCCCCACCCGTTGCCCCGGCTCCAATGATCGTCGGAGAGCCCTCCGGGCGCGGTGAATCCGCGGCATTGATAAAACAAGCCGGTCTTCTCGCTTCGCAGTGCTTCGATCATTTTGCGTGTTTGCTGAAAGGCATCCTCCACGAAGCGCGGCTCATCGAAATGCAACCCGGCAAATAGAAGGAAAGGCGAAACAGCAAAAGCAACATCGATCCAGATCCGTTCTTCCTCAGGAAAACGGGGGTGCTTCAAAACGCCATCGCGATCCCGCGGCGCCTCGTTGAGTAACTGCCCGGCAGCCTGCCGCACCGGTGCACCCGCTTCGGGCAGATGGCCCCGCCATAGCATCCAAGCCGAGGCATTGCCCCCGCAGAAGTAATGCCGGAAATTCGCATGATATTCCCGCTCCCCACGAACATACGGCATGAGCTGGGTGCGGGTCTCTTCGATCAAGTCCGCCTGCTGAGGAGTCTCCAACTCTGTCGCGAGCCTCGCTAAACCATGCAGGGTGACCACTCCAGAATAATGATCGAAGCTGCCAATGGTTTCCAAGTGGCGGGCAGTCAGGGTGCGGCAGAAAGCTAATGTTTCAATCTGTTTCATGGATGAACTGTTTCCTGAAGCGGAGCATATTCGACTTGGAAGAACTGGTTCGCGACTTCGCTTCCGATTGGGATGGAGATTTGCAACAGATTCCCGTCCATTGGGAGAATGGACGCATTGTTAATGGGCGACATCGGTTCGTGGAGATCGGGGGTTGATTTCACCACAACGCTGCTGTCCAAGCGGGGATCGAGTTCAAGATCGAATGTGAAATGGTCCTGACTCATCCGCGCATTGCTGGTCCGGGCGCTTGGAGGGTCATCATAGGCGCGAACGGCAAAAGGCGGACCAAACTCCGTCGGCTGACCGTTGAAGGTGCCGTTCACACTCAAATAATAGCGTCCCTCTGTTGGCGGTGTGAAGCTGAGCTCTGTCTGGCCATTGGCAAGCGTCTGTTCATCTTGCAACGTGAGGCTCTCCATGTCGATCAAACGAATGCCGTCGAGGAACCATCCCGCATCCTCCCCGGCGCTCGTGACGACCTCGGAGTCCAGTAACGGATCATGCGCATAGAGAAACCGTAGATGAATGATCTGCCCAGCGAGACTGGAGAGCGATAGAAGGAGGTCTTCCGGTTGCGGTTGAACCGTTCCGCCCCTCCGCATCCAGACATCGCTCCAGGTCGCCCCGTTATCCCGGCTGATTTGAATGGCTGCGTATTGTCCGGGGGAGGCCTCCAGTAATTGCGTTTTCAGGGTCAACCCGGCGTTGGGACCGGCGTAAAGTGGCGGAGTGATCTTCAGCGCTTCCTGCTGGCCGGACGCAGCATGCGCGAGATGATAGGAAGCACTTCCTTCCAGCACACGACTCGACTGTTGCACGGCGTAACCTCCCGCACCGTCATAGACGAAAGCAGGCTCAACCTTCTCCGCATCGAGCGGAGTGGACCAGCGGACGCCTTGATAGAGGCGCGATGATTCCGGGATGATATCCGGTTCATGATGGATCTCGAATGAATAGGCCGTCCCCGTTTGCAACAACGTCTGGTCACCGCTCAACGCAGGCAATCGTGCCAGCCGCGCTAAACCGATGGCCTCTTCCCCGGCTCCGCTGTAAAGCAGATACAGTTTCCCCTCTGCGTCTTTGAAAATGCCGGGATCCCGCAGTTGATGCACGCCGGTGCCAGCGCTGCTCTGGGAAGGTGCTGGAGGATAATCCGCCCCTTCCCATGATTCTTCCGGGTGCAAAATTTCCTCCGGTGGGAAGCTGGTATCCCACGCAAGCCAATCCCTATCATTGGCCCCCAGATCGAGTGTCGACATCAAAATCCGTTCGGGCCGGTCCCCGATACGGCTATAAAAGAGGTAGAGCTCATTCCCCTCCCGATGGACCGCATAATGCCGGGGGCGAAGCTCGCCCTGCCCGCCTGTTGCCAGATCAGGCGCGAACGGATTCGTCCCCTCGGTCCAGTAATCTTTGCTGTAATCGAACCCGGGCGCAGGTGACCAGGGATTGGCTGGAGCTTTGAAGGTATCGCCCCACACCACCTGCGCATAGATCTCGCCGTCATAGTCGAATACCCGATAGTAAGGCCGGCCCAGCATCACCGGCCGGATGCCATGCCCGGTTTGGCCGCCTTCATGGGGCATCCGGAAATTGAGGCCATTTGCGGAAGTCGCCACAAAGCTTTTTTGACCTCCGCGAGAAGGGGCATGAAAATACATCACAATCTGTTGATTAACATCATCGATGAACATATCGGGCGAAGCGATATGATCACGGACTTCGACACCATTGCCGGGTTCGATCAAATCGTCCGGGCCGAGATCCAGGACGCCGCGTTCCCCGGAAGCGAAGCCGCCGCCGGATCGGTAAAGATGGTAGGGGCCCGCCAAATCAGCGGCCCAGGCCATCCGGATATAATCCCCTCGGTGATCGGCGAAATAGAGGTAGTAAGTGGCGGCTGGATCTGCCCGGTTGGCTGGCGGAATCCAGTCAGGCACCCGGATCAAGGAGGGGCCATTGATATTCCGCCCTTCGCGGTCAACCTCGGCGGAGGCGAAGAGATCCTGGTTGATAATGGGTTGCCCATCGTTCAGCCGGAAAGCGGAGAACCGATCGAACCTGTGAACGCGGCCGAGCTGGCGGGCGACTGGTTTTGATCCGAGCACCACAAGCGCTCCGGCGCCTTTTTCAAATCGAAAAGCGTCTGGGGTATCGTCCATGTCGGAAACAAGCGCCGGATTGGCGACTTCGAGACGAAGCTTCCATCGTTCGGCACCGGCATCCAGCGCTTGCTGCAGAGGCGTTGTGACATCGATGAATTTCGACTTATCTTCCTCCAGACCACTGGCGGGGAGGAACGTCAGGACACGACCGGAAGCATGGCCATCCTCCGCCTGAATCCCTGGCGCTCCAGCCTGGTCCAGAGCGATGAGATTGAGATCGAACGGGGCGTTCAACTTCGCTTCGGGCCGGATCCGAAAATAAACCTTCTCGAGTTCCGCAAAGTCCTCGAGAGGTTCGAGGGAAAACTCCCAGACACTTTTGAATACATTATTAGGAGTCCCATCGCCGACGAGAAGATTGCTGCTGGTGTTTTTGCCCTGGCCGTTTTCGTCGATATTCACACGGGCTTCGGCAGTAGCTGGGAGGGTGTGAGACACAGTGGCGTCGAGTGAAGGAGCGGCAAGCAGAAGGAGCGGGAGAAAGAGTTTAAACTGGAGGGAATTCATGGGAAAGGAAGAAAGGGCGCCTGGGATCTGCCGGTTGCCCGGCAGCCATAGCGCCCTGTTGAATGAGGAGGGTTGATGGCTTCCTCAAGCAGCCCGGCGGCGGCGCTGACTCACGAGGCATCCGAGGCCGAGCAAGAGAAGGAGCGCGGAGCTTGGTTCAGGCACGGCCGCGACGACTTTGCCAAGGTCCATCCCATTGTCTCCTGAAAAACGGAATCCGGTGGCGGTCGAGGAATCGCCGGTGCCCGAGAAATCCGCGAGGGTAAAACTGACGCCCTCGAATTCCCATGCACTACTGGCGGACCCACTGCTACGCAACATGGGGTTCGCAGATTCATAGACGGTGCTGCCGTAGCTGTAACTGCTCAGCGTGTAAGCAGTCGTCCCGACATCGTTGCCGAGGGAATCAATGAGGGTCAGCGTTGGATTATCGTCCCCATTAACATCGAACATGAAGAAGCGATCGTAATTCGACAAGGTCTGGCCGAACTGGATTTGGAGCTCGCCAATATTGGCGGCAGCGGTCGAAGCCCGCAATCCGCTGACGGCATCGTGACCTGTGGCAGGTTCGGTGGAG
>JGI12210J13797_11380012_pt1 | contig 27905 bp, 20 predicted proteins | sample ElkSlonscriptome_3_FD_13797 | JGI IMG/M metagenome (IMG submission 13797) | reverse complement strand
CATCCGTAAGCGCCCCCGCTTTTTTACCATCCATTGGGGTTCGGCAGATTTACCTGCAGGAGATGAAAAACCGGACTAACCTCGGATCCGTACCCCGGTTTTCTTGCGCAGGCGGATCGACTGCGGCGTCACCTCGACCAGTTCGTCGTCGTTGATATAGGCAATGCAATCCTCCAGGCTCATGGTCACCGGGGGCGTGAGGATAACCGCCTCGTCGCTGCCCGAGGCCCGGACATTGGTGAGCTTTTTCCCCTTTGCCGGGTTGACCAGGAGATCGGCGGACCTGGCGTTTTCACCGATTACCTGTCCGTGGTAAAGAGGAGTCTGGGGGTGGATGAAGAGCTTGCCCCGCTCCTGCAGATTGAAAAGAGCATAGGCCACGGCGGTACACGATTCCTTGACCACCATGACGCCATTGACACGGTTGACTATATCGCCGGCATAGGAACCGTATTCTTCAAAAACATAGCTCATCATGCCCATGCCCTTGGTATCGGTCATGAACTGGGAACGGTAGCCAAGCAGGCCGCGAGTGGGAATGATGAAGATCATGCGGTTCATGCCGTGGCTGCTGCTCATCTCCTCGAGCTGGCCCTTGAGTTTGCCAAGTTTTTCGATAACCGCCCCCTGATACTGCTCATCGACGTCAATCGTCAGACGTTCATAAGGTTCGAGAGTCTGAGCGCCATCCTGCTTGAAGATGACCTGCGGCCGGGTTACCTGGAACTCATAGCCCTCGCGCCGCATTTTCTCTATGAGAATACTGAGATGCAGTTCACCACGACCCGAGACCTTGTAGCCGACGCTGTCGCTGAGCGGTTCGAACTGGAGGGCGACGTCGGCGAGGGTCTCTCGACTGAGACGCTCTTCCAGATGTCGCGAGGTAACGAACTTCCCTTCTTTTCCGGCAAAAGGTGAGTCGTTGGGAAGAAAATTCATGGAAATAGTGGGCGGATCTATGGCGATCAACGGCAGCGGCATAGGATTATCGGCATCGGTGAAAGTGACGCCGACGGTGACGTCTTCCATACCGGCGATGGCGACAATCTGACCGACGGAGGCGGACTCCACCGCCACCTTGCCGTCGCTTTCGAAGGCATATATCTTGCTGATGCGCACCGGCTTGATCGATCCGTCCCGGCGGGCGACCACCACCGGCTGGTTGATCGAAATTCTGCCGTTGACCACCTTGCCTATGCCCAGCCTTCCCAGATAGGGTGAGTAATCGATGGTGCCGACCTGCATCTGCAGGGGCGCCTCGGGCGAGCCCACGGGTGCCGGAACATGGGAGACGACCATCTCGGAAATGTGATCCATGGTGCCGCTGCCCTCCACCGCATCACCGGGGTCGAGAAGGGAGTAGCCATCCTTGGCCGAGGCATAGACCACGGGAAAATCAAGAATATCATCGGGTGCGTTGAGCTTGACGAACAGATCGAAGACCTCGTCGACCACCCATTCGCAGCGGGCTGCGGGTTTGTCTATCTTGTTGATGACGACGATGACCGGCAGGGAGTTCTCCAACGCCTTTTTGAGCACGAAATAGGTTTGCGGCATCGGCCCCTCCTGGGCGTCTACCAGCAGCAGGGCCCCGTCGGCCATGCGCAGAACCCGTTCCACCTGACCGCCGAAATCGGCATGGCCGGGAGTGTCGATGATGTTGATCAAGTAGTCTTTGTATTTGTAAGATCCGTTTTTCGAGGTAATGGTTATTCCCCGTTCCCGTTCCAGATCCATGGAATCCATCAGCCGTTCGGCCACAGCCTGGTTTTCCCGGAACATCCCGGATTGTCTGAAAAGCTGATCGACCAGGGTCGTTTTGCCGTGATCAACGTGGGCTATTATGGCTACATTGCGGATCTTGTGCTGTTCCATTACGAGTGATTCCTGCAGGCCGGAAACCCCGACCGGGTGCTGTGGAGCTGGCGGATAATAAAAAAAGCACCCGCGAAAGACGGATGCCGGCTCGACCGATGCCTTCTTCCTGCGCATTGGCTAACCTTGTATAATACACACTTTCAAGACTATTGGCAAATAAATACTGTCTACGACCGGTAATCCCCGATCACCGTTGGTTCCAGGATTTTTCTCAGCGTCTTATGGCGCAGGTTCGCCGATTTGCGCAGGGCCGAAACCTTATGGTCGAGATAATCGTAGACCCGGGGATGCTTGTTTTCCGCAGGACGCATTATCCTGCCGATAACCTGCATCAGCCGTCCCTCGAAACTGATCGGCGTGGTCAGAAAAAGCGTCGACAATCCCGGACAATCGAAGCCTTCACCGATGAGCTGGAGCGTGGCGATGAGTATCTGCACATCGCCCCTGTGCACCTCGTCGACAATTGCGGCCCGTTTTTCCGTGGCCGTCTGTCCGGTAAGAAGAGCTGTCCGGAAGCCTCTTTTAGCCAGAGACTCTTCAAAGATCCGGCAATGGCTGACCCGGTCGGAGACCACCAGAATGACGCCCTCTTCTTCGGCAGCGGCGGCTATATCTTGCAGTATCTGAGTGTTGCGTCCCTGGTGAGCGGTAAGTGCCGTGAGCAGAGCCTGATAATCGCCGCGATAGCCGTAGTCGAAATCGGTCCTGTGCAGTACCAGCTGCGGCCTGACGATGGCTCCGGTGGCAGTGAGTTCACCCTGATCGACCTTGTAAACAGGGTCCCCCATGTAAAAGTGGATAAGCCTGGTCATGCCTTCATCGCTGCGAAAGGCAGTGGCAGAAAGACCGAGGAGATACTGGCTGTCGAAGCCGGAGACGACATCGGTGAACAGTGCAGCCGGAACGCGGTGACACTCGTCCACTACCAGCTGACCAAAGCGGGGGCCAAGTTCTTCGACCCTCTTGCGGGCACTGTTGACGATGGCAACGGTGACCTCGGCGAGGTGAAAATTGCCGTCACCGACAAGCCCCGGCTCACACCGCAAAAATTGACGCAGGCGGTCCCGCCACTGGTAGAGCAGCTCCTTGGTGTGGACGATAACAAGGCTTGGCTGCCTACGGCTGGCTATCAGGGCGATGGCCATGATGGTCTTGCCGCTGCCGGTGCCTGCTTCGAGAACACCGAAGGAGCGGGCGCCGACCGCCTCCACGGCCTTTTGCTGATAGGGACGCAGCCTGCCGAAGAAACGAAAATCAACCTCCGTCAGCTTCCTTCTCTTATCGATAATTTCTGGTGATTCTCCCAGATGTTCCCGACACAGCAGCACCGCCTGGTTGGAGAAGCCCCGGGGAAAACGCAGCCCCTCCGGCAACTGCTCATAGTACTTGAGCTGCGGTTTGAGCTTCTTCCCCACCCAGCGCCCGTAGCGCCTGGCGGCAATATATTTGGGGTTGTCGATGGTCAGTTGCCCCTTGAGTATTTTCTCAAGCTCAAGCGGCATGTTTTCGAGCAGGCAGTCTGCCGCCACCGTTAATCGAAGAGTCGTCATAGGGCAGAAGAGCGCAGTATTGCCTGTTTTGTCATGGTCGTCGTCTCCTCTTCCTTTGCAAAAGAATGGGAAGACAGTATAGTGGTAAACCCGCCGGAGGAAGATCGGCGGGCAACGGGCTTAACTGAGCCTACAGTAACGGAAATCGCCAGGAAACACCAAGAAAAGATTTGGTCGGGAGAACACCGCCGCCCCCTTTCCCTTTCGCAGAGGTGCGGCAGGACACAGAAATTGACCATGTACCGGGAGCAGCCCCACGCTTTGCCCAACACCTTTATTCACATCGCCCTGCAGGCACCCGTCAGCAGAATAGGCTATCCCAGGGTCGAACTCCCCTGGGTCCTTATCGGCATACTCATTCCAGACATACCCTGGATAGTGCAGCGCCTCGCCATAATGGCCTCCATCGGCGATCCTTTCCAAATCCGCCTCTACTGCACGCTCCAGGCCAGCCTGTTCTTTTCCCTGCTGCTGGCCCTCGCCCTTGCCTCCTTTGCCCGGAAGCATCTGCCGGTCTTCTTCGTTCTTGCAGCCAGCAGCCTGCTACACCTTCTTCTGGATGCTTTGCAGATCAAATGGGGCAACGGTGTCCATTTCCTTATCCCGCTGAGCTTTGAGTCCACCCACCTGGGCCTGGTGTGGCCGGAACACCCCCTGGGCTATATTGCCACTCTTGCCGGCATTCTCTACCTGCTTTTTATGCTCAGGACCATGGTCGGCGAAGGAATATCCCTCAGGAAAAGACCTTTCTGGCCCTGGTTGGTGCCGGGTTTGGCGTCCTACCTGCTGCTGCCCCTTCTTTTCATGGCCCCTCTGGAGCACTCCAATTCCAATTTTCTCGAGACCGTCAACACTCCATCCCTGCGCCAAGGCCGGCCGATCGAGATCGACCGGTCCTTTTATAATGCGGAAGAGCGGACCGTCTCGCTTTTCACCGGAGAATCAATCGCCGTCGAGGGCGTTCTGCCGAAAAAGTCGGCAGTCGTCTCACTCAAGGGGAAGTTCACCACCCCCCACCTCATCCACAGCCATACCATTCACATCCACCAGAAGGCCTACAGAGATTACGCTTCAATTGCCGGCATTGCCGTAACGGCAGGCATCTGGCTCTATCTTCTCTGCAGCTCTTCTGGTATATTCAATCCGAGGAAATACTCATGATAAAAGCACTTTTCATCCTTCTGGCCTCTACCCTGTTCCTGCTGCCGGCACAAACAGTGCCCAGCGCCACCACCGGCGGACCGCCAATCACCATCGCTATTCCGGAGACGGTTATCAGCAAGGCCCTGGCTGAGACGCTGCCACTGACCCTTGACGGCGGCTCCGAGCGTCTTGAAGGCACCATCACCATTGTCGACATCAGCGACCTCAAGCTCTACAACAAGATCATCATCTGCCATATCGCTCTGACAGGCAAAGACCTCAGCCTCGTCACCACCGTTGCCGACCAGGACATTCGGCTTAAGCTCGGCAATGCCAGTGTCGACTTTGACTGCGAAGCCGAACTACGCTTCGACGAAGCCCTGCAAACACTTTACATAACACCCGTCGCCCGCGGAATTGAGGCCGAGAAAGCACTGGAGAACGGCGACATCGGCCAAGCCCTGCTGCTATTCCTCAACGGCCGGGAATTTCCCATAGCGCTGCAGGATATCCAACCCATTATCGCCGAGGCCGGTGACAAGATGATCACCATTGACACCCATATCAGCGATATCGGCGCCGCCGCCGGCATGCTGCAGATAAGCCTGCTGCCCAAAATCAGCACCCGGTCGAAACCCTAGCACTACAGCGCCAGCGCCACCGGCAGAAACAACCATGCGGCTGCCCCCATGCTCTAAAAGGGAACAGCCGCATCTTTCTCAGGATTTTTGTTCGTAGGGGTATTTGCTGCGGAACCACTCGCGCCAGCCGCCTTTAAGAACATAGAGATTGCCGAAGCCTTCATCGAGGAACATCTGCGCCACACGGGCGCTGGTATATTCATTGGGTCAGGCACAATAGAAGACCAGTTTCTTCTCCTTGGGCAGTTCGGTAATGGCCTTGGCGATTTCATCCTTTGCCAGCCTCTGGGCTCCTGTGATTTTGAACTCGCTGGAGCTCCAGTCCCTTCCCCTTCGTACATCGAGCACAACAACATCGCCGGAGTCGAGCATGGCCTTGAGTTCGTCTTTGTCAATGGTTTTGATCGAAGCCGCAAAAACCGAATATGCCGGAAGAATCAGCAGAAACGCCAACGCAATAAAGAGCATCTTTTTCATAGTAACCTCCTTTAGGTTTATAACCGTTTTTCTTTCAACCGCTCGGCCACCTTCATCCACACAAACGACAGCAGGACTGTCGCAGCAACGATGACCGCTACAAACTCTATAAGATAGTGCCAGCCGCCGCGCTGGAAAACAAGAACAAGGGCCATGAGCACCAGCAGCGGAGCGAGACCGTAGCCAAGCCATCCTTTCCGGCACCGTTTTTGCCGCAAAAGGTGTCCACCGGCAATAACTCTGGAAAGCAGATAACACAACCAGAGTACGATCGATGCCCGGATCTGCAGCCTCAACACACCCTCTCCGGCGACACCACCAAGCATCATTATCTCAATAATAAGCACGAAAATACCAACCATGACACTATTGTGATGCCGGCCATAGCGGCCATGCAATTCGCGGGCAATATCTTCAAAACATCTGCGCACAACGATGAAAAGGCCGTTGACACCGCAGACAACACCACCGATAACCGCCGCTCCCATGACATAGCGGCCCTCTTCTCCGGCAACACTCCTGGCGGCGAACATATAGGCCACATCGACTGTCGCCAGGGTGTCGGCGGCCACATGGCCGACCACCAGCCAAACCCACAGCGACAGCAAACCGAAAACACTCACCAGGCTGAAGAAGACCACGCGACTCTCTCCGGTACTCCGGTGAAAATCAAACCCCAGAAAGGAGATAAAGCCCAGAACCAAAAGGGAGAGATCAAATCCCCGGCCCGCAGCCGGCGCTGTGCCGGAACCCGCCAGTCCATTGCCGCCGCCTCCATGGAGGATAAGGATAAGAAGAGCAGCAAAGACAAGAACCGCAGACACTAATTGCAGGAACAGGGCGTACTTTTCTTTGAACAGGTTTATCAGCCCGATAGCCCCAAGCAGCAGAGAAGCGAAAAGAAAATTGGGAAACCAGTAGAGATAAATCTCGTTAAAGGCAAAACCGGCGGTAACCAGCATGCCGGTCGAGGCAAGGAGCAACAGCGGAACTCTTCCCCCAAACACCAGAGATATGGAAACCAACCTCCCATACATCCGCAACAAGACTTCGTAGTCACTTACTTTTCCGGTGTCTTTTAGCCGTCTGTCGTGGATCACCGAACTGCACAGCATTGCGAGAATACATCCAAAACCAAGATAAGCGATCATGGCCAGTCCCGACAGACCTCCTCCCTTGTCGACAAAAACCAGGCTCTCCGGCGTCAAGGCCCAGGCCCAGATAAGTGCTGCCAAAAAAATCGTCTGCATGATCACCACAAAATCCGGTCTGAACAGTTCATACGAAAACAGGGTTGCATATTCATCTCTACACCGCTCCCACAATTGTGCTGCGAAGCCATAGACCTTTCTTTACTGCACAATCACAAGCCCAAGAGTAAACGAACATCTCAGCTCTGTGTCCACACCTTTTCCTCTCCCTCTCCTGTTGAGAGCCCCGGGCAACCTCAATTATTCCTTTCTGTGTTGCCGAATGCATGCTTTTCGTCGATAGTTTTTTCACTACCTGACTCCCCTGAAACTCAGCTTACCCTGTTACAGAATGAGCTGCTGAACATCAGGGGTAATCAGATTTCAATATTTCGACAAAAGAGCTGTGAGTAAGACAGCTGCCCTGCTGTCATAGAATAATCATTATCCGTCATTGGAAATATGGACGACATCGATTTTACCTTGCGTGGTATTTGTCCGGACGTAAACAATTCCGTCACAGGCGAAATTGACGGCTGCATCCGCCCATGAGTTGTCTCCATGGCAGAAAAGCCTATAATAGTGTAAACAGTGTGGTAATATATTCCGTGCGAACCTAACCACAGTCCTGTGACTCCGCTATATATACTTTTTCGACACCTTCTTGCAAAGCGGCAGAGCGGGCACAAATGCTCCGACACAACCAGTGATTTTCTCTCACAGCCTCAGCGCAGACAAAAAGCGGCATAAAACTTCGAGCCATCCGCCCCTTTCCCGGCTGCTGCGCCATCTCCTCCCGCTATTCAGGCAATACCGGCTGCGGCTGCTCATCGGCTTTTCCGCTCTTCTCACCGTTGATTTCCTGCAATTGACCATCCCCCGTATTCTCAAGCGGGGCGTGGATAGCCTCTCTGCAGGAACCGCCGAAATGGATGTACTCGGGCGTTACGCCCTGCTCATCGTCGCCATCGCCATGGCCGTCACCATCCTCCGCTTTGTCTGGCGCTACACCATTATCGGCTTTTCCCGCTATCTGGAACGGGCAATCCGCAACCGCATATTCTCGCATATCCTCGCCATGGACGAGGCCTTTTTTCAAAAGCGCACCACCGGCGATATCATGGCCCACGCCACCAACGACTTAATCGCCGTGCAGATGGCCTGCGGCATGGGCATGGTGGCTGCCGTCGATGCCCTGGTCATGACTGTTGCTGCAATCATCTTCATGAGCGCAATTCATGCCGAATTGACCGTAATCGCGCTGCTGCCGATGCCATTTCTCGCCATTTTCACCAGAATTCTCTCCGGCAGACTGCACCGCAGATTCAGCACGGTACAGGAACAGTTTTCCCTGCTCACAGAGTTCACCAGATCAACGCTGGTCTCCGTCAAACTGATCAAGGCTTACACCATGGAGAGATTTCAAGCCGGTGAATTTGACAAACTGGGCAAAAAATACGTTCACAGCAACCTGCAGGTCGCCAGAGTCCAGGGCTTGATGTTTCCGATAGCCACCCTCGTCGGCAACATGGGCATGCTGCTCATCCTCTTTTTTGGCGGGCGCCTGGTGGTAGAAGGCACCATATCCATGGGCGATTTTGTCGCCTTTATCACCTACCTCTACATGTTGATCTGGCCGATGATGGCCATCGGCTGGGTCACCAACCTGGTCCAGCGCGGCATCACCTCACTGTCGAGGATAGACTCGTTAATGCAGGAGCGCTCTTCACTGCCGGATCCGCCAGATACCTCCGCCTTTACTGTCGACAAACCGACCTTCTCTCTGCAGAACCTCACCTTCTCCTATCCGTCATCGCAGACGGCTGTGCTCAAAAACATCACCCTCGAAATCGGCCCCGGCATTCACGGCTTCACCGGTCGCACGGGAAGCGGCAAATCAACGATCTGCAGAGTGCTGGCCCGTCTCTATCCCGTGGAGGATGCCTGCCTCTTCTTCGAAGGTATGGATGTCAATGAACTGGCTCTTGATACAGTGCGCTCCCATGTTGCCTACGTCGCTCAGGAACCGGTACTTTTTTCCAATACCATAGCCGCCAATATCCGCCTCGGCGCCCCAGACGCCTCCTTTGCGCTGGTGGAGCAGGCGGCCAGACTGGCGGCTATACACGATGACATCATGGGATTGCCCAAACAGTATGAAACGCTTATCGGCGAGCGTGGAATCAAGCTCTCCGGAGGTCAGCGCCAACGACTGGCCCTGGCCAGGGCTCTGCTGGTCGACCGTTCCGTTCTCCTGATCGATGACGGCCTCTCCGCCGTCGATGTGGAGACCGAGCACGAAATCTTTGCCCGACTCAAAGAGCATTTCCAGGGCAAAACCGTGGTTATCGTCTCCAACCGGTTGAAGCTGCTGACGATGACCGATCATATCATCATTCTTGAAGACGGCGTCATCGCCAACGACGGCCACCATGAGCAGTTGCTGCACCACAGCAGCCTCTACCGGGCAATGTACGACAAGCAGATGCGGGAAAACCGGCAGGAGCTTCGGCGGCCATGAAGAATTTCGGCTATGAAGAAGAAAGCTCCACCGCTGTAATCGGCGACTACCAGCTCTGGGGACGCATCCTTTCCTTCTGTCGCAGGCACTCCTGGCAGCTGCTGCTGGCCGTTGTCCTGTCACTGCTGATTACCGGCGCCACTCTTACCCTGCCCTACCTGATCCAGACGGCCATTGATTCCTACATAACCAACACCGAGCTGACAGCCGACCAGCGCTTCTCAGGGATTACAACCATCAGCCTGGTTTTCCTGGCATTTGTCGTTACCATTCTACTGGCCACCTTTTTCCAGGTGGTGACCCTGGAATGGGTCGGCCAGTCCATTATGCACCGCATCCGGCAGGATCTCTTTACCCATATTCTCCGCCTCGACCCACCCTTTTTCGATGCCAATCCCGTCGGCCGCCTGGTGACCAGACTGACCAACGACATCCAGAATATGCACGAGATGTTCACCTCGGTCATGGTCACCATTTTCAACGATTTGCTGCGCCTGGCGGGAATATTGGCGGTGCTTTTCTTTCTCAACGCCCGCCTGGCTCTGGTGATGTCGCTGTTCGTGCCGGTTGCCGCCGTCATCGCCCGCCTCTTCGCCAAACTCGCCCGTACCCAGTTCCGGCGCATTCGCAACCAGCTGGCCAAGCTCAACAGCTTTCTCTCGGAATCCATTTCCGGCATCTCCACCCTGCAGATCTTCGGACGCCAGCAACAAACGCGGAAACTGCACGAGGAACTCAGCGCCGGCTACCTCCAACGCAACCTCCAGCAGATAAAGCTGTTCGGCACCTTCATGCCCCTCACCGAATTTATGAGTTCCACCGCTATTGCCCTTCTCCTCTGGTACGGCGGCTCGGAAATACTCAAAGAGCGCCTCAGTCTGGGGGAGCTGGTAGCCTTTCTCAGCTATATGCGCCTTTTTTTTCAGCCTCTGCGTGAGCTTGCCCAGAAGTACTCCATCATCCAGTCGGCGATGGCCTCGGCAGAACGCATCTTCGAGCTCTTCGACACCACAAGTTCCCTCAAACTGCCGCAGAACCCCCATAGCACCGAAGATCTCAAAGGCGATGTCCATTTCGATACCGTCAGCTTCAGCTATGATGACGACAAGCAGATACTCGAGACCATCAATCTGACGATCAGGCAAGGACAGACAGTGGCCCTGGTGGGCACAACCGGTTCCGGCAAAACCACCCTCGTCAGCCTCCTGCTCAGGTTCTATGAACCTCAGGAGGGGAAGATCACCATAGACGGCATCAATATTAATTCCTTTCACGTCAAAGATCTGCGCCGCCTTGTCGGTGTGGTACTCCAGGACATTTTTCTCCTCCAGGACACCCTGCTGGCAAATATCATCATGGATACCGGTACGCCGCGCGAGCAGGTAGAGGCAATTCTCAGGCAGACGGGAATGCAGCGTTTTGTCGACAGGCTGCCGCAAGGCCTCGACACCCCGATAGGTGAAGGCGGACAGCAGCTTTCCACCGGCGAAAAGCAGTTGCTCGCCTTTACCAGAGTGCTCTGCCGCAACCCGGCTGTCCTCGTTCTCGACGAGGCGACCGCGGCCATCGACACCGAATCGGAGAACATCCTCGAACAGGCTATTGAAGAGAGTTTTGCCAACCGCACTTCCCTGGTCATCGCCCACCGTCTTTCCACCATACGCCGTGCGGACACCATCGTCGTCATGGAAAAGGGACGTATTGTCGAGCGAGGAACCCATGAAGAGTTGATGACCGACGGCGGCCACTATGCCGAACTGGTGACTATGGATCTTGAAGAAGGAAATTGAGAGTCTTTACGTCGTGAAATAGTGCATCAAATGATCGATGGTCATGGCGCCACCACGCCATCAATACAGCAGCATGTCTTTGTTTTTGAAAAGTCACAGGGGAAAAAAATCGTAGTCTTTCACTTCGATAGGCAGATGGAAAAAACGCATGCGTTAGGACAAGTCGCTCATCCTTGACTGATTGCTCCTGTGGAAGTAGGCTGACAAAAAGAGAATCAAGTATCGCACCTGTCATTCCACTCTTGCCGCCGAACCTCTCTCATCGGCCGGCAGCGCTGTACGCTTCAGGAGTAGACAAGAAGATGACAGGCCAAACCAGATGAGAGCGGGGTGAAACGATTGAACGAGAACAATACACATAGAAACCTGCACGATGAAAGACGGAAAGAGGTCTTCGAAAAGCTCAAAGAGGATTCCCAGTTGCCCTCACCGTCAGCGACGGTAATGGAAGTATTGCGGTTGTGCAATAGCGAGGAGTCCTCCCTCAACGACATTGCCGATCTCATTCAGACCGATCCGGCCCTTTCAGCAGAGATTATCAAGTATGCCAATTCCGCCTTTCTGGCAACGGGAGTCCAGGTGGCATCGATACAGAAAGCCACCGTCAAACTCGGTATGAACACCGTCGTTACGCTGGCATTGGGTTTTTCCCTGCTGGCGGACAACAGGAGGGGCAGCTGTAAAAATTTTGATTATCCCCTGTTCTGGCGGACCAGCCTGGCCGAGGCGCTGGCGGCACGGGAACTGAGCCGGCGCGGCGGTGATTCTGACCCGAACGAAATTTTCATCTGCGGTCTGCTGGCCCATATAGGCAGTCTGGCTCTGGCTACGCTATTTCCGCAGGAATATGCCCGGATCCTGGAAAACCAGCCCGCCAATACTCCGCCCAGATCATTGGAGCAGAGCACATTCGGTATAGACAGCGGCGAATTCACGACGGAACTCTTTCTCGACTGGGGATTGCCGGCCCAATACGCACTCGCCGCCGGGTTCCATGAGGACCTGGATTGCATCGAATTGGGAAGCGGCGCCACCAAGCAGGCAAGCATCTATCTCCTGCTGGCCCATGTCATCGCCTTGATGTGTCAGAGCAGGGAGGCACGACCGGAAATGCTGCAAACCGTAATCGCCACCGCCCGGCACTATGATGTCGATATCGGCAATTTCGGCGACACATTCCATACCATAGTCGAATGCTGGCACAATTACGGCAGGTTGTTCGATATAGACACAACCGAATGCTACGACTACAGCGAAGAAGAAGGCTGATGCCGTCCAGGCGACGACATTTTTCACCATGCCGCGACTGCCTCGCCTCATCACAAGCAGACTCCTTGAGCAAGGAAGTCATTACCATCAGAGGATTGGAGAAACAAGGAGGAGATGCCTGATGTCATACACATGCCGAAACTGCGGTGCACAATCAGAAAAAGACCACCGCCTCTGCAACGCTGTAAAAACCGGTACCGAAGATAATTTTTGCGGTATCCCTGAGGAGTGGATTTGCGAAAGCAAGCTGCCGACGCTGAAATACACCTGCCAGACCTGCGGCGCCGTTTCGGCGCAGACCGACACTCTCTGCAATCCCACAAAAAACGATGTGTAATTCCCTCCATACTCAGCTTACCCAATTCTGCAGAGATGGGGATTCTGAACATTAAGGGAAATCAGATCGATACATCAAGTTCGTTGTTGGGGATTCATCAATTATTCGAGCTACGATGAAGACTCAAAAAACTCCAGGGAAAGGGTCTCATCATCGTTACCTCTGAGGCTGTAGCTTCCCGAACACCTCACATTCAGCCCATGGTCACCGGCTATACCGCACAGCCGGCGGAAAAGGTCCTCCGCCTCTGCTGGAGCCGTTTCAGTGTTGCGATAGAATATAATTTCGGTCCCTGCTTCGCCAAACTGCAGCAGGAAACTGTTGTGATCGATAAAAACAAGGTCTTCATAGACGTAGGAAACCTGGGCGCCAACGTTCTCGATGACTTCTTTTACCAGCCCCAGTGGTCTATAGGGTATATGCTGCCGGCGGTGCTCTGTCTGCATGATTGTTCTCCTTTGTAGAGAAAGGCTTGAGTGAAAGAGAGTCGTCTCCACCGTATATGGCTTTCTCTGGAAAGAGTGGTTATTTATCGCCGGTTTCTTTTGAGCCGACTGTCTTCATGGACCCTATGGCCGCCCAGTCGTAATAACTGTTGAGCACCTTGTCTCCCTGTTCTTCGGTTATGCGGACGAATTTTTCGCCGAGAAAGATAACGGCTCCTTCAAACATTTTCCCTTCATTGACCTGCAGTGACACTCCTTTGCGTAGTCTGCGCGACAGGGTGCCATGCACCGGCATGGAGGCGTATTCGAAAATTTTTTCCCATGTGTCTTTCATATTCTGTATTCTCCTCTATATATCTTCGATGGATCCAACTCCCTTGTCTCCAGATGTTGCAATCGCTGCGCCAGTTCTCGGCTCCGCTCTTTCAGGGGGCTGCTGAGTCCGTAGTCGAAGCTTCGGGTATGCAGCTGCAGTATTCTGCCGCAAACCTCCCGCTCCAGCCGATCGGTCCCCCTGGAGCTACCACAGCAGAGCACTCAGAAATACCGCTGACGGTTGCAGGTATTACCCATTCACAGATACCAGCTCAAAGCTCACCTACCTGAAATTACATATCATAGCCGTTGTCATGGCCTGTTTTCTCGAGAAATGTGCGGCGGAGAAAGAGACAGTGCCGCCGGCGGGGTACCCGGGACGACAAGCCCCAAGCAGCCAGCATCGCCTGCGACAATGAGGTAGCCTCGGATACGGTTTTGTCTGAAAGCGACCAAAAAGAACGTCCCCGGCGGGAGCTCCAGCAAAAGGGTAGCACTCCCGCCCGAAGGGAGCCGGTTAGATAAATTCTTCCAGAGGTGGAAGTTCAGGAGTGGCGCCGGCATGGCGACAGACATAGGAGGCCAGTTTTTCGGCCAGAGGATGAATTTCATCAAGAGGCATTTTACGGCATATTCCCGTGGCCACTGCGGCGGCAAAGGAATCACCGGCACCAACGGTATCGACAACGTCGACGGGCTCCGCTTTGAAACTCGAATCGCCAAGGTGACGGGAATAGAGGCGGCTGCCCTGCTGTCCCTTGGTGAGAATAATAAGGTCGAGGTCAAAGGCCGTACACAGCTTCATCAACGCTTCCGTCTCTTCACCGGCAATGTTGAGGAAATCTTTAACTACCAGCAGTTCCTCATCGTTGAGCTTGAGAATTGTCGCAAACTGCAGAAGCCGGACAACGGTTTCCCGGTCATAGTAGTTCTGGCGAAAATTGACATCGAAAAGACGAATGCAGCCATCAGCCGTCCGGGAGAGAAAATCGCGAATCGCCTCGGCCGAATCCCTGCTTCGCTGGGCAAGAGTGCCGAAGCAGACGACGTCTGCCCTGGCGGCGAGATCGAAATGGCGGGAATCGAGCAGCAGATGATCCCAGGCGACGTTCTCGTGGATGGTGTAGGAGGGCATACCGCCTTTTCCCATTTCCACACTGACACGGCCCGTGGCATATTCTTCACTGGTAGTGACAATGTGTTCAACCTTTTTTTGTTCAAGACCCGTGAGAATTTCGGCACCTTCATCGTCGTTGCCGACGCTGCTGACGACGATTCCCCGGTTGCCGAGTTGCCTGGAGTGATAGGCAAAATTAGCCGGCGCCCCGCCGAGCTGCCGGCCCTCGGGAAGCATGTCCCAAAGTACTTCTCCTATGCCCACCATCACATACTCTTCTGTCCTGTTCATGGTCGTGTCTTCCTCTGTGGTTATTCATTACCAAGCCGGGTTCACATACGCCGGGTTCACATACCTCATCGTCGGCCTCTTTTTCATCATCGCCTGTTCATTTGCATAATTATGATATACTCTATATGCCAGAGCAGCAATCCCTCATATGTAATATGGAGCAACTGCAGCCATCACCCTTCATTTCAAGCAGATATGACCTGGAACAAAGAAAAAAGAGGCAGTTGACAGCCATGACTACATGATAAACCTTTTAACGACGAAATCAAAAATCCCAAACAGTAACGGATAACAGCGCAAAGGAGTTTTCATGATTCTGCAGCAGTTGGTAGAGTACAGACAACAACATCCAGAGATAGTTCACGATGTTGTTCAGGCCCTCCAGACCCGCAGTAAAAACCTGATTCTCGGCAGCGAACTCTGGGACGGCTTCGTCACTTTCTGCAACGAGAACAAGCGTCAGGATCTGCTGAGTACTCCGCTTGCCGAAACCCTGCAAAAGGCGCAGGAGGCCCTGGCAACTGAATCCTGGTTCTATTGTGTCCTGCGGCCGCGTGTCGCCACGTGGCTTTATCTGCGTTATCATCTTGAGGAGCAATCGCTGGAGGAGATAAGTGCCAATCACTTTCTCTCGGTAAAAGAGGCACTTGTTACCGGCAAAACCGACAATTTTGTTCTGGAAATCGATCTGGCTCCCTTCGAACGCGATTTTCCTAAAATGAATCAGGTCAGATCCATCGGCCACGGCGTCGAATTTCTCAACCGCCGATTCTCGAGCCGGCTTTCGGCAATGCTGACCATGGGTGACGAACTGCTCTACTCCTTTCTTCGGGTTCATGGCTACAACAATCAGCCGTTCATGATCAATGAGAAAATCGGCGGCGTCAAACAATTGCGCAGTGCGCTGGTCAGAGCACTGGACTATCTCGATGACAAACCCGCCGATACCGAATGGGACGACCTCAAGGACGAGCTCGCCCGCATGGGATTTGAGCCGGGCTGGGGCAGAACCCGCGCCAATATCCACAAGAGCTTCTCCATCCTTGCCGATCTGCTCGAGGCTCCCGACCATCACAACCTGGAGAAATTTCTCGGCCGTATCCCCATGATTTTCAATCTGGCCATCTTGTCGCCGCATGGCTTCTTCGGGCAGAAGAACGTTCTCGGATTACCGGATACCGGCGGCCAGATCGTCTACATCCTTGACCAGGTCCGAGCCCTGGAGACAGAGATGCAAAATCGCCTCTACAATCAGGGGCTCGACATTCAACCCCAGATTCTCATAATCACACGGCTGATTCCCGATGCCGGCGAGACGACCTGTAATCAGCCCGAGGAGCTGATTGAAGGAACGGACAATGTCCACATCATCCGCGTACCATTCAGAAGAAAGGACGGTTCAGTAATCAACCAGTGGATTTCACGCTTCGAAGTCTGGCCCTACCTGGAGCGCTTTGCCAAAGAATCGGAAAAGGCCATTCTTGAAAAACTCGGCAGGCGCCCGGACCTGATCATCGGCAACTACTCGGACGGTAACCTGGTGGCGACGCTTTTGTCCAACAGCCTCAAGGTTACCCAGTGCAATATCGCCCACGCCCTGGAAAAGACCAAATATCTCTACTCCGCCCTATTCTGGGAGGACATGGAGGACCAATACCACTTTTCCTGCCAGTTCACAGCTGACCTCATAGCCATGAACTCCGCCGATTTCATTATTACTTCAACCTTTCAGGAAATCGCCGGGTCTAATGACGTCGTCGGCCAGTACGAAAGCTACTCCTCCTTTACCATGCCCAATCTGCAGAGGGTTCTCCACGGCATCGACGTCTTCGATCCCAAATTCAACATCGTATCGCCGGGGGCGGACACCAACGTCTACTTTCCCTATTACGAGGACAACAGGCGGCTGCACAGTCTGCACCAAGAAATCGAACAGCTCCTTTTCGGCGACCAGGAAAACTACCGCGGCAACTATGAACATAGCGACAAGCCCATCATCTTTTCCATGGCCAGACTTGACCGCATTAAGAACCTTACCGGTCTCGTCGAGCTTTACGCCCAGAACGACAGGCTTCGGCAACTCGCCAATTTGCTTATCATCGGCGGAACGGTCCATCCCGACCTCTCAAACGACGAGGAAGAACGGGAACAGATTTACAGGATGCATCAACTCTTTGACGACTATGGCCTGGACGGTCAGGTCCGCTGGCTCGGCACAAGGCTTGGCAAAAACCTCAGCGGCGAACTCTACAGATATATTGCCGACAAAAAAGGTATTTTTGTTCAGCCCGCTTTTTTCGAGGCCTTCGGCCTGACGGTTATCGAGTCCATGGCTTCGGGAGTGCCAACCTTTGCCACTCTGTACGGCGGTCCTTTGGAGATCATCGTCGATGGGGTCTCCGGCTACCATATCAATCCCAATCACAATCGGGAAACAGCGGCAAAAATTGTCGAGTTCTTTGAACGATGCGCCACCACACCGGAACACTGGCAGAAGATATCCAGTGGTGCCATCGAACGAGTAGAGGAGAAATACACCTGGAAACTGTATGCCCGAAGACTGTTGTCGCTCACCTGTATATACGGCTTCTGGAAATATGTAACCGATCTCGACCGGCAGGAGACTGACCGTTATCTGGAAATGCTCTACCACCTCCAGTACAAAACTCTGGCGGCAACCGTTACGGAAAAGTGAGAGCGGCATCATTTTCAAACCCTCGGAGGCAGCAGTCTCCCAGCGCTGCATTCAAGGGTGATTGCGCCGCAATCCGAACTATGATGGCAGAAGCTGCGGCTTCAACTGTCGCCACAGATATCGTGCCGAGATGCAAAGAGATTACTTCTGCAGAAAGCCATACTGATACAGGCCGTCAACGATACCGGCGGCATAGGATTCGGAACTGAAGTAGATGTTGTTTTTTCCTCTGAGTTTTTCCATCTCTTCGCTGTAGTTTGCTACTACCACGGCCCGGGTCTTGCCCGATATCATATCCTCGTCGCTGTCCGAGTCACCGGCCACGAGGATATAGCGCGGCGAAAACTCGTATTTATAGCGCAGATACTCCACCGCCCGCCCCTTTGAAGCCCGCACGGGCAGTATGTCGAGAAACTGGCCATGGGAGTAGATCACATTGCAGCGCAGGCGATACTCGGCGAGCCTCTCACGGACCTGCTGCAGCCGGTTATCCTTGTCTTCAAGATAATAGCTAATCTTGTAATGACGCTGCCCCTCCGCCTCCTGGAAAACCAGGAAATCCAAAGAGGAGAGCGCCTCCTTGATGGTCTCGGGCTTCCACTGAAATTCCAGCTGATTGTGCCAGCCTTTGTCTTTGCGCATATCGGGCCCGTAGTAAATTTCCGTCCCCACCGAGCAGACGAGGATGTCCGGTACCGGCATGTCGTATTCCGTCATAGCCTCCAGCGTAAGCTCAAGGCTGCGACCTGTCACCAGCCCCCAGGCTAACTCATCCTGATGCGACTCGATCAGCCGGAATAGCTCCCTCATACTCTCGTCATCACCAACCAGGGTATTATCGACATCGGTTATCAGCAGACGGTGAACGGTGGTCAGTCTTTTACCAAAGGAAGGCTTGCCGCCGGTACCTGTGGCGATGACGGGGGCCTCTTCCTCTTCTGCCATGATCCCGGGAAACAGCTCGCGGATCTGTGAGAGATACTTCTTGCAGTGGGCATGCCATGAATAGTGCTTGCGCACACCGTTGATGGCGTTGTTGGAACATGTTTCCCAGGCATCCTTGTCGACAAGAAGGGTCCGCAGTGCCGAAGCCAGGGCATCCGGATCACCGACATCGACGAGAATACCGTTGCTGCAATTCTCGACAATATCCCTGGGACCGCCCTCCCCGGTCGCAACGATGGGCAATCCGCAGGCGGAAGCCTCGATCAGTGTGATGCCAAAGGGTTCAATCAGTGCCGGATTGACGAAAACTCCCCGTGTTTCGGCGCAGAGCCGGTAGAGTTCCGGGACCTCCGTGGCAAAATCATGTTTCTTCGGTATCGCCAGTTTGCCATAGAGGTCGTATTTGTCCATGTGCAGCAGCATATCTGTGAGAACCTGTTGTTCATTCTCCTCCATCTTTCTGATGTTGCTGCGTATGCCGGCAAAGATGGCAAGATTGGCTATGGCCTGCAGATCCTTATCAACACCGTAGGCCTTGATGAGGCCGGTAATATTCTTGCGGTGATCCGGTCGACAGAGAGCCAGGATAAAAGGTTTCTCCGGCTTTGCCCAGAACCGGTTTAGCTCATTGAGTATGGTCAGCCGGGTCTGCTTGACCTCTTCGTTGAGCAGCTCACTGTCTATTTGCAGATCATAGTAAGGGTAAAACACCTCAAGGTCGATACCCGGTGGAACGACGGCAAAATTACGGTCCTTGCAGTTGTCGTAGAGGCCGTACTGTTTATCTATCTCCTGCTGGGTCGAGGTGACAATGAGATCGGCTTCGGTGATAATCTTTTCTTCGTGGGTGATGCGGGTGGACATTTTATAGTGACTGTTGATCCGTTTTTCGCTCAGACCATCGCCTAAAAGTTTGGCCTTTTTATTGCGGCCCATGGAATGGCCGGTGAAGATAAAAGGGGCATCGAAGGCATGGGCCAATTCCATGGCCACATAGCCGGCATCGGCATAATGGCCATGAAAAAGATCAGGAATCTGGTCCTGTGATTTGATATAGCGAATGGTATTATCGATAAATTCTTCCAGGTGAGGCCAGAGCAGCTCCTTGCGGATATATTTCTTACTGCCGCAGCGAATACGGACAATGCGGACCTTATCCGAGAGTTCTTCCATGGCTTTTCCATATTCAGGCGCCACCGACTTGCTCTCGATGCGACGAGTGAAAAGGTCGACCCGACCCACCTCACTCTGTTCCCCCAGAGTTTTGGCAAGTTCCAGGACATACTTGACCTGGCCGCCGGTATCGGCATCTACCCCCAACTCCGGCGACTCTCCCCGGATAAGCCCATGAATGCTAAAAAGGAGAATATACAGTTTCTTGGATTCCATTGTCGTATTCTTTAATCGCTTCAGTGGTTAATAATCAAAAAGCTGTTTGCCCCCATACCAGCCATTTTTCTGAAAGACGCCGCAAACCCATCCAAAGGGCCTGCTCTGCAGCCGTCCTGGCTGCAGACTCCCGTGAAAACACACAACACCCTGTATCATTTACAGTTGGCTCCGCTGAGCTGCAGGAGCGTTGTGATCAATACCGTATATCACCATGTGACCAAAGACCGGATGTTCATGAAACGTACCGACAAGGAATCTGCCGCCATTCCCACATCTGTGCATTTCCTTCCGGGTGCAGGGTTACTGGAAAGGCGGTGCTTCTCTTCCTATCCTATACTCTCCGTGTTCTCATTGCAAAAATTCCTGGGGTGATAGCTGCACTTGCTGCGGATATCAGACAGACCGGAACCGTATGCCGGTTTACTGCCACTGGTGTATATTTTTAACACTTCAGAAGAAAAAACAACCCCCTAGCCGTTTTCAAATACATCAGGGAACTCTACTCGATGTTGCCGGCCGAAAACAAAGAGCCCAAATTCAAGGTGATATGAAATCGCCGGCGCTCACGGGGGTTTCTGGTAAACAGCAGTATCAGGCTTTGTCGCCATATTCCGAGATGTGCCTGGGTAGACGTTCATCACTGCCGTACATGAAGTGCTTCTCCATGTTTTCGGAATATCTCGAGGCGGGCGGCTTCTTGCCCATCGCCTCGGCGACCTCGCGTATATGCATGGGTGCCGAGCCGCAGCAGACGCCCTGGTATTTGACGCCGTGCTGATACGCCTCTTCGGCGAATGCGCGGATCTCATAACGATTGCACATCAGCGGATCGAGCGCCGTGGGAAAAGTGCGCCCATGAGGAGAAGGACAGGTGCAGCCCCTGCTGTCGTTGAGATTGAAGAAGGTCGGGCACTCTTCGGTCGTTCGGTAGGCAACAGGTAAGGCAGCCACGTGACAGGCAACACTGTTGCGGATCTCTTGAATATAGGGCATCATCGTCGCGGGGCCGCGAAAACAGTTCATACCGACCACCAGTGCTCCCCGCTGCTCCAGTTCTTTGCAGGTGTCGACGACCGTCCAATCGTCTCGCAGCAGGTTCTCCGCCATCGGCGCCAGGGTAATGACGGCCGGCAGACCGGTCTTTTGTATAACCTCAAGGGCACAGAAGGCTTCGGCGGCAAAATAAAAGGTCTCGCCGACGAAAAAATCGACACCCTCCTCCTGGCCCCAGCCGACCATCTCCTCGAACATGGTCCGAACTATCTCCTGGGAAGCGAGATCACCAGGGTTCCAAATATTGGAGTTTGATATGTTGCCGGCCACCAGGCTCGGTTCTTCACCTTCGCCGACATCCTCGGCGACCTGTTTGGCAATGCGCAACGCCGCCCTGTTCAGCGGCTCAAGCAGCTCCTCTTTTTCAATTATTTTCAACTTTTCCCGGTGGGCGTTATAGGTAAAGGCCTGCATCACATCAGAGCCCGCATGCTGGTAATCCCTATGCAGCCGAATGAGGCTGTCTGGATGATCCAGGGCAACCTCCGGCACAAACTCCCCCGCCGTCAGATACCCTCGCCGCTCCATCTCGAACAGATATCCTTCGGCGCAGACAACGCCTTCCTGGTCCAGTCTCTCCTGCAAAGTACGCTTCGGTTTCATGTGCGTTTGTCCTCCTTTTATCCGCTTTCCAGCCGATTTTCTGCGGTTTCAATAGCCTTGATAACATAAGGGAAAAGGTTTTCAACTATGTACCGGTAGCCCTCTTCGTTGGGATGAATGGTGTCGGCCTGATTAAGAGAGCTTTCCGCGGCCACATCCTCGAGAAAAAACGGCATAAAGAGTACATCGTGCTCTGCCGCCAGCCGTGGATAGATGGCATTGAAGTGCGAAGTATAGTCGACGCCGAGATTCCAGACCATCTTCATGCCGGCAAAGACCGTCACTACGCCTTCTTCTTTAAGCCTTTTCAGGATTTTGTTAAGATTGGCCTCCACCAGAGCCGTATCAATGCCCCGCAGTCCGTCATTGGCCCCAATCTCCAGAATAACGATATCGGGATCTTGGCTCAATATCCAGTCCAGACGGGAAAGCGTGCCGCTGGTGGTCTCGCCGCTTACCCCGGCATTGACGACCCGGTAGTTATAGCCCTGCTGTGTAAGTCGTTCTTGTAGAAGCGACGGATAGCTGGCTGCCAGATCGACGCCGAGCCCGGCTGTCAAGCTGTCTCCAAGGGCCACTATTTTCCCGGTCGCAACTTCTTTCCTGGGAACCGGCTCATCTGCCGTAATGGTCTCGCCATTGTCGCACCCCCACAATATGAGCAAGGCCGCGATTGACCAGAGAGAACGCTGTATTCTCCTTCTCATGCGGGCTATCCACCTCCATTTTCGCGCAGAAAGCGGGCCGGTTTCTGCCTGACGATGCTCAGCGAGCTGAGAAGACCGACAAACACAACCAGAAACACCGTCGCCAATACCAGCGTCGCTGTAGCGCTGACATAAGGTATATATTCAATTTCAAAAAAATAACGGCACAAAGCCCAGCTGCCGGTGTGGGCGACCACCAGAGCCACTCCCGCACTGAACACGCCTATCAACGAATTCTCGTAGAGAAAAACACGATAGACGAACGATTTTCTGCCACCGAGTATTTTATAATACACCGCCTCGCGCGTCCGTTCGAGCCTGGTGGCCAGAATCGAACTGACGAGAATGAGACCTCCTGCGGCCATGGAAAAGGAGGCGAAAAAATTAACGATACGGGAGAGCTTACCCATCAGTACCTCCAGATCCTCGGCCGTTTCTGAAATATTTATGAAGCTTATATTGGGATACCTCTCAACAATCCTGCTTTGCAGAGCTGCTATCTTGTCCTTTTCCATATTGACGGCACTGAAAAAGGTCTGGGGAGCATCCCTCAAGGTGTCGCCCGGGAAGACAAAGTAGAAGAAAGGATAGAGCTTGGACTTGGTCCGGGTACGGATGCTTACAACCCGGGCTTCAACCTCCACTCCCTGAATATTAAAAAGAAGAACGTCACCCATGTCGATATCGCCCATTTGCGCGACGGTGTCGAGAATCGAGACATCCAGCATATCACCGCTGCCCGCCCCGGTGAAAAGGCTTTCCCCCTCCTGCAGCTGCTCGTCTTCGAGAAGGCCGTCCCTGTAGGTCAGGTTGAACTCCCGGGCAAAGTTATCGCGTTTTTTGCGCAATTCTTCGCTACGATTGATGGCCTCACCGTTGATGGCCTGCAGCCGGGCCCGGATTATGGGAAAGAGCTGCGGCTTTTCCTCGAAGAATTCGACAAAGCCCTGGCGCTGGTCCGGCTGGATATCCAGGGAGAAGAGATTGGGTGCATTGGCCGGATACGACTCGATGTAGGTATCGTGGAGCGTATGTTCCATCAGGTAAATGACAAAAAGCAGCGACAGGGCCGAAGCCAGTGTGATGATCACGGAACGGCTGGCATTACCGGCACGGGTCATGCTCCTGAGTGCCTGACGCAGGGAAAGGGTTTGCAGATTCAGCCGCAGCGCCATCTTGACCAGCAGATTTGCAACAAGGGAGATCGCGGCGATAAAAGCGAGAACAGCGGCGGTAAACAGCAAACCAAGGCGGGTATCCTCAAGCTGGGCCGTGATCAACACAGCGATCGCGGCGGCGGCGATGACTATGGTCAAATAAAAAACGCCGTCCCGGCGACTGGAAACGTTCTCTTTCCTGAAGATGGCCACCGGCTTGATATTGCGCAATCGATAGAGAGGTAAAAAAGTGAAGAGCAGCACCACCGTCAGACCTAGAAGCAGCCCTTCGCCCAGATCGACCATAGCAACCGAGGTTGTACCCTGTACAGGTATGAGCCCCCGGAAAAGCATGGGCAGAGCATGAGCTAAAGCAACTCCTGCGCCCAGGCCGAGCAGAGCCCCGACAAGGCCCAGCCCCAACACCATGCACACATAGTGACGGTAGAGGAAAGCCGTGCCGGCGCCTACGCTTCTGACCACGGCAATGGTCTCCTGCTTTTGCCGGATAAGGGCGGTAAGGCAGCTCTGCATTCCCAGGCCGGCCAGCAACAGGGTAAAAATGGCGATAAGCGAGAGAAAAAAAAGTAAATTGTCAAAAAACCGTTTAACCCCGGACCCTTCCTCACGAAAGGTGTTGACCCGCTCCTGGCCGGCAATGGCCTCATCCCGAAGCCCTGCCGCCACCGCCTGCAGATCGCTGCCCTCCGGTAATGCCAGAAGCATTTCGTATTTGATGCGGCTGCCCTTGCCGACCAGATCGATCACATCCAGATCCGCCGCCGCAACAAAGACCCGCGGGCCGAAATTGAGGACACTGACGGGACTGTCCGACTCATGGACGACAGTGTCGACTATGCGCAGGCCGCCGCTGCCGATCTGCAATACATCCCCTCTCTCCAGCCCAAGCCTGGTGAGCACATCTTCGGCGACGATGGTGGTGCCGGGCTGAAGCCGTTCGCGCAGTTGCCCTCCCGATCCCAGCTCCACTTTGCCGTAGAGGGGGAAGTGTTCATCAACGACCTTTATATCCGCCAGCAAAGTGGACTGCCGGCCTGCGCTCCTGACAACCGAGTAGAATTCATGAATCATCGTCGAGGCAATGGACTGGTCGCGCTCTTTGAGCAAAGCGACCTTGTCTGTCAGCCCCGGCGACAGGGGATAGTGGGAATGGAGGATGATATCACCGCCCTGCAGCTGTCGCGCATCCCGGAAAACAGACCTGTTGACCCCGTCTTTGAAGCTGTTGAGGGCCGACATGGTCATAAGCGAGAGCATGACGCAGAGAACGAAGAGCAGACTGTGCCGCCAGCCATGGACGAGCTCGCGGAGCAGGAATTTTCTATTGAAAGCCGTTTTGATCATCTTTTGCTGTCAGTGTTGCAGACGTATCTCTTTTGCCTCCATCCCGCCACGTTCTTCCGCCGGGTGGTCCTCTCTCTCCTTTACCAGTCTGCCGTCGTGCAGGTTCAAGATACGTTCCGCCAGAGCGGCGATTTCGGGACTGTGGGTTGCCATCACCAGCGTGGTATTACTCTCCCGCTGCATCTCAAGAAGCAAACTGACGATCTCCCTGCTGTTTCTGGAATCAAGATTGCCCGTCGGTTCATCGGCAAAAAGTATGGGGGGAGTGTTGACCAGCGCTCGACACAGAGCGACACGCTGTTTCTCACCCCCTGAAAGCTGCTCGGGAAAATTATGGCTCCTCTGCCACAGGCCGACCCTTTCCAGCAGACTCCGGGCCCTCTCCGCCGCCCGTTCATCTCCTGCCAGCTCTGCCGGAAACATCACATTCTCAAGGGCGTTAAGCGATGGAACCAGATGAAAATCCTGGAAGACAAACCCCGTGGTCATGTTTCTTATCTCGGCCAGCTGGTCCTCATTGAAGGACGTGATATCCTCGCCGGCGAGAAATATCTTACCGGAAGTAGGTCTGTCGAGTCCGGAAAGAAGGGTCAAGAGAGTGGTTTTGCCACTGCCGCTGCTTCCGGTGATGACAACGAATTCGCCCTCCTTCACCTGCAGTGAGACCCGGTCAACCACGGCTATCTGACGCTCGCCGATGGTGTATAATTTTGTTATGTCCTGTGTTTCCAGTATGTTCATATTTTTTTGTGTTGAAGTTGCGGCACGACGGGATATGTCCTACTCCTGGACTTTTTCTAAATCATCGCAGCAACCATATTTTTTCTATTCTTATGGGTACCTTGAAAAATGGCCTTATGTTGTTAGCTGCTGCTATATTGTGCCGGTGCCTATTATGATAAGCATAGTTAGCCAAATTACGACTCTGGCGAAAATGACCTGCCGGCGAAAAAATGCAGCACTCCGGTTTATTGCTGGCTGCTTCTGCACTACAGTGATGAAAGACGAAGTCGATAGAGCATCTTGACATACACACGGGAGCATTGAGGGAACAAAATGGCAAACATGCGCATTCTCCTCCTTGAAGAGCACAAATCCACCCAGGAACTGCTGCTGCACGGTCTCACCAAAATCGGCCATAGCGTTGAAGTTGTTGACAACGGTCATCAGGGTTTTCTGGAGGCCACCGCCAAGTCCTATGATGTTATCATCAGCGACATCTCCATCCCCCATTGGGATGGATTCAAGTTCATAGAGGCTATGGAAGTTGTACGGCCGCAGCTGCCCATCATCGTTGTCACCCCCGCCTCTACAGACCCATCCCTCGTGCAACGGCTCCACGGTTACAACAGTATCGTCCGGGTATTGAGCAAACCCGTCGATATCGATACAATTATCGAGACATTGGCACCGCTGCATTCCCAGAAGAACAGCAGGCTTAATAAAATGGCCCGCATCGTCGCCACCATCGGTCCAGCCTCCTCATCGGAAAAAATCATCGGACAGATGATTCTTGCCGGTATGGATGTTGCCAGGCTCAACTTTTCCCACGGCAGCTACACCGAGCACGAAAAAGCCCTGACCGCCATACGCAAAGCAGAAGAACTCTGGGAAAAACCTGTGGCGGTACTGGTCGATCTCTGCGGTCCAAAGATCCGGACCGGCGCCATGAAAGACGGTTCCATCGAGCTGAAGGCCGAGGAGATGATCACCATCCAGGCAGATAACATCCTTGGCACCGAAGAAAGATTTTCCACCATCGTCCCGGAAATCATTGGCGATCTGAAAAAAGGAGACCCCATACTTCTCGACGACGGTCTTCTCGAACTGCGGGTCGTGCGTCCCGGAGAGGAAGAGGTGCTCTGTGAAATCGTCACCAGCGGCCGACTGTACTCGCACAAAGGCATGAATCTCCCTGAAACCCGGCTGTCGCTGCCGAGCGTTACCGAAAAGGACTGGCAGGACCTGGAATGGGCTCTGGCTCACCAGGTGGACTATGTCGCCCTTTCCTTTGTCCGTTCAGCCAGGGAAATACTCGACATCAAACACTATATTTCCGTCTCGGACAAGCCTGAACTGCGGGTTGTCGCCAAAATCGAAAAGCCGGAGGCCATACGTAATCTCAACGACATTATAGAGGCATCGGATGCCGTCATGATCGCCCGCGGCGATATGGGCGTGGAACTCCCCGCCGCCAGAGTCCCGCGCATGCAGCAGAAAATAATAGACCTCTGCTGGCGCCGCAACACTCCGGTCATCACCGCAACCCAGATGCTCGACTCGATGACAACACGTTCCCGTCCGACCCGTGCCGAAGTAACCGACGTCAGCGTAGCCATTCAGGAAGGAACCGATGCCGTCATGCTCTCCCAGGAAACGGCAACGGGATATGATCCGGTAAATGTGGTCAGAACCATGGCCTCGATTATCTGCGAGGAGGAATCCCACGCCAAATTGAGCATGAGCCACTTTCAGCAGCTGGCCCGGGAAACGGGCGTTAACCCGGTGCTGACAGCAGCCGCGGCCTTGAACACCACCAGGGCGACGATTCTCTTCGATTTCCAGGGAACACTCTACCCAACCCTTTCCAAATGGAACAGGAAAGTGACCTCCATCCTTATCACCGGCTCCGTCCAGATAGCCCGCCATGCAAGTCTGTATAAGAATATAGTACCGCTGCTCATAGACCCGCAGCTCAAACGTTCGGAACTCCTCGGCAGAGCGCTTGAATGTGCCAGGCTCGGCGGCTATGTCCAGTCTGGCGACATCGTTGCCGTCATCGAAGGCGAGTACACAAACGAAAGAAATATCAAACAGATAGGAACGCTACAGCTCATCAAGGCCTAGTACGGACATTTGATGAAATTGGCTGACGTATCATTTTTTTACCTGCTTACCCCTGAAACTCAGCCTGGCCGATTATAAGAAGACAGGGATGCTCTTTTCACGGGCGTCTGCTGCCTGGACGGCTGCAGTCGAGCCCCCAGGGATGGGTTCATGGCGTACCGGGAAAAGAGTATCCC
>JGI12210J13797_10404998_pt1 | contig 27943 bp, 21 predicted proteins | sample ElkSlonscriptome_3_FD_13797 | JGI IMG/M metagenome (IMG submission 13797) | reverse complement strand
TCGGAACGGCAGTTGGCGGTCGAAAACTTCGGCAGTTCGCCCTTCAGCCAGGCCGGAATCAGGGGCCAGACCAGGCCGGCCGCCTCGCGGCCTTCGGGTGTGGCACGAATCACCGGCACGCGTGACCAATGGATCGAATCGCCGGATTTCCAGCTCGGGCTCAGATTGAGCACGCGAATGCCATCCTCGGGCACGGGATCCGAGAGTTTGAAGGTCTCCCAGAGTTGCTTCCAGCTGTAAGCGATTCCCACGCGTCCACACATGGGTGGCAGTGTAGCGAATGGTTTGGATGTTCGCTGCGCGGCATTAACTTCAAAGGCGCTTGTTGGGTCCGCTTGCGCGGATAAGAGCGTTTCGCCGTCGCTTCGCTTGCACGGCGAGTTTCTTTTGGATCGTTTGCCAAAAGAAACTCGCTCAGAAAGCGCGGAATGCGTGTGAGCGAAAGCCTTTGACCTTCATTCCGCAAAGCGGAATCCAACCAAGCGCCTTTGAGTTTCCAAAGCCTCGCGCAGCGAAACCCCCGCCCACTTCAATGAAAATCCCGCGAGCGACTGCGCAGACGTGCCAGTCGGTGGTCTTCGCAGATCAGGTGGCGGGCAATCAGGTGCTGCGTACCGTTGGCGTTCTGCAGGGTGCCGGCCACGCGCAGCAGCTGGCTCTCCAGTACTTCCTTGCGATAGCGCTCCAGTAGTTTGGGCCAGACCACGACGTTGATGATGCCGGTTTCATCTTCTAAAGACATGAAGACCACGCCCGAGGCAGTTCCGGGGCGCTGGCGGTGGGTGACCAGGCCGATGGCCTGAATCCGGCTGTCGTTGGCGATCTTGGCCAGCTCCCGGGCGCGCTTGAGGCCGCGGCCGAGCTGAGGTCGGATAAGGGCGGCCGGGTGATGGTCCAGGCTTAAGCCCGTGCTGGCGTAGTCATCGAGCATATTGTTCTTGCGGTCTGGCGGGCGGATGGTGACCCTTTCCTCGTGAATCTCGCAATCGGCCAGGAGATCGCCCTGTCGCCTGGCGGCCAGGGCTTCCCAGCGAGCGCGACCGCGATGTCCGGCCAGATCCTTGAGGGCGCCGCCGTCGGCCAGGGCACGAACCTGGCCACGGTCCAGATCGGCCCGTTCGACCAGATCTTGAACGCTGCGAAACGCACGGTCCTGGCGCGCTCGGAGTACGCGCTCGCCGGCGGCCTGATTCAGCCCCTTGATCATCCGCAGGCCCAGGCGCACTCCGCGAATCGTTCTTCCCTTTGTTTCCTGTTTGCCGGCTTGCAGCATCAGCGCGCTGTCCCAGGCGCTGAAGCGCACGTCCACCGGCCAAACGCGCACGCCATGGCGCCTGGCGTCGTTGACGATCTGGGCCGGGGCATAGAAGCCCATCGGCTGGCTGTTGAGCAGAGCGCAGGCAAAGGCGGCTGCATGATGGCATTTCAGCCAGGCGGAAAAATAGGTCAGCAGGGCAAAGCTGGCGGCGTGGGACTCGGGAAAGCCGTAATCGCCAAAGCCCTTGATCTGCGAGAAGATGCGATCGGCGAACTCGGCCGGGTAGCCGCGCCGCAGCATCCCCGCCATGAGCTTGTCGCGAAACGGTTCCAGGCCACCGCGGCGCTTCCAGGCCGCCATGGCTCGGCGCAGCTGATCGGCTTCGCCAGGCGTGAAGCCGGCGGCGACGATGGCAATCTGCATGACCTGTTCCTGAAAGATCGGCACGCCCAGGGTGCGCTTGAGCACTTTTTCCAGATCCGGCGAGGGGTAGGTCACCTTGTCAGGATCGGCGCGCCGCTCGAGATAAGGGTGGACCATGTCGCCCTGGATCGGCCCGGGGCGCACGATCGCAACCTCGATGACCAGATCGTAGAAACAGCGCGGCTTGAGTCGCGGCAGCATGGCCATCTGCGCTCGCGACTCGACCTGAAAGACGCCGACGGCATCGCCGGTGCTGAGCATGGCGTAGGTGGCCGGGTCTTCGCGTGGGATAGAACCCAGGTTCAAGGAACAAGGTTCAAGGTTCAAGGAATCAGGATTCGATTCCTGGTCTGTCGGCTGATCCGATAGCTCTTGTTTGCCCTGCGCCTTGAGCCCTTCGCCTTTCGCCTTACGCCTTGCGCCTTCATTAATATAATCCATTGCCTTGCGGATCACCGTCAACATCCCCAGAGCCAGGCAGTCGACCTTGAGCAGCCCCAGGGTTTCCAGATCGTCCTTGTCCCACTGAATAATGGTGCGGTCAGCCATGGCGGCGTTCTCCACCGGCACGAGTTCATGCAGTGGCTCATCGCTGATGACCATGCCGCCAACGTGTTGGGAAAGATGACGTGGCCGCCCGAGCAGCGCGTGAGTCAGGTGCAATAGTTGCCGGGTCACGGTGGCCTCGGGGTCGAAGCCGCACTCCCGAAGCCGTTCGGGCCAGACCTCGGGCTGATCCCACCAGGCCAGTGAAGCGGTCAGGCGGTTCATGCGCAGCGGATCCAAGCCCAGGGCCCGGCCGACGTCCTTGAGCGCGCTTTTGGGCCGATAGCTGATGACCGTTGCAGCCAGCGCAGCGCGTTCGCGGCCATACTTGTCGTAGATATACTGCAGGACCTCCTCGCGTCGTTCGTGCTCGAAATCCACGTCGATGTCCGGCGGCTCATTGCGTTCCTTGGACAGAAAGCGCTCGAACAGCAGTTGTTGCTTCGAGGGATCGACTTCGGTGACGCCGAGGCAGTAGCACACGGCCGAGTTGGCGGCCGAGCCGCGACCCTGACACAGGATCCCGCGTGAGCGGGCAAAGCGCACGATGTCGTGCACGGTCAGGAAAAAGGCTTCCACGCCCATGTCTTCGATCAGTGTCAGCTCACGCGCGACCAAGGCCTGGACCGCGTCGGGGACGCGCGCACCAAAGCGCTTGCGCAGGCCGGCCAGTGTCAGCTGGCGCAGATGACGCGCTGGAGTCAGTGGGGCCGGAGCCAGCTCGCGCGGATAGCGATAGCTAAGCTGATCCATGTCGAAATGGCAGCGATCGGCCAGGTTGACCGACGCGTCCAGCCAGGCCTGTGGATAAATCTTTTCCAGCGTGCTGATCGGGCGTAAATGCCGCTCGCCATTGGCGGTCAGCGCCAGGCCGCAATCGCGCAGCGGGCGCTGGCAGGACAGGGCAGTCATCACATCGCCAAGCGCGCGCTGGCTTCGAGTGGCCATCCGCACGTCACCACAGGCCAGGCGCGGAATGCGGTGCTGTTCGCCGAGTCGATCCAGGGCTTGAAACAGGCGCCCCTCCTGGGGCTGTAGCAGCCTTGCCGCGCCAATCCACAAGCGGGTGCCGAAGCAGGGCTTGAGCAGTTCGGCCTGGGCGTGCCAGCCATCCACCTGAAGCGGTGTATCGCCCTCACTGCTGGCCGTGGCGAGGTCGGGCAGCCAGATCGTGATCACTTGATCGAGCGCTTCGTCCAGATCCTTCAGGCGAATCTCGTACCGGCCCTTGGGGGCGCGTCGTCGAGCCCGAGTGATCAGGCGACAGATCTGGCTATAAGCCGTCTGGTTCGGGGCCAGCAGGACCAATCGCAAGCCATCGTCATGAAGCCTCATTTCGCTGCCGACGATCAGCTTTATGCCGCACTCTCGAGCGGCCTCATGAGCTCGCACCACACCGGCCATGGAGCATTCATCGGTCAGGGCCAGGGCCTCATACCCCAGGGCATGTGCCCGTTGCACGAGCTCCTGAGGCAGGGCCACGCCGCGGCGGAAGCTGAAGGCGCTCAAGGAATGTAATTCGGCGTAAGCGCTCATGAGCGAAAGTATAACTGTATAAATAAACAGTTTTGAAAGGGAGTTCCTTTTGCTGATGAATTCCCTTCGAAGGCTGTTTCAATTCCATTGCTGTGGCACACTTGAGCCCCGTTTGATGCAAGGCTGCCTTACGTGCTTGAACCCTCTGAGATCACTCAAGGCGATGTCACTCAGCTGCTGTCGGAGCTGAAGGATTCGCCGGATCTGATGGACCATATTCTGCCCCTGATCTACGACGATCTGCGCCAGGTCGCTCGATGTCAGCAGGCCCGGATGGGGGCCAGCCCCACGCTGCAGACGACCGAATTGGTGCACGAAGCCTTCATCAAGCTGCGTCAGGCCTCGGGCCAGTCCATTCATAGCCGCCTGCATTTAAAGCGTCTGTCCTATCTGGCCATCCGCCAGCTCATCGTCGATCATGCACGCGGCAAACTGGCCGCCAAGCGGGGAGCCGGACTGACCCCGGAGCAGCTTGAGGATGACCTCGTCGCCGACCCGGCTAGCCACGATGAATCCTCCGTTCTCCAGATCAACGAGGCGCTGGAGCGGCTGGAGCAGACCAGCCCGGAGCTTGCGGAGGTGGTAATCGCTCGATTCTTCGGTGGCTACACCGCTGAGGAAATCGCTGAAATGCTCGGTATTTCAGTGCGTACCGTTCAGCGCCACTGGGAACGCGCCCGGGCCTGGATGTTGATGGACATGCAGGAGAACGGCTGAGCATGCCCGAGAAGCCGAGACGTCCGCGCGGCGGTCGCTTGACTCAGAATCGCAGGCGTTTGCTGGATCAGCTCTTCGATCAGGCCCTGGAACGATCGGGCAGCGAGCGCAAGGCCTATGTCGAGGAGTGTCTGAGACGGGCGCCCCGGCTGGGCTTCTGGCTGGAGCGGCTGTTGGCTGCAGGCGCCGAGCCGAGCAGTCCGATCGACCATTCAGCGCGCGGAATGATCGGCGATGCCCTGGCCGAGCGCACCGATTTGTTTCCGCGAACCCTGGTGCGTGGCACGCGCATGGGCCCCTGGCGCATTCTGGCGCGAATTGGCGCCGGCGGCATGGGCGAGGTTTATCACGCCGAACGCGCCGATGATGCATTCCAGATGCAGGTGGCGATCAAGCTGATTCGATCACGGCGCGAGAATCTGGCTCGACTGCTCAAGTCCGAACGCGAGCTTCTGGCTCGCCTGAACCATCCGGGCATCGCCCGCCTGATCGACGGCGGCATGTCCGAGGACGATCGCCCCTATCTGGTCATGGAGTGGGTCGATGGGCGGACCCTGGGCGAATGGATTCACGGCAGTGAGGTTCGGTCACAGACCTGCCTTGGAGTGTTCATCGAGGTCTGCGACGCGGTAGCCTTTGCCCACCGTTCCCTGGTTGTGCATGGCGATATCAAGCCGGCCAACGTGGCCGTGGGCCGTGACGGTCAGGCGAGACTGCTCGATTTCGGCGTTGCCCAGCTGCTCGACGCCACAATCGATTCGCGCATGCCCAGCGCCATGACGCCGAGTTTTTCGGCGCCCGAGCAGCTCAGGGGCGAGCCGGTATCGACGGCCAGCGACATCTTCAGCCTGGGCGCGGTACTGCGCTGGATGCTCCGCGAGCCCCCGAATCCGGATGATCCCTCAACCAGAAGCCGAATGCGGCCGATTTGGAAAGGATTTCGGCGCCTGAACGATCTGGAAGCCATCGTTGCTCAGGCGACCGCGGAAAGTCCGGATCAGCGCTATCCCACGGTCAATGCGCTACTTAAGGATATCCAGCGACTGCAAAATGATCGACCCGTCGAGGCCCGGCGAACGTCACTCGCCACTCGATTCATGTTCTGGGTTCGCCGCCACCGCATGACCTCATTGGTTGGCGGTCTGGCGGCGTTAGCACTTCTAGGCGGCGTGTCGGGATTGATCTGGCAGGCCCGCGTGGTGGCCCAGGAGCGCGACGTCGCCCGCCACGAGGCTGATGTCACCCTCGCGGTCAAAGATCGTCTGATCGTACTGTTCCGAGAAGTCAGTCAGCTCAGTGCCAGTGAGGAACTGAGTGCGCGCGAACTCCTCGATGAAACCGCCGTGGCCGCCGAGCAATGGCTGCAGAACGATCCGGAGACGCTTCTCGAAATCCGCATGGCGCTTGCCGAGATTCTGATCTCGCTCGACGACTGGGCTGCGGCCGAGCCGCTTTTGACTCAGAGCGTGGCGCAGATCGATCGCCTGGATCATTCCGAATTCATTTCTTCTCCGGCGTTGCGCGCGAAGCTTAAGCACAATCTGGCGCTGGTTCGGCATCGCCGGGGCGAGGTCGAGGAGGGCTTCGAGCTGGCTGACGAAGCGGTTCGCCTGATCGAGTCCTTCCCCGGCGACTATCCCGAGCGCTTGTCGAACACGCTCCAGACCCGCGGTCGACTAAAGCGTCTGCGCGGCGACTGGGATGGGGCGCTCGAGGATCTGCAGCGGGCTCGAGCTCTGGCGCTCGAAGCATCAAGCAGTGCCCGCCCGATGCTGGCCTGGGCTGAATCCAATCTGGCCGCGACCTACATCATGGGCGGCAGGTTTCACGACGCGGTCCGCCACATGGAGGCCGCCGAGGCCCTGTGGCTGTCATTGGGCCGTGGTGAATCACCGGATGCAATGTCGAATCTGCAAAACCTCGCCGTTGTGCTGGATCGTCTCGGCCGCTCGCTTGAGGCCGCCGGGAGGTTCGAGCGCATCATCGAACTCAGGCGCGAGCGTCTGGGCGAGTCGGGTGCACTGGCCGCGGCGATGAGTCAGTACGCCCGTTTGCTGGTCGTGGCGGGGGAACTGGAGCGTGCCGAGAACCTCCTTGCAGATGCGCGGGCAATGATGGCGCGTTTTGTCGGTCAAAATACGCCGGACTATGCCAGTACAATGATCGGTCAGGGCGAGCTTGCAATGGTTCGGGGTGATCTGCAGGGTGCTGATCAATCCTATGCCGAGGCCCAGCGAATCTTCAGCCAGACCGTGGGTGATTCACATCCCTACACGCTGCTCGCTCGATTAGGTCGCGCAACGGCGGGGTCTGCGAGCAACGATGCCGATCAGCTTCAGACCGCCCATGAAGCGCTGAGCTCGCTAATCGTCGAACTTCGTGCCAGCGGCCCGGTTGCCAAGAGCTTTCTTGCCCAGGCCCTGTGCGAGCGTTCCGTCGTAGGCCAGCGCATCGGTGTGGACGCGGCACTGCAGGATGCGAGGGATTGCCTGGATATTCGTCAATCCCTGTCTCTGGGCGGCTGGCGCCTGCACGAAGCCGAGGCCTTGGTCTTGCTGCACCGCGGCCAGCGGCAGGCGCTGCTTGAGGTGTTGGACCGGCTTGATGACGAAATGTCCGCCAATCATCCGCGTCTGCGTTGGTTGCAGGCGCAGGCCGAATGCTGCATTGATGAGAACGTTTGAGCCGCAGGCTTGAATCAAAGGCTCGCGCACCCCACTGTAAAAAGGATCAGTCAGGGCCTCCAAGGGTATGAAATTCAAGGACTATTACAAGATCCTCGGCGTAGAGTCCGACGCAAGTCAGGACGAAATAAAGCGCGCCTACAGAAAGCTCGCGCGCAAGTACCACCCCGACGTCAGTCAGGAAGCCCGGGCCGAGGAACGTTTCAAGGAAGTCGGTGAGGCCTACGAGGCGCTGAAGGACGCGGACAAGCGCAAGGCTTACGATCAGGTCCGTCGTGGTGGTTGGCGCCAGGGCGATGAATTTCGGCCACCCCCGGACTGGCAAGGACAGGGTCAGAGCGGCTTCAGCCCTGAGGATCTGTCAGGTTTCAGTGACTTCTTCTCAAGCCTTTTCGGAGGCGGCTTCGGCAATGGCCCCGGCCGCGGTCAGGCCCGCCAACCCAGGCAGCAGCCCGGGCGCGATCAGAACGCACGTATCGAAGTCGATCTGGAGACAGCCTATTCGGGTGGGTCGCGCCGCATCACCCTCAACCGGACGGTCCAGGGGCCGAGCGGGATGCTGCAATCCCGCCCGCAGGAGCTGGAGGTCCGCATTCCTGCCGGGGTCATTGATGGCCAGCAGATTCGGTTGCGCGGGCAGGGAGAGCCCGGTATCAATGGAGGGCCGGCCGGTGATCTCTACCTGCAGATTGCGCTCAAATCGCATCGACAGTTCGAAGTCGAGGGTCGGGACGTGACCACCCATCTGCCGGTCGCGCCTTGGGAAGCAGCACTTGGCGCCCAGGTGGCAGCGCCGACTCTGAGCGGCCGAATCCGTCTCACTGTGCCGCCCGGCAGTTCCAGCGGCAAGCGGTTTCGTTTGAAAGGCCGGGGGCTACCGGGCAGGACGCCGGGCGATCAGTACGTGATTCTGAACGTGGTCGTTCCCGAGGCCACAACCGCGCGACAAAAAGCGCTCTACGCCGAGCTCGAAAAGGAGTTCGACTTCGACCCGAGGTCCGACACGGTGACCGGCAGCGCGTAGACAGCCGTTGCACTGGAAGCTCGGGGGCGGGCCCCAGATCGATTATCATGGGTACTGCCCTCGTTCAGCAAGGCTCCGAATTCATGTCCGATTCCTCCAAGGACGACAATACGATCCCGACTTCTGATGGGCCAGGTTTCGCCGATCTCGGTCTGCCCGGTGCCATTCTAGAAGTCGTCAAGGGCCTGGGCTATGAGGCACCATCACCGATTCAGGCCGCAACCATTCCTGCCTTGCTCGATGGCCGCGATGTGCTGGGTCAGGCCCAGACCGGCACCGGCAAAACGGCAGCGTTTGCCTTGCCCGTTTTGGCGAATCTGAAGGAGAAGGGTCCGCGCCCGAGCGCGCTGGTGCTGGCGCCGACGAGGGAACTGGCCATTCAGGTCGCGGAGGCCTTCCAGCGCTATGCCTCCGGGATCAATGGCTTTCACGTGCTGCCGATCTACGGCGGGCAGGCTTACGGTCCCCAGCTGGCAGGCCTGCGGCGCGGTGCCGATGTGGTGGTGGGTACACCCGGTCGCGTGATCGATCACCTGAACAAAGGCACGCTGAATCTGAGCAAGCTGTCGACGCTGGTGCTCGACGAAGCCGACGAAATGCTGCGCATGGGCTTCATCGATGACGTTGAGGCGGTCCTGGCCAAAATGCCCGAAGACTGTCAGATCGCTCTGTTCTCGGCGACCATGCCCTCAGCTATCCGTCGGATCGCCGAGCGCTATCTGAAAGATCCTGAGCATGTCACCATCAAGGCCTCAACGACCACGGCGGCCACCATTCATCAGCGCTATTGGCTGGTCAGTGGTCTGCACAAGCTTGACGCACTGACCCGCATTCTCGAAGTCGAGGAATTCGACGGTATGATCGTGTTCGCGCGCACCCGGGTGGCCACCGAGGAGCTGGCTCAGCGCCTGAACGCACGCGGGTTTTCAGCCGCGGCCCTGAACGGCGATGTTCCCCAGCAGCAGCGCGAACAGTACGTGGAACGTCTCAAGAGCGGCGAGATCGACATACTGGTGGCCACCGACGTGGCCGCGCGCGGCCTGGATGTCGAGCGAATCAGCCACGTTGTCAATTACGACATCCCCTACGACACCGAGGCTTATGTGCATCGGATCGGCCGGACCGGACGAGCCGGGCGTTCGGGCAAGGCCATCCTGTTTGTCGCGCCGCGCGAGCGCGGCATGCTGCGAGCCATTGAACGCGCGACCCGTCAGCCGATCGAAGCGATGGGCGTGCCGTCCGTGGCCGATGTGAACGAGGAGCGCGTGCGTCGATTCAAAGCCGCCGTCAAGCACGCGCTCGAGAATGAAGATTTGTCAATGTATCGCGAGGTCGCGGAAGCCTGTCAGAAGGACACGGACGCAGAGATGGTTGATATCGCAGCCGCACTGGCGCGCCTTTCTCGCGGTGGTGACGAATTGTTCCTCAGCGAACCGGAACCGCGTCCGCAGCGCGATCGGCCCCAGCGCGACCGCGGCGGACGTTCAGAGCGCAGCGAAGCTCGGTCCCGCGATCGCGGTGCCAAGACGCCGTCAAACGAGGGCCTTCGCCCGTATCGAATCGAAGTCGGTAACGTGCACGGTGTGCGGACCGGAAACATCGTTGGCGCGATCGCCAATGAATCGGGCATTGATGCCTCACGCATTGGACGCATCCGGATTCGTGATCAGTTCACCCTGGTCGATCTTCCAACCGATCTGCCCGAGGCCACGCTGGGCCTGCTGAAGAAAGTCCGTGTTGCCGGGCAGGCCCTGGATATCAGCCCGGATTCCGGCCCGGGCGGTGGTCGTTCGGATCGCAGCCCCTATCCTCAGCACAAAGACAGCCGCCCGCGGAACAAAGCGCAGGATCGGCGCGAGTCGAAGGGGCCACGCTCAAAATCGGGCACCGCGCCCCGGCGAGAGGCGGGTCCGGTGCGAGAAAGTTGGAAGCCCGGTCCGACCCGCGACCAAAAGCCGAAGCAGGACAAGCACAGTGGAGGGCGATCTGACGATAGCTATCGAAAGAAAGGGGAGTCCAAGGACACTGGAAGTGAGGGCCAAGGTCCGCCCAAGCGCAAGACCGCCCAGAGCCGGGCCGCACGCAAGGCCGGCCATACCAGCCGAAAATTTCGACCCAAGCCGAAGTCTGATTAAGTGACCTGGTTCGATCGACAGGACCGTTACGGTCGGGTGAGCCGTGCGTTTCACTGGGGGTTGGCTGCACTGTTGAGCTGGCAGTTTGCCAGCGCGCTGGCGCACAAGTTCATCGAGGACACGCCGATCGAGGAGTTCCTTTGGTCGACGCACCGCTCGATGGGCGTTCTGATTTTGGCCCTTGTATTGTTGCGTGCAACCTGGGCCATGACACAGCGTGCCCATCGCCCGCCTTCCGTACACTGGCCGGCGTTGGCGGGGCAGATCACACTCTATTTATTGACCCTTCTGGTCCCGTCGATTGCGCTTCTAAGACAGTATGGTTCAGGGCGCGTCTTCGAGCCCTTCGGTGTCGCGCTGTTCTCCGGTTGGGAGGGCCAGCGGGTCGACTGGATGGTCTCGCTGGGGAGTCTCCTTCACGGCGAGCTGGGCTGGGTTTTGCTGACCCTGATCCTGGGTCACATCGGCATGGCGGTCTGGCACCGGCGCGCTTCCCGTCAGACCGATGTCCTGCCGCGTATGTGGGGACGGTTCGACTGACCATGGACAAAGAAAGCAAGCTCGTCTGATCTCAAAGCTTAAAGTGAGAGAGTCATTGCGAAGGCCGTTGCATGGCCGCCTGAGGTGATCTTTTCGACCGTGTCTCCTCGAAGCCTTAGCTGGAAGGCAAGTAGAGTCTGAAACGGACGCCGTGGCTGGTATTGCTGGCTTCGATTCTGCCGCCATGGTGTTCGGCTATCAGGCGGACGATGCTCAGGCCGAGCCCCAGATGGACCTCCCGGCCTTTTTCCTTTCTTACCGACACCATCGAATCGAACAGCGTTTCACTGTCATTCGGCAAGGGTGGGCCATCGTTCTCCAGGTCCAGTTCGACCCATTTTCTGTTGGTGCGCAAGCGCAGGCGGATGGTGCTGCCATCGGGGCTAAAATCGACCGCATTGTCGATCAGTTTGTCGAGCAGCTGGGCCAGCAGGTCCGGGGCCACCCGCGCCGAGGATGACGCATTGCCTTTGATCAGACGGAAGCGTCGTCTGGGATAGGTGTCGCGGCAGGCGGCCAGGTAGTTCTCCATAAAAGCATTGAGCGAGACGGGTTCGAAATCTTCCTGGCTCAAAGATTCTTCGATGCGCGCGGCCTGACTCATTGCCTGGAAGATGCGATTGAGGCGATCACTGCCCTCGCTGGCACGCTGACGGTATCGTTCAATCGCGTCTGGATCGTCCACGGCCTCCAGATTGTCCAGGGAGGATTGGATCATGGCCAGCGGCGTGCGCAGCTCGTGGGCCAGTTTGTCGGCCAGGGTCCTGAGGTAGGTCTGGTGTTCGCGCAGGCGTTTCAGAAGTCCCGACACGCTTCGTCCCAAGTCACCCAATTCATCGCTCCGTCGTGAGGGCGTCAGGGTCTGCCGGACTTGACCATCGGCACCGACCGAGGCTTCCAGGCCGTTGCGCAGACGTCGAACGCGCTCCGACAGCCAGGTTGCGTAGGCGAGCAGAATGACTGCTGCGGCCACAAACACGCCGAGGCTGATACCCAGGAGCTTCAATACCGCGCGGTTGCTGTCGAGCAGGAGCTGATCGGCGTCCTTTTCAAGAAGTAGATGGGCGAGCACCTTGCCGTTCTGGACGATGTCGCTAGTGGCGGTCAGCCGCACGCCAGGCTGGTCGGCCTGTGTGGTCCAGGCGCTCGACGAAGTCCCAACGCTTCCCATCGAGGAGGCGATGCGGATGGTCTCGCCATCGCGGCTCACCCCAACGTCGATCGAATCGCTGGCTAGGCCCTCGAACATGAGCGTATCAATCCAGCCGGGCTGGGGGCCAGGCTGAGGCGGTTTGATCGAGCGGTCAGCGTGAGCAATGACCCAGGCCGAAGGAAGGGCGATCCAGGCGCGAGTCTGATCCGGCAGCGTCCGGGACAAGGCGCTGGCCAGTTCCGGTTGGCTCCGGATCAGCTGTAGCCCATGATCCGACTCGAGAACGCGCTGCTCGTCGGATTCGCGTGCATCGACCACGATCCAGCTCAATGCCGTGATTTGGCCGGGCTCGAGCACGATGAGCTCAACGGTCCAGCCTCGGGCACGCGGTTGCCAGTAACCCTGGACGCGAGGCCAGCCCCGGGCATTGGGGCCGCGTGATTCGAGGAAGCCTGGCGCCAGCGGGACCAGCTCGACAGCGGCCCTGCGTCCATCTGCGCCTTGGAATTCCACGATCAACTGGTCACCGTTTCGCCGTCCTGGGCGACTGTAGATCTGTTCATCGCTGTGGACCTGGAACAAGAGATGCAGGGCCCGTTCTGTTTCTGCGGCCAGGACCTGAACGGGCGAGTCCGCTTGTCTTGCCTGGTCGCTGACAAAGCCCTCCCAGTCGTCCGCGTAGCCATCGAGAATCGGGGCGCGGCCAGGTTCATGGACAAAAATGCCTGGGCCGTCGACGGCGGGCCAGTCGAACTCGATCATTTCGGCGACCTGTCGAGCCACGGTGCGGGCCGAGGATTCCAGCGCCTCGGCGTGGCTGGCACGGAGTGTTCTTTCGACCTGGCGGGCGAATTGCCAGCCGCTCAAGGGCAGTGCGAGAACGAGCAGGGCGATCAGGAGGAGCTGGCCTCGCAGAGTCATGCGCTCATGGGCTCGGCTGCCAGCGATAGCCTGCGCCATGAACGGTCTCGAGCGCGTCGAATTCAGCATCCACTGCCTGAAACTTGCGCCGAATCCGTTTGATATGCGAGGTGATGGTGGTCTCGTCGACCACTAGGTTGGCCGAGTCCATCAATTGAGCGCGTGTCTTGACGTGACCGGGGTGGCGAACCAGCGCATGGACCATCCAGAACTCGGTCACGGTCAGTGCGATGGGCTGATTTCTCCAGCGCACACTCAGCGAGTCAGGGTTAAGCTGCAGGGCTCCGGCGCTCAGTCCGCTCCTGGCGGGTTCGATTTGACGGAGCGCGTCCACGCGACGGAACAGCGCGATGATCCTGGCCAGCAAATGCCCCGTACTGATGTCTTTGGTCAAATAATCATCCGCGCCCAGGCGCAGGCCTGAGACGGCGTCAAGATCGCTGTCACGAGCAGTCAGAAAGATGATTGGCAGTTCGGCTGATCGCGCTCTGAGCCAGCGGCATAGCTCAAAGCCGCCCTCGGGCTCATCCCCCAGGCCGATATCAATCACCGCCAGATCGGGCAGCTGATTGTCGAAGTGCGATTGCGCCCGAAGCCTGTCCGGCAGACCCACGGTTTCGAATCCATAGCGTTCCAGTGCCTCGCGATAGTTGTCGCGAATCAACGTCTCGTCTTCGACTATTGCGATTGTTCGGGTGCCCATACGCTCATTGTCAGGATTCTGGATCGTGGCTACAAGCCGCAAGTTATGGATTCGCCAGGGCGCTCAGAGTTCAAGGAGAAAATGACCAATGGCGTTAAGGAAAAGTCCGGATCGATCCATTCTGTTCGCTCTGTGATCTTCGTGTCTTTGTGGTGAATCCTGTCCTGCCAGATTTTCGCCACATTTGATCAGTGAATCGCCACATGCTGGCCCCCCGGTGGACAGGTCGCTGGGTTGAACTGTCTCCATCGACCCTAAGAACCGCTGGAGCATCAAGATGATCGTCTTTCGCTATTTGTTTCTCACTTTGTTCTTGCTAGCCGGTCAAGGCGCCAGTCTTGCTCAGGACTTCGATCCCGAGCAGGCTCGGCTTTGGCTGGATACGGGACAGGAACGCCTTTCGACGATGGCCATGGTCACCGACATCGATATTGAGGTGACCGGCATGCTGGCCTACACGGTCGTTCGCCAGCAGTTTCTCAACGATTCCGCGCACTGGGCGGAAGGGCGCTATGTCTTCCCTTTACCCGACGATGTGGCGGTGGAGAGTCTGCGGGTGGTGGTTGGCAACCGAATGATTGAAGGCGAGATCCAGGAGCGCCATCAGGCCAGGATGACCTACGAAACGGCACGCGCCGAAGGACGCATCGCCAGCCTGGTCGAGCAGGAGCGCGCCAACCTGTTCTCGACCAGTATTGCCAATATTGCACCCGGTGAGGTGCTTGAAGTCCAAATTGGTTTCCGCCAGCGCGTCCAATACGCTCACGGCGAATTCCGTCTCCGGTTCCCGTTGAGCATCGCGCCTCCTTACGTTCCCGGCGATCCACGGCCGGCCGAACTCGGCTCGACTCGAGACGGCGGCGGGCAAGCCGAGAACACCAATCAGGTGCCCGACGCATCGCGGATTACGCCGGAGCTGGCTGGTCCGCTGGAATCGACCAATCCGGTCTCGCTGCGCGTTGCGTTGAATGCCGGGATTCCCCTGGCGATGCTCGAGTCGAGCCATCATCTGATCGACAAGCGCTACGATCGCGGCACCTGGAATGTGCTTGTGGACGGTCCAAACGCCAACCCTCACAAGGATTTCGAGCTGGTCTGGCAGCCGGTGGTGCGCGAGCACGTCGAATCGGTCATGTTCTTACAGCGGCTCGGCGATCAGGATCATGCGCTGCTAATGTTGACCCCGCCCGAACAGTTCACCGCAAGTCGCACGCAGCGTGAAGTCACGTTGATCATCGATACTTCAGGCTCGATGCAGGGAGAGTCCATTGAACAGGCCCGGGAGGCTTTACTGTTCGCTTTGGATAGCCTGTCGTCTCAGGATCGCTTCAATTTGATCGAATTCAATACCTCGGCCACCGCGCTGTTCCCGTCCCCGGTCGACGCGACCGCGGCCAACCTGCGCGAGGCCAGGGGATTCGTCAGTCGTCTCAGGGCCGATGGCGGCACGGAAATGCTGCAACCGCTGAACCTTGCGATGCAGCAGGTCATGACACCTGGCTATCTGCAGCAGATCGTATTCGTCACTGATGGCCAGGTCGGAAACACTGCCGAGATCATCGATCAAGTTCGGGAAAAGATCGGCGAATCGCGCCTGTTCACGGTTGGCATCGGCCACGGCGTGAACTCGCAGTTCCTGACTGACCTGGCTCGATTCGGACGCGGCAGCGATGTCCTGATTGCCGATCTCTGGCAGGTTCAGATCCGCATGAGCGATCTGGTCGCCCAATTGACCAGCCCGGTGCTGCACAACATCGAGCTGCATTGGCCGAACGATGTGGAGTTTCTGCCCGGCCAGATTCCGGACCTCTACACCGGGCAACCGCTGCTGGTCGCCGCCCGCGGTCATCGGCTGCGCGGTGATCTGCTGGTCACCGGCCTCAGCGATGGTCAGGCCTGGCAGCAGGTCATTCCCCTGGAGACTTTTCAAACCGCCCCCGGCGTGGCCGCTTATTGGGGACGACAGGCTATTCAGCGCGAACTGGACCGAGCCGGCCATGGGATCAGCCATGACGAGGCTCGCCAGCGCGTCATCGATCTGGCGATCGAATATCAACTCCTGAGCCCGTACACGAGCTTGGTCGCGATTGACAAGACACCCGAGCGTTCGCGCGACGCAGCCCTCAGACGTCAGGACGTGCCCAGTTTTCTCGCCGATAACGGACAGCATGGCGGCGCCTTGATGGCTCGCGCCATGCCGGCGACCGATGCTGGAGCGGTCTCGCGGCTGATTCGCGGCCTGCTGGCACTGGCTCTTGTCGTGTTGATGATCCTCCATCCGATCGTCAGCCGGGATACGAGCACGGAGTCCTGGATATGATTCGCCCGCTGTTGATCTGCTGCTTCATGGCCGTCGCGCTCTGGCAGATTGCTGGAGCAACGGGGATTCATGCCAAGGCCTGGCTGGGCCAGGTGCTGATGGAACGGGCCTGGCAGAGGGCAAGGGAAAGCGACGAGCCGGTCGAACCCTGGCCTGGGTCGATCAGCCATCCGATCGCGCGCCTGCAGGTGCCCGCACTAAAAATCGACCAGCTGGTCCTGCAAGGCACTGACACCCCGGTGCTCGCCTGGGGGCCAGGCATGGAAGTTGGCCCCCACGGACACCGGTTGATCGCTGCTCACCGGGACACTCACTTCCGCTTTCTGGAGGAACTCGAGGAGGGTGAAAGCGTGCAGCTGGAACTGGCCGATGGCGGCCTCGAAACCTGGCGTGTGGCTAACCGCCAGATTATCGATGCCCGGAAGACCGGCTTGGATATGAGCGCGGCCAAGAACCAAATGACCTGGGTCACCTGCTGGCCCTTCGACGCCATTGAGGCTGGTGGTCCGATGCGACTGTTGGTCACCTTGCACAAAACCATTGCATTTGACCACCAGAACCCCTTGGCCGCCACCAACCACTCAGGAGTCGAGCTATGACGACATTGATGCTGCAGGAATTGAGCTCCAGCCAGATCGATGAGCTGGAGAATCGGGCGCGAGCGAACGAGAATTCGGTGCGAAAGGATCACCGCTGGAATCCAGAGCCGAAACCCAGCACGCCCGCGGTCATGCCCTGGTGGCAAAAGAAGCGCAACGACGACAGCGTTGGCCCTGGGGAAGTCAAGGACGCCCTCTGGAGAAAGATCGCCGCTGGATAAGCACTCATGCCTGATCCTGCTGGCAGGCGCTTCCCAGCAAGGTCCGGGAAGCGGGCGGTGGCTCGACCGTGCGCTCACTTGCCGCCTGCATACTCTGCGCTTTCTACCCAGCGCGAGTAACGATGCCATGGTTCGACTGATCTGTGCCTTTATCTGCTTTGCCGCCGCCGGCTGCACGGCAGAGCCTCAGGCAACCGAGCCATTGCCGGCTGCGACCCGGCCAACCGAGTCCCAGGCAAACCGGCCAGAAGGCGCTGGAGCAACGGACCGCTACACCCAGGTTCGGCCCTCGCGAGACGGTATCGGAAAGGTCTACATGGGGCGAGAGATTTCACACGTCATGGGGCACCTCGGGGCCGGCTGGCTGGAGCGCCCTGAACGCGAACGCGAGGAGCGCACCGACCTGTTGGTCAACGCCTTGCCACTGGAGCCCGACGATGTCGTCGCCGATATTGGGGCCGGCACGGGCTACTTCAGCATTCCAATCGCCCGTCGCGTGCCGCAGGGAAGGGTGCTTGCCGTCGACATCCAGCAGCAGATGCTCGACATTATTGAGGAGCGTAAGCGACAAGGTGCGCCCGGCAACATCGAGCCCGTGTTGGGCACGATCACCGATCCGAATCTGCCTTCGAACGGAGTGGACCTGATTCTACTGGTCGATGCCTACCACGAGTTTTCCCACCCCAGTGAGATGGGCCAGGCCATGGCCAATGCGTTGAGGCCGGGTGGCAAGGTGGTTTTGATCGAATACCGTGCTGAGGATCCCAGCGTTCCGATCAAGCGTCTGCACAAGATGAGCGAGGGCCAGTCGATTCTCGAAATGGAGGCCGTCGGCCTCGATCACCTTCGGACGGAGGATTTTCTTCCGCAGCAGCATTTCATGGTTTTCGAAAAGCCCGAGGCGTCCGCTCGTTATCGTCGCGCGAACTGATTCCGATCGTCCACTTCGATCTGTTGAGTGGCTTCTCCCTTCAGCAACGCCGGCGTGTTTTTTCCGAAACACGGCGCTGGCGTTGATTTCCCCTTCGCTTCCGTGGCCCATACTCAATCTGTCAATCAATGTCTCGGCGCCGTTCGTACAGCGTCGGGGAAGCGTATGAATTACGGAGGCTTTTCATGTTTGAACCGAGCCTGTACTTGAATCCGGTCCTCGCGGTGCTGGCGTTCGTGGTGCTTGGCTGGTTGCTCAGCCTGAAACTCGGTGACGTCAGCGTCGTGGACTCCATGTGGTCGCTTATGTTTCTTTTGGTCGCGATCAGCTGCGCGTTGTCCGTTGAATCGCTCAGCGATCGAGCCGTTTTGGTGCTCGGGCTTGTGGCACTTTGGTCGATCCGATTGTCCGCCTACATCACCTGGCGGAACTGGGGCGACGAGGAGGATTCGCGCTATCAGGACATTCGGGAACGCAATGAACCCAATTTCGCGATCAAGAGTCTCTATTTGATCTTCGGTTTCCAGGGTTTGCTGGCGCTGGTGATCTCGCTGCCGCTGATTGTGGCGATTCCAAGCAGCTCACCGCTCGGCTGGTTGGACTACGCTGGGGTCTTGCTCTGGACGATTGGGATGATCTTTGAGGCCGGAGGTGACTGGCAGCTAGCGCGCTTCAAGGCCGATCCCGACAATCAGGGAAAAGTGCTCGACAGCGGTCTCTGGTCATTGACGCGCCATCCGAACTATTTCGGCGACTTCTGCGTTTGGTGGGGATTGTTCCTGATCGCGCTCAGTGCTGGCGGTTGGTGGACCCTGATTTCGCCCTTGGTGATGTCGTTCATGCTACTGAAAGTGTCCGGCGTGGCCCTGCTTGAAAAAGATATCAGCGAGCGTCGGCCTGAATACGCCCGCTACATCAAAGAAACCAATGCTTTCTTTCCAGGTCCTCGAAGCCAAGTCAACGATTCCGAACTCTCCGAAGGAGATACTCAATGAATGCGACAAATCCTATGCCCAAACTGTGCCTGGCGACGTCAGTGCTGCTGGGGAGCACGCTGATCAGTGCTTCCACAACGAATGATCAAGTGCCGTTCTCCGACCCTCGGGAATGGAATTTCGAAGTCTTCCTTGATGATGATCCGATTGGATTCCATAATTTCAGTTTAAATCCCCAGGATGAGGGCTATCGGCTCGAGACCCAGGCTGAGTTCGAAGTTGACTTCTTGTTTTTTACAGCGTACCGCTACCAGCACGACAACGTGGAAATCTGGGAGGATGGCTGTTTGCAGCGCATCGAGTCTCACACCGTTGACAACGGCGACGAGTTCCATGTCCAAGGACGCCGTGACGAGGGGGAATTCGAGTTCAATTCGACCGGCGAGAATGGCGAGAAGGCATCGCTGGATACTGAATGTGTTCGGACCTTTGCTTACTGGGATCTGGATAAACTGATGAACAAGCGATTGCTCAATGCCCAGACCGGCAGCTATGTCGATGTTCAGGTCGAGCGGGTTGGTCGCGAAACCATTCAGGTCCAGGGCGTGGATGTGGATGCCGAGCGCTACAAGGTCGACTCGGACAAGCTGGATCTAGACCTTTGGTATTCGCCAGAGGGTGAATGGTTGAAGCTGAGGTCGAACGTGGAAAACGGTCGCCAGCTGCGCTACGAATTGAGGAGCTCATGAAACGCTTGAGAACATGTCTGATGATGATTGCGGTCGCTGCCTTGATCGGTTGTGCGGGACGCGGCGAACCGTTGGAACCGGTTTCCTACGTGAACCTAGAGCGCTTCATGGGGGATTGGTACGTCATTGCCCACATTCCAACCTTTATCGAGGACGAAGCGTACAATGCCGTCGAAAGCTATGAGCTTGATGGCGATAGGATCGAAACGACCTTCACCTTCCGCAACGAGCGCTTCGACGGGCCGGAAAAGCGCTACGAGCCCAACGCCATCGTGCGCGATGAGGAGAGCAATGCAGTCTGGGGTATGCAGTTCATCTGGCCGTTCCGCTCCGACTTTCGAATCGTGCATCTCGACGAGGACTATGCCACCACCATCATCGGGCGCAACGCTCGCGATTATGTCTGGATCATGGCCCGCGAACCCGAAATCAGCGAAGCGACCTACAACGAGCTCGTCGAGAAAGTAGCGGATATGGGGTATGAGTTGAGCGAGCTTCGCCTCGTACCGCAGCGGTGGTAGGGTCCCTAGTCGATAGGGATCACCACCTCCCGCTCACTCCTCGTCCGCCTGATCGACGATCAAGTGATGCGCGGTCAATCTGACCGCATTGATTCGAATGAATCCGCGCGCGTCTTCCTGATCGTAGCCACCGGCGACGTCCATGGAGCTGAGGTCCTGGTCGTAAAGCGCGTTGGGACTTGAGCGTCCTTCGACGATGACATTGCCTTTGAATAGCCGCAGTCGCACCTCCCCGTCGATCAATTCCGACGACTGACGGAAAGCCGCTTCAATAAAGTCCATCTCCGGCGAAAACCAGAAGCCGTTGTAGATGATCTGAGCAAAGCGCGGCGAAAGCATGTCTCGTAGGCGGCGGACTTCGCGGTCCATGGCAATGCCTTCAAGATCGCGCAGCGCGGCGTGCAGGATCGTGCCGCCCGGCGTTTCGTACACGCCCCGCGACTTGATACCGACGAAGCGATTTTCCACGATGTCGATGCGACCAATACCGTGTCGCCCCCCGAGGTCGTTGAGATAGGCAAGGAGCGCCGCGGGGTCGCTGATCCGGGTGCCATCTTCCAGGTTTTCGACTCCCACCGGCACCGCGTCCTTGAAGCGCACCACCACTCGATCAGCAGTGTCAGGCGTGTCTTCAAGAGCGCGAGTCAGTTTGAACATATCGGCCGGTGGCGCGACGTCGGGGTCTTCCAGCAGGCCGGCCTCGTAAGAGCGGTGCATCAGGTTCTCATCGCTGGAGTAGGGCTTTTCGGCCGTCGCCTCGACGGGAATGTCATGCTCGGCAGCGAATTCGAGCAGATCCGGGCGTCCCTGAAAACGGGCCAGAAATTCCGGATCCTTCCAAGGCGCGATGATCTCAAGGTCCGGCGCCAGAGCGGCGAAGGCCAGCTCGAACCGGACCTGGTCATTGCCCTTGCCGGTCGCACCGTGCGCCACCGCCGTAGCGCCGACCTCGCGCGCGAGTTCGACATGGCGTTTGGCTATCACCGGCCGAGCCAGGGCCGTGCCAAGCAGGTACTGATTTTCGTATACCGCATTCCCGGCAATCGCGGGATAGATGAAGTCGGTCACGAATTCCTGCTGCAGATCCTCGACGTAGACCTTGCTGGCCCCGGTCTGGAGCGCTCGTCGCTCAATGTCGTCAAAGTCTTCCAGCTGACCGACGTTGGCCACATAGGCCACGACTTCGTGGTTCTGTTGAATCAGGGTCTTGAGGATGCAGGCAGTGTCCAGACCGCCGCTGTAGGCGAGAACAACTTTTTTCTGTGGCATGAATTTTCTACATCAGTCGGAAGTTGACAGAATACGCTGCATGGATAGACCTTGCCAGTGCGTGTGCCCCCCCCCCTGCGACCGGGCCCGAGGCAGGGTTCATCGGCTGCGGGGGAATTTGCCCGAGCTGGCAACCTGTCTGTAGGCGGAAGGGGAACCGATGCTCGGCCTGATCGCGCGCCCATTGACGCCTGCTTTTAAAACGCGTGGGCCACTGGATCCACGGCCAGGGTGATTCACGGTCGTCACGTGTTGGCGCGTGGCTTGGATCAGACCGACTAAGGAACATCTGAATAACTCTGAACAGAGCGCGTTTCAGTCAGAAAAATCCGCCGACCGTGAACGGGCTTAACGCCCTACGCTTGGTGTTCTTGCCCTCGGCAAACCAACCGGGCTTTGTTGGCCATTTAAGGGCTGATTACCTCGCAGGCAAATTGCCCTTGTGTTCTCGCCTGCACAGCCTTATTCAAAGGATCCCTAGGCGGTGCTGTCTCTGTTTCGGCGAGGGAAAGCAATGGCGGTCCAGGCCGTTGCCACGGCGAGCAGGGCGAGGCTGACGGTGGCAATTGCAGCCAGGGCCAGCACCGGCAGGTTGGTGTTGAACAACATCAGCGCCCAGAACATTGTCACAACGACGATCAGGGCCGCAAGCACCATGGAACGACGGCGAGCTTTGGATTGAGTTTGCATGATGTGGATTTCCTCTTTTTTTAAATTGAAGGGTTCGAAACGGCAAGGTTTGTCATCCTGAAGTTAGTGTCCTTAAGCATGGAAAGCCTGTCAAGGGGCACACTCGTTTGAGGATACCCTTCCGGCGGTCTGCCTGTTTCCTGATGTTCCGAGTCAGCTTACTAGGCCTGGTGATCGTGTCTTATTGATCGAAATCAAAAAGCCTTCGGCCTCCAGTTTGTTGGGCTCCTATCAAGATCCCTTTCATTTTCTCGGGTGGGCCATCGGAGACTGATTGTTCGAGAGGGCTCAATGAAGCTTCAGTCTGGGTCGCGTGCGTCGTCCCAGCAGGTCAGAAATCCAGAGCATCAGCGCTCGAAACGATCCGTGCAATGCACGCTGATGGGAGCGATAAAGCCAGCGATAGCTGACCAGCGCGGTCCAGCCTTCGAAGGTCACGTTGCCGAGCAAAGCGCCCATGAGCGTGCCGACCGCCGTATCATCCAGAGAGACGAGCGATCCCCGATCCCGATAAACATAGTCTGGAAGCGCGTGTCCGTTGAGATACCTGGGAAGAGCGCGCGCCAGAAACTTGGCCTGCTGATCAGCAGCCTGAGCGCGCGGTGGCACGAAACGCTGGCCTGAATCATCCAGCGGGCAAGAAGCGCAGTCTCCCATGGCGAAGATTCTATCGTCCAGCGGCGTTTGCAGACTGCGCTTGACCAGCAGCTGGTCGCGGGCGTTGGTCTCGAGGCCGTCGAGCTTTGCCAGGAAAGGCTGGCCGCGCACCCCCGCGGCCCAGACTGTGAATCGAGCAGGAATTTCATCGCCGTCCGCGGTCCTGACCCCAGTGCGAGTGACTTGGGACACGGTCTCCCCCGTCATCACCGCGATGCCACGCTCCGTCAACTCCTTCTCGGTGCTTTCGGCCAGATCATCCGGCAAGCCGGGTAGAAGCCTTGGAGCGCGCTCGATGACGGTGAGCTTCGTGTCGCCCACAGCGTCGATGCCGACCGCCCCGTATTCTTTCAGTTCGTGTCGCATCTTGTCGAGCTCGGCGGCCAGCTCAACGCCGGTGGCACCCCCTCCGACAATAGCCACATCAAGTTCGCCCGGTTCGGGGGCTCGCTTGGATTGGCCGGCTCGGAGATAGGCTTCGAGCAGTCGCTGGCGAAAACGTTCGGCCTCTGGCGCAGAATCGAGCCGATAGCAATGATCGGCAACGCCTGGAACGCCAAAATCATCGCTGACTCCTCCGACCGAGATCACCAGAAGATCGTATTCCAACTCGCGGGCGGGTTGCCGCTCATGGCCGTCGTCATTGTGCAGCGGCTCTAATTCTATGCGTCGCTGTGCTCGGTCGAGGCCCTGCATCCGTCCCCAGACGAAGCGGAAATGATGCCGTCGCGCGTGGGCCAGGTAGTTGCATTCGTCCTCGTGCATATCGAGCGTGCCGGCAGCGATTTCGTGAAGCAATGGTTTCCAGACATGGGTCAGCGTATCGTCGACCAGAGTTACTTCGACCTCGTCCTTGCGCCGAAAGCGATGGCCGAGCTGCGTTGCCAGCTTTAGCCCGCCCGATCCACCACCGACCACGACGATTCGTTTGGCAAAGGCTTGTTTCATGAGGTTGTTTCCTTGATTCAGGCCGGAAGATTTCCACGACTGTCACCTGCAAGAGTGCCAGAAGTGGAGGCTGGATGGTGGTAGATCGTGGAAATAAGGCAGTCCCTCCCACTGATCAATCGTCAATGGGCCTGAGGCAACGCGATGCTATAGTTCCTCGGGCATCGAGATACACAGGAAACGCCTTGGACGAACAAAATATCAGCCGGCTGATCGAGCGCCTGGAGGCGTTCAGGGTAATGGCGGTCGGCTATCTGAGCTCGCCCGATATCCTCTATCAGCTGGCGATTATCCTGATCGCAGTCGTAGCCGGGTGGTTCATTGGCGGTCTGGTCGAAAAACGGCTGGAAGGACTCGTCCGACGAATCCACGGCATGCGCGATGTGTTGCGTGTGCTTGCGGCGTTTCTACGCCGCATGCGCTGGTTCTTTATAGCTCTCTTCCTCGGGCTGGCTTATATCGCAACGCGCATCGCTGTCTGGCCCGAGAGCAATTATCTGATCTACAGCAGCATGCTGCTGTCAGCGGCCTGGGTGGTTATTTCTGCCACGTCTCGCATCATTCGACGGCGAACTTTCGCCAAGCTCTTTGCCCTGATTGCCTGGGGCTATGTGGCTGCGGTGCTCTTAGGAATCACCGATGACATCCGAACGATTCTCGATGGTGCCCTGCTGCCGGTCGTCGATATATCGCTTTGGAAGATCATCACCGCCATTGTCAGCGTGGGTCTGTTGCTCTGGATTGCGCTCAAGCTGGGGACGATCCTAGATAGCCGCATACAGACGGTCGATGATCTGACGCCTTCATTGCGTGTTCTGCTCGGCAAGATCACGCGTATTTCCCTGATGATTTTCGCCGTTTTGCTTGGCATGCAGTTGCTCAACATCAACCTGACCGCTTTAACCGTGCTTTCGGGGGCGGTCGGGGTCGGCATCGGATTCGGACTTCAGAAGGTCGTTTCGAACTTCATTTCCGGGATCATCATCCTGATGGACCAATCGATCAAGCCCGGCGACACCATTACGCTGGGGGAGACCTTTGGCTGGATTCGCGAGTTGCGGGCGCGCTTCGTGTCAGTCATTACCCGGGATGGCCGTGAGTATCTGATTCCGAATGAAGATTTCATCACGACTCAGGTCGTCAACTGGTCGTTCTCCAATAAGTATGTGCGACTTGATGTGCCCTTCGGCGTGTCGTATGAGTCGGACCCCCATGAGGTGATCCGACTGTCAAAGGAGGCGGCGAGCGCCATCGAACGCGTGGACTCGACGTTTCATCCGCCCGTGTGCTGGATGACCGAGTTCGGGGACAGTTCGATAAACTTCCTGCTTCGGTTCTGGATCGATGACCCGCAGAAGGGCCTGACGAACATCCGGGGTACGGTCATGCTGGCGCTTTGGGACACATTCAAGGAACACGGAATCAATATTCCCTTCCCGCATCGAGAAGTCATCATGCGCACACCGGTCGATGTCCAGATCGACTCCAAAGAAACGTAGTGATCCCTCGCATCAAGGCTAGAGCCGACCTCATTTTCCCAAGGCTACCCCTTTCTAGGAATGTGCCGGCGCAGCAGGCCGATCGTTTTCGATTCAGGAAAGCACCTGATGCCTGCTGCGGAGTGGCTGAAACGAAATGAATCCCGATCAGGAATCGACAGTCGCCGGTGCCATGCAGGGCAATGCCCTGATTCAGATTGGACTTCCGATCTCCTTGTTCATCATCATGGTCGGCGTGGGTCTGACGCTTCGGGTTCGTGATTTTTATAACGTTGTTTACTATCCGAGTGCTCTGATCTTCGGCACCATGGCACAGATCCTGCTGCTACCCGCCATCGGCTTCGGGCTGGGCTACGTTCTGCAGCTGCCGCCGGCGATTGCCGTTGGCCTGGTGATCATAGCGGCCTGTCCGGGCGGGACCACCTCAAACGTGTTCGCGTTTCTCGCCAAGGGCAATCTGGCGCTATCGATCCTGATGACCGCGGCGGCCAGTCTGATCGCTGTCCTGACCCTGCCGTTATTCGCAACGCTGGCCATCGATCTCTTCAAGGATCAGGCCTTGGCTGAACCGCTGCAGATGCCTGTGCTGCAGACCATCATCATGCTTCTGGCTGTGGTGTTCGTGCCGGTGATGCTCGGCATGGGGCTCAGGGCCTGGAAGAGGCAATTGGCCGGCAAGCTGGAAGGGGTGGTAGGGGCCTTCGGTATGCTCGTTCTGTTCGCCCTGGTGGTGGTGATCGTCTATCAGACCCGGGATCATCTCTGGGAACTGCTTCTTCAGGCCGGTCCAGCAGTCATTGCGTTGAACCTGGTCGGAATTGGAATCGGCTTCGCGGTCGCGAAGATGGCCCGAGCAAATTTCATTGACGGATTGACCCTGGCCATGGAGCTGGGAATCAAGAACTCCACCATCGGGTTGACTGTCGCCTTGACCCTGCTGGGGTCCGCCGACGTTGCCATGCCCGCCGCGCTCTACGGTCTGCTGATGTTCGCCTCGGCCGGAGTGCTGGTCGTGATCGGTCGTCGCCACGACCACGTCCGACTGCGGCCGGAACCCGGCGAACTTCCGATGCACGTCCCTGACGATGTGGGATTTCCGGATGATCACGGCGGCCGCCGTGGGGAGCCTCGCGACTGATCCTCAGCGGCGGTCTTCCGGGGCTCGGCGTGCCGTGACCAGAATTGGTCGCATGGGCATTCCGAGGCAGCCCATGTTTTCATGTTCGAATGCACACACGGCACCTGAATCTTCGGCAATATTCGTCAGCTGGTTGCCGTCGATGCCAGTGGCATTGCTGTTTTCGAATGTTACTGCAACGGCAATACGATCGCCGTGCACAGCAACCGCTTCGCCGAAGCGATTATTTTCCTCGGTGTTGGACGCTTTCAGATAGGCCTGTTGGCTCCACGTCGTCCCGGAGCGCACAAAAACGTAGGCGGCGCCAGAACTACCTGCTGGCCCGGCCTCTTGATCCCCATTCACGCCCGTGGCCCCGCTGTCTTCTTTTGGCGCGCCGACAACAATGGTGTCGCCAGAGATCGCCACACTGAATCCGAATTGATCACTAGTGCCCGTATTTGACGCCTTCAGATACGCCTGCTGAGTCCAGTTTCCGCTGCTATCTCGAACAAATACATACACGCTACCGCTGTTTAATGCGCTGTTGTCATCTTGATCACCGTCGATTCCGGTCGCCGCCGAATCTTCAGAGTATGCTGAGACTGCCAGCGTATCGCCATCAGCCGCCATCCGGTAGCCAAACAAATCGTCGGCGTCGGTGTTGCTGGCTTTCACGTAGCTTGGGAATTCATAGTTTGGCGCAGCCTCAACGGGAGAACAGGCAAAAATCATCAACAGTGAGAAGGCACCAAACGCCACGCTGCGCTTTGATGTCGGAGAATTTTTCAACCGCTTATTCATAAGTCATCAGATCCATGCTGTTTCAGGCCACGGGAAGCTTGAGAGTTTCTTCGATGGGCAAACCGTCACTGAGGTATGCGCAAGGCAATCTTTCAACCCTTCATCCTGTGAAGAGGTCTTGTGCTTCGAGCGCTTTGGTGAACGGCATCGTTAAAGTCCTGATCGAATATTCTGCATCCAAAACCTGATTGGCCTCGAATAACAGAGTGAACGTTCAAAAAACTCCACTCAGTTAATTCAAGGATTACCCCATGAACAACGCCACTAAATTGATCGGTTTCGCGGCATTCGTACTGCTGGCGCTGCTGGCCACGCTCTCGGCGTCGGCCCACGAGCGAAACCGGATGCAGGCTGACAATATTGTCGAGACAGCCGCTGCGGCTGGCCAATTCGAAACCCTTCTGGCTGCCGCCACGGCGGCGGGTTTGGCACCTGCCTTGACCGGTGACGGGCCGTTCACTGTTTTTGCTCCTACGGATGAGGCTTTTGGCACCCTGCCTGCGGGCACGGTTGCCGACCTGCTGAAAGCGGAAAACCGCGATCAGTTGGCCAATATTCTGAAATTCCACGTGGTGTCGGGTCGCATTGGCAGCGGCGCGCTGAAAGATGTCCGCACGCTGGAAACGCTGTCTGGTGCGCGGGTGACCTTTATCGAAACCGAGCAGGGCTTCACGATCGAGAACGCTCGAATTGTTGCCACCGATATCAACGCATCGAATGGTGTCGTGCACGTCATTGACCGCGTCATCCTTCCACCTGATCAGATCAGACGCCGTCAGGCTGAGCGCTCGATCAGTCGCGCCATTGCCCAGGGTGTGCCGATGTTCAATCACGGTGACGCAGCCGGCACGGTTGCCGTCTACACTAAGGCGGCGCGTGTACTGATCAGCACGGCGAACTTGAGCACCAGCGAACGCAATCGCCTGCAGCGTGGTTTGACTGCCAGCGACCATTCGGGATCAGCTCGTGAAAGTGCCTGGCAGCTACGCTACGCACTGGATGATGTGCTGATGGCACTGCGTGATTCCGGTGAGATGGTGGCC
>JGI12210J13797_10792218_pt1 | contig 27973 bp, 27 predicted proteins | sample ElkSlonscriptome_3_FD_13797 | JGI IMG/M metagenome (IMG submission 13797) | reverse complement strand
TTCTGTTCGTTGGCGGCAATGCTTATACGGTAGTTCGCCTGGAAGATACCGACGATATTACCACCGAAAGTCTTGGGAATTCTGGAACGCTCGAAGTCTTCATTCAGGACACTGGAGCGGATACCGTTCTCTACTTCGAAGATGAAACCTTCTCGGGCAACACTTCTGATGGTTCCTTCCAAGGTCTCGAAGTTACCTTGGTCGGTGTAGATGCCGACTTCGTGGATCTTGACACGACCGGTTACATCACCGTCGAAGATACAGCGGTTGTTTGATAAGGCCGCAAGCTATCTTTGAGGCTTGATTAAGAAGCCCTCGGTTCCTTGTAGGAGCCGGGGGCTTTTTTTGGTCTACTGCCGCGTTACTCAACGACAGGCGCAATTTTTTGAACTGCATTTTGCGGCGCTTTTGTTTGACTCGGGCGCCATCCTTTGCGACCGAACGTGGCATGGGTGCTAAATCGAAGTTTCCAAAACTGAATTCCAGGCTCAGAGCCGGGCAGGTGCCAGGAATTCTGATCGGTGTTCTCTCTCTTTCTTTCGCAGCGGGCTGCGGCGGAATGGCTGTGAACAAAGCTAAAGATCGAGCCGCTGCGTCTCTAGAAACAACTCCGCTTGTTGAGCCCGACGTTAATTTGGTGAAGTTCGCTCCAGATTTCGTCCGAACAATGTCCTCGCAAGAAGCACAATCCGTGAATGAGAGTCAGCCTATCACCGCAGTTGGCGTTCTCCCGGCGCGTCCTTTTAGCACAGTCGAATCTACACATTCAGACCGCGCGCGAGCCCTCGATTGTCTGACGGGCGCGGTATATTACGAGGCCGGCAACGAAGACAAATCTGGGAAAAGAGCAGTCGCACAAGTCGTACTGAACCGGGTGTCGCATCATTCATATCCCGATTCGGTTTGTGGTGTAGTCTACCAAGGATCGCATCGGGCAACGGGGTGCCAATTCACCTTCACGTGCGATGGCTCGCTCTCTCGTACACCTGCGCGCATCGGATGGGCGCGGGCTCGCGTCGTAGCGGACGAGGCCCTTTCCGGAATTGTCTTCGATCGCGTAGGCCTTTCGACGCACTACCACGCCAATTACGTTGTTCCCTATTGGGGTGCGAGCCTGCTTAAAACTGCGACAATCGGGGCGCATATTTTCTATCGCTCACCGAACCGGGGCGGTACCCCGTCGGCATTCACCGCGCAGTATGCCGGTATCGAACCCGATATCACACGAAGCGCGATCGCTACGCCAGAGGCTATGCCTTCGAAAAAGATTGTCGAATTGGCAGGTGCGCCTTCGCCCCCGATTCCCGAGCCAACCGATGTTGCGGAAGAGAAGGCTCGCGAGCATGATGGCTTCGGCCTACTTGACTACAAGGTCGACACCAAGGCGCTTGCTAATATGAATCCTCAAGCTGTCAAACCTCTCGATCAAACGCTCTCTTCTGCTTTGGGCGCCCCGTCCAACTCAAAGTCGACCGAGGGGTCGGTTGGTAAATTGGCAGCAGTCCAATGATCGACCGCTTTTTGATTTTAACAGCGGTCTTTCTGGGAGTGACGGCTTGCACAACGCCAGCCCCCCCTGAATATACAGTTTCAAGGGACTCGCTTTTCTACCTCCAGCAGCTCTCTCCATCGAAAGTGACAGTCGATTCTGTGATTGGTGTCGCAGGCGAAAATACCGAAGTGCCCATTCCGCGATCTTTGCTCGTCTGTTCAGCTGATTTCGAAAACGACCCTACAATCCGTGCCAGCACTTATATCGAATCTGCATTAACCAAAGAGTTGGCAGGGGCGGGGCTGTATAGTCAAGATATTGGCGCTACCCGGATCACCGGGATCATTGAGCGCCTTTCCATCAGTCGCGACGTTCCATTTAGAGGAGAATGGGGAATCACGCTGCGTCTACGATCATCGAATGGTGCGCAATTGGTGGTTTCCGAAGACCATCGATTTGACGTTGGAAGTGTTGCTGGCAAGACGGTCTGCCGACGCGCAATTGAGAATTTTGAACCTGCCGTCCGCGCACTTCTCGAGCAAGCGCTACGTTCAAATCAGTTTCCGGCGTTAATGGCGCCGTCATAATTCCAGCCAAACCCGGAGAATCATCTGGGCGTACCGCTAAGTTAGAGAATTGTTCCAAGCGTCATTACCCTTGAAAGCAACGAATGCTCAGATCCTCTCAAGGCGTAATCGGTTTTCTTGCCAATCGCTATGTGCGCCTGCGTTCGATCCTGTCACTTTTACGATGCTGAACTATCTGGTTGTTGGGCCGCAACTTACGTTCCGTCAACAGACGTTGAAACTCTCACGGAAGTGAATTCGACAGCGTTTGGATTAGCTTCGCTGGAAAATCCAACAGGTAAGAAATCGAAAAGGCGGGGCGTTTCCGACCCGCCTTTTTTTATGGAAGCGATGAAGCCCTACATGCCGTCGACGCTCTTGCTCACCAGCACGTTCACGGCAACGCGGCGATTTTGCGCCTTGCCACGCACGGTGGAATTGTCCGCGGCCGGATCGGCCTCGGCCATGCCGGTGGGGGTCAGCATCCGCCAGGGCTTCCACCCGCATTGTTGTTGCAGGAAATTCGTCACCCGGCCTGCGCGTTTTTCGCTGAGTTCCTGGTTCACCTCGTAGCTGCCGGTCGAATCGGTATAGCCGACCACCAGCAGAAGGGCGTTGTCCATCCCTTCGGCCTGCGCGGCGGAATTGCACAATTCCCGGCGCGCTTCGCCCGAAAGATTGTATCTGCCGGTATCGAAGTAGACGTTGGTCGTGCCCTTGATATTGTATTGGTCGATATCGCCGAAACGGCCGCGCAATGCCTCGGTCGCAGCGGCGTTCTCTCCTATCGCCGCACCTTGTTCGGCGAATTTCTGAGAGGTTCCGGCCTGGATCATCTGCGCGGTTTCAAGGTCGCTCGATTTCAGCTTCACTTCACTCGCGATGAGCCTGTCGCCCCACGCCACGGTTTCGATCGTGACCGGCAGCCCGTTGAGCAAATCGTTCGCTGCCAACCTGTCCCGCGCGAGGCCGAGAAAGCCACCGCTCGAGCGGATTTCGGTGCCATCGCTCAGCACGACCGGGGTCGAATTCCCGTCCGGGGACGTCACTTCGAGCCGGCGGTTTTGGCGCGCCGAGATGATACCATCGATGTCCGGGCCGTCGGGCAGTTCGGACAGATCTGTGGGAGGGCTCCCGTAGACGGTCGTGAGGACATTCTCGTCGTATTCCTGCGAGGCATCCGTCGACCCCTGCGCAAGGGCGGGTGTCGCAGCCGCGATGACAATTGCTGACAGAATTGCAGGCGGGATCCGCCGCTTCGATTCGATAGACATGCTGGTTCCTTGAAAGCTTCGAAAAACGTGTTGGCGTGCTGCATCCAGACGCATTCTGGACCGCTTCCTTTCCTGCACATCCCATCGTATCCTGTCGCCCGGATGAACGAACCGGGCCCGGCTCGGTCAAGTCGGGGTCGCCGGGCGTGTGTCAGCGACGAACCGTTCCACGGTACGTACGTAGGCGCGGGGCGGGGGCAGTAGACGAGAAGGCGCGATGCGGATGGCACGGCCTCGAAGCGCATCCAGATAGCCTGCCATGGCGATCTGCAATTGCCCGCTTGCCGCTGGCGCGCCCCGCGCCTAGGGGCAGCGCCATGGACGAGCATCATTCCGAACGCGATCTGACCGACCGCAAATTCTACCGCGCGGGCGAAGAAAGCCGCTTCACCGACGAAGCGCCCGAGCACACGCCGCAGACCGAGCATCCGGCCTACAAGCTCGCCTTTCGCGATCACGATTTCCTGCTGCGTGATGAATTGCGGCCGGTCCGCTTTCAGCTCGAACTGCTCAAGCCGGAAATGCTGCTCGACGAGGCGCGGGTCGGATCGACGCTCGTCATGTATGGCTCGGCGCGGATCCCGTCGCCCGAAGAGGCCGACGGCGTGATCGAGGCCGCGAGGGACGGTGACGAATTCGAGCGCAAGGTCGCGGCGAACCTCGCTGCGAAGGCGAAATATTACGAGGAAGCCTACAAGCTGTCGCGCCTGGTTTCGGAAAAGGCGATCATCGAGAATGGCAAGCGCCAGTTCGTCATCACGACCGGCGGCGGCCCCTCGATCATGGAGGCCGGCAACCGCGGCGCGAGCGAAGCGGGAAGCGAATCGATCGGGCTCAACATCGTTCTCCCGCACGAGCAGGCGCCCAATGCCTACGTGACGCCCTATCTGTCGCTCAATTTCCATTACTTCGCGCTTCGCAAGATGCACTTTCTTCTGCGGGCGCGGGCCGTGGCCGTCTTCCCGGGCGGGTTCGGCACGTTCGACGAATTGTTCGAACTGCTGACCTTGATCCAGACCGGCAAGATGAAGCCGATCCCGATCCTGCTGTTCGGGCGCGAATTCTGGACCCGCGTGGTCGATTTCGAAGCCATCGCGGAGGAGGGCACGATTGCCAGACGCGATCTCGACCTGTTCCATTGGTGCGAAACCGCCGAAGACGCGTGGGACCACCTGGCCGAATTCTACGAGCTGCCCCGCTGAACCATCGCAGATCAGGGCCTCAGTCCAGGCTTCTGACCGTATGATGGCCTAGCGGCCCGTTGCCCGCGCCAAATCGGGGCGCGCCCTCGATGGCTCTGAGGACGAACTGGCGACCGAGGCGAACCGCGTGCTCGAGCGGTTGACCGTGTCCGATAAGCGCCGCGATCGCCGATGAAAGCGTGCAGCCGGTGCCGTGGGTGTGCACGGTGTCGATCCGGGCATGGTCGAACTGCACTCCTCGCGACTGGGGCACGATCAGGACATCGATGATGCGCTCGTCCTTGGTATGGCCGCCTTTCGCCAGCACGGCCGCACCGATCCTCTCGCTCAGCGCCTCTGCTGCCTCGGACAGGTCCTGGCTGGTCGACAGCGAGCGGCCGACGAGGTGTTCCAGTTCGGGCAGGTTCGGCGTGACCAGCGTGGCGAGCGGGAAAAGCTGCTCGCGCATCGCGGCAATGGCATCGGGTGCGATCAGGGTCGCGCCGCTCGTCGCGATCATCACCGGGTCGAGCACGATCGGCGCATCGATGTCTTTCAGCGCGCGCGCGACATGAGCGATGATGTCGGCATCGTGCAGCATGCCGATCTTGATCGCGTCGACACCGATATCCGAAACGCAGCTTTCGATCTGCGCTGCCACGACCTCGCCCGCCATCGGGGCGATCGCCTGAACCCCGACGCTGTTCTGCGCGGTGATGGTGGTGATCGCCGTCATCGCATAGCCGCCCAGCATGGTGATCGTCTTGATATCGGCCTGGATCCCGGCGCCGCCCGAGGAATCGGACCCGGCGATCGACAGGATGCGTGGGGGGGGATTGCTCATCGAATTGGTGTCCATCGGGCCACGGGTGTCACGGGTGTCGTGGGTGTCACGGGTTCAGGTGCTGCGCTGCCTCAGGCGACCGATCGCACGGCATCGCAGATCCGGTCCACGACCTGCTCGACCTGTGATGGATCGTCACCCTCGGCCATGACCCGGATCACCGGCTCCGTGCCAGACGGGCGGATGACGAGCCTGCCTTGGCCCTCCAGTTCGCCTTGCGCCTTTGCGATCACGGCCTTGACGCTTTCGTTCTCCAGCGGCGCGCCGCCCTCGTAGCGCACGTTTTTCAACAATTGCGGCACGGGGTCGAACACGTGCAGGATCTCGCTCGCCGGCTTTCCCGACCGCACGAGACCGGTGAGAAGGCGCAGGGCCGCGACCGAACCATCGCCGGTGGTGGCATGGTCGAGCAGGATCATGTGCCCCGATTGCTCGCCGCCGACATTGAACCCGCCGGCTTTCATGCGTTCGAGCACGTAGCGGTCGCCCACCTTCGTCCGTTCGAGCGTCAGCCCCTGTGTTTCCAGATAGCGTTCGAGGCCGAGATTGGACATCACCGTGGCGACGACGCCGCCACCCCGCAAGGCGCCCTTTTCGTGCATCCGCGTGGCGATCTGGGCCATGATCTGGTCGCCATCGACCTTTCGCCCCTTTTCATCGACCACGATCAAACGGTCGGCATCGCCATCCAGCGCGATGCCGATATCCGCCCCCTCTTCGACGACCCGGGCCTGCACCGCCTCGATCGCGGTCGAGCCGACGCCGTCATTGATGTTGGTCCCGTTTGGTTCGACGCCGAGCGCCACCACTTCCGCGCCCAGTTCCCAGATGGCCGACGGCAGGACCTCGTAGGCGGCGCCATGGGCGCAATCGACCACGACCTTGAGGCCGTCGAAGCGCACGTCGTTCCCGACCGAATTCTTGATCGCGTGAATGTATCGCCCGCGCGCATCCTCGATCCGGCGCGCCCGGCCGATCTTCTCCGCCTCCGCCAGTTGGGGGGGGCTTTCGAGCAATTCCTCGATCCGGGTCTCTGCCTCGTCCGACAGTTTGAAGCCGTCGGGTCCGAACAGCTTGATCCCGTTATCGGCGAACAGGTTGTGGCTGGCGGAAATCATCACGCCCAGATCGGCGCGCATTTCGCGGGTGAGCAGGGCGATGGCGGGCGTCGGCAGCGGCCCGGTCATGATGACGTCCATCCCGACACTGGTGAACCCGGCGACCAGCGCGCTTTCCATCATGTAGCCCGAAAGGCGGGTATCCTTGCCGATCACGACCCGATGCCGATGGCCGCCACGCACGAAATAATTGCCCGCCGCCTGGCCGACGCGCATTGCCGTTTCGGCCGTCATGACGCCGCAATTGGCGCGGCCTCTTATTCCATCGGTACCGAAAAATTTGCGCGCCATACTGCTGTCCGTGCTCCGTTATTCGTCGCGATCGTCATTATTTCTCGCGAACGTTTGTCACGCGCTTGTGGCGAGGTTATCGGCACAATGGAAGGGGTTGGCGATGGCCGCCCCCCGGTCCGGGCTAAGGGGGCGACGCATGGATACAGAGCCGCAAGCCGGGGCGAAGGCGACCCGCAAGGCGACGAAAAGCGCGATACCGGAGGCGGGCGGCTACGACCTCGTGGCCATCCGCCTGCCGGTCGTCGCGACGTTCGCGGGACTTGTCGCCGGGCTCGCTCTGGGCGTCGCCTTTTCTCAGGCCGCTTTGCCTGCATGGCTGCTCGACACGATCGGCGTCGTCGGGCGATTGTGGCTGAACGCGCTGCAGATGACGATCATCCCGCTGGTCGCGGCGCTGCTGGTGCTGGGCCTTACGCAGATCGTCACGGCCGCCCGGGCAGGGGCCGCGGCTCGCCGTTTCCTCGCCCTCGTGTTCGGCGTGCTCGTGGCGGGCGGCGTGTTTACGGCGCTTGTCCTGCCATGGCTGCTATCGGTCTTTCCGATCCCCGAAAGCGCCAGCGGCTTCCTGTCCGAAGTGCCCGACGGCGAGCAGCAGGTGCCCGGCATTCTCGATTTTCTAAGCTCGCTCGTCGCGCCCAATATCGTCGCCGCCGCTAGCGAGACGAGTGTCCTGCCGCTGACGATATTCTTCGCGCTGTTCGCCATCGCCATTACCCGGCTGCCGCGCGAACAGGGCGACCGGCTGACCGGTTTCTTCCATGCGCTCGCCAACACGATGCTGGTCCTGATCGGCTGGGTCCTGTGGCTGGCGCCGGTCGGCGTGCTGGCGCTTGCTTTCGGGGTCGGCCTGCGCAGCGGGGGCGGGGCGTTCGCCGCGCTCGCACATTACATCCTGGTGGTGTCGGCGATGGGTGGGTTCATCCTTGTCCTGGCCTATGTGCTCGGCGCCACTCTGGGCGGCGTGTCGCTGGCCCGGTTCGCGCGCGCCGTACTCCCGGCACAGGCGGTCGCCGTGTCGACCCAGAGCTCGCTCGCCAGCCTCCCGGCCATGCTCGAAAGCGCGGGCCGACTTGGCCTGAGGGCAAGCACCAGCGAATTCGTCCTGCCGCTCGCGGTCGCGATCTTCCGCGCCACCAGCCCGGCAATGAACATGGCCGTCGCGCTCTACGTCGCGGCGCTCGCGGGGGTCGAAATCACTCCGGTCGCGGCGCTGTTCGGGGTCCTGGTCGCGCTCATCATCAGCATCGGATCGGTCAGCCTGCCCGGATCGATCAGCTTCGTGGTGTCGATCGGGCCGATTGCCCTTGCCATGGGTGTCCCGATCGAACCGCTTGCGCTGCTGGTCGCGGTGGAAATGCTGCCCGACATCATGCGCACGCTCGCCAACGTCACGATGAACGTCGCGGTTACCGGCGCGGTCGATCGCGGCCGCGACTGAGCCACCGGCTCTTGCGTCAGGCGGGATCGACCGGCTGGGAATGCTGACGAAATTCGTCTTCTGCCCCTCGGAACAGCTTTTCGCCGAAAATGAAGCCGATGAGGTTTGGCCTCCCGACATGGTCGAACAGGGCCGTGAGGCTCAAGAGGATCGGAACCGACAGCAACGCGCCCGGCACGCCCCAGATCCACGTGAAATAGGACAGCGCGATCAGGATCATCACCGGGTTCATGGTAAAACGCGCGCCAAGGATCGAAGGGGTGATCACGTTCGCCTCGACCGTGTGCAGACCGACATAGAAAGCGGCAGGCACGAGGCCGAGCAGAACCGTCTCCGCCGTGCCGATCCCGAACAGCGCCAGCAATGCGGTCATCGCCAGCGGACCGACATAGGGGATGAAATTGAGGATCGCGGCAAGGCCGCCCCACATGATCGGTGCCTCCACCCCCAGCGCCCATGCCCCCGATGCAACGATCAGGCCGACACCTGCGTTGATGAGGCCGACCGTGGTTATATAGGCCGCGACCCGGTCCTGCACCTCGCGCATGGCGCGCGCCGCCTTGACGCTGGAGCCGAAATTGGACCGGTCGAACAGGAGGTGGCGCCGCAAACGAACACGCGCCTCGATCATGAAGAACGCCATCAGGAACGTGATGAGCACTTCGAGCACCACGCTGGGCGTGGCAAAGGCGATCTCTTCCAGCAGGCTGGGCGTCGCCAGCACGACCTCGCGCGCGCCGGTATCGCCCATCAGTTCGGCGAGCTCGCGGTTCATCGTCGCGAGCCATGCGAATTGATCGCGCAGGCTCGAATAGCGCAGGGACACCTGATCGATGATCGCGGGGAGTTGATCGAACAGGTCGAGCGCAGGTTGAAGGATCAGCGCCAGCGCCAGCAGGACCACGCCCAGAAAGACCAGCAACGCCATCAGCGACGCGATCACGTTGGGCAGGCCGATCCGGGCGAAGCGATCCGCCAGCGGGGAAAGCAATATCGTCAGCAGCACGGCCGTCGCAAGCGGCAGGAACACGACCGACCCGATCGACAGCACAAACGGCAGAGCGAGAAACAGCCCGATCCCGATTAGCACGACCAGAGCCGACATCAGGCGCAATTCCTGTTCGGCGAGTTCGAGCCTGCGCTGATTGCGACGCTTCGTGTTGTGGGACGGTACAGTTCCCGTCAGCGCCTCTTCTGGTCGCGCGTCGTGCGTGCCGGACTGGCCCGATCCGGGATCATCCGGAGTTTGGGTGTCGTGTGGCGCTTGGCTGCTCATGTCCCGGCTCGGCTCGCTTGGCAAAGGTCCCGCGATGCTACCTTACGCCGATCGCGGACCGGGCGCCACAAAGAGCGCAAGCGGGCGTTTGCCTCAACTCTTGCTCGCCGCCACGCCATTGCCGGCGGCGACATCGTCGAGCTCTTCGAGAATGGCCCGGTGCGCGCCTTCGTCCTCGATCGCGCGCTGGGGAATGTCGCCATCGGCCAGCATCGAATTGAGAGCGGCGCGCGCGCGGCCCACCCGGCTCTTGATCGTCCCGACCGCGCAACCGCAGATATTCGCGGCTTCCTCGTAGGAAAAGCCACCTGCCCCCACGAGCAGCAAGGCCTCGCGCCGTTCGGGCGGCAAGGTCAGCAGGGCGCGGTGCATGTCCGACAGGTGGATCGGTTCCTCCTGCCCGGCGGGTGCGGTCAGGATGCGCTCCGCGACATTCTCGTCGTACTCGCCACGAAAGCGGTTGCGGCGCATATCGGTCAGATAGGCGTTGCGCAGGATCACGAAGGTCCAGGCCCTCATCGACGTACCCGGCTCGAACCGTTCCTGCGCGGCCCAAGCCTTCAACAGCGCCTCCTGCACGAGATCGTCCGCCATGTCGGGCCGACCGCACAGGCCGCGGGCGAAGGCGCGCAAATGCGGCACGACGCCTTCGAGCTCGCGCTTGAAATCGGCTTTCTCGCTCGGCGTTCTTTCCGGTCGCTCTTTATTGTCGGCCATTACGACGAGCTCTCCTCGCCGGACGATCGCTCTGCCGATTTGGAATCGGGCTTGCGCGGCGTATCGTCGAATTGATCGAGAAGACTCTTGAAAGAGTCCGGAAGGGGTTCGTTTACCACCGAATCATACAATTGCTTGAGGCCGTTCGCCCATTCGGGGTCCTTTGCCTTGCCTGACTTCGTGCCTTCGCCCGTGCCGGGTTCATGCTTCTTGCTGGACGTCATCAATGTATTCGGTTCGCTTTGTTATCGGGTTTGCCACTGCGCCAGGCGCCTCGGGCGCAAACGCCAGGATGGAACGGTTGATTGGATCACTGCGGGAACGATGCCCTTAGTGTTTGGTTCCGTGCAACACCAGCTTTGCCTGTCCCGGCATTGCCCGACCCGCAGTCTCCGCGTCAAGCTACCGAAGGAGGACGATCATCGGTGCCAGAACGAATCGTGCTTCCGGGACCGCGCCTGATGCGCCGGTCGCCAGGCGCGAAAGCCGAACCAGAAACTGGCTGATAAGATTTCCGCGCGCTGTCCCGGCCGGGCTTTTCCTGGCGGTGGCGGCGATTACCGCGCTGAGCGTCTATGCCATCGAGAGAAATGCCGACGAGCGTGAACGCGCCGAGGTGCGTCAGTATGCGCAATCGATCGCGTCCACCCTCGACCGGCGAGCGAACACGTTTTCGTCCTATCTGCGCGCCGGGGCCGTCCTGTTTGCAAGTTCGAGCGAGGTAAGCCCCCTGACCTTTCGCAGGTTCGTGGACGAATTGCCGCTGGACCAGGGCCAGCGCGGGGCCGAGGGGATCGGCTGGGCCGAGGCGATCGATCCGGGTCAGACAGAATCCTATCTCGAACGGATGCGCGAACGCCGCGCGAGGTTTCCCGACGTCCGTCCGCCGGCATTCGGCGCTCGCGACCGCAGGGCGCCGGTCACGTATTTCTCGCCCGACACGGCCCGTACGCGCCGATCTCTGGGTTATGACATGTACGCCGAACGCGTGCGCGCCGATGCGATGGAGGAGGCCCGGCGGACCGTCCGTCCGACAGCTTCGGGCGCGGTCGATCTCTCACCCGAAGCGGCAGAGCAAACGCCGGGTTTCCTGATCTTCATGCCGGTTTATCGAACCGACCCGGCATCCGAGAACCGCCAGCGCAAGGTGGCGGGCTACCTGTTCAGTTCGTTCAACGCCGAACGTTTTCTGGAATCGGCAATCGGATCGCGCGGCGAAGACGCGCCAGCCGTGCGCCTTTCCGACGGCGAAGCCGATGGCGAAGGTCAACTCGCGGCGACGGGCGGAAGCGAGATCGGCAACGAGCGGGTCGTTCTGCCCGTCAAGATCGCCAGCCGTGAATTCCGCCTGGTGGTCGAGTCCGGGCAGGAGCCCGAATTGACTCCGCTTTCGATGGTAACACTGTTCTTCGGCCTCGCCATTGCGAGCCTCCTGATGCTGGTTGCGCGGCTGCTGGCGCGTGAGGCGATGGAAGACGAGACGCGGCTCGAATTTTACGAGGAACAGCAGGAAATCCGCAACAAGCTGACCCGCGAACTCAATCACCGGGTCAAGAACACGCTTGCGAACGTGCTTTCGATCCTCGCGCTCACGCGACGTCGCTCGACCAATCTCGATGATTTCGCCACCAGCCTCGAAGGCCGGATCAGGGCCCTGTCCGCCACGCACGATCTGCTGACCGGTACTGATTGGGGGACCACGCCGATCCGCTCCGTTATCGAAGCCGAATTGCAGCATTTCGGCATGGCGAACGACCGGGCCGTCACGATCGAAGGCCCGCCGGTCGAACTGTCACCGAACGATGCGTTGTCCTTTGGCCTCGCGATCCACGAACTCGCGACGAACGCCGCCAAGTTCGGTGCGTTGAGCGTTCCGGAGGGCGAGGTCTTCGTGACGTGGGCGCTATCGAGCGACAGCCTTGCCAAGGTCGAATGGCTGGAACGCGGCGGACCGTCGGTTTCGAAACTGCGCGCGCGCGGCTTTGGCACGGAGCTGATCGAGAAAATCGTCGCGCACGAATTGCGCCACCGCGTCGAACTGGATTTCAGACCCGAGGGGGTGCGCTGCGTGATCGGCGTTCCGGTCCGCCGCCGCAGCGAATTCGAGATCCGAGAACGCGCCCGAGCCGAAGCCGCCGCGCAACAGGCGGCCTGAACCGGAACCCCTGATCGGCGTATCGGCGCGAAACGTTTACCGTGCCGCATGGCCGCTCGCAGTCAATCCAGCGGGCGGCTCGATCCGAAGAACAGCGCCTGGCTGATCGCGGCCTGTACGGTCTGTTCCTGAAACGGCTTGGTGACCAGGTAGGTCGGCTCGGGCCGGTCGCCGGTCAGCAAGCGCTCGGGATAGGCGGTGATGAAGATCACCGGCACGCTGCCGATGGCGAGAATATCGTCGACGGCATCCAGGCCAGAGGAACCGTCCGCGAGCTGGATGTCGGCAAGCACCAGTCCCGGCTTCTTCTCCCTGACGACTTCGAGCGCCTGCGTGCGGGTCGCCGCTGTTCCGCAGATTTCGTGGCCGATCGAACTGACGAGGTCTTCCAACTGCATCGAAATGAGCGGTTCGTCTTCGATGATCAGGACCGATGTCGATTGTTCGCGGTCGATTTCCTCAATCGCTTCCTTGACCAGCGAATGGACCTGATCGGGTTCGAGATCCATGATCTGGCCCGCTTCGGCAGGACTGAAATTCTCCAGCGTGGTCAGCAGCAGCGCCTGCCGGTTCATCGGCGTCACCGAATTCAACCGGTCCTGCGCGCCGGCTTCGTGTTCGCCGGTCGGACCCTTTTCGTCACCGACTTCGAGATAGGCGCTCGACCAGAGCTTGTTGAAAGCGCGGTAGAGCGGGATGCGACCGCCATCGAGCGACTGCTTGAGCTCTTCATCTGCCAGCGCGGCCTCTAGAGTGGCCCTGACAAAGGCGTCGCCGGTCGACTGCGATCCGGTCAGCGCGCGCGCATAACGCCGCAAGAAGGGAAGGTTGGCCGCAACTTGCTCACTTAGTGACATTCGTATTCTCCGTATCGCTCTCGCGGCTACCGGACGAATCGATTGCGACCCATCCGTTTTCCATGCTGCCGCCCATAACCTGATCGCGAAAACTATACCAAGCCCAGCCTGTTCCCGCCGATCTTTGACTGACTGGGCAATTCGGAAAGATCCATCCAGACGGGAACCGGAGAACGGCGTCATCTCGCAGCGAGATTGCGCCGAACTCTGCGCGGGTGTGCGAAAAAATTTCACGGCCCGAGGAACCGCTTTTTTTACCGAGCATTATCTTATTGTCACCGCCGAGACCCCCCTCCCGTCCAAGCGGCAGGTGATACGATCCCGAAGGCCTCCACTTTTCGAAGTGGGGGCCTTTTCGTTTACGTAGTTTCGCTTCGATAGTGGTTTCCGGTCGCGGGACGGGTGCGGTCGCCGATCGCGTCTCAGCGTCTGCGAAGCGCCGCGAGCAATCCCGCACGCGGTTTCTGCGTCAAGGTCGCACGCAGGATTTCCGGATCGTAAGGCTTGGTCAGGACCGGGCCCAGTTCGCGGATATGATCCGGAATGTCGCCCGGCGCGCCGGTCTGGAAAACGATTTTCACATCCTCGCTGCCGAGCGCATCGACCAGCTCGGCAATCTCCCAGCCATCGTTGCTGTCGGCAAGGTGCACGTCGAGAACGACGGCATCGAATGTCTCTTCGCGCAGTCTGGCGAGCGAACATTGTGCCGAAGAGCAGATCGAGACAGTCGCAAAACCGTCCCGGGTCAGGGATTGCTCGATCGTCAGGCCAAGAACGGCATCGTCCTCGACCACCAGGACGCGCATCCGCCCTCGGCTCTTTCGGTCGGATGAGAAGGATGCGGGTGCGGCCATGACCTCTTAAACGGTCGAACCGCCATAGGTTCCTGATACCGCGCACTTATTCCAGAGGTTTGGAATAAATCGCGTATTCGCGGTTCATTTCGGCTCCGATCGCGTCGGCGATCGCGACCATGCCCTGGTTGTTCTCGAGGATCCATCCGATCTCGGCGCGGCGCGATTCGTATTTGCCGATAGCCGACTTGCGGATTTCGCTGATCATCATGAAAGCCAACTGGCTGGCGAGGCGCGAATTCTGATATTCCTTCAGCACACCCATCAGCGGCACGCGCATGTCGGAGCCGCGCGGCCGTTTGAGCCAGCGCAGGAGCCGCCACCAACCGAAGGGGAAAAGCTTTCCGTCGATCCGGGCGAGGATGTCGTTGACGTCGGGAAGCGTCAGCATGAAAGCGACCGGCCGTCCATCGACCTCGGCGATCATGTTGAGGTCTTCGTGGATGATCGGCCTCAGCTTCTTGCCGGTATGCGCGATTTCTTCCGCGGTGATCGGCACGAAGCCCCAATTGTCCGACCATGCATCGTTGAGGATGCCAAGGATCAGCGACGCTTCCGCGTCCCAATCCTGCCTGTCGACCGGGCGAACCGTGATCCGCTTGTTCTTCTCGCCCGACTTTACGATCCGCTGCACCAGCGTGGGAAGTTCGCCTTTCAGGTCCAGTTCGTAGGTATAGAGTGTCTTGGCCCGCTCATAACCGCTGCGCTCGATCCAGTTGGCATAATGGGGCGGGTGATGGCCCATCATGATGACGGGAGCGTGATCGTGTCCGCTCACCAGCAATCCCGGCTCTTCCCATACCGACATCGAGATCGGCCCGACGATGTGGGTCATTCCCTGCGCCTTCGCCCAGTCCTGCGCCGTCCGAAGCAGCATTCCGGCGACGATTTCGTCCTCGGCATCGAAATAGCCGAACATGCCGGTCCCCGGGCCGAAGCCCTGTCGTGCGGGCAGGGCGAGGGCCAGTTCGTCGATATGGGCGCTGATGCGACCAACCGGTTTTCCGGCACGGTGGGCGATGAAAAGCTGCGCGCGGGCATGACCGAAAAACGGGTTCTTGTCGGGATCCACCAGCTCCAACTGCTCGGATCGCAATTGCGGCACCGCGTGGGGCGTCTTCGCTGCGAATTCCCGGCCGAGATCGACGAACCTGGCGCGGCCGCGCTTGTCGTCGATCGCCTCGATGCTTATTTGCGTGTCCCTTGCGGTCGCATCTGTCACTCGGTCTGCCTCGTATTCTTGCCTGGCCTGGCCCTGGTCTGTGTCCCGCCTCGCGCTTCGGCGCAAGACGCGCGCCGCGTTTTCGACGGGTCATCGGCCCGCGCGGGGGCAATTTTTTCGGGCGCGTTTGCTCATGTTCATGCCAATGGTTTAAGGACGTCACGTGAAAAGCATCGACCATATGACCATGCAGACCCCGGCCGAACCCCGGCTTGGCCATGCGGACGGGCTGCCCCGCCGGGCGGTGCGCGCCGATTTTCTGAGCGCAGACGACAAGACCATGCTGCGCGCCGCGCGCGATCTGACCAGCGATCTGGGGACGGCGCGTCCCGCGATCTACTGGGCGGACATGCTGGTTTCGACCGCCATCGGCTATGCCGGGATCGCAACCGCGATCCTGTCGGACAGCGTCGCGATCGCGGTGCTTGCCGGGCTGGTCGCTTCGCTCGCGCTTTATCGGTCCTTGATGTTCATCCACGAACTTACCCACATTCACCGCTCCGCACTGCCCGGCTTCAGGACCGGATGGAACCTGCTGGTCGGTATTCCGCTGCTGACGCCCAGTTTCATGTACGAAGGGGTCCACACGATCCATCACAAGCGCACGCAATATGGCACGATTGAGGATCCCGAATACCTGCCGCTGGCGCTGATGAAACCGTGGAGCCTGCCGCTGTTCGTGATCGTCGCGCTGCTCGCGCCGGTTGCGCTGATCGTCCGGTTCGCGGTGCTGGTGCCGCTTGGCAAGGTGTTTCCGGCCGTGCGCACTTTTACGTGGGAGCGGTTTTCCGCGCTGTCGATCAATCCGGATTTTCGCCGCAAACCGCCCAAGGGTGATTTCGCGAAACGCGTGGCGTGGCAGCAGGCCGGGGCGAGCCTGTGGGCGATGGCCCTGATCGCCAGCGTTTTCGTGATCGGATGGCGTCCGCTGCTGACCGCACTGGCGATCCTGTCGCTGACCGCGCTGCTCAATCAGCTTCGTACGCTGGTGGCGCATCTGTGGGAGAACGAGGGCGAACCGATGACGGTCACCGCCCAGTTTCTCGACAGCGTGAACGTCCCCCCGCCCGGGCCGATTGCGGAGGCGTGGGCGCCGGTGGGCCTGCGTTATCACGCGCTGCACCACCTGATGCCGTCCATGCCCTATCACGACCTGCCCGAGGCGCACCGGCGCCTCGCGCGCGAACTGGGCACGGGATCGACATACGAAGGTGCGAACCACCCGGGCCTGCTGCACCTCGTCGCTCGCATTGCGCGCAGCACGATGGTCAAGCGCTGACAGGTTTCGGCGGCCCTGGCCGCGAAACTCGCGCGCTCAGTCCAGGAAATGGATCATCGCGCAGCGGCGCTCGGGCGGCAGGCCATGATCGGCCTCCACCGCCAATTCGCCGGCAAGCCGCGGATGCGCGTCCAACGCCGTCACCTCCTCGAACCCCAGCCTTTCGTAGAAGGGTCCGTTCCAGGGTACGTCGCGAAACGTCGTCAGGGTCAACGCGCGAAATCCGGAATTGCGCGCGTCGATCTGGCACGCCCGCACCAGCCCCGCTCCGATCCCTTGACCCTGACAGGCGGGGTGTACGTCGAACTCCCAGATGTGAAGCTCGCGCGAAAACGGCTCGGTGACGAGGAATCCGACCATTCGATCGGCCATGTGCGCGACCAGGCAATGCCCTTTGCGAATGTAGCGTTGCAAGCGCTCGATCGGCAGCGTGTCTGTGCTCGCCAGCCCGGCAAGGCCCTCGACCGTTTCGAACTTCCGGCCCGCCGCTCGCTCGATCCCGGGCATCGCCTCGGCGTCCGCGATCCGGGCGAGGCGCAGGGACCAGTCTGATCCGCTCATTCCTCTGTCCGAACCAGCACCGTCTCGCCCAGCAACAGGAACAGGAGAAACGGTGCCCAGGCGGCCAGAAACGGCGGATAACCACCGAAACTGCCCATCGCCAATGCGGCATTGTCGACGACGAAATACGCAAAACCGAGCGCCATTCCGATCACGGCCCGAACGAACAATTGCCCCGACCGCGCAAGCCCGAACGCCGCCACCGAACCGAGCAAGGGCATCAGCAGGGCCGATAGCGGCCCGGAAATCCTGTGCCACCACTTGGCGCGCATTTCCGAGGTGCGCTGGCCGCTCGCTTCGAATGCGTCGATCGTTTCGGACAATTCCCAGAAGGACAGCGCATCGGGATCGACCGATTGCAGGTCGATCTGTTCGAGGGTGAGGCCGGGGGCGACCACGACGGGATCGCCTTCGCTGACCTGCGCGCTGCCGACATCGAAGGTGCGCGGATCGATCAGGCGCCAACCGGGCGCGGCATAGACGGCGCGCGGCGCTCTGACCTGTTCGCTGATGATGCCACCGGGCGCGCGCTGATACCAGGTCACACCGCGCAGTTCGACGTCCTGCCCGTTACCCACCAGCGACGAGGCGGTCAGGATATCCTCGCCGACCGAGAAATAGACGTTGGAGCGCACCCCCGATTCCTCGGGTATCGCGCCGAATTCGGACGCCTCCCACGCTTTCAGCGTGGCATTGGCCCTGGTCACGACACGTTCGTTGAATGCGAAACTGGCGACCGCGACGACCGCCGCGGCCAGCAGCAGCGGCGCGAGCACCTGATGGGCCGAGAGCCCGGCTGCCTTCATCGCCACGACTTCGCTGTTCTGATTGAGTGCCACCAGGGTGATCAGCGTCGCCAGCAATACCGAATAGGGCAGGAAGCGTGAGACGAGCTGCGGTATCCGCAGGCTGGCATATTTGATGATCTCGGCCTGTCCGTTGCCCTCGGGCGCGAGAATGTCTCCGGTCGCCGACAACAGGTCAAGCGCCATCAGCACCAGCACCAGCATCACCAGCACCGCGAGAATGCGCACCACGAAGGTCTTTGCGAGGTAAACCGTCAGCGTGCGCGATGGGAGGAAGTTGAGTTGCATGATTCGTAGCCGGTCCGTGCGCTATTGCGCCGGGACGCCTTGCGCGTTCTGGTCGACGGGATTGGCGGGGTCCACGATGCGTCTGCGCCTGGCGAACAGCTTGCCCACGCGTTTCGACAGTTTCGCGAACAGCGTTTCGAGCGCGCCCAGTGCCTGCCCGCCCGGCACGTAGGCGGTGCGGTAATACATCCACAGGATCAGGGCGGCGAACAGAACGAACGGCACCCACAACGCGATGACCGGATCGACCCGTCCCAGCGCGGCGATGTCCTCCCCGTACTGATTGACCTTGTGATAAGACACGACGAGGACGATCGACACGAACACGCCGAGCGCGCTGTTCGATCGTTTGGGCGGAACCGCCAGCGCGACCGCCAGCAGCGGCATCAGCAGCATCATCACTACCTCGACCAGGCGGTAATTGAAGGTCGCCCGGCTCGCGGTGCGGATATCCTCGGGCCGGCTCTCGCTCCAGCCGATCCGCAACAGTTCGGGCAATATGTATTCGCGGGTCTCGTCGCCGCGGGCCCGAAACGCTTCGATCGTGGGCAGATCGATCGGGAGATCGTGCCGACTGAATGAAAGCACGCGCGGCGTCTCGCTGCCGGTGTCCTGCACGATCGTCCCCTCGCTGAGGCGCAGGATAATCGTGTCCGGATCGTCGGTCGTCGCGAGGAAGGTCCCCTCGCGCGCGCTGATCGAGAGCACCTGATCGCGGCTGTTCGCGACGCGTGCGAAAATGCCGACGAGCCGCTCGCCATTGTCCTCGCTCTCCTCGATCCTGAGAGCCATGCGGTCCGCCAGCGTCGTGAATTCGCCCACCTTGATCGAAGCGCCCAGCGCGCCCGAGCGCAGATCGTATTCCATCTGCTCGTAATAATAGCGGCTAACCGGCTGGATATAGAACACCAGCGCGATGTTGATGCCCACGAAAACCATCGTGATGACATAGGGCACGCGCAGCAGCCGCCAATAGGACAGGCCGACCGCGCGCATCGTGTCCAGCTCGCTCGAGGTTGCCAGTTTCCTGAAGGCCAGCAGGATGCCGAGCAACAGGCCGAGCGGGATCGCAAGGCTCGCATATTCGGGGATCAGCGCGCCCAGCATCTTGAACACCACCGCAATCGGACCGCCTTCGACGGCGACGAAATCGAACAGGCGCAGCATCTTGTCGAGCAGCAGCAGCGATGCCGCGAGCGCGAAGACGCCGATCATCGGGACGATGACGAGCCTGAAGATATATCGATCGATACTGGGAATGAATTTCAGCACATCGCGTCCAGTCGATATCCGGTCCTTGGCCTTGCTTACGTGCCTTGCCCTAGCGAGTATCGGGCCGCGCGTCATGCCCTGAAACTGTGGCGCAAACTCGGCGCGGACAGGTAACGCCGCAAGCGCGGGGATAGAGCATCACCAGAAACGGCTGCCGGGAATGCCCTTGAACGGGCCGGCTTCGTACCGGCTGATCCATCCACCGTAAAACTGTCCGGGCTGGGGCCTGATCGTTTCGCCGTCGACGATGCACTGATCCAGCGGATCGGGGTAGAAGGCGATGAAGTCCTTGATCCCTGCAAACGGCCCGGTCGGTTCGGGATAGCTCCAGGCGCCCCCCTCGATCCGCGAATCCCCGATCACGATATCGAAATACCGCGCCTGCCCCTTCCATTCGCACATCGAACGGCGCGAATTCGGTTCGAGGTGATCCATCGCGATATCTTCGCGCGGGATATAGTAAGTCGGCGGGTGGCTGGTTTCGAGCGTCCGCCAGGCCGAGCGGCTATCGACCAGTTCGACCCCCTTGTGGACGATGCGGATGTGGCGTTCGGTCGGTTCGGCAATTGCCGGGCGCGGATAGTCCCAGACGCTTTCCTGGTCCGGACCGGCCGGATCGGGTTCGGGATGGAATGGCTGGGGGCTCATTCCTTTTCGAGCGTGCATTGCAGCGGATGCTGGTTCTGATGGGCGAAATCCATCACCTGGTTCACCTTGGTCTCGGCAACCTCGAAGGGAAAGACGCCGCAGACGCCCACGCCCTTCTGATGGACATGAAGCATGACCTGCGTCGCCTGTTCCAGATCCATGCCGAAGAACCGTTTGAGGACCATCACCACGAACTCCATCGGGGTGTAATCGTCGTTCAGCAACAGCACCTTGTAAAGGCTTGGCTTCTTCGGCTTGGCCCGTGTCTTGGTCGCGATGCCGACTTCGTTCTCGTCACCTGTATCCTTGTCATTATCGCCTGCGCCGCTGACCGCATGCAAAAACGCCACCGAACGGAGATCGGGAGCATCGACAGGGAAACGGGGGATGGAGAAGGGATCGCGCATACAACCCTTTATGGGATCGTTGAGGGGGTTCGCAAGGGTGCTTTCGACGCAAGTCAGAAGCCAGCGGGAAGGGGAGTGCGTTCCAAAAGAAAAGGGCCGGACAGACCGCCATGCGATCCGTCCGGCCCTGATGCGCTTTCGCGCGAATTCCTGAACCGGAATCGGGAGAGAGAGGAGAGAGACCCGGTTCAGAAATATCCGGTTGTCAGGCGACCTTCGAAAGCTTTTCGGTGGCAACGCTGACGCGGTTCGAAATCGGGGCGAAGGCTTCGTTGTAAAGCTTCACCCATGCTTCGGTCCGCTGCGAACCATAGGACATCATCGCATCGAAGTTGCGACGCGTGATCTCGGACTGCATCTGCATGAGATCGGTCGGCGACTTGACCGAAGCGGCCTTCTTCGCGTCTTCCGTCAGCGTGTCGACCACGGTTTTGCCGGTTTCGAACTCTTCCTGCATCAGGCTCTGCGCTCCGCTGAAGAAGATCTTGCCGCTCTCGACCATCGCTTCGACGTTTTCCTTGCCGAATTCGCCCGCTTCGGAGCTGAACTCGTTCGCCTTGGCATAAGCTGCCTGCATCCGGTCCTGGACGTCTGCACCCATGTTGATGCCGGTGGGGCTGGTCTTGGTCTTCTGTGTATTGGCCATGGTATGGTTCCTGGTATTCTTGGTTGAATTCGTTCGCGCGGTTGGGGCCCTACCGGAAGTGGCTTTGGCAGCGGCGCGCGGCTTCGACTGGTTTGCGGTCTTCGCGTTTCCCGCCTTGCGCGGGGGTGACTTCTTGGCAGCAGCCTTCTTTGGAGCCGCCTTGTTCTTCGGCGCTGTCGTTGGCGAAGGCGCGGCGGTGCGGGGCGAAGCGCCGTTTTCAGAGGTGCCTGTCGCGGCGACCTTCTCAGGCGCATCGGCGGCCGGCTCGGGCTTGCGCTGGGCCGTGTCGTCCGCGACAGCCCTGGCTACGGCATCCGCAATCTTGCCGGTTTCGGCACCGGATCCGGCCGCGCCGGTCGTGCTGTCGTTCGTGGATTGCGGGTCTGCCATGAATTCCTCGACTTCGTTCTCGTGTTGCAGTGCACAAATAGTGATTGCGCCTGCGAAGTCAAGCATTTTGTGCAGTGCACAATAGGGTGCCGGGCAGGCAGTCAGACCCGCGCCCGCTATTGGTCGACCCGCGCTATTATCCGAACGCTACCGTGTCTTTACGTAGCGGCCAGGCGCATCCTCGATCGTCCTGTCACCTCGCCCGCCCGGCTTTCTGCGGCCAGTCGCCGCAAGGGTCCCGGACGACTGCCCTTCGAGCCACTCGAACCAGTGCGGCCACCAGCTGCCGGGATGTTCGGTCGCCTCTTCGACGAACTTGTCGAGCGATGCGGCCCCACTGTCGCCGGTCCAGTATTGGTACTTGTTCGCCGACGGTGGATTGACGACCCCGGCGATATGGCCCGATCCGGCCAGCACGAATTCGGTCGGGCCGCTCAAGTGATCTGTGATGCGCCACACGCTTTGGGCCGGGGCGATGTGGTCTTCGCGTCCTGCCTGCACGAAAACCGGCGTCTCGATCCTAGTCAGGTCGATCGGAGTCCCGTCGGCCTCCAGCGCATCGGGCACGACCAATTTGTTGTCGGTATAGAGGTCGCGCAGATAGTCGTTGTGCCATTTGGCCGGCAGGTTGGTGACGTCGCCGTTCCAGTGCAGCAGGTCAAAGGCGGGATAATCCTCGCCCAGCAGGTAATTGTTGACCACGTAATTCCAGATCAGGTCCTTGCTGCGCAATGCGTTGAAGGTCGCAGCCAGATAGCGCCCGTCGAGATAGCCTTTGGGCGATAGCTGGCCGATCGCGTCGAGGTGGCCGTCCTCGATGAAATGTTTCAATTCGCCGCTCTGTCCGAAATCGACCTGCGCCGTGAAGAAGGTCGCGCTCCTGACCTTGTCCGCTTCGTCGCGCCGCGCGAGGATCGCGAGCGTCGCGGCGAGCGTAGTCCCGGCGACGCAATAGCCGATCGTGTGCACGCCGGGCACGTCCAGCCGATCGCGAACCGTGTCGATCGTCTCGATCTGCGCGCGGATGTAATCGTCCCACACCACGTCGACGAGCGTTTCGTCGGCGGATTTCCAGCTGACCACGAAAACCGTGATCCCCTGATCCACCGCCCATTTGATGAAGCTCTTTTTCGGCGTGAGGTCGAGAATATAGAAACGGTTGATCCACGGCGGGAAGATGATCAGCGGCTCTTTTAGCACGTCCTTCGTCGTCGGCGTGTACTGGATCAACTGATAGAGTGGCGTTTCGTGCACCACCTTGCCCGGCGTGACCGCCAGGTTTTCACCCAGGGCAAATGCGTTCGGGTCGGTATGGGTCAGCTGCCCACGTTCCAGGTCGGCGATCAGGTGCCGCATCCCGCGCACGAGATTCTGGCCCTTTTCCTCGATCGTGCGCTGCATGACCTGCGGATTGGTCGGCAGGAAATTGGTCGGGCTCATCGCATCGGCGAGCGCCTGCGTCGCGAATTGCAATTGCTGTTTCTTCTCCGCGTCCAGCCCTTCGACCGACGCGGCGGCCTGCTTGAAATAATCGGTCAGGAGCAAATAGGTCTGATGCAGGATGATGGCGGCCGGATTGGCCCGCCATGCTGCATCGGCAAAGCGACGATCCTTGCGCGGCAGGCTCTCGGCTTCGATCTGCGCCTGCACGAGCGGTGCGCCGGTTCCGAATTGCCGGAACACGTTCTGCCACAGTTCCATCGTGTCACGGGCGAGATTGGCGGACGCTTCCATGTCGGGCCCCGGCATGTGCCGCAGCATCCCCTCGGACATCGCAAGCCAGCGCGACGGATCGAAGGATGCGTTGGCCCGGGCGGTCTCCGCCGGCACGGATTGTGCCTGTTTCGTGGCGAATTCGAACCAGATCCGCTGCAATTCGACGCTTGCCCTAGACCATTCGGCAAGGTCCGATGGGTCCGCCCCCTGCGCCAGCATCGCGGCGAACGGATTGGCCCGGTGCTCGGCCTTTTGCTCGGCCCCCTGGTCGGGCTGGCTGGGCTGGGTTGCGGAGAGCATCTGCTGCATCGCTTTGGCCTGCATGTCGAAGAATGACGCGAACGGATTGTCGGACGGACCGAGTGAATCCGCGTTTCCGGTCGTGTTGTCGTTCGATTTGTCTTTGCTCGCCATGGACGCTCGGTTCCTTGTAATCGGTGACAGGCTCTCTGGGGCTCGTGCAATTTTGTTTCACTGTGCGGCCCCGCAACGATTTGGAAAAGCCTTCCCCCGGCAACCATTGTTGGCCTACAATCTTCGCATATCGGTCGCGCCGTGCAGGGCTGGCCGAACACGGGAGCGATGATGGACGAAGAATTTTACCGTATAAAGCGCCTGCCGCCCTATGTCATCGCGGAAGTCAACGCGATGCGGCAGGCCGCACGGCAATCGGGTCAGGATATCGTCGATCTGGGCATGGGCAATCCGGACCGGCCGCCGCCGCCGCACGTGATAGAGAAGCTGTGCGAGGTCGCTGCCAAGCCCGATGCGCACGGTTATTCGCAATCGCGCGGGATACCGGGATTGCGGCGGGCGCAGGCCGATTATTACGCGCGCCGTTTCGGGGTCGACCTGGACCCCGGAAGCGAAGTCATCGTGACCATGGGTTCGAAAGAGGGGCTAGGCAGTCTGGCGACCGCGATCACCGAGCCGGGCGATGTCGTTCTCGCTCCCAGTCCATCCTATCCGATCCACACGTTCGGGTTCATCATCGCGGGCGCGACGATCCGCGCCGTTCCGACCACGCCGGACGAGGGATACTGGGCTGCGCTCGAAACCGCGATGAGCGATACCTCTCCGCGTCCGCGCGTGCTGGTGGTCTGCTATCCATCCAATCCCACGTCGGAAACGGTCGATCTCGCCTTTTACGAACGGCTCGTCGCATGGGCGCGCGAGAACGGGGTCTGGATCCTGTCCGACCTTGCCTATTCGGAGCTGTATTACGACGGGAATCCGACCCCCTCGATCATGCAGGTCGAGGGCGCGAAGGATGTGGCGGTCGAATTCACCAGTCTCAGCAAGACCTATTCGATGGCCGGGTGGCGAATCGGCTTCGCGGTCGGCAACAGGCGGCTGATTGCGGCGCTGACGCGGGTGAAATCCTATCTCGATTACGGGGCGTTCACGCCGATACAGGCGGCGGCCTGCGCCGCTCTCAACGGGCCACAGGACATCATCGAGGAAAATCGGGCGATCTACCGAAAACGTCGCGACGTTCTGGTGGACGCATTCGGCCGCGCGGGCTGGGACATTCCTTCGCCGCCGGCTTCGATGTTCGCATGGGCGCCGCTGCCCGGCGGCCACGCCCATCTGGGCAGTCTTGAATTCTCGAAACAATTGTTGAAGGAGGCAAAGGTCGCGGTCGCGCCCGGCGTTGGATATGGTACCGCGGGGGAAGGCTTCGTGCGTATCGCCCTGGTCGAGAACGAACAGCGATTGCGTCAGGCAGCCCGAAACATAAAGCGCTATCTGTCCGCATCCGGGGGCGCCGCCGGACTTGATTGAATGGCCGCGCGGTCCCTAAGCATTGATATAGACGAAACCGGTTTTCCGGGACCGATAGGATCGGCCCTGTTCTTGAGGAGTTTTGCATGTCGGCTTCAGCGCCTCGCTCGCTGACCGAACGACAGCGTGCTGTAATGGAACGCATCGACCGGCGTGTGCCGATCAAGGTGATCGCGCAGGATCTCGGCGTATCCGAAACGCGGATCAATCAGCATATCCGTGCGCTCAAGAACATTTACGGCGCGGAAAGCCTGGGCGAACTGGTCGAGCGCCACCGGTCGTTTCGCGAAAGGAACGAACCGGTCGGGCAGGAATCGCCATCGGCCGACGAACAGGCGACGGCGGCTGCGCGCAACGACTTCAGCGAACCTGTATACAACAACAATCAGGTGTTCGGCTGGCTTGGAACCGAGGAAAACGGGCTCGGAAGCGATCCAGGCGAACTCGTTACGAGCCAGCTTCCGCAGCTTGCCGGACAGTCCCGGCTCGCGTTCGATGATGAACCCAGGATCGTTCCCCGGGTGCTCGATGGTGAGCACGCCTTGTGGTTTCGTCTCGCGGCCATTGTCGGGATCGCGTTCGGCTTTCTGGCCGCCGTGGTTCTGACGGTCACGGCCGCGGTCACGATCGGCGAAGCGCTGGAAGGGCGGGCCACCATCCCGGATGATGAACGCGGTTTCTCCTGAAGGGCGGGAGATCCCTCGCGGAGAATGACAATGAACGATTCGATGCTCAAGGACGCCTACAACATTAAGAAGCTGATGCGCGAAGCCGAAGCGCTCAGCGACGAATCCATGATCGCGTTTGCCCGGCTGAAACAGGCCATGCTGGCCGCCCGCCAGAGCCCGGACGTCGAGGTCGACGCCGGACAGCGCGCATTGCTGCGCCTCAACCAGGTGGAAGACCATGCAATGTCGATGTCGACCGGCCTCCTGCGGGTCCACGAAGAGCTTAGCAAGGTCGCACGGGTCCGCATGGCCCCAGACGAAGTCGAGACCGAAATCCCGCCCGAAGCCCTAACGCTGGACGCGAAGCCCCGGACCGCGGAAATGGCGGATAGCTGATGCGCGCAAACCATGATTGAATGGCTCGCTTTCGAAAACCGTCAGGAAGTGCAGAACGTACTCGCATACGCCATCTGCATCGCGGCCCTGATCTGGGGCGCGGGGCCCGAGCGCATTGTCGCCGGGTCCTGGCTGGTGGTTTTCGAGGGTGGTTCATTGATCCAGCAGTACATGAGCGGCGAGAGCCACCGGCTGGTGACGGTCGACTGGCCTCTCGCACTCATGGACATGGTCGCGGGGGCGATATGGATCGCCGTCGCGCTTTACGCCAATCGCAATTACACCTTGTGGATCGCCGGATTGCAATTGCTCGCGATGATCGCGCATCTCTCGCGCGCGCTGACCGACCTGATCGCTCCGATCGCCTATGCGATATTGATCATCGTCCCCGGCTGGCTGCAATTGGTGCTGTTGGCCTTCGGGCTGATATTCCACGTCCGGCGCAAACGCAGGTTTGGGCGATATCGCGACTGGCGTCGTTCGACCAGCGCCCCGGTGCAGGGCGATCCCCCGATGGATGGCACGCCCGACGATCCGATGAACGATCCGGCGATGTCGCCGCAGGGCCTGGCAAAATGATCGCGGCCTGAGCTTGCGTTCGCGAGGCACTGGAAAAAACGCGACCCCAAGCAGGGCAAACGCGAAAGCCTCGCACATGACTGGACAGCCGGGCACGGTTTCGCCAATCCTGCCACAGAACCCAGTCTTAGAAAGGCCGATGATGCAGCAATCTTCCTCCATGACCGTGAAAAACCGCGTTTCGATCGAGCTTGGCGATGATGGCGTGGCGCAGGTCCGCCTGACCCGCAGCGATAAGATGAATGCGCTCGATCCCGAAATGTTCAGCGGCATCATCGAGGCAGGCAGCGCCCTGCAGCGGATGAAGGGCCTGCGCGCCGTTGTCCTGTCGGGAGAGGGACGGGCGTTCTGCACCGGGCTCGACACATCGACCTTCGCTCGCACGCCGGCCGAAGACGAGCCGCCACTGACCGAGCGCACCTACGGCAATTCGAACAAGTTCCAGCAGGTCTGCATGCAGTGGCGCAAGCTGCCCGTGCCGGTGATCGCCGCGATGCACGGTATCTGCTTTGGTGGCGGCCTGCAGATCGCGAGCGGGGCCGACATCCGGATCGCACATCCCGATACGCGCATGGCGATCATGGAACTGAAATGGGGCCTGGTCCCCGACATGGGCGGTTATGCCCTGTGGCGCGGATTGGTCCGCGACGACGTGCTGCGTGAATTGATCTACACCAATCGTGAATTTACCGGGGCGGAGGCGCAGGTGATGGGCCTCGTGACCCAACTGGACGAAGACCCGGTCGCGCGCGCAACCGTGATCGCGACACAAATCGCCAATCGCAATCCCCAGGCCATTCGCGCGGCCAAGCGCCTGCAGGCGGCCATGCAGGACGCCGATACCGATTCGATCCTGATGGAGGAAAGCATCGAGCAGCGTGCCATCATGCGCACGAAAAATCAGGTCGAGGCGGTCATGGCCGAAATGGAAAAGCGTCCGGCCCGGTTCGAGGACGTCTGATCCGCCCCGATCGGCCGGAGCTTTCAGCCGAACACTGCCACGCTTTGCAGGCCGTCCAGCACCTGCTGCCCGCGTGAATCCCACATCCGCAGCCGTTCCGAGGAATAGCCGCCGGCGGCGTGCTGGCTGGCATTTTCGGCAAGATACCAGCCATCTTCGGACGAAGTGTTTGGATCGAGCACGTTGAACGACCAGTTGATCGAACTGATCGGGCCGGGCCGCTTCATGATCCGGATCGCGCCGGGCGGCATCACGTCGCCCATCAGGATCAGTTTCGAAACCG
>JGI12210J13797_10518708_pt1 | contig 27990 bp, 20 predicted proteins | sample ElkSlonscriptome_3_FD_13797 | JGI IMG/M metagenome (IMG submission 13797) | reverse complement strand
CAGCCGATGTCGCCGGCACCAATATCACCGCCTCTTACGAGAATGGAATTTTAACTCTTGATGGGGTCGACACGGTTGAGAATTATCGGCAGGTACTGAACTCGGTCACCTTTGAGAATACATCTGATTCACCCAATACAATACAGAGAGATATTACTTATAAAGTGACTGATTCGGAAGGCTTAACCGGTGAAACTCAATCTCTGGCCAACGTGGTGCCGGTCAATGACGCTCCCATCAATGAACTCCCCGGCCAAATCGTCGCACCGATCAACACATCGGTGGCCTTAGACAATATTTCCATCAGCGACGTGGATGCGGGAAACGGGGAAGTTCTGGTTACGCTCCGCTCTGATTTCGGGGTCCTTCAGGTGGTTGGTGATGGCAGTGGTGCTGAAATTAATAACAACGGCGGTTCGATTGTCACGGTTGAAGGGACCGTAGCTCAAGTAAACGCAGCACTCCAAGGCCTGACCTATACGCCTTTGACCGATTTCGAAGGGCAAGACCGGCTTACGATTACTGTGAACGATCAAGGTCGAACCGGTGTTCATCCAACAAACAATGTACAGCCGGATTGCAGCGGACTTATTGGTATTAATTTGACGAATGACGGCCAAGTTCCAGCGTTCCCCAACGAAGGAACTCCTCAAGATCCGACGGCTTTAGAGGACGTGGATGTCATCATTATTCAGGTGACCGAGTCGGATACCGACGTCGTCCCCGAAATTCCGGGAACCCCCGATGTCCCCTTCTTGCCGATCACCCGTCCTGAAGGCCGCGACATCGACGGGATCACCCTTGAGGCTGTAAGATTGCCCGGGCCGGTAGGCATTACCGAAGGCGTCGGAAGACCGATTTTTGAAGCGAGAGCGCTGGCTGGTCGGGATTTCTACGACTTCTGTTCCATCGAGGAATCGCTTCGGTCTCATCTTGGCTGCCGGTTCGCCAACACCCTTGATCCCGAAGCCCAGTTCGGTTCCATTACCTGGGAAGACTTCACCGACCTGGGTTGGATACCGCCCTATGAACACCTGGATGAGGAGTATGATCTCTACTCACAGCTCTTTATGCGTGAGCAGGGCGACCCCGGGTTTAATGTGCAGGCGAACGCATTTCAACGGGATCTCGGCGGCATGAATGAACAGCCCCAGCCTCCCGAGGTCTTTGAAGAGAAAGCCGGGAAAGAAGGATTCAATGAATTGGCTCCGGGAGAGGTAAAACGAACCTTCTTCGCCGGAAGAGAACACCTCGATAAAACCGGCAGATAGCGAGCGGGTATTTCAAAGAATGGGGGTCAAATCCGGTTTCACAAATCAATTCGATCGATGGCGATCATGCCAATGAAGCGGACCTCTATCCATCCGAATTAGCCGGATTTGACCCATGAAACCATTGACTTCAAACGACAGTGCGGCACCACCCGCACCCCGGGATCAATCCGGCGACAAACAACCGATCGATTCCCTTCTGGAGCATCCGTGGATGGGGCTCCGGCCGGACCTGGTATTATATCCGGGGCCTCTCGACTTTGACGGACAGCGCTCCTGGGTCCTGGAAGATCCGGTTCGGGGCAACAACTTTCGACTGGGGCATGCCGAAGGAGAATTGCTCTACCGGTTGACGACCGAGTCCGATCTTGAATCGGCGGTCCGCAAGCTCTATAACACCACCACCCTTCGACCCTCCATTCAGGAAATCGTCGGTTTCATCACCATGCTTCAGCGGGAGCACTTGGCGGTGTTGCCGGCGGACCGTGTCATCGAACAGGAAACCGGGTCCCAAACTTCGAAGAATCCCTCTCTCCTCCATCAGATTTTCCAGGGTCAAATCTTTTTCAGGGTTCCGCTTCTGAGGCCCGATGCCTTTCTCCGGCGCACTCTGCCGATGGTCTCGATTCTCTCGACCGCGCCCTTCAAATGGGTATACCTGATTTGCGGCATTGTCGGGCTCGGTCTGACTCTTCCTGAAATTGAACAATACCTCAGCACCGCCAGTTACCTCTTTACACCCCGGGGAAGCCTCGCTTTCATTCTCTGTCTGGCCTTGTTGAAAATCGGTCATGAATTCGCCCATGCCTATACCGCCAAATCCTATGGCCTCCATGTACGAAGCATGGGCCTTTTTTTCATTGTCATCTGGCCCCTGCTCTACACCGACACCACCGACGCCTGGAAAATTCCGGATCGACGTCAACGCATAAGGGTCAGTGCGGCGGGGGTGCTTTTTGAGCTGGCGGTCGGCGGTATGGCTTTGGCGGCCTGGGCTTTCCTGCCGGACGGCATTTTGCGAAGCCTGATGTTTTTCCTCTCCGGCACATCCCTCTTGTCGACGGTGTTTATCAACCTCAACCCCTTTATGCGGTATGACGGATACTATGTGCTCATGGATTACTGGGGAGTGGACAACCTTCGCCCCCGAGCTTTCGCCATGTTTCGTCATGCGCTTCGACGCCTGGTATTGGATTGGCAAGGCCCGGTTCCCGAAATTCATCCCAATCGCCGGGGTTTGATCATCTACGGCTTTCTGGCCGGCTTGTATCGGCTGTTTGTGGGGTTATCCATCGCCATTGCGGTCTACTACCTTTTTTTTCCTGCACTGGGTCTGGTGATCCTCCTTGCCGAGGTGTGGCTGTTTCTGATCCGCCCCTTGTGGATGGAAATTCAGGCGGTGGCACACAACCGGCGCTTTTTGGGGTCTAAATTGAGACTCGCGGTCAGTACGGCCGTTTTCTTCGGGTTGTTCAGCCTTCTGATCATTCCCATCCCCTACACGGCACATGTACCCGCCCTGGTATTATATCAAAACGCCACCCGGATCGAGGCCGCTTCCGCCGGTCGACTCGCCGTGGAGTTGCCCGAAGAAGGGCAGGGGATTCAAGCGGGGGAACTCCTGACCCGGATCAGCAGCGATCAGCTCATATACGAATTGCAACAGACGCAGTTCGATCTGGCGGGGGTTCGGGTCTCCATTCGCAGCCTGGGCGGGGGCGGAGAGCAGGGAGCCTATCGGCAATGGTTGATGGCGGAAGAAAAGCGAATGATGGCCGCCGTCGACAAATACGGCCAGGCGATCGCCCAATTGGAAATTCATTCTCCGGTTACCGGCCGGGTCGTGGACGTGAACAAAGACCTCTATTCTGAGGCGTATGTCGCCAAAGGGACCTACCTGTTCACGGTAGCCGATCCGGATGCCCATGAACTCAAAGCCTTTGTACATGAGAAACGAAGGCGTCGTCTGGAAGCGGAAGCCGACCGGCCGGCGACCGTCCATTTTGCCGGGCCGGAAGCCCCTGTGTTGGAAGCCCGAATCCTCGAGAAGGGGGTTTTTCCGATTCAGACCCTTCCCAATGAAAGCCTTTTGGATGTCGCGGGCGGGCCGATCGCGTCCATACAGGATTCTTTCGGTCGAAGAGCCCGGGATGCCTATTTTGCATTCACTTTCGCCGTCGATGAAGTCCCGGACTGGATGTCCCACGGAATGCCGGGATGGATCTGGCTGAAGAGCGAAGGGCATTCGATTCTCAAGCAGGGGTGGGAAAGGGTGTGGCAACATTTATCTGAAAGGGGACTTTTGTAAAGAGGAATATGATAATGATAAATTCAAAATTCTGGTTTCAACTTTCAACTTTGATTCTAATCTGTGCGGCCTGTCTGCTGATGATCCTGCCGAGTACGGGTTTCTCTCAGGATACCCTCATCCAAAACCAGGTGATGGAACCGACTTCCGCCACTGATCGATCCGTTTACCCGGCTATTTTCGAGGCAAAATCAAAGGCGGTGCTCTCCGCTGAACGGGCCGGGGTGTTGTCCAAACTGGAATATGAGGTGGGCAGCCCGGTTAAAAAAGGCAGCGTCATCGCCAAAGTGGATACCGGGGAACTGGCCCTGCGTAGGAAACGGGAAGAGCAGGCCCTCAGCCATCTGGATGTTCAGGTCAATGATTTGACCAATCTCAAGCAACGGGGACTGGCGACCAATGAGGATGTGGCCAAAGCCAGGATGGAGCGGGACGTCACCCGCACCGATCTGGAGATCGTGCAACGGCTGATCAATCAGTCCTATATTCGGGCGCCCTTCGGGTGCGTGGTGGTGCGCCGTCACATGCAGCCCCATGAGTGGGTGACCGCCGGTCAGCCGGTAGTGGATGTGGTGAGCCTGGAGAATATTCGTGCGGTGGCCAATATCCCGGCCCATCTGGCGGTCACGCTGGAAAAAGGGGCTTCCCACGCTTTCTATGTCCACGATCTGGGGGTTGAGGTGGTGGGGAAGGTTTTTGCCGTCGCCCCCGAGGTGGATGAGCGAAGCAATACCGCCCAGGTCATATGGACGATCGAAAAAGGGGATCAGAAACTGTTGCCCGGAATGAAAGGAGAAGTTCGGATTGACCAATAGACCTCCGAGGTTCCAAATTTCGCGCAAAGATCCCGTAAGAGATGCCGGCGGCGGCCGATCGATCCCGCCCGGTTCTACCCCCGGTGCCGCAACGCCGCCGACCGGCCCAGGCTCGGCGGAAATGACCCGGGAAAAGGTCCTGGCCCGATTTATACGACTCTGCTCCGCGGTCTTCTCCACCCCGGTGCCGCAGGAGGCGGCCGCCCTCACCGTGAACCGAATATCCGAACTGGTGCGGGTGGACCGGGCGGTGTTGGTTCGGACCAAGGGAAAGAACCCGATCCTTGCGGTCACCGGCGGAGGCGGCGCAGCCCAGGACAGTGTTTTTGCGGATGCGGTGGAAACGGTTCGACGGCGGTTCCGGGAGCGTCCCGACGCCGTGGTTGTTCCTGCGGTGCCCGATCAGGGAAAAGAGGCGGCCCCTTATCTTCGGAAAATTCAGCAGTCGATGGGCGGTACTCGAATTTTGTGGCTGCCGCTCTGGCTCAGCCGGGATGCCAAGGTACCGGCGAAATACGCTCTCTGGCTGGAACGGTGGCACAATCAACCTTGGGAAAAGGCGGATATCGAACTGCTTCAGCATGCCGCTCTTTTTCTGGGCCACGGGCTGAACCGATCCCGGCCCGAAACCCGCACCCGCATACGATTCACCAAAGCGGCCGTGATTTTGGCCCTGCTGATCTTTTTGGCGCTGCCCGTGACCTCCAGCGTCACCGCCCCTTCCCGGGTCGTGCCGGACCGACCCCACCATATTTTTGCGCCCATGGAGGGGATTTTAAAAGAGCTTTATGTTCGTCCCGGACAATGGGTGGAAAAGGGGGATATTCTTTTCCGATACGACTCCCGGGTCCTGGATAAACGGCTGGATGAGGCGTTCCGCAACGTGTCCGTGGCCAAAGCCAAATTTTTACGCCTGGAAGGGGCGGCCCATCGGGACCCTGAAGCCCGAGCCGAATTGCCGGTGGCGGAACTGGAAGTGGAGCGGGCCGAGGCAGATGTGCAGTTTTTCGCCAATCAGCAGAAACGGGCGGACGTACGAACCGCCGAACCCGGGGTCGTGGTTCTGGATGATCCGGATTCCCTGATCGGAGCGGCCATTCAGACCGGGCAAGCGGTGATGAGTGTGGCCGATCCGGCCCAGACCAAAATCCGCATCATGGTGCCGGCCGGGGACGTCGGCTTCCTGAAAAAGGGGGCTCGGGTGTCCATTCGCCTGGACAGTGATCCGCTCAACAGCCATCCGGCGGTCATCACCCGCATCGGTTTCGAGGTGAAGCTGTCTGAAAATCAGGTGCCCTCGGTCCTCGCCGAGGCCATCTGGGTAGGGGATTCGCCCGACATTCAGCCGGGTCAAAAAGGCACCTCCAAGGTGTACGGCCCCTCCACCGTCATGGCCATGCAGATCCTTCGAAAACCGCTTATCGCCTTGAGATCGATGACCGGTCTATAACCGCATTTTGATTTTGCAGATCAAGGCTCGATACAGGTATTTGGGATGGAAGAGATACCGTTTTCGGGTGGTGCACAGCGCCTTCCAGTGGATAAGGTAATCCTCAGCCAAACCCGATCGCCAGGCGAATTTTCCGATCTGTAAATGTTCGGCCGCATAGGCGGCGGATCGGCGTTTCATCTGAATTCGGTCTGCGGAGGGATGGCATGCAAAAAATTGGTCCAGGTGTTTGGTGCCCTGTTCAATGATCGAAAAGGTATTGTCCCTGGCGCGATCCCCCCGGTGGCGGCGGTATTTGACGACCACTTCATCGACAAAGCAGAATTTATATCGGGCCGCCAAAAGCAGGTGGACCAGCAGATCTTCTTTAACCGCCAAATCCTCCCTGAACCCCCCGATCTCCTCCATGGCTGCTTTTCGGACCAGATAAGTTCCGGTATGCATTAACGGATGGGTCAACATCCGGTCGAGGATATGGCCGGTGAAATAGTCCCTGGATCGCGTCTTCAGCGGATTCAGGGATTCGTCACAGGTGAGCCGTTTTCCATAGGCCACTCCCCATCCCGGATCATCCTGTTCTAAGCGGGTCAATGCCCTTTTTAGTTTGTCCACGGCGCTAGGAACCAGAACATCATCCGAATCCAAGAACAGCACATGCCGGCCTTTAGAGACGGATATTCCTCGATTTCTGGCTGCTGACTGACCCTGATTGGGAGACTGGCGAATCAATGTGATATCCGGTAAAAAAGTTTTCAAGCATTCGTAAGTCCGATCGGTGGAACCGTCATCCACCACGACTACTTCGATATGCGGATAGGTCTGTTCCAAGGCGCTCTCAACCGCCTCCGGCGCCATTTTCTCGCGGTTATGAACCGGAATAATAATGCTGACCAGAGGATTGTGATCTCTGAAGGCGAGCGGAGCGATTTTAAAAGGATCGTTTTCCATTGAATCCTGAATTGAAGATATCTTCTACGGCCGACCACACATCTGTGTAGGGGATGGAATGCATGCAGTATTCATCTTCCAGCGGACATTCCTTCTTTGAATGACCGCAGGGCCGGCAGGGATATTCCGCCGCCAGCACGCGATCGGAGTCGCGTCTGGGTGCCCAGTCTTCCCACCGGGTCGGTCCGAAGAGAGAAATGGTCGGCGTTTTCACGGCCGTGGCGATATGGATGGGGGCCGAATCATTACCGATCAGGCATCCACTCCTTTGAATCAATGCGGGCAGATCCGCCAAAGGCACTTTTCCGGCCAAATTGACAGGTGCGGTTTTCATGGCCGCTTCAATCGAAGCGGCCATCGGTGCATCTTCGTGGCCGCCGCTGAGAACGACTTTAACGTCGAATCGCATCCGAATTGCGTCGGCCAATCGAGCAAAATGCGGCCGGGGCCAGCTTTTATAGGGGCGGCGGGCACCCGGGTGAATAATGAAAAAGGGTTCATCGGGTGCGAGGCCTTCCTGGGCGAGCCTGGTTTCGACAGTATGCCGTCGATCCGGTAAAACCGGAAGGAAGGGGTGCCGATCGGAAATCGGCAGGTTCAGGAATTCCGCAATCCTCAAATGGTGGTCCACCGTATGAATTTTCCCCAGACCGGAAGGAATGGTGCGGGTGTAAGCAACCCTGTCCCTGATGAAACGGTCGCTTTGATATCCGATTCGGACGGGTGATCCGGACAAAAAGGTGAAAAGGGCCGTCCGGTCGTTGCAGGTGAGATCCGCTACCAGGTCATATTTCTCCCGCCGGATGGATTGAATAAAACCGGCCCCGTAGCGGAATCGCCCTGAATTCGAGGTCGGATCGAACCGCCACAGCTTGCCGATGAAAGGGTGGCGGTCCAGGATCTGGTCGGAGCCCTGATTCACTGCGATATCGGTGCGGGTCGAGGGCAACCCCTCCTTGAGTGCCCGAATCAGTGGTGTGGTCAAGACGGTGTCTCCGATATACCGCATTTTCAGAATCAGAACTTTCTGAACAGCCGTGATGTCGACAGGTCTTGGGTTCATTTGCTTCCGTATGCGGCCGAGGCAGGGGTATGCTTTTGAACAAAACTCATGATGGATTCGGCCCTTTTCCGCCAGGTGATCCGGGCGGCCTGGCGCCGGGTTTGATCGGACATCCGCTCATAGGCTTCAGGATCATCCAGCAAACCGAGCACGGCTTCAATAAAACCGGTTTCATCCCCGGAGGATACATAGGTTCCCGCTTCTTCCAACACCTCGTGAACCGAGGGCAGATCACTCCCGATGCTGGGAAGCCCATGGGAGAGGTAATCGAGCGCTTTGACGGGGCAGGTTAGATACCGATTGTAATAAGTGTCCTCCAGCATGACCACCCCGAGACTGGCTTTCTCTTCAAGCGCCTGATGCATCGCCTCGGGTGGCTGAAAAGGGACAAAACGGACCGACCCCTTGGCTCCGTAAGATTTCGCTTTTTCTTGCAATTTGTTGATTTTGGTATCTTTTCCTCCCCAGAACAGGGTTTGGACCCCTTCCTTCGACAATCGATTCGCTGTTCGGAGGAGAAAATCCAATCCCTTGCCCGGGTGCATGCGGCCCACGTACATCAGGGTGCGTCTTTTTCTTCGTTGGTCCGCTGAGTGGACAGGGGGAACCGGTTCGGTTCCCAGTGGAAAGGCGCAGGAGGGAATGAAAGGAAATACTTTTCGATAGAGTTTCTGCTGGGCGCGGGTGATGCAGATGAGCCCCTGAATTCTTGGAAGAAACAGATGCTCATAGATCTTTTCCCGATAACATCCGCTCTCTTTTTCAGACATCCAGGATAGATCTGCATAAAAATCATGGAGTTCATAAAAACCATGGATGCGTGGATGTCGACCGAGCCACGCAAGGGGTGCCAGAAAGCCGGACTCTCGAGTAAATACCGCCACATGGTCTCTTCGGCTGAGGATACGGATCAGGTGATAGGCATAGTTGAAAACCGATAGACTGTATGAGGAGGAGCCCAACCGCCAGCGATCCACTCGGTGTATTTTTAATTTATTCTGAAGCGAAAGACCGTAAAAGCGGGTTAAATCTTCATCCGTATCCGATTCCGGTCCCGCTCCGATGCACAGATGGGTTTCGTAACCAAGTTCAGCAAAGGAGGCGGTGTTGTGGACCGCCACATTGACGATCGGGCCGGGGGTTTTCCAGTCCCGTTTATTGATCCAGACGATGATCATGGTTTGTGATTCCAAAAAGGTGATTTGTCTCTTGAAGCTTTGAATCTGTTTTTCCTTTGCCGGTTGTGTGCAACGGTACGATCATGGAGCAGCCGGTTAAAGAAGTCAAATAAGCCGGTAGACAAGGCAGCATAGTCCCTTTCTTTCCGAACCCGTTCCCGGCCCAATGCCCCCATTCGACCAATCTCTTCTTTGGGCGTTCGGCAAATTCTTCGAATGCAGGCCGCTATGGATTTTTGAGTGAATTCGGAGAGGAATGCGGTTTGAGAATCGAACAGTAACTTATATTCCGGCAGGTTGTTAATGATTGCCGGCAGTCCGAGCGCATAATACTCGAGTGTTTTGGTGGGGGATGAGGCGATATACAGGGGGCTTTCAGGCACCAGGCCGATGCCGACATTATAATGAACCATATTGTTAAAAAGTTCGGTTCTGGGCAGGTTTTCCCGTACCAGGATGCGAGGATGTGCAAGATTCCGAATTTCATTCACCTGAAGATTGATACTCGGCGTGTAGATATGAAACTCAAATTTTTCGTTACATTCCAGAAAAGCGGAAACCACCACATCCAGTTGCCGCATTCTGTCCACTGCCCCGATATAGACGAAGCGATGGACTCCATTCCGTGAATCTTCCGCCGGCGGGTGTTTCACGGGAACGCGGGAAAAATCGACGCCCATGGGCAGGGGATGAAAGGGGATATGCAGGTCCTTGTAAAACTGAGTTTTATAGGTGTCCGTAATCGGCAGGTAAAAATCGCATTTTTTTAGACTAGATTCCTCTCTTTTTTGTTTGAAATGATATTCAATGGTTTTTCTAAACACATGTTTATGTTCTATCCTGGCTTGATAAACTCTTCTGAAGTTATGGGGAAAAGATTCCCAAAAACCGACTAAGAACCCGAATCGATTCCGGTAGGGGAGAACCCTGTTCAATACCTTGAATAAGTTCCGGACGATGACCACGTCGATGGCGAAAAGATTAATCCTTCCGGCCAGCTGCTTGAGCACATCCACACGTTTGTAGCGCCAAGGGAAAATGATCTGGTTTTCGCTCATCGATACCGTTGCGGATTTTCGACTGAAATAGACGATATGAAGCTGGTCGACCATTTGCTGAAACGGTCCTTTGAAAATCCCTTCCACAGCAGAATGATCCGAATCAGGGCTCTTATCTGTAATACAGAGAACGTTCATGCTGTGTACCGGAATCCGGGAGTTCAAAAATTGACCTCATTGGGCTTTTCTGGTCGTCCGAAAGAGTGCCTGTAAACGGTTTCATCTCTCCGGCAGCCCCAGTCTGCGTCTTTCCGCCCTTTTGGCCATCATGTGATCGGTATGCCGACTGATACGAGCGGTCTTTTTCTGTATCCATAAACACTGAAACTGGTTCCATATGCTTAAAGTGGATTTCCCGTGGTAGGCTTGAAAAAGCCGCCGGCGGTCCTCCGGAGTGAACAAATCCTCGGGAAGGCTGTAGTTGAGTTCGGCAAGGGCTTTGATAATCCACCGGAGTCGAAACATCCTTTTTCGATCCACCCGTTGAAGATCAAAGAGCGCCGGTTCATGGAGTTGTCCGGCGTCGGTGTACCGAAGGAGAATATGGGTGGCGTTGAAATCCCGATGATTGAATCCGGATCTGTGCATCTTCTTGGCCAGTTGACCGAGTTTGTCCAGGAGCACTTTTTTGTGTACCGTCCCTTGACGGCCTTTGAAAAATCCCGGGCGCTCGCGAATCAGTTCTTCCAGAGAAATCCAGGGATGAAAATCCTCTGTCAGAACAAAGGATTCGACTTGGTTGGAATGGATTCGATGTTCTCCGCAGGCCACCGGCGTCACTGTGGGAATAGAATTTTCTCTGAAGTCGCAGATATTCTCAAATTCCAAACGCCCTTGAGAAGGGGTCCCTGATGAATTAAAAGGCTTTATCTTTTCCGACACATGCCGTTTCAGATAGAGGGTATGTTTTTCGGGTGCATCGAGTTTGATTCGAACGATGGAACGACTCGAGATTTTTTTTACGCTTTGTCCCCCCTCAAATCGGTAAATCGTTTCAAAATCCAATAGGCCGTTTGATTTCAACAGGTCTCGAAATGCCTGATTCAGGAGCAGGCTGTTTTCTTTTCGGCGGATGATCGAACCGGCAAGCTTATTCATTTCTGTTCCTTTTGGATGCGCACCCGGTCGTACAATGCCATTAGTTGGCTCATATACCGTTTTCCGGTGAAGGCGGCGGCTCTGGTGAAAGCATGTTTTCCCATTTCAGAAAGAGTTGCATCGGATGTGCATCGGTCGATTACGGCGGCCAGTTCTTCGGGTTCCCAGGTTTCGAGCACATACCCTTGAATTCCGTTGTCGATGATCTCGCCGGCGCCGTTCGTCCGGGTGGTAATGACCGGAATCCCGCAAGCCATGGCTTCCAAACAGACATTGGCGAAGGCGTCATATCGGGTGGGCAGAATCAGGAGGTCGGCGGCGCCATAGTATTTTTCAATTCGGCTCTGAGAGCCCAAAAAAAATATTCGATTGCCCAATTGTTTCTTCGCGGTCCGTCTTTGATGATCTCCCGCCCGATCATGCCCCACGACCACCAGCTTCAATCGAGGATTTTGGAGGCTGTTCAGGGATTGAACCAAAAGGGGCAAACCCTTTCGCTTAAAATCATTTCCTACAAACAGGAGGAGCCTATCGTTCTCTGGAATACCGAGTTCTGTTCGAACCGCTTCACGATGCTGTTTTTGTACCGACGGATGGAACCTTTCGTGATCCACGCTGTTATAGATGACGAAGATTCGATTCGGCGATATTCGGTAGTGGTCCAGAATCTGGTTTTTAACCAATCGGGAGTTGGTCATGACATATCGGCATCCGCTCCCTTCAAAAATTCGCTTTTCCAGATAGGTCAGGGCCTGACGCCGAGGGCCGAACGCCTTCAATTTTCGAATCACCGGATTTGAATATCGCTCCGACATCTGAATGGGATTGATGCCGTCGGAAGCTCGAAAAATATCCTGATCCATCACCCGTTCCATGCTCTGAACCACATCAAAACGGTGGCCGGCCAGAACTTTTCGGGAGAAATAGGCAAAAGAGAGATTTTTCGCAGGAGAGGAAAACCGCAGCATGGGCACATGATGGAAAAGAATGCCGGGTTCTTTTTGCCGCCGGTGAGTGAGAACATGAACCTGATGCCCTGTTTTCAGAAGTTCCCGGCTGAGAGCGATGGTGTATCGCTCCATCCCACCTTTTGAAAGCAGGTAATGTTTGCAGATCAGAGCGATTTTCACGGTGTAATCCGATAGAGGATCAGTTTTCCCAATTTTTCGGACCGCCACTCCCGAACAGGGGTGACGGATCTATTTGGAATCCAACTTCTTTCAATATCACCCATGCTTCGCTCATCCCATATGAAGTAGTCGATTTTTTCTTCTGTAATGGTTTCAATCCAGTCGGATGGATTTTTTTCCAAGACATGATCTCGGTTGAAAGCGGGTGCGCCTTGAAATTTCAGGTGGGTATAAAAATCGACCAAAAGAATTTCCTTGAAGGTGCCGGCGATGGAGACCGGAAGGTTGTCTCGTTGTTTTTCGGCGATGTATCGACCTATTTCTGCAAAAACCAGTTTTTCATTCCTTTTGGAGACCCGCAAATTTTTGGGCAGAGATGCGGCCACAATTAAAAACCCTACCATGGCATATATCCGGATCGGTTTCCATTTGATTTTTTTCGAGACGGATTCAGTCAGCCTCAGGATGCCGAACCCGACCCAGACATAAGCCGGGAACAGAAAAAGTGCGATCCAACGATCAAACATCGCCCAAAGATAGATGATCTGTCCATAGAGAAGAACCAGAGCGGCGGCGGACAGGAATACCAGATATACCAGACGAGGATCGTTCAATATCCGATTCCGAGCGGATATGCTCCCCACGAAAAAAACAAAAAAGAAGGGAAAATAAAAAGCCCGGGTGATTTGAACAAACAGAACCCCCACCGCAATAAACCAGACCAGGTTCCGTACTTTTTCCAGGAAGTACTGCCGAATATCGCCGGGATATTGTTCTTCTATCCGCTGAGCCAGCATGTCCCGTATCAGATCATACCGATCCGTCAAGGCGGTCATACGCTCCAGAATTCTTTCCGGACCGATCAGGGCCAGGGCTTGCTTCTGAAAAAGAAATACTTTTATCATCGCGACGGCGACCACCAGGAAGGCCGGAAGGAGAAACCAGGCCAGGTCCTTCCATCGGGTCGGGCCGCCTCTTAACAGAAGAAACAAGGCGGAAGCACAGACGAATAAAAGGACTTCGATTCTCGCCCAGGCAGCTGTCAGCATGCATATGCAACTGATTAGAAGATGAACCGGTCTGCGTTTTTCGATATGAAGAACAAACAGAAAAAGGCCGAAGACCATGAAAAACCAGCAGGTGGGCCCCCTCAATACATCCCGGCTCATGTTGACGAAAGACGGGGAAAGGGCCATGGTCAACAAAGCCAGTGCGGCGATTTTATCATCGAAAAACCGACGCAACAGCCAGTAAAGCGGGACCAGCAGAAAGGTTCCGAAAAAAACCGAAACACCGGCCGCGGCGGTCACCCAATCTCCGCACAACAGATAACCGAAAACGATAAAGAGTGAATAGTTGGTCAGGTAAGGGTATCCGGTGGTGATCAACTCGGTCAAGCCGTAATAGAGCGCTTTGGCCTGTTGGATATAAAAGATGGCATCGGTATTGACTACCAGGGTCTGCTGAAAGGTGAATAAGCGGACCATCAACCCGAGAAGGATCACCCCCGTGGCATATCGGGAGATACGCCATGGGTTTTCCGCAACTGGACCCGGAACATATGTGTCTTGCAGGATATCGTCCAAAGGAATATTACGCATGCTCAATCAGTAAATATTGAAAAACCCGACGACCTGAACATATAGCCGCTCAATAAGGTGGATGCAAGGGAGAATGTGAGATGTATTTTAGGATGACCGGTGAATGTCCCCGGCGGGCGAAGTGCGCCGTTCTTGACAAATTCCGTCGAGCGTAATACCTTACACTCATTATTTTTTTTGATTGCCATATTCTGCCCAAGTGTTTGATTTAAAAAATAGTTTGTATGTGATTGCGTGTTTTTTTAATGTGATTCCTATTGTGCCCGAAAAAAATTACACCACTTCTACCCCCTTTCATGGTTTTCTTTTCCTAAAAATCAAGTATTGAGGAATTGCCTTCAGCCGTTTTTTCCAGCGCCTTTGATCTCGGTGGAGGCCGGTTTCTGATTAAGTGAACCCCTTATGCGGAACACGGATCGGTTGTAAAAGTCCTGTTCTCCTTCAATATTCATTCAAGAGGAGTAAAGCGGAACATGTGTGGAATATGCGGCGAACTGAAACTCAACGGAAGCGACGCCTCTCCGGCCAAGATCGAAGCGGCCATGAAAATCCTCGATTCCCGGGGTCCCGATGCCATGGGCATGTTTGTTCAAGAGAACGCCGCCCTGGGGCATCGTCGGCTCAAGATTTTCGACCTCAGCAAAAAATCCCAACAGCCCATGATCGACAGCGATCTGGGGCTCGCCGCCGTTTACAACGGTGCGATCTACAATTACCAAGAACTGCGAAAGGAACTGGAGGAAAAAGGCTATCGCTTTTTTTCAACCGGTGATACCGAAGTGCTGCTCAAGGCTTATCACGCCTGGGGCAAAAAATGTGTGGATCGGTTGAACGGGATGTTCGCCTTCGGAATTTGGCACCGGGACACCGGCCGGCTGGTTCTGGGGCGGGATCGTCTCGGCATTAAACCGCTTTATTATTCGGCCGGTCCGAACCGGTTCAATTTCGCATCCACCTTACCGGCTCTGCTGGCCGGCGGGGATATCGATACCGATATCGATCCGGTCGCCCTTCATTATTATATGACTTTCCATTCGGTGGTGCCGCCTCCCCATACCCTTCTGAAAGGCGTCAAGAAGCTTCCCCCGGCCACTTTGATGACGGTGGAACCGGACGGCAAACTTTCCTACGAGGATTACTGGGGACTCGATTTTGCGCCGGATTCCGAAGAGCGAAATTACAGCTTCGATGATTGGAAAGCACGATTGCACCACGAGTTGGAACAGGCGGTGCAGCGCCGGCTGGTGGCGGACGTTCCGGTGGGGGTGCTGCTCTCCGGCGGTCTGGATTCCAGTCTTGTGGTGGGGCTTTTGTCCCAAGCCGGTCAAACCGGATTGAACACCTTTTCCATCGGATTTGAAAGTGTGGGCGAAGAAAAAGGGGATGAATTCAAATATTCCGACCTCATTGTGGATCACTTTAAGACCGTTCACCACAAGATCGAGGTCGATTCCGCGAGGGTGCTTCCGTCACTCGAAAGATGCGTTCGGGCCATGAGCGAACCCATGGTCAGCCATGACTGCATCGGGTTTTATCTGTTGAGCGAAGAGGTGTCCAAGCATGTCAAGGTGGTCCAAAGCGGCCAGGGAGCGGATGAAGTCTTTGCCGGATATCACTGGTATCCGCCCATGATGGAGTCCGACGCCGACCCGGTGGGCCGGTATGCCGGGGTCTTTTTCGACGGAGACCAGGCTGAGTTCGCCGAAGCGGTTCACGCCCGGTTTGTGGAGGACGACTACAGCCGCCGGTTCGTGGCTCGTCATTTTGATCAGCCCGGGGCGGATATCGCCATCGACAAGACCCTTCGATTGGATACCACGGTGATGCTGATCGATGATCCGGTCAAGCGGGTCGACAACATGACCATGGCATGGGGACTGGAGGCCCGGGTGCCTTTTCTGGACCATGAGTTGGTGGAATTCGCGGCCCGGATTCCGGCCGAGTTCAAGGTCCGGGAGGGCGGAAAATACATTCTGAAAGAGATGGCCCGGGAGGTTATTCCCGCCGGAGTGATCGACCGGCCCAAGGGCTATTTTCCGGTGCCGGCGCTCAAGTACTTTCGCGGTGAATATCTCGACTTCGTGCGGGAGATCCTGACCTCGCCCAAGGTCCGGGATCGCGAACTGTTCAACCGGGGCTATATAAACCGGGTGCTCAAAGATCCGGACGCCCACATCACCCCCCTTCGTGGATCGAGGCTCTGGCAGATGGCCCTGTTGGAATATTGGCTGGCGGTTCACGAAATTTGACCAGGAGACGGAAACATGAAAAAGAGCCAAGACATGCGGTCCCGGCTGGATCGATCCTCCAGGCCCTCGGTACGCGGTTGGAAAAAACAGAACCACCCCGATTTTCGGAGTATGAAAACCAATGTTTCCGTTGAAATGGGATGGGGGCGTCTGATTTTCGGCCACACCTTCGATACCAATGAAAATCTGGCGGAGGCGATTCGCGCCGAAGAGGAAAATCAGAGGGATATCGCCTTTTATATTCGTGATCCCCATGTGGTTCTCTCCATCGCTCCGGACCAGCTCTTTCTTGATCCTTCCCATTCTTTCCGCATGTGGTCCCATGACTACCGGCCCAGTTCCGGCCATTACCAGGCTTTCCATGTTCGGCGGTTGAATTCCCGGGCCGACGCGGAAGCCATCAACCGAATCTATGCCGCCCGGGGGATGGTACCCTGCGATCCCGCTTTTCTCCTGGACCGGCATGCGACCCGGCTGCGGACCTATTTTGTTGCAGAAACCGAGGCGGATCGGGAGATCATCGGCACCGTCACCGGGGTGGATCATGTGGAGGCCTTCAATGATGTGGAGGGCGGGTGCAGCCTCTGGTGTCTGGCGGTGGACCCCCAGGCCAATGCGCCGGGGGTCGGGGAAGCCCTGGTCCGCCATCTGCTGGAGCACTATTTTACCCGAGGCCGGGAATACCTGGATTTGTCGGTCATGCACGACAATGATCAGGCCATTCGGCTGTATGAAAAACTGGGCTTTCAGCGGGTGCCGGTTTTTTGCGTCAAACGCAAAAATCCCATCAATGAGCCCCTGTACACCGCCCATCAGCCGGCTGCGGGTCTGAATCCCTACGCCCGTCTGATCGTGGATGAGGCACGGCGTCGGGGAATCGGGGTGCAGATTATCGATGCCGAATACGGGTATTTTACCTTGCAGACGGGGGGGCGGTCGGTGGTATGCCGGGAATCGCTCACCGAGTTGACCTCGGCCGTCGCCATGAGCCGGTGCGACGACAAACGGGTTACCCATCGGGTGTTGAAGGCGGCCGGATTGGCGGTGCCGGACCAATACATCAATGAAAAACCCCCGGACGACCCGGATCGAAGCTGGGTGGTGAAACCGGCCCGGGGCGAGCAGGGGGTGGGCATCAGCGTGGATGTTCGATTCGGAGAGGAACTGGACCGGGCCGTCGAAATCGCCCGAAAGGAGTGCCAGGACTATATCGTCGAAGAATACATCACCGGTATGGACCTTCGGGTCATCGTCATCGACTACAAGGTGGTGGCCGCCGCCGTGCGAAAACCGCCGGTGATTACCGGCACCGGCGAGCATACGGTCAAGGAGCTGATCAAAAAATACAATCGCCGCAGAGCCGCGGCCACCGGCGGAGAGAGCCATGTGCCGATGGATGATGAAACCCTGCGCTGTCTCAAACTCAACGGATTCGACCTGGATTCGGTTCCCGAGGCCGGAGCGGATATCAGCGTGCGAAAAACCGCCAATCTCCACACCGGGGGAACCATCCATGACGTCACCGCCAAGCTTCATCCGGAACTGGTTCGCGCTTCGGTCATCGCGGCCCACGCCATCCATATTCCGGTGACCGGTCTTGATCTGATGGTGCCGGACGTATCCGGACCCGACTACCATATTATTGAAGCCAATGAACGTCCGGGATTGGCCAACCATGAACCGCAACCCACCGCCGAACGGTTCATCGATCTCCTGTTCCCCCAGACCGCATCGGCCCAGAACAAAGAAAGCGAGGCGCCCGATGGCCCCATATGCCATGGAACCGTTTAAGATAGATGAAGAATATCTGACTCAAACCCTGGTCAATCTCCTCAATATTCCCAGCCCCTCGGGGTATACCGACCAGGTGGTCCATTTCATCGGTGAGGAGCTGCAACGGCTTAAAATCAAATTCGAGGTCACCCGTCGGGGCGCCATTCGGGCGACCCTCCCCGGACGACAGGCGGTTTCCGGTCGGGCCGTGGCGGTGCATCTCGACACCCTGGGGGCCATGGTGCGGGACCTCAAGAACAACGGCCGTCTGGCGGTGGCCCCGGTAGGCACCTGGTCCAGCCGGTTCGCCGAAGGGGCCCGGGTGACCGTATTTACGGAAAAAGGCCCGTTCCGCGGAACCATTATGCCGCTCAAGGCCTCCGGGCACACTTTCGGACAGGAGGTTGACACGCAGCCGGTGAACTGGGATAATGTAGAGGTCCGGGTGGATTACCGAAGTTACAAAAAGCGGGACCTCATCGATGCCGGCTTCAATGTCGGGGATTTCGTGGCGGTGGACGCCACCCCCGAAATCACCGAAACCGGTTTTATCAATGCCCGGCACCTGGACGACAAGGTCGGGGTGGCGGCGATGATGGCCATCGCCCGGCATGTGGCCACCAACGGTCTGGTGCTGCCGGTCTCCTGCCATCTGGTCTTTACCATTGCGGAGGAGGTCGGGTTCGGGGCATCGGCCGTGCTCTACGGGGATGTGGCCGAGATGGTGGTCATCGACAATGCCACGGTGGCTTCCGGACAGAACTCCCGGGAATTCGGGGTGACCATCTGTATGATGGACGGGGCGGGCCCCTTTGATTATCACCTCACCCGAAAGCTGATCGCCCTGTGCCGGGAATTCGGGATCGAATACAGCCGGGACGTGTTTCGCCAATACCGAAGCGATTCCGCCTCCGCCATTCAGGCCGGCAACGATACCCGAACCGCCCTGGTGGGGTTCGGGGTGGACGGGTCCCACGGGTATGAACGGACCCATATCGATTCGATTCGAAAGGTGGCTCAACTGGTGGGGCTCTATATTCAGAGTGATCCGACCTTTGCACGGGATAAGGATTATTTGTCATCCCTGAACGGATTTCCCCACCAGCCCAAAAGGGATATAATCCAGATAAAAACCTGAGGATATCTGCACTCAAATTGCCTATGATACCGATCGGAACCGCAAAACACTATTTTACATTTCTCAATGTCGTATTCATTACCGTCGCCGCTTACCTGGGCGTCAGCGGGGTCTACAAGGTGGCCGTGGCTCGGTTGGATTACGTGAAACCGTCACCGGTCCGAGCTGAGGAGGCCGATTCTCCGGTAAAGACCGCTTCCCTTCCCCTTTCCCATTACCGGGAGATTACCGAGCGGAACCTTTTCAATACCCGGGACCAAATACAAAAGCCGCCCCCCAAGCCCGAGAAGGAGGATATCGCCTCCCTCAAGCCCACCGAGCTGAAACTCAAGCTATACGGAACAGTGACAGGGTTGGAAAGCAGGTCCTATGCGGTGATTCAGGACCTCAAGAAACGCAAACAGCGGCTCTTTTCCGTGGGCGACGTGGTTCAGACGGCCACGGTCAAGCAGATTTTGAGAAACAAGGTCGTTCTCAATGTGGACGGCAAAAACGAGGTCCTGGAAATCCAAAAGCGGCAGGCCGGCCCGGCCCGGCGCAATCCCTTCAACCGAAGCGTGGCCTCGACCTCCAAGGCGCCGGTAACCCGTAAAATCGCCGTATCTCGTAACCAGGTGGATCAGGCCATGAGCAATGTCAACACCCTCATGCGTCAGGCCCGGGTGCGGCCCCATTTTACAAACGGAAAACCCGACGGGCTGACCCTCACCCGGATCCGCCGAAATTCCATCTTCAGGCGGCTGGGACTCAGAAACGGGGACATCATCACCGGGGTGGGCGGGGAGCCGATCGAATCGGTGGATGACGCCCTCAAATTTTACAACAATCTGAAATCCTCCTCCGACGTATCGTTAGAGATCAAGCGGAGGGGACGGGTCCGAAAAATGGAGTACTCGATCCGATAAACGAGAATAAAAAGGGAGAACACCATCATGACCAGGAATGTCCGAATTCGATTTGCGGTATGGCTCACATCACTTCTTCTTGTCATGACACTATTCGGCCCGGGTTCGGCATCGGCGGCCGAACGGATGTCTGTCCAGGTCCCGCTCGCGAATATCCGCTCCGGCCCGGGCACCCATTACAGCATCCTGTGGAAGGTGGAAAAATTTTACCCGCTCAAGGTTGTGGAGAAGTCCGGCGAGTGGTATAAGTTCACCGACTTCGAAGGCGATAAGGGATGGATATACGCCTCGCTGGTGGATTCCACCGAAGCGGTGGTGGTCAGCCGGGAAAACTGCAATGTTCGCAGCGGCCCGTCCACCGATACCGAAGTCAAGTTTACGGCGGACAAGGGGGTTCCGTTCAAGGTACTGGAACGGAAAGAGAAATGGCTCCACATTCAACATTCCGACGGCGATGACGGCTGGATTTACGAATCCCTGGTCTGGTAGTCGAGCGATCGCGGACAGAGGCCATGCGGTTTCTGCTTTATAACATCAGCTACGGCGCCGGGGTGGGCAGACGGCTCCATTTCCCTTTTCCCTATGCCGGTCATCTCAAGCTGACCGGCAAAAATCTGGGTCAGATCATACAATTCATCAAAACGGTGGATGCGGACATCATCGGGTTGATCGAGGTGGACTGCGGCTCCTTTCGGTCCGGAAACGGCAACCAGGCGGAAATCATCGCCGAGGAACTCAACCACTACCACATTTTTCATTCCAAATACGCCCTCACTTCCATGGCCAACAAGGTCCCGGTGATGAAGAAACAGGGCAACGCGATCCTGATCAACCGCCGAATCGAATCCCAGCGGTTTCACTATTTCGAAGAAGGGGTCAAACGGCTGGTGATCGAGGTGGACCTGAAGGATTATACGATCTTTCTGGTTCATCTGTCTCTCAAGTTCCGCCACCGTCAGCATCAGCTCCATGAACTCTATTCGATTCTCAAAGGGGTTTCCAAGCCGGTGATCGTGGCCGGGGATTTCAATGCCTTCTGGGGCGATCGGGAGCTGGAACTGTTTCTGGCCGCCACCGGACTCAAGAGCGCCAACGGTCAGGGCATGCCCTCTTACCCCAGCAAGTCTCCCCGAATGCAGCTGGATTATATTTTTCACAGCCCGGAGCTGTGCACCACCGGGTTTGAAATTCCGCCGGTTTTATTGTCGGATCACGCGCCCCTGATCTGGGATTTTGAGTTCACCTGCGCCGAGCAACCCTTGAAAAAGGCGACCCCCTCTTTGTGAGCCCTGCCGCACCTTTTGATCGCCGGGTAGTCATTTTCTACCGCTGAATACAGATCACCCCCCATTGATTTAATTCTCTCATCCATGGAATAGATTGTTTACACTAACCATCTGCGCGGAGGTTTTATCAGTGTATGGAACAATCCAAAAAAATTGAGAAATTTGTCTTTTCAAACAGCGACATCGAATATGCACAGCCAAATGATGCCGTTTCATCAGGAGGCATGGTCATGAATATTTATTCCAACCTGGTCGTTCTGGGTGTCATCGGAATCATTCTGCTTGGGTTTGCCTCTTTTCAGGTGCTGAGTCCCGTGGTCTCATTTGCGTTGACGGTGTTTTCCTTTTCCATCTTTCTTCTGATCACCTTTATCAATGTAAAGGCCTGGATCGAACGTGAGCAAGATCGAAAAATCGGCCGTCTCAAAGAAAAATATGAACGTAAAATCTATCGGTTGAAGCATGAACACGATACCGCCACCCTGGAAAGGACCATTCGCGACGGCACCAAAACCCTGATCAAAAACGCCGTGGATTATTTCAAGATCGAGAACATCAAAAATGAAATGCCCCCCTCGGCAGCCATTCAGAATCTTCAACTGGATAAATACGGGCAGATCATCGAGCTTCTGGCCGACTTTTCCCTGATTCTCCCCGATCATGAGGAAAACCGGGAGATCGTGCTTCAGGAGATCAATCATCAGATCGAAATCTTTGAGATCGACGAAAAGACCTTTGCGGAGTTTCTGAGAACCATCATGGGAAAATACCTGCTGACGGTCAACAAGAAACTCAGAGAAAAGCTGGAACTCAATGCCGCCCGAAGCTTAAAATCCTGTCCCAAATGTACCCGAACCATTGCATCCTCGGCACGGGTCTGCAAGCATTGCGGCAATCGGTTTGTGATTGATTTCCATGTCGCGGCCCAGCAAGCCGAGACCCGGCGGTCGGAAAACGATGTGGACGACTGGATCAAAAAAGGGTACAGTTTGTATCGTGCGGGCAATTATGATGACGCGGTCCGGGTATTCACCCTGGCCATCGCCCTGGACCCCCGGGCCAGGCAGGCCTATTACAACCGCGGCATTTCCTACAAGCATGTCGATCGGGTCAAGGATGCCGTCAAAGACCTGCATACCGCCGCCAAACTGGGCCATCAAAAGGCCCGGGAACTTTTGAACACCATCAAGCATTCCGATACCCGGGAATGGGGGCCTAAAGAGGATATTCCGGAAAACTTCGAGTAGGTCCGCCCGGTTACCATCTCCCCTTCACGGGTTCGCCTTTCCGCGGAATCGCCGGGTTGTGTTGCGTTCTCTCCTTTTCGACCCTATATTGACCTATGGGTCTTACAGGAAAGGAGGAATATCCAATGCAATCCAATCGTCTCATCAATGAGAAAAGCCCCTATCTGTTGCAGCACGCCCACAATCCGGTGGACTGGTATCCGTGGTCCGACGCCGCCTTTCAAAAGGCCGCCGAAGCGGACAAGCCGGTCTTTCTCTCCATCGGATACGCCACCTGTCACTGGTGCCATGTCATGGAGCGGGAATCCTTTGAAGACGAAGAAGCCGCCGGTTATCTGAACGATACATTTATCCCCATCAAAGTGGACCGGGAGGAGCGGCCCGACATCGATGCCGTCTACATGGCGGTCTGTCAGATGCTCACCGGTCGGGGCGGCTGGCCGCTGACCATTTTTATGACGCCGGACAAAAAGCCCTTTTTCGCCGGTACCTATATTCCCAAACAGGGGCGCTTCGGCCAAGGCGGTCTGATCGATATCTGCAAACAGGTGAAACAGCTCTGGCGTGAAGATCGAAAGAAGGTGCTCGATTCCGCCGAATCCATCTCAGGCCACCTGAACGGCGCCTTTGCTTTTGCCGGCACCGCGGACATCGACGAATCGGCGCTGGATCATGCCTATGAAATGTCCGCACAAAGCTATGATCCCCACCACGGCGGTTTCGACCCCGCCCCGAAATTTCCCACCCCCCACCGGCTTCGGTTTCTGCTCCATCAGTATGACCGCACCGGAAATGAAAATGCCCTGAACATGGTGCGGCATACCCTGACCGCCATGCGTCACGGCGGAATCTGGGATCATATCGGATTCGGTTTTCACCGGTATTCCACCGACGCCCACTGGCTGCTGCCGCATTTCGAAAAGATGCTGTATGATCAGGCCCTGCTTGCCACCGCGTATCTCGAGGCCTATCAGATCACCGGTGATCCGCTGCTGGGAAAAACCGCTGAGGAGATCTTTACCTATGTGCTGCGGGATATGACCTCGGAAGAAGGCGGTTTTTTCGCGGCGGAAGACGCCGACAGCGAGGGGGAAGAGGGGAAATTCTACATCTGGACGCGGTTCGAGTTCGAGTCGGTGCTGGGACCTGAAGAAGGGCCTTTCTGGGCTGATATTCTGAATCTGACGGCCGAGGGCAACTTCGCCGATGAATCTACCGGTAAGAAGACCGGCGTCAATATTCCGCATCTGACCCGTTCATTCCAAGAATCGGCCGAGGCGCTCGATCTGACGGCATTGGAGCTGAGGGACCGATGGGAAAAGGCCCGTGCGCTTCTCTTTGACCATCGGGAAAAGCGGATTCATCCGCTCAAGGACGACAAGGTCCTTACCGATTGGAACGGTCTTCTGATCGCCGCACTGGCACTGGGCGCCCGGGTGCTGAAAAATCCGGCCTATGCCGAGGCTGCGGAAAAGGCGGCCCGGTTCATCGAAACCCGTCTGGAGGATGACCACGGCCGGTTGCTCCATCGGTATCGGGAAGGTGAAGCCGGCATTGAGGCCCATGCCGATGACTATGCCTTCATGATCTGGGGGTTGACCGAGCTGTATCGAACCACCTTTGATCCGCAGCATCTGGCCCGGGCGGTGAAACTCCAAGAGCGGATGGTCGCCGACTTCTGGGACCCTGAAAGCGGCGGTTTTTATCTCACCGCCGAATCGAGCCGGGATTTGCCGGTCCGCCCCAAGGAGCTGTATGACGGTGCGGTACCCTCCGCCAATTCGGTGGCGCTGTTGAATCTGCTGCGGCTCTCCCGCCTCACCGGCGACACCAAGTGGGAAGAACGGGCCTCGGCCCTGTCCCGGGGCTTCTCCGGTTCGGTAGCCAAGCACCCCTCGGCCTTTACCCAGTTTCTCATCGGCCTCGATTTCGCCATGGGGCAGACCCGGGAGGTGGTGCTGGTGGGAGATCCCGATTCGGAAGAAAGCCGCCGGATGACCACGACCCTGGACGAACGGTTTGCACCCCATCAGGTGGTGCTGTTTAAACCGGCCGGCGCAGAGAATGCGTTGGCCGAAATTGCCGAATTCACTAGATCCCTGAATCAGGAGGCGGATCGCACCACCGCCTATGTCTGCCGGGATTTCGCATGCAGCCGGCCGACCACCGATGTGGATACCTTGATCGAACTGGTCACGGAAAAGGCATAAAACTGTGGTGTGGTTTTGATCTTGGAAACCGAAAAAAATGAACCTTGAATAGGAGTGCGTATCGAAATGGAACAGCCCGATATTACCGCCTTGGATTCCGAAGAACTGAGGCGCTACGTTGAAAATCATTCCGAAAAAGATTACCTCCTGGTGGATGTACGGCAACCTGCGGAGTACCGAGAGGGCCATATTCCCGGCGCCGTGATTCTGCCGTTGATGGAGCTGGAATCCAAACTTTTCGAACTGCCCGCCGACCGGGACCTGGTCTTTTATTGCCACATCGGCGGCCGATCTCTTTCGGCGGCCGATCTGGCCCGGGAAGCGGAGGTGACCGAAAAAAAAATCTTTCACCTGCACGGCGGCATCATGGCCTGGGACGGAAAAACCCTTCCCGATTTTCCGCGGGTTCAGGTGTTCGACAAATCAGCCGACCATTCCCAACTTCTGATGACCGCCATGGATCTGGAAAAGGGGGCGTATCGTTTTTATCGGCATCTTTTGGATGCCTTTCGGGAAGAATCCTTTGCCGACACCATCGAGGTTCTCTCCAAGGCGGAAACCGCGCATGCCCGGTCCCTATACAGGTTCTGGAAGCGTTCGGAAACCGATCCCCCTTCTTTCGAAACGCTTTTCGAGCAGTTGAAGGGGGATATTCTGGAAGGCGGAGAAAGCCTCGCGGAGGTGTTGGACCGGGTGCGGCAGGCGGGGGATAAACCCTGTGTGAGTCTTTTGGAGACGGCCCTTCATATCGAATATTCGGCCTATGATCTTTACCGGACCATGGCCGAGGGAACCGATGAGGCCGAAGCCAAGGAGGCTTTTATGACCATTTCTCAAGCTGAAAAATCCCACATGCGAAAACTGGCGGCGGCCATTCCCCAATGCCCCGGCATCTGAGAATATCGGGAGTTTTTAAAAATCGGTAAGGAACTTGACAACTTCATCCACATCCCGCTAATATGCATATGTTTTTATTCGGGATTCAATAGAACCGCCCATCCACCGCGGATGATCGGCTGAACTACGGGGGTGTTGTCATCGAAAATTCGGTGCTCGTATCCGTACTGCGTCTTGGAAATGAAGTCGATCGTCCTTTCGGCGAACGCGGGTGGTTCATGTCTGTTCGGTGTTGCCTCTAAATTTCGATTTAGGGGCTTTTTTTTTGCAACCCCGGTAAACAGAAAACAGGAGGAGGAATAATGGACGAAAGAAGACGGATTCATCCGGGCGTATTTCAGTTGAAGAGGGATTTGGACAAGGGTAAAATCAGCCGACGGGATTTTTTGCGATTTTCCGCCCTGCTCGGGATGTCTACGGTGGCGGCCGGCCAATTGGGCGGTCTGGCCTGGCCGGCCCGGGCGTTCGGTCAGGCGATTAAACGCGGCGGCAAGATCCGGGTTTCCGGACCGGTCCACAAGGTGACCCATCCGGCCCAGTTCTCCTGGATCACTCCCACGAACCAGCTTCGCCAGGTGGCGGAATATCTCACCTACACCGATGCCGAAAACATCACCCATCCCTATCTGCTGGAAAAATGGGAGACCAGCGACGACCTCAAAACATGGGACCTCTACCTGCGCAAGGGGATCAAATTCAACAACGGCGACGTCTTCAACGCCGACGACGTGATCTTCACCTTCAATCAGTGGCTGGATAAGGATGTGGGCTCTTCCATGCTCGGAATGATCGGCACCTATCTGGATGCCACCGGCATCGAAAAGGTCTCCGACAACCAGGTCAAACTTCACCTGAAGAAATCCGAGATTGCGGTTCCGGAACATCTTTTCCATTATCCGGCCATGGTCCTGAACAGCCGAACCTTTGAGGGCGATTTTATCAAACGCCCCCACGGCACCGGGCCCTTCGTTCTGGAAACCTACCGGGAAGGGGAGCGGTGCGTGGTCAAGCGGCGGGAAGGCTACTGGAAGCAAGGGGCCGACGGAAAAGCCCTGCCGTATCTGGATACGGTGGAATACATCGACATGGGTACCGAAATGCCGCCCCAGATTTCAGCGCTTCAGGCCGGAGATATCGACATGATCGACTTCTCCGACCTCGGCGGTACCGAGGCCTACCAGGCCCTCAAGGACGACGACCGGGTCAATGTCACGCCCATTACCACCAACCAGACCCGTGTACTGCGGATGCGGGTGGACGTGAAGCCCTGGACCGACAACCGCGTTCGGCAGGCCCTGAAGCTTTGTCAGCACCGGGAGAAGATCCTGGCGCTGGCCTATTTCGGCCAGGGTATCGAAGGTCAGGATTTCCATGTCAGTCCCAAACATCCCGAGTATTGTCCCAAGGAGACCCCGGTCTATGATCCCGATAAAGCCAAGGCCCTCTTGAAAGAGGCCGGCTATCCCAACGGGGTGGATGTCAACCTGGCCGTGGGCAGCGGCTGGAAGGAGATCGTCCGCTACGCCGAAATCCTCAAGCAGGATGCGCTGCCGGCCGGTTTTCGGATCAATATCCAGACCATGCCCAACAGCCAGTACTGGGAAAAATGGACCGAAGTGGATCTGGGCATCACCACTTGGGCACACCGGCCCATCGGCACCATGGTGATGAACCTGGCCTATGTGGGCGACGAGGCGGGCAAACCGGTCCCCTGGAACGAAACCCGGTGGATGGATGACGAATTTTCTAAACTGCTCACCGAAGCCAACGGCACCATCGATCTGGAAACACGGCGCAAGATCTTCTGCAAGCTGGAACAAATTCAGCAGGAACGCGGCTCCATCGGCAATGCCTTCTGGATCAATGTCTGGAACATGAGCCGGAAACGGGTTCAGAATGTTGTGACGCATCCGAGTCTTTATTTGAAGTTCGAGGATGTGTGGGTGAGTTCGTAATCCGCATGCCTGAAATGCCTGCTCCGTGAAGGGCGGGTTTGAGTTAAATTCACGGGCGCACCTCGGTGCGCCCTTTCTGGTTAAGGGTTTCATGACACACGATATTCAAATATTTTGTCGGATTTTCGGGATTCCCGAATTTCTGAATGGCTGGATCGATCGGTTTTTTGAACCTTTGGAAATCGACCTGGTGCTTTTGTTTATAGAGGGGCCGCTGGATGCGGCAACGATTGGAGATCACTTAGGGGGCGCCATTCAGGGGGAGATTCAGGGTTTTCTTGATCGGGCGGTTCGAAGGGGGATTCTGAACCGGCTTCCGGACGGCCGATATGAACCCGCCGGTTTTCATTCCCGATTTGAAGTCTGGGCGCTGTTGGAAGGATGGAAGGATATCCCCCCCAACCTGCGGG
>JGI12210J13797_10019920_pt1 | contig 28011 bp, 25 predicted proteins | sample ElkSlonscriptome_3_FD_13797 | JGI IMG/M metagenome (IMG submission 13797) | reverse complement strand
TGAGAGTATTGGCGATGCTACCTCCCTTTTTCTTCCAATAGGTTTGAAAACAAGTCTACCAAACCGGACAAGGTCGACCAAAGAAAAAAATCATGAATAAATCTTTTGACTTTTAGGGGCGATTCTATAATGTAGTGTCTCTGTCCGCTGTCCGTCATCTTTGGTAGCTTTACGAGAATCGGCTGCTGCTGAGCAACGCGCCGCCGCCGTGGCAAACGGGCTCTCTGGCCTGCGCTGTTAGCAGTCGGCCCGTCCATTCAGGAGAAAAGAGGAAATGATTCTACAGGGAACACTGGTCAATATCGCCGCAGTGATCGGAGGCTGTGCCGTTGGCCACTTCGCCGGACGTCACATTTCGATGCCGTTGCGCCGTACGATGATGGCCGGCCTCGGTCTTGCCGTCCTGTTGATAGGCCTCCAGCTTGCCCTGCAGGGAACGCATATCCTCATTATCATAGCCAGCCTTATCACCGGCGGCATCATCGGTGAGCTGGTGGGAATAGAAAGACACCTGCGCCGTTTTTCCGAAAGACTGCAGGAGAGGTTCGCCTCCCACGGCAGTATTGCCGAAGGGTTCGTCACCGCCAGCCTGCTCTATTGTGTCGGCGCCATGGCCATTATGGGCGCACTCCAGGACGGTGTCGGCGAAGCACCGACGATTCTCTACGCCAAGGCAGCCCTGGACGGCATCGCCTCCATCGCCCTGACTGCGACTCTCGGTGCCGGGGTTATACTCTCCGTCTTTCCCCTTCTCATCTATCAAGGCGGCATCACCCTACTGGCCGGCTGGGCCAGCGGAATCATGACCGAAACCGCCATTGCCGAGATGAACAGTGTCGGCGGCCTTCTCATAGTGGCCATTGCTCTTGACCTTCTCGACATCAAGAGGCTGCCCATCGGCAACCTCCTGCCGGCGGTTTTTATTGCCTTGTTTCTTGTCCATTTTGTTCTCTAGGAGTGAGTCTCTCACCTTCTTCCCATGCTTGAGCACACCTTCTGTCACATAAACGGCATTGGCCTGAAAACCGAAAACCGCCTCTGGCAAAGCGGCATAACCAGCTGGCGTCAATGGCGCGAGGAACCGGGAGTGAAACTGGCCAAACGTTCCCGCATGGAAATTCCACAGATATTCGATCTCTCCCTGGACGCCCTTGACAGAAACGATCCCAATTTTTTTTGCGACCGCCTGGCAAGTAGTGAACAGTGGCGTATATTCAACACCTTCAGGGAAGCGACAGCCTATATTGACATCGAGACCACGGGTTTGGGAGATGAAGCCATAATTACCACCATCGCTCTCTATGATGGCCGGCAGGTCAGTGTCTATATAAATGGCAGAAACCTGGAAGAATTTGTTGAAGACATTCAGCGCTACACGGTGCTGGTCAGTTATAATGGCAAGGGTTTCGATATTCCTTTCATCGAACGTTTTTTCCGTATACGGCTGCATCAGGCGCACATTGATCTTCGCTTTGTCCTGGCCAGGCTTGGATTTTCGGGAGGGCTGAAGGGCTGTGAAAAGCAGCTGGGAATACACAGGGGGGCGCTTGACGGCGTCGACGGTCTCTTTGCCGTCTATCTCTGGCACCGCTATGAGCGCTACAATGACGAGAAGGCTCTGGAGACCCTGCTCGCCTATAACATCGAGGACACTGTCAATCTGGAAAATCTGCTGGTGGAGGCCTGGAATCGGAATGTGGAGACCACGCCCTTTTGCGAGGCCCTGCGACTGCCCCGACCGGCACCGCCGCAACTGCTCTACCAGCCCGACCTTGAATGCGTGGCATCAGTCAAGAGGCAGTTTTACCGGGGTCGTTTATGATCGAGCCTAAAGTTCGATCTCCGAGCGCTCCCTGGCAAAAAATACCTCCATGCCCCTGTCGCCACCGGGCCGACAGTATCTTTTGGCCATTTCATCGATTTGTTCATCGGTGCGGTCGGGATCATGGTGAAAAAGAGCCAAACGTTTGACGCCGGCTCGACCGGCGGCTTCTATGGCGTGCTCGATAGGCGTATGTCCCCAGCCGATGCGGTTGGCGATGAACTCCTCCTCGGTATACTGCGCGTCATAAACCAGCAGATCCGCTCCTTCGAAGAAACTCTCGAGAACCAGATTCTGTTCTTCGGCCACCTCCTGTCCCTCAATGGCCATGGCCTCGTCGTAGTCGACATGCTCAGGATCAGTGATAAAAAGGTTGCGAAACGGCTCGGTATCATAGCAGGTGCAGAAGACCTTGCCGTCGAACTCGAAGCGATAGCCGAGGGTGGTGATTGGATGATTGAGAAATTTGGTCGCGAGCTTAAGCCCGTCTCCCAGATCGATACTGGGGTTCTCCTGCAGCCGGATATATTCGATGTTGGAACTAAGCTCGCCGAAATTGACCGGGAAATACCGGTATGTCATCTGCCCGCCGACGACTTCCTCGAGCGGGTCCTCCTCGAAGGTCACCGGACCGTACACCTTCATCTGCGTGCCCGGGATATAGATGGGCGTAAAGTAGGGGAACCCCATAATGTGATCCCAGTGGGTATGCGACAGGAAGAGATCGGCTGATATAGGGCCGTTGGGCAGATCATTCTTGAGCAGGTGCGCACCCAGCTCCCTGATGCCGGAGCCGGCATCGATGATGACGATCCTCCCCTTCTTGCCGATCCGCAGTTCTATGCAGGCACCGTTGCCGCCATATTTCGCCGTCTGCGGCCCCGGACAGGGGATGGACCCTCTGACTCCCCAAAATTTGACTTTCATCATATTCTCTCTCAAATCTGTAAGAAAATTTGGGCCCGTTCAATTTCACTTTCAACATCCTCGCGGACCCCTGCATACTCGGGCCAGCTCAGACCGGCCATCTCCAGCAGCGGAGCGATGCTTTCCTCGCGCGGGAAGGAATCGCCCGCATACCCTATGTCAAAGATGTTTATGTATATATTGGCCAGGGAGACCAGTGCGATCTGCTGCCGGTGGTCTTCATCGAGCTGTTCGGGCTGGTGATGATTGCCTATGCAGTCCCGTATCACCGGGTTGAGTTTCCATTTTTCAGCTATCATCAACCCGACGTCCTGATGATCAATTCCCAAAAGCTCGCGTTCAACATCGACTAAGGAGGCCTGTTCTTTCCTGGCAATCGCCAGGACCTCTGAATATTCATCGCCAAAGGGTATTTTGCCGAGATCATGCAGAAGGCCGGCGACGAAATATTCCTCACGCCCCATAACAGGCACATCTTTGGCCACGGCGAGCAGTTTGGCGCAGGCACCGACACCTATGGAGTGAGCCCAGAATTTTGAAGTAGGCAGCACCTTTGACTTCTTGGCGCTGCCAACCGTGCGGATAACCGCCGTACTCAAGGCCATGTTTTTCACAGTGTTCATACCGAGCATAGTTATTGCCCGAGTCAGCGAGGTAACCTTTGCCACCAACGAATAGTAGGAGGAGTTGATAAGCTTGAGGACCTGTCCGGTCAAAACGGGGTCAAGAGAAACAACTTTATTGAGCTCATTGGGAGAAGCATCGGTACGGCTGCAGATTTCCAGGACCTTGCCGACGGTGGTGGAAAGGCTCGGCATCCTGTTTATGAACCTCTCAATTTTTCTCTGTTGCTGGTCTTTGTCCAATTGCATTCAAGGTATCCTGAACAATTCTAATACTTCTGACACATGCTCCATACTCGGCTCTCAGTATTGTATCGGATGGCCCCAGGGAGGTCAAGAAAGACGATCATGGGCTCTTGCCAGTGCCTGCTTTCGCACTTTTTTTCGTCTGTGCGGCATAGGCGACAACCTCCTTGTAGGAGAGCCTGCTGCCGCCGAATATATCCAGGGCGCTACCGACGGTAACATTGAGATTACCGCTGCCGAGGGAATCAATAAGCCTGAGATCATCCATACCGGCAACACCGCCGGCATAGGTAGTCGGGCAGTTCACCCAGCGCCCCAGTTTTGCGACAAGCTCGACCTCTATGCCGCCGCATTTACCTTCGACATCGGCGGCGTGGATGAGAAACTCATCGCAGCTTTGCGCTAGAACATCGAGATTTCGTGGCGTTACAGCGACATCTGTAAACTTCTGCCACCTGTCGGTTACGATAAAGTAGTCATCTCCGCGCCTGCGGCAACTCAAATCAAGCACCAGGCGTCGACGTCCTATTTTTTTTACCAGCGAGGAAAGATACGTTCTGTCTATTCTGCCATCGCGAAAAACACAGGAGGTGACGATGACGTGCGAGGCGCCGCAGTCAAGCCATTGACTGCAGTTTTCGAGGGTAATGCCCCCCCCGACCTGCATGTTGTCGGGCCAGGTCTGCAGGGCCTCCTCGGCCGCCGGGTCGTTTCCGGGACCCAGTTTTATGATATGTCCCCCGCTGAGGTTATCGCTGCGGTAGAGCCCAGCGAAATAGGAGGACGGCTTGTCGGCTATGAAATTTGTCTGCAGATCATCAGGGCAGTCTTCTCTAAGGCTCGAGCCGACGATCTGCTTGACCTTGCCGTTATGAAGGTCGATACATGGTCTGAATTCCATAGATTATCCTGTCAATTTCACCCGTCTAGGTGTGCTTACCATATTACTAGCACCTGCCGAAAGAACAAATACAAATCTTCTAACTCCCGAATTTATAGGGTTTTGTATTTGTGTCCCGCTTAATTTTAACGAGCAGCGGATCGGATTAGATCTTTTCACGGAACGTCCATGAGCCCATCCCTGAGGGCCCCACTGCAGCCGTCCAGGCTGCTGGACACCCGAGAAAAGATCTATCCCGAACCTTCCTGAGAAGTTCAAGCTGATTTGGACGATACGTTATTTTTGGTAGTCATCACATTTGACCCGACACCATCAGGTGGTACACTGCTTACCCATGAGTTGCAGACAATCTCATACTGGTGTTCTGGAGGTGCTTATCTCACGGGTCTCTGCAGCCCAGCTCTCAGTGGCGGGTTTATGGCGTTTCGGAAAAAGAACGCCCTGTCTCATAATGCATTGCTAAACAACAGGGGTAATCGCAAACACAAAAGGCGGCGGGGAATCCCCCGCCGCCTTTTGTGTTTGCTCGAGCTTCTTTCGGCCCGGCCGTTCTTAAGATTTCTTGATAAGCATGGTCGACGGATCGAAGGCCAGCTTGGAGCTGGCGTCGATCTCGCAAGCGACGCACTTGAGAATGTCAAGCTTGATCGCCTGCTCTTCAGGGTTGATAAAGAGTACCGTGCCGAACATATCTTCCATTTCATGGCAGGGTGCCGGAACGCCGTTGGCACTGACGCGACCATCGGCACGATGGCTCACCGCCGAAAACCAGGCCATGCTTAGATTCCTCTTTTTTCTGAGCGTGTCAAAATCCTCAACCATGCTGCGGTCACTGGTACTGAAATCATAGCCGTCGACGATGAGGCACTGAGGCTGGTAGACATCCTGCTTGATAAAATCATCGAGCCGCTCTTCAAGGGTCGCCAGGCTAAACGAGCTTTCCTTGAAGGTCATGATCATCCTGTTGCGCATGATCTCCGGCTCGATCTCCGCCCTTTCACTCTCAATCATATCGCTGGTAATCAGCGAGAATATGTCATCATACCAGCTGCGTGCCTTGTCGACAGTCTCACCGATGGATACATGCAATACTCGTTCACCGCGCATCATAAAATCCAGGGCAACCTGAACAAGGATTGCCGTCTTTCCAAGACCAGCCCTGGCCATAACAAGCCCCATACCCTGATTGCCATTGTCCGTCGTGTCACCCAACCCCAAAGCCCGCAGTGGGTTATTGCGTATCAGATCATCTTTTGTCATGGCACTACCTCTTTAAATTCCTTATATGGCTTATGCTCTTTGCCGAAAGCGCCTCCTGAGCATCATCGGTCAAAAAGTGTTTGTTCTTCTGTTCCCGGCCAGTGACGGCAAACACCACCATCTGCCGCAACCGTTGTCGGGATGCTACTTATTGCTTCTTTCTTCCTGGTATTTTTTCACCAGCTCTTCACTGACACTCTTGGGCACCTGTTTAAAGGTGGCAAACTCCATGGTGAACTCTGCCTTGCCCTGGGTCAGCGAACGCAGGGTGGTGCTGTAGCCAAACATTTCCGAGAGCGGCACTTCGGCCTCAATAACCGTATAGGCTCCCTCCTCCATAGTACCGATGATCATGCCGCGACGCTGGTTCAAAGAGCCCATGATGGCGCCCTGAAACTCGGCTGGTCCTTCAACGGCAACCTTCATGATGGGCTCCATTATGACCGGTTTGGCCTTGGAATACCCTTCACGAAAGGCACCAACAGCCGCCAGCTGAAAAGCAACATCGGAGGAGTCGACCGAGTGGGCCGCACCATCGTTGATGACGCAGCGGACACCGGTGATGGGGGCACCGCAGAGCGAACCCTTTTCCAGAGTTTTGCGAAAACCCTTGTCGCAACTGCCGATAAACTCCCTCGGAATAACGCCGCCGACGATTTTGTCGACAAACTCGTATTCCGCCTCTTCAACGGGTTCAAGGTAGCCGGCGACGCGGCCGAACTGACCGGAACCACCGGTTTGCTTCTTATGGGTGTAGTTGAAGTCGGCCTGTTGGGTAATAGTTTCCCGATAGGCGACCTGCGGGGCGCCCACGGATACCTCGGCTTTGTATTCACGCTTCATTCTCTCGATATAGACATCGAGGTGAAGTTCGCCCATGCCGGAAACGATGGTCTCACCGGTTTCATGATCGACATAGGTCCTGAAGGTTGGATCTTCCTTGGTGAAACGGTTAAGCGCCTTGGACATATTGACCTGCGCCTTGTTGTCCGCCGGCACGATGGCCAGGGAAATAACAGGCTCGGGTATGTGCATAGAGGTCATGGAACAGCTTATGTCGCCTGAGGTAAAGGTGTCGCCGGAGGCACAGTCAACGCCGAAAAGGGCGACGATATCGCCTGAGCCGCAGGTGTCGATCTCCTCCATCTCATCGGAGTGCATGCGCACCAAACGACCGACCTTGACCTTCTTTTCCGTACGGCTGTTGAAAATGGTGTCACCCTTGGTAAGGCTTCCCTGATAGGTACGGACATAGGTCAGCTGACCGTAGCGGCCGTCCTCGAGTTTAAAGGCGAGCATAACCAGGGGATCTTCGGGATCATTGGTCACCGGGAACTCGGCTTCCTCATTTTTCAGGTCGAGGGCATAGTTGACGACATCGGTGGGACATGGCAGATATCTCTCAACGGCATCGAGGAGGATCTGCACGCCTTTGTTCTTATAGGCCGACCCCAAAAAAACGGGGGTAAACTCCAAAGACAGGGTGCCTTTGCGAACGGCCTCGTAGACAAGTTCGTCGCTCACCTCGCCTTCTTCAAGCAGGGCCTCCATCAGCTCCTCCGAGAACATGGAAATCTCTTCGAGCAAATCGCTACGTCGCGCCTCGGCGTCATCCCGCAATTCTGCAGGAATTTCGTCTTCTCTGATTTTTTCGCCGCTGTCACCCTCAAAATAGATGGCCTTCATGGTCACCAGATCAACCATGCCCTTGAGCTCGTTTTCCAGGCCTATGGGCATCTGCATCATATGGGCGTTGAGCTCGAGCTTGTCGCGCAGCTGCTTGGTAACCTTGTCCGGATTGGCTCCGGTGCGGTCGCATTTGTTGACGAAGGCGATTCGCGGTACATTGTAGCGGGTCATCTGCCTGTTGACGGTAATAGACTGCGACTGAACGCCGCCCACCGAGCAGAGCACCAGGATGGCCCCGTCCAGAACCCGCAGAGCACGCTCCACCTCAACGGTAAAATCGACGTGGCCCGGGGTATCGATAATGTTGATATAGGTGTTTTTCCAGCTGCAGTGCGTTGCTGCCGACTGGATGGTAATACCGCGCTCCTTTTCCAGCTCCATGGAGTCCATCTTCGCTCCAACGCCGTCCTTGCCCCGCACTTCATGGATGGCATGGATCCGGTCGGTATAGAAAAGTATGCGTTCGGTCAGGGTTGTTTTTCCTGAGTCAATGTGCGCGCTGATTCCTATGTTTCGAACTTTGGATAAATCTTTCTTCATGGCTTTTGCCCTCTACCAGTATCTACCAGCCGGAGGATCCCGGCTTCCCTTGATATAATTATATACGGGAAAATAAAAAAATAAGGAGTCACAGCTGCCTGCAACTCCTTATATTGACATAATCAGGATGTTTTTCGACCATTCTGCAACAAACGGAGGCAATCCCCTCGCCGCAGATTGCTCAGACTAACACCGAAAAAACAATTAGTAAAGTATTTTTTCACAGAATTATTTTTTTCCCAAAACGTTTTTCTGCAGCCCTGCCGTCGGCATTCGACGACTCCGGGGCTTTATGGCCCGCATACTATAATGATCCACTGGTAGAATCGCTTTCAATTTTCATCCTGATTCCCCCTCATTCTCAGCAACTCGGTCTGAGACAGGGATACTCATTTCCCGGTACGCCATGAACCCATCCATGGGGACTCGACTGCAGCCGTCCAGGCTGCAGACACCCGTGAAATGAGCACCCCTGTCTTTCCGTAATTGGCTAGGTTGAGTTTCAGGGGTAATCTGTATTTTCAGTAATTGTAGAATAATACGTTGGAATTTTCTCCCGCCATGATTACCAGTTGCTGGCATATAACCGATTGCGGCCGCACAGCCGATCCGGAGAGCACTCCCTGGCGTATTCCGTCATATCTGCCTCAGCCGCAATTACGCAGGGAATTTTCTGGAGAGTAAGGAGCATTACATGGAATACAGATACATAGGCAAAACAGGTCTGCGCGTCAGCCCCATCTGCCTGGGAACGATGACCTTCGGCAGCCAGTGCGACAAAAAGACCGCTTTCAAACTCATGGATATCGCCTCTGAGCGGGGAGTGAATTTTCTTGACACGGCCGAAATATACCCCGTACCTCCCCGGAAAGAAACCACTGGAATAACAGAAGAAATCGTCGGAGAATGGCTACAGGGCCGGCCGCGTGACGCCTTTATTCTTGCCACCAAGGTAACCGGCGGCGCCTCCGGATGGTTCGTGCCTCCGGTGCGCCACGGTCTCACCGCCGTCGACGCCTTTCATATCGAAAAAGCCGTGGAAGACAGCCTCCGTCGACTGAAAACCGACTATATAGATCTCTACCAGATGCACTGGCCGGACAACATCGTCCCCCGGGAGGAATCGATGAAGGCCTTCGACCGGCTGGTCAGCTCGGGCAAAGTCAGGTATCTCGGCACTTCCAACGATACAGCCTACGGCACCACAAAATCGAATATGACCAGCCACTACCGAGGCTGGGCCCGGTTCGAGTCGATCCAGAATAATTTTTCGCTGCTCAACAGGCGTTTTCTCGATGAGATGGCAGATATGTGCCGCCGGGAAAACATTTCCCTGCTGCCCTATTCACCCATGGCCGGAGGAGTTCTCAGCGGCAAGTACAACCAGCGCGGTGACACGCCGGGCCGCTTCACCACCTACAGCCTCTCTTCGGAGCCCCGCGTACGTACCATGGCCGCCCGCTTCCTCAATGAAAAGACCCTGGCCTCAACGGCACGCTATATGGAGATCGCCGCCACCAAAGATCTGAAGCCATCGACACTGGCCATAGCCTGGAGCAAACAGTTCGATTTCGTCGCCTCCACTATCGTCGGCGCCACCGCTGAAGACCAGCTCGAGGAATCGCTGGCGGCCATGGACCTCGTGCTCGACGCGCAAACATTGCAGCTCTGCGACGAGGTGCACGCCGACATCCTCTACCCTATGGGGTAGCCGGGGCGAGCCGGAAACTGCGGCCTCTACATCCCCATTTCCTCTTCCAGCCTGCGAATCTCCTCCAGCAGGCGGCGCCGTTCATTCTCGGTGGCAGCCTGCTGCAGTTGTCTCTGCAGCGCTGCCAGAATCATCTCCTGCCGGTATTCATTGCAGGTATATTTTTTCGCTTTTTCGTCTGCAGCCATGACTACCCCAGTATCCTTTCCGTGCCACTGTAAAAAAAGTAGCAGGAGAAAAGGGCGAGAAAGAGGGCACAGCCGCCGCAGATCCTCCGGTAGCCTCGGTCACCCAGGAAATTTCGACCCTTGCAGACACCATAGGACACCGCGGCGTACCAGCAAAAATCGGCGAGAATATGCCCGAGGAAAAAAGACACTATGCCGGCAAGGCCGAATTTGGCCGAATAGAGGATATAGCCAAAACCGACGGTGGCCCACCAGAGAATAAAGTAGGGGTTAACGGCGCTGAGGACTATGCCCGCAAGCACCAGATTTCTACCGTCGCCCTGCAGAACATCCTGCTGCAGGCTGAGAACCGGCAGCTGCCTGAACATGGAGACAGCCATATGCAAAAGCAGAACTCCGCCGACAAAGGCAACGGAAATGAAGAACTCATCACTCAACAGCAGCGGCTCCAGCCCTGAGAACAGCGCCAGGACCACGGTCAGCTCCAGCAAAGCGTGACCGACAATGACAGCGGGACCGGTCAGGGCTCCTCGCCGGGCGCTTTCGGCAATGGTGACAGACAGCAGCGGCCCAGGCATCAGTGCCCCGGACAGGGCAATGACGAAAGAGGAAAAAAATATTGTCACAAGAAGCGGCAGCATCGTCTTTTTATACCTCAAAGAAGCGGCAACGACAAGAGGCGAGCTACCATGGCCGGTACTCGAAGTACGGCTCCCTCTCCCTTCCCCGACTGACAACCACCACCACCATGATTATTAACTGTACTGGAGACGACAGTGCCGGGGCAACCGGCAGACGCCGTTTTCCTGCACATCCACCAGCAACAGCGAGAAACGATAATGAATCATCTAGATACTCTAAACAAGCATTTTCAGAAAATAGCCCAGATCGACCATGCCATCACCTTTCTGCAGTGGGACCAGCTGGTGATGATGCCACCCGGCGGCAGCAGGGGCAGAGCCCAATCCATTGCCGAACTGACAACCATGCGCCATGAACTCCTGTGCACCCCTCTTCTGGGGGAGCTGCTGGCGGAGACGGAGTCGGACGAGCCTCTCCTGCAGCGAAGCCTGACGGAGATGGAACGGGAGCGCAGACAGGCGGTCAGCGTGCCCGCGGAACTGGTACGGGCACAGTCGTTGGCCGGGTCCGCCTGTGAACAGGGATGGCGAGTTCAGCGCCGCGAAAATGACTGGCAGGGATTTCTCGAAAACTTTAACGAGGTGGTGGCGCTGGCCCGACAGGAGGCGCAAGCCCGCCAGTCACAGGCCTTGGATGAATATCCAACACCCTATGACGCCCTCCTTGATCTATACTGCCGCGGGGACGACAGCACACGTATACAGCAGATTTTCACCAGGCTGAAAACGGAGATCCCCAACATTATCGGCGAGGTTCTGGAAAAGCACGCCGACCAAAGAGCCCACCTGCTCGGCAGCTTCACCATCGACGATCAGAAACGACTCAACGCCAGGCTCATGGAAATTCTCGGCTTCGACTTTGAGCGGGGACGGCTCGATGTCAGCCTCCACCCTTTCAGCACCGGCGCCCGGGGCGACCAGCGCATCACCACCCGTTTTCGGGAGACGGACTTTTTCGAGGCCCTGCTGGCCACCGCCCATGAAACCGGCCACGCCAGTTACGAGAATGGTCTGCCGGAACGGTGGGACGGCCTGCCCATAGGCAGTGCCAGAAACATGTGCCTGCATGAAAGCCAGAGTCTGCTCTTTGAAAAGCAGCTCTTTCTGGCGCCGTCATTTCTCGCCTATTTCACACCGATTATCCACGAGCATCTGCCCCAGGCCCGCCAATGGTCCGCCGAGCAGATCTGCTTTGCCGCCGCCCGGGTAGAGCCCAGCTATATCCGCGTGGAAGCCGACGAAGTAACCTACCCCTTGCATATCATCCTGCGATTTGAGATTGAAAAAGAACTCATCAACGGCACCCTGCGACCAGAAGATATCCCTGAAATCTGGGATGCAAAAATGCAGGAGTATCTGGGTCTGTCAACCAAAGACAACTACACCGACGGCTGCCTTCAGGATATTCACTGGACCGACGGCAGCTTCGGCTACTTCCCCTCCTATACCATGGGCGCGGTCAACGCCGCCCAGCTCTTTGCCGCCATCACCCGGGACTTTCCCGACTGGCAGGCATCGCTGCGGCAGGGACAGACAACTTTCATCCGCGACTGGCTCGGCAGAAACATCTGGAACAAAGCCTCCTCACTCGACTCCCAGGAAATACTAATACAGGCGACGGGCGAAGAGAGTAATCCAGACTCTTTTCTCTCACATCTCCGCAGGAGATACACACTAGACTGACGGCCATTTCAAAAACAGGGTCCACGGAAACTTTCACCAGTACCGACAACAGAGGACATATCGTTGTGAGACATTTTACCACGAACCGACCATCCCCCATGCTTGTCACGGTTTTGATCGCAGCCCTGTTTTTTCCGGGTTCGCCAAAACCAGCCGCTGCCCTGCAGAATATCGAACTGCCGATAACCATCGATTACCCGCTATTGCGCAGCCTGCTCGTTCACAAAGCCTTTCCCGGCCAGGGAGAATCCACAACGCTTATAAACGAAGGCAACGGCTGCATCTACCTTGCCCTGTCACAGCCGCGGGTCAGCAGAGCCGAGGATACACTCAAACTGCAGATGCAGGTCACAGCCCACGGGGGCACTCCGCTAGGAGGCAGCTGCTATACGCCCCTGCAGTGGCAGGGCTATCTCGTTCTTTTTGAGAAACCCCGCATCTCCGCCGAGACCTGGCAGCTCTCCTTTACCACCGTCGATTCCAGGCTCCTCGGCGCCGACGGACAGCCGGCTCAGATCACCGACGTCCTCTGGCAGCTTATCAAACCGCATATCTGGTCGTATATTGACGGCATCCGTCTCGATCTGGCCCCACCTGTCTCCGATCTGAAAAATTTCCTGTTTCCCCTTTTTCCCCGGGAGCACAGGCAGGCGACACAAAAAATGGTGGATTCCATGCGTCCGGGGCAGATCACCGTCGGAGACCGGGCTTTGCGCCTTGCCATTCATGCCGAAGCCGAGCAACTGGCCGCCCCTCGGCAGCAGCAACAACGACAGCTTTCCGAGAAAGAACTCGAGCAGACGGTCGCCGCCTGGGAAAAATGGGACGGTCTACTGGTCTACCTGCTCTCCACTCTCTCAGCTCAGACCCTCAATGATGCGGAAAAACGAACGCTCACCACCCTTCTCTTGGACACGCGTTATCGATTCGTCAACGAGCTTGGCGACAGGACCATGTCATCCGACATCGTCAGAGAACAGTTCGTTACCGCCTGGAAACAGGTGGAGCCCATATTCCGGCGTCACCTGCTGCAGGGCGAGACTATCGCCACCAACCTTGGCTATCTTGCCTTTATCGCCTCGGCCGATGCCCTGCTGATCTTTGACAGGCTTGGCCCTACCTTCGGTATCGAAATTAGCACCGAGGGCCTGGTCAGGCTGGCCAGGATGCTGCGCGCCACCCCGCAGCTCCTCCAGTACCGCCACTCTATCAACCCCGACCTCCGCAGACTCTTCGAATTCGGCCCTCACGACCAGGAGCCGCCTGCCGGCAAAACTCAGGAGGACAGCGGGTCGCTCCTGCACAAACTCCTAACCCCTCTGACAACAAATGAGGCTATGGCCGCCTCATCGGTACCTGGCTTCCAGGAGATACTCAGATGGAAAGTGCCCAAAACCGATGTACAACCTTATTTACAGCGAGTGGGAAAGGTGCTTGCCGCGGCGGCTTCGAAGGTAATTGCCGAGGGCAAGGTGCCCAAGCAGGCCCAGAAAATGTACCATCACCTCATCCCGGCCATGGCCTGGCAGGAGAGCTGTCTCCGCCAGTTCGTGGTCAAGGGCGACCAGCTCACCTATTTGCTTTCCTACAACAACTCTTCCGTCGGGCTCATGCAGGTCAACGAACGAGTCTGGCGGGGATTGTACAGCAAGGAACTACTGCGATGGAATATAGAATATAACGCCAAGGCCGGCAGTGAAATCGCCGCCCTCTATCTGAAAAAATATATTTTCCGCGATGAGGTAAAAGCCGCCAAACTCGATGACAATACCCTCGCCCGGCTGGTCTACGCCCTCTACAACGGCGGCCCGTCGCAACACGGCAAATTTCTCAAGCGCATGCAAACACGCACATTCTACGACAGTGACACCCTCTTCTGGCAAAAATACCAATGGGTTACCAGCGGCCAGATCAGCAAGGTGAGCATCTGCCTTACCGGCAGATGACCCCCCTGAATACTGCTCCGCGATAGAAGATGCCTGCCGGCTCATCACTTCAACGGCAACGAACCGAGCTGCCCCATCTGCACCAGTATCCAGTCAATACGGCCGCGGATATAGCTGCTGGCCGGGTTGATCCTGTACTCCCGCGGATTGGGCAGGACCGCGGCTATAGCCGCCGCCTGCCTTCTGGTCAACTGCTCTGCGCTTTTTTGAAAATAATAGCGGGAGGCCGCCTCGGCACCGTAGACCCCGATGCCCATCTCGATGCTGTTGAGATAGACTTCGAGGATGCGTTCTTTACTCCAGAGCAGCTCGATGAGGATGGTAAAGTAGACTTCGAGACCCTTGCGCAGCCAACTTCTCGTCGGCCAGAGAAAAACATTCTTGGCGGTCTGCTGGGAGATGGTGCTGGCGCCCCGTAACCGCCCTCCCCCCTCTTCCTGTTCCAGATACTCTTGCAGAGATGCGCGAATCGAGTCGAAATCAAAGCCGCTGTGAGCAAAAAACTTCTGGTCCTCACTGGCAACTACTGCCAGAAGGAGGTTGGCGGAAAGAGCCTCCATGGGCACCCATTCATGCCGCCACCTCATCTCGCTGACCGCCGAAGAGTGTTCGGCGGCGCGGATCACCATGAGTGGCGTGACATATACAGGTATAAAGCGTAGAAGCACAACGATAAGTACAGAAATGCAGGCACATGCTGCCAGGACAAAACCGATCCATCGTAGCACTCTGTTGCCCGGCCCACGTTTACCTGTTTTTCTCCTCGCAGCCTTTCTTCTTGCAGTGCTCTTTCGTGCCATTCGACCATGGTAGTGCTGACCGGCGCAGACAGACGTCGGCACCGTTACGGGTGGAGAAATCAAAGCTGTGGCCCTAGATCAGGCAGAGACATCGAACTGGCGACCCGACCATGACCACGGCGCCCTATTCGCTTTGTCCGGGACAAGTTCCCATTATAAACAGTTTGCCCAGAACTGACACATATTATGGAGATGGAACGAGAAGAACACGTACCAACAATGGCAGATGGCAGCTGCAACCTGCGGACGGCAAACACCATTCACTGGAGATGGCGATTATCACTGCCGAGCTTTTCCGTGGCCGTTGCCGAACAGCATCCGCCGCTTCGTCTGATACGAAACAACCTTCCTGCTGTATAGCTCCTGCCAGTTGGCAGGCGGTTTGATGTAAACAGCGATTGAATTGATCCGTCGTTCGATCCTTGACCCGTCTGCCATCTCGATGGTCACCATACCTTTTTTCGTCACCTTGTGAACGATGCCGTAGGACCTGGTTAGACCGCTGTCCGTACTTTCGGGATGGTCCGCAATAACAATATCACCTTTATGCATATTTTTCTCGCTGTTGTAGGAGTATACATATCAGTATAAGCATGAAAGCAACATTTGCGAACAGCGAGACGGCTTGTCGCCATTAGCACCCTGCAGTGGAGGCAGGAGTTCAGGAGGGGGTCGACTATGGTGCCCCTCTCCAGACAGGCGCAGCACTCCATCTTGGGTTTGCAACGTATTGCAAAGACAGCTTGTCGTTCTTGAAAATATACTGAAAAGGAATAGCATATAGAAAGAAGCGAAGGCAATGTTTGCCTGACACGAAAAACGTGCGGCAACGTCGTGTCGGCGTAGACTTCGGATCAACTACAGGGGGCGCGTGCCGGACGACCCGGTTGCCCTGCAACCTCCTACGGGGAGATGTGCATGCCGAGAACGCAGATAGAGATAGCTCAGCCTATAGAATATCTCTCTATTCTTGATGAACATGGAACGCTCGATGATGAGCTCGAGCCGGGGATTGATGACAGGGATCTGCTTGATCTTTACCGGGCCATGCTCCTTGGCAGAAGGTTTGACGAACGCATGCTGGCACTGCAGCGCCAGGGCAGGATAGGCACTTTTCCACCCATCAAGGGGCAGGAAGCCTCTCAGCTCGGAGCTGTCGTCCATCTCAGGCCCACCGACTGGTTCGTGCCCGCGTTCCGGGAGACAGCCGCCGAGATCTGGCGGGGACGCTCACCGGAAAGCGTCATCCTCTATTACAACGGCTATAATGAGGGAACTATCGTACCTGAAAAGCAGCATGATTTGCCCATGGCGGTGCCGGTGGCCAGCCAGATCCTCCATGCCGTCGGCCTGGGGTACGCGGCAAGGTACAGAAAAACAGATGAAGTGGTTATGACCTTCTTCGGCGACGGCGCAACCTCTGAAGGCGATTTTCATGAGGGGCTCAACTGTGCCGCCGTCTATCGCTCACCGGTAATTTTCGTCTGCCAGAACAACCACTGGGCGATCTCCGTTCCCTTGAAAAAACAGATGAAGACGGAGACCATCGCCCAGAAGGCCATCGCCTATGGAATGCCCGGGATCCAGGTGGACGGCAATGATGTTCTGGCCGTCTATGCCGCTGCCGCTGAAGCGGTTGAACGAGCCCGTAGCGGAGGCGGACCGACCCTTATTGAATGTGTCACCTACAGAATAATGATGCATACCACGGCCGATGACCCCGGCCGCTACCGAAGCGAAGAGGAGGTAAAGGCCTGGGAGAAGAAAGACCCGCTGCCCCGTTTTGCCCGCTATCTCGAAAAGAAAGGGGTGCTTGAGCAGGAATCCACCGAACGGATGGAGGCGGAGGTTAAAGAACAGATCCAGCAGGCCGTCGAAAGCGCCGAGCGCCGGATGAAAGAGATTGGCGATCCTCGTGACATGTTCGCCCATCTCTATGCTGAATTGCCACCTTCCCTGCAGCAACAGAAGCAGGAGCTTGAACGCTCTCTTGGGGATGCCGGCGAGGAGGACGATGATGGCTAAGATGACAATGGTCCAGGCACTGACCCTGGCCCTGCGCCAGGAAATGGAGCGTGATGACAGCGTGGTTCTGCTCGGCCAGGATATCGGTCCCGACGGCGGAGTTTTCAGGGTGACCGAGGGACTCTTCGATATTTTCGGCGAAGAGAGAGTAATCGATACGCCGCTGGCCGAATCGGCGATTGTCGGTATGGCCGTTGGCATGGGGGTGTATGGACTGAAGCCGGTCTGCGAGATTCAGTTTTCCGGCTTTGCCTACGAGAATTTTCATCAATTGGAAAACCATGCCGCCAGGATGCGCTGGCGCACCCAGGGCCGGCTCAATGTTCCCATGGTGATGAGGGCACCCTATGGCGGTGGGGTTCGCGCACTTGAACACCACTCGGAAAGCAGGGAGGCCTACTGGGCGCACACACCCGGCCTGAAGATGGTTATTCCCTCAGGACCCCGCAATGCCAGGGCGCTGCTGGTCAGTGCTATCCGCGATCCCGATCCGGTGATCTTCTACGAGTCGAAGGCCTTGTACCGCGCCTTTCGCGAAGAGGTGCCCGAGGAAGAAGAAACCATGGCCATCGGCGCCTCGCAACTGGTCAGGGAGGGCGGCGATCTGACCATGATCGCCTATGGCGCCATGCTCCAGCCGACCCTGGAGGCGGCCGAAGAGCTAGGCAGGGAGGGTATCGAAGCTGCAGTGATAGATCTTCTCACCATCTCACCCCTGGACGAGGCCCTCATGGTCGAGTCGGTCCGCAGGACCGGCAGGTGCGTGGTTGTCCACGAGGCACCGCGCAGTTTCGGCGCCGGCGCTGAAATCATCACCCGGCTTATGGAGGAGGCATTCTATTATCTCGAGGCACCCATCGAGCGGGTGACCGGCTACGATATAGTCATCCCCTATTTCAGCAGGGAAAAAGCCTATATACCCAACACCAAACGTATTACCAGTGCGGCTCGCAGCGTCCTGAGCCCCCCATGAGCGGAGCTACCATGACAACATCATTTCTTCTCCCCGATCTCGGGGAAGGTGTGCACGAGGCGGAAATACTCTCCATTCCAATCACAGAGGGGCAGTCGGTGGAGGAAGGGGATGTCATCCTCGAGGTGGAGACCGACAAGGCGGCGGTGGAAATCCCCTCGCCCTGCACCGGCATTATCGAAACCATCAAGGTCAGCAGCGGTGATATGGTCCGGGTTGGTGATGTCCTCATCATCTTTGCTAATAACGGCGAAGGGGAGGCCAAAGAGTTGCAGCAGGGGAAGGCCATGAACATCGAAACGGCGGAGAAGAGACCGGGTGCGGCAACGCAGAAAAAGGTGGTGCCTGCGGCGCCATCCACCCGAAGAATCGCCCGGGAACAGGGTGTCGATCTGCAAGAGGTGCATCCCACCGGTCCAAACGGTCTGGTAACGACTGATGATGTCCGCAGTCATGCCGGCGCCTCCCCCCTGGGCGACATCAAGAAGCCGGACCGTACAGAACCGCCTGCCGCTGAAAAAACTGCAGCCGGCGACAGGGCAAGTGACTCGTCGGCCATAACCATCGATGTTCCGCCACTTCCCGATTTTTCCCAGTGGGGCGAGATCGAGCGCCAGCCATTCCGATCGATCCGCAGAGCCACGGCCAACCGCATGGCAGCCTCCTGGAGCCAGATCCCCCATGTCAATTGTCAGGATGTTGCCGACATCACCCGGCTCGAAGAGTTTCGCCAGCGCCATAAAAAAGATATTGCAGAGGCCGGCGGCAGACTGACCATGACGGTGTTTGCCATGAAGGCGGTGGCCACCGCCCTGAAGAACTATCCCCGGTTCAACGCCAGCCTCGACCAGGAAAACCAGCAAATCATCATCAAGAAATACTTCCATATCGGTATCGCCGTCGACACCGGACACGGCCTGATGGTGCCGGTTATACGGGATGTCGACAGAAAAAGTATCAAGGAGATCTCCATCGAGCTGCACGAGGCGATTATCAGGGCACGGGAGCGCAGCAACAGCCGGGAAGAGATGATGGGCGGCACCTTCACCATCACCAATGCCGGCGCCATCGGCGGCGGTTTTTTCTCGGCAATCATCAATCATCCCGAAGTGGCCATCCTGGGGCTTGGCCAAGGGAGAAAGCAGCCTGCCGTGGTGACCAACAGCCACGGCAGAGACGAAATTGTCCCGAGACTGTTGATGCCGATAGTGCTCTGCTTTGATCACCGGGTAGCAGATGGTGCCGATGCCATCCGGTTCCAGCGGCTCATTATTGATGCCCTGGAAGATCCCGACGAGCTGCTGATCACCATGATCTGAGCCTGGTTGAGTTTCGTGATAACAACACCCTGGAGTGTGATTACCAAAGAGAGGAACCGAGATTATGGTTATGGGTGACATGGAGATGAAGGTCGACCTGGCAGTCATCGGCGCTGGTCCCGGCGGCTATGCTGCTGCGTTCCGGGCTGCCGATCTGGGCATGGATGTAGCACTTATCGACCCGCGAAAACGTCCCGGCGGAGTGTGCCTGCATGAGGGCTGCATTCCTTCAAAGACCTGCCTGTCGCTGGCTGAATTGATCGAGGATGCCGCCCGGGCCAAAAAAATGGGCGTGCACTTCGCGCAGCCGGAAATAGATGTCGATGGTATACGGAGCTGGAAAAAGAGCGTCATCGACACCATGGCATCGGGGCTGGCGAGCCTCTGCCGGAAACGAGGTATCCAATGGATCACTGCTTCAGCACGTTTTATCGATTCATCCACCCTGCAGCTGGATGGCGGTGAGGTGCGCCGTATACGATTCAAACATTGTATCATAGCCACCGGTTCGGCACCGATCCCCTTCCCGGAGGCGAGTTTTTGCGGTGATGGCCGGATAATGAGCTCACGTGAAGCGCTTGCCCTCAGAGATATCCCCGGGCGGCTGCTGGTTGTCGGCGGCGGCTATGTCGGACTCGAGCTCGGTTTTATCTACAGTGCCCTGGGCAGCGAGGTCTTTCTCGTCGAAATCGAAAACCGGCTGCTACCAGCCGTCGATGCCGATCTGATAGCCCCATTGCAGCGCAAGCTGGAGGGTATGTTTGCGCGAATCGACCTCGGCACCAGAATAGCTAAGCTTGAGGAAAAAGAGGAGAGTGTTGCCGTGAGCCTGGAACACGACGGCAAGCAGCGTGACGAGCAGTTCGACCGGGTGCTGGTAGCCATGGGCAGAAAGGTAAACACCTCGGAGCTCGGCCTGGAGAACACCACTGTCGAAATGGACAGCCGCGGAGTTATCATGGTAAACGATCGGCAACGGACGGCGGAAGAAAGCATTCTGGCGGTGGGCGATGTCTGCGGCGATTTCATGCTTGCCCATACTGCCATGCGCCAGGGCAGAGTGGCCGCCGAGGTTGTTGCCGGACAGCGCTCCGTCTACGATGTCCGCGCTGTTCCAGCTATTGTCTATACCGACCCGCAGATAGCCTGGTGCGGGCTGACCGAGTCCCAGGCCAAAGAGAAGAACATGACGGTAAAAATATTCAAATATCCTTGGAAATACAGCGGCAGAGCCCAGTCAATGGGCGCGGAAGAGGGGCTCACCAAACTCGTCACCGAACCGGAAAGCGGCCGCATTCTGGGAGTAGGTATCTGCGGCCGCGATGCAGAAGGCCTCATTACGGAAGGAGTGCTGGCCATCGAAATGGGAGCGCTGGCCGAAGATCTTGCCCTGAGCCTGCATGCCCATCCAACGCTTTCCGAGACCATGGGCGAATCGGCCGAAATATTCCTGGGCAGCCCCACGCACCTTATGCCGAAAAACCGTTCGTGAATTGGAGGCTGCCCTCGGTGACGCTTTTAATATTGGTAAAACCTTCATTTTTTAAATATTGCTCCGCCGTATCATTGTAATAGGTGCCGATGGCGGCAACCTTTCTGGCATCGCCAAGAGAAGCTATTTCAAGCGGCGATCCTGCTCTCTTGTAAGGGACCTGGCGTTGTTCGAAAATGGGGCCGACCCATTTAAAAAGGTTTTCTCTCGCCGGTGTTCGCGTCGTTGAAAAAAGCACCGTTTGAGGCCCCTTAATCGTCAGGGCATACGCCCTTGCTCACGGATATATCTGTATTTTGATCTTCCAGCCGAGACGATCGAGTATTTCGCGGACGATTTCTGTCGACGGACCTACGAGCGGTGACTGTTCGTTCTTATAGTTGGTAGATTGAACTACTCCCCCAGACATTGAGTATAAAAGATGCCCATCATTCTCTCTAAGCCGGAGCCCTTCTCCAGTTTCTTCGACCTTTGCGGTTTTTTGCTCGCAGTATAATTCAATATAACCAAACCATACCTCGTCCGGGCTTCGTAAAGATAAAGAAAAGCGTCGCTAGGAGCTTCTGAAATTGGAAGAAAAGAATAAAAAGTAATATCAGGGGCTCTGCCTTTAACCGACAGAGCCCCTACTGTATTTAGGGTTATGATTCACTGCTGATATCATTTTGCTGAAATACATAGGAAAAATATTGGTCTTCCTGAGGCACAGAATGCTTGGTTAACAACAACAATCGATCAAGGCGTGCTAGAGCACTTTCCAGATCCCTTCAGCAGTTGCAATGAGTTGCTCGCCACATCGCAATTCGCCTTGCATGAAGACCAATGAACGTGTTTTTCTAAGGACTTTGGCTGTGCCGAGTAGTAAATCTCCCGTTTTGGAGGCTGAGATGAATTTGACGTCGAAGGAAATTGTTGCTGCTCTTGCGTTTTTACCAAGTGTCCGATGAGCAGCCGTCCCCATTCCTGAATCCATCAGACTCATGATGAAGCCACCATGAGTAATACCACCAGGATTCAAGTGAATGTCTTGAATTGTGGCCCTGAATTGGTAATCAGTTTCAGAAACTGTTCTGAACTCTAGGCCGCCGTTGTGTTTCATAAAGCCAACAAGGCTTATTTGTTGGAAGGTATCGTTCATATCTTTTGTGATGATTGTTTGTATACAATGAAGAATATCCCAGAGACCTGCATATACCAGAGAAAGGGCAAGTCTGCCATGGGACACTTTGAGCTTTCTACGAGGTAGAGATACTCTTTAAAATTTTTCCAAGTATAGGAGATATTTTTACTTTCGAAAACATTAGATCAAGAGATAGAGGAAACATCATAACAAAATGTGTTGTAAATTCACTTAACCTTGGCAGTAATAATCTTTTGGTTCGACGAAGGCGATGACGCCTTGGTGTATCTTTCAGGTTGCCTAACATGCATTCCTCCTATATGATCGTATACAATGACTATTATACGGGGTCTGCTTAATTATTTGTTATCTCTTAATATATCAAAATATCGGTAATTTATATGGCGTGGGTATATTTGGCAGTGGCGGGTTTGTTTGAATGCGCATGGGCGATAGGGTTGAAATACACAGATGGTTTTACAAAGCTTGTACCATCGCTTCTGACTGTTTCAGCTATGAGCGTGAGCTTTTGGTTGCTCTCAGTTGCTATGAAAACCATTCCAATAGGTACAGCATACGCCGTATGGACAGGTATCGGTGCTGTAGGAGTAGCTATATTGGGCATGTTTCTGTTTGGTGAGTCCCGAGACATCATGAGAGTAATTTGTTTGCTTCTTATCATATCAGGACTACTGGGGCTTAGATTAGTTTCATCGTAAAGGGGAAGTGAGGTCAAGTTTCCGAAGGATGGTTTGTTACCTCTATTAGCACCTTATAGATTGTTTTTTTGTTTTTTATGCCCCAGGATGCATTTTTGGCGAAAAATTTACTGTTGCTCCATTTCTGGTCAATTCCATTGAAATAGCCAGGTCTACCTCTCAGGAATATGGTGATATAGCCAGTACGAGCCTGTTAAAACGTACATAGCAGGAGCCAGGGATTATCGATCGCTTATTGTGTGGTTTTAAGCGCTTTTGGAGTAGCGACTTCTTAAATAAATCACTGAAGAAACTAAATAAATCTTTTTCCTGTTCGATTGGATTTGTTCTGTGCTTATAGAAGGTATTTGTCATTACTGTTGGTTGAGGGTAGTAGCGATCATCATTGCACTTCAAGCGCCTTAACCGTCTGTTGAATATGTTCAGCATGATGGAACAGGTATCAGGGAAAACCGTAAGCCAGCTGACGGTCTTTTGAATCATTTAAGCTAATATACTACAATGAGGTAAGAATAGGATCGCTCCTAATGATATTGCTTTCAGACCGGAGGAAAAAAGGTCAACATGGGAATGAAATTTCTGGAAGAAAATCTTCTTGATCATTTGCAACGACCCGAATTTGCCAATCTGCAGTCATCTCTTATTAAACGTACCTATCTTAAAGGTGCATTTATTTCTCAACCGGGTATGGGCGAGAATAGTATTTTTATCGTAATCAGTGGCCGAGTTCGTGTTTATCTCGGTTATGAAGACAAGGAATTCAACCTGGGGATTTTGACCGAGGGAGATATTTATTCCACGCACTCCGGGACCTATGTGCAGGCTCTTACCGAGGCTGAAATATACTTGACCGATGTGAATTCGTTCAGGCGCGAGATGGTAGGGGATGCCGAAATAACCAAGGCCATGGTCCGTGTGCTCGGCAATATTCTTAAAGCCTCTTTTTCGATAATAGATGGCCTGGCGTTCAAAGATGTAAACCACAGACTGGTTGCCCTGCTGGTTAATGAAGCAAAGAAGCATGGCAGCAAAGATCAGGATGGGGCTGTTCATGTAAAAATTGAACTCTCGGTTGAGCAAATTGCCAGGCTTGTTGGCTCTACGCGCCAAACGGTCTCAACGTTGTTGAGCGATCTGAGCCGTGCTGAATTGATTGCCCGGCCAGAGCGAGGTAAATTCATCATCCATAATCTTGCCGCTCTGGAAGCGGTTGGCGGTTTAGACAGCACATAGTTTTTAGCTTAGAGTAAGCGCTGCTCAGCCCTTACTGTTTTTGTCGTTTACACTTCCCAGACGTCTCAATTCTTTTTTCTCTATCTGTCAGCCACGCGACAGTATTTTTCATCTCGTAAAGTATTCTTCGGTCAGATAATTGGTAAACCGTTTTCTGATTCTACAGGTTTTTACCTGTATGGAACGTAAATCTCATCGGAGGATTCGTCATGTTAAAAGAACTCAAAACTCCTGAAGAGCTCTCGATCTGGAAAGATGCGCAGCAAATGATAACAAAGGCGCGAAAAGACGGGGTGGAAACTGTCTGGGATCGTTTTGAACAGCAGAAACCAGGCTGTAAATTCTGTGAACTGGGGTTGACCTGCAAAAACTGCAATATGGGCCCTTGCAGGGTCAGCCTTAAAGAAAACGGGAAGATGCAGCGGGGTATCTGCGGTGCTGACGGTGATGTTATTGTTGCGCGAAATTTCGGTCGTTTCGTAGCTGGGGGTTCGGCCGGACACTCAGACCACGGTCGAGATCTCATCGAGCTGCTTGAAGCGATTGTTGAGGGTGATGCACCGGACTACTCAATCCGGAATGAAGATAAGCTGAGAAGGGTCTCTGAAGAGCTGGGTGTTGATACCGAAGGGAAAGCCATGCTCGATATTGCGGGAGAGCTGGCTGATATCTGTTTCGCGGATTTCGGAAGCCGAAAGAAAGAGCTTGGGTTCGTCACCCGTGTACCAGAGGTGCGCAGGGAGATCTGGCGCAAGTTTAAAGTTATGCCCCGTGGCATAGACCGTGAAATAGCAGAGATGATGCATCGCACTCATATGGGCTGTGATAACGACGCCGTGAGTACACTTTTACATTCAGCCAGGACCTCTCTGGGCGACGGCTGGGGCGGCTCCATGATTGGTACTGAGCTCTCTGATATTATTTTCGGCTTGCCCAAACCATCTGAATCAAAGGTGAGCCTCGGTGTTATTAAAGCCGATCATGTGAATATACTTGTTCATGGTCATAATCCGGTTGTATCTGAAATGGTTCTGGCTGCTGCGAAGGATCCTGAAATGATAGACCGTGCACAGGCTGCCGGTGCAGAAGGGATTAATATCGGCGGATTGTGCTGCACGGGAAATGAGCTGCTGGGCCGTCAGGGAATCCCGATGGCGGGAAATCATCTGATGACCGAGTTGGCCATAGTAACAGGAGCAGTTGAGGCGGTGGTTGTCGATTATCAGTGCATCATGCCGAGTATGGTTCAGGCGGCGGCATGTTATCACACCAAATTTATCACAACCGCTGACAAGGCCCGGTTCACGGGTGCTACCCACATCTCCTTCGACACTGCAAAAGCGGCTGCGCAGGCGAGAGAAATTGTCGATATCGCCATAAAATCATATGAAGAGCGTGACTCAGCCAGAGTGGAAATACCGGATACATCCGTTGATGTCATGACCGGTTTCTCAAACGAAGCGTTGCTTGAGATGCTGGGCGGATCACTGGAACCATTATTGGAGGCGATAAAGGGTGGATCAATTCGCGGTGTTGTTGCTATCGTCGGCTGCAACAACCCGAAATTTCAGCATGATTCGCAGAATGTCGGTCTGGCAAAAGAGCTTATAAAGCGGGATATTCTCGTGCTGGTTACTGGCTGTGTCACCACCGCGGCAGGCAAGGCAGGGCTGCTGGTACCAGGCGGTGCTGAGATGGCGGGTGAGGGGCTGAAGAAAATCTGCAACAGCCTGAACATTCCACCGGCGCTTCATTTTGGATCCTGCGTAGATAATTCAAGGGTAATTCACCTTTGCGCTATGATAGCAGATGCGCTGGGCGTTGATATCTCCGATCTGCCTGTCTGGGGAGCCTCTCCTGAGTGGTATTCGGAAAAGGCAGTTGCCATCGGGTTATACTGTGTCGCCTCTGGAATACCGGTGCAGATTGGTACGCCGCCGCAGATTACCGGATCGAAACTGGTAACCGATATAGCGGTGAGCGGTCTTGAAGACATCTTCGGAGCCTCATTTCTCGTTGAGCCTGATTTCAAAAAGGCGGCCACGGAGATGGATAAGCGTATATCTACCAAGAGAAAAGCACTTGGTTTGTCAGAATAGTTAGCCAGGGGGTAACCGGGGGCATACTGTTAAGTATACCTCGGTTAACTCCATGGCAGATCACGTCACCTGGATGAGTCTAAAAACAACACCTTCCAGATTGTAAGCGGCAATTAAACCCCAGTAGCGACTTGCTTGATAACCAGATCATCTGCTTTCAGATTCATCGGCAAGAGTGCTGAATATTCAGCTTTCGTTTCTGCAAATGGTAGCTTTTCAAAGAGGTAGCACAGGTATTTGTAGGCTTCCAGGCCGTTTGCCTTGGCAGTTTCAATCAGGCTGTACATTGCGGCACTGGCCTCTGCCCCTTCCGGAGTCCCTGAAAATAGCCAGTTCTTCCGGCCGACCACGAATGGCCGGATAGCATTTTCGGCCAGGTTGTTGTCCAGTGTTACCTCGCCGTGATCCAGGTAAACAATAAGCCTCTGCCACTGCTTGAGCGTATAGTTGACAGCAATACCCAGTAAGCTTTTAGGAGTGACGTGCTTTGCTTTTTTGCTGAGCCACAAGAAAAACTGATCAAGAATAGGTTTGGCCTTTTCTCGGCGCAGGCGGACCAATTCCTCAGCAGAAAGTTCCAGCGTTTTTCCCTCCTTTTCAATTCTATAAATCTTACGTATATAACTCAACGCAACTTCAACACTGCCGGGTTTTCCTTTTTTTCCACTGCCTTTCTGGGCTTCGGTAAATTTGCGGCGAGCGTGGGCCCAACATCCCGCATGATCAATGTCGTCCACATTATCAAGGAAATCGTAGCCGTTATAGCCGTCAGATTGAACAACTCCCTGATAATCAGCAAGCAAAGCCTTGGCCACCGTGGTGGAACGGCTTGGCGCATAATGATACATCAGTCCCGGTTGCCCAGGCGGACCACCCCGGCATATCCACATATACGATTTTGTTGTCGGAGACCGACCGGGTTCATCCAGAACCTGAACCGTGGTCTCATCAATATTGATCAAAGGACCCGAGCGAATCTCCCTGTGCAATAGATTTAGAAGCGGTTTACAGGCTTCGGCCGCTTTCATCGTCCAATTACACATGGTTTGCCGGGGAATTTCCGCTCCCAGTCGTTCAAATTGCTTTTCCTGGCGGTAAAACGGCAAGGCATCGCAAAACTTGGCGGTAATAATATGAGCGAGCAGGCCCGCCGTGGCAATACCCTTGGGGATGATTTGCTTGGGAGGTGCTGCTATCTTGACGACATCTCCTCCAGTTTCCAGGCCTTCGCACTTCTTGCATGCATACTTGGGCCTGATATTCCTGATTACCTGAATAACAGCAGGGATGATATCCAATTTCTCGGCAATATCCTCACCTATTTTGCTCAGATGCGCACCGCATTCACAAACCTTCTCTTCTTCATTAATGTCATGGACGACATCAATCCGAGGCAATTCTTCAGGAAGCTTTTTCCTTCCCGGTTTCTGGCGGGTATGAGAAGGTACCTCAACAACTTCCTCCTCCGGCATCTCTTCGGGCTCCGGCATGTCGAAAAGAGGAAGTGGGTGCGAAGTTGCAGCATCCTTCTCGCTCTTTTTACCGAAAAGTTGAGCATAGAGAGGCTACTTGTCAAAGAACCTGGCAGCTCTGTTTTGGGCAGACCACCCGGGAGTAACAACCAACCGTGATCGGTAACTATCCGGACACTCTTCCAGCCGGCCTGCAGCAATGAAATTATCCGCTCTGCCACTTCTTCGAGCAATGCATCCAAATGCTTTGCAAGTTTCCATCCCCTATCGTGGCCTTCATGATCGATGTCGCCAAACTCACACCATCCTTTTTCGTACTCTTCTCCCTTGGCAGAACCTTCAAGAATCTCATATCCCGCTTCTTTAATCAGCTTTTTGGTGTGATAATTCTTCAATGGTTGTTCTGTTTCGGCAATGGCAGGTTCAAAGTCGGCATTCCCTTCAACACCTCGAACCCTGTCAATGACAGGAGAAACTGCCGGCTTGCCGCATCAAAACGCAGACCATCAACAAACAAAATACATTGACCCGCCGAGGTTTCCATGGGCTTGGAGGACAGATACGTTCCTCCGGGATACGATT
>JGI12210J13797_10984213_pt1 | contig 28015 bp, 21 predicted proteins | sample ElkSlonscriptome_3_FD_13797 | JGI IMG/M metagenome (IMG submission 13797) | reverse complement strand
GCTAGCGGACCGGCCTTCCCCAAACAGGGCCTGATGATGACCGAACTGACAACTCGCAAAGACGCGGCGCTCGCCGATATCGCCGCCGCCCGCTCGCTCGGCGCGCTGGAGGAACAACGCGTGGCCGCTCTCGGCAAAAAGGGCTGGGTCAGCCTCGAATTGAAAACACTGGGCAACATGAGCCCGGACGAGCGCAAGTCCGCGGCCCCGGCGATACAGGCGCTGCGCGCAGAGATCGCCGATGCGATCGAGGAACGGCGCGAGACGCTGGAGGCCGAAGCGCTCGAAGCGCAGCTGGCGAACGAGACGATCGACCTTACCTTGCCCGCGACCGACACGCCGCAAGGAACCGTCCATCCCGTCAGCCAGGTGATGGACGAGCTTGCCGAGATATTCGCCGATCTGGGTTTTTCCGTCGCGACGGGGCCGGAAATCGAGGATGACTGGCATAATTTCACCGCGCTCAACATGGACGAACGCCACCCTGCGCGCGCGATGCACGACACGTTCTACTTTCCCTCCGATGCGTCAGGCGATGCTCCTGCCGGGGCTGATGCCGAAATAACGTCGAACCGGATGCTGCTGCGTACGCACACATCGCCGGTGCAAATACGCAGCATGAAAGACGAGGGCGCGCCGATCAGGATCATCGCGCCCGGTCGCGTCTATCGCTCCGACAGCGATGCGACCCACACGCCCATGTTCCACCAGGTCGAAGGGTTGGTGATCGATCGCGACATCCATCTCGGTCATCTGAAGTGGACGCTGGAAACCTTTTTCAAGGCCTTTTTCGAACGCGAGGACATCGTCCTGCGCCTGCGTCCCTCCTATTTCCCCTTTACCGAACCAAGCGTGGAGGTCGATGTCGGCTATTCGAAGGAAGCGTCCGGTAAAGACGGCGCTGGCCGCCGGGTCGTCGGCGGGCATGGCGATGACGACGGCCATGACTGGATGGAAATCGGCGGCAGCGGGATGGTCAATCCGCGCGTACTGGAAATGGTCGGGCTCGATCCTTCGCAATTTCAGGGCTTCGCTTTCGGGCTGGGGATCGATCGCATCGCCATGTTGAAATACGGAATGAACGACCTGCGCGCATTCTTCGATGGCGACCCGCGCTGGCTCAATCATTACGGGTTTTCGCCGTTCGACCAGCCGACCCTGTCCGCCGGTGTGGGAGCGCGGCCATGAAGTTTTCGATCACATGGCTGCGCGATCATCTCGAAACCGATGCCTCGCTTCAGCAGATTACCGATTGCCTCAACGCAATCGGGCTCGAAGTCGAAGGCGTCGAGGATCCGTCAGAAACCCTTGCCGGGTTCAAGGTGGCGAAAGTTCTTAGCGCGCAAAAACATCCCGATGCCGACAAACTGCAGGTGCTGAGCGTCGATGCCGGACCCGATGTCAACGACGGCGCACCGTTGCAGGTCGTGTGCGGCGCGCCCAATGCCCGCGCAGGGATGAAGGGCGTGCTCGGGCTGCCGGGTGCGGTCGTTCCGTCGAACGGGATGGAGCTTCGCAAGAGCGCGATCCGCGGCGTCGAATCGAACGGCATGATGTGTTCCGTCCGGGAACTGGAGCTGGGCGAGGATCACGATGGTATCATCGAATTGGCCGACGATGCCGAGGTCGGATACAGCTTTGCCGACCACCATGGATCGTCGCCAATAATCGAGGTGGCGGTCACGCCCAATCGCCCGGACTGCATGGGCGTTTACGGCATCGCGCGCGATCTCGCCGCGGCGGGGCTGGGCACGCTCAAACCGATTGCGATTCCCGATTTCACGCCCGACGGCGATTGCCCGGTCGACATCCGCACCGACGATCCGGACGGTTGCCCCGCTTTTTTCGGGCGTGTGATCAGGGGCGTCAGCAACGGTCCGTCGCCCGACTGGCTGCAACAGCGGCTGAAAAGCGCCGGACAGCGGCCGATTTCACTGCTGGTCGATCTGACGAACTACCTGATGCTTGCCTATGGCCGCCCGGCGCATTGCTACGACCTTGCGAAGCTGAACGGCGCGGTGGTCGCCCGCCGCGCGCGCGATGGCGAGAGCGTGACGGCGCTGAATGAAAAGGACTATACCCTCGACAGCAGCATGGTCGTGATTGCGGACGATGATCAGGTTCACGACATCGCCGGGATCATGGGTGGTGAAGATTCGGGCGTATCGCTGGAAACGACCGACATCCTGCTCGAAATCGCCTATTTCGAACCGGCGAGGATCGGCGTGACCGGGCGAAAGCTGGGCCTCGCATCGGACGCACGCACCCGGTTCGAACGCGGGGTCGATCCGGCTTTCCTCGATGAAGGGCTCGACCTTCTCACCGGGCTGGTTGTCGAACTGGCCGGAGGGACGCCTGGCGAAGCCGTGCGCGCCGGTTCTCCTCCGACAGAGCCTAAAACCGTCGCTTTCGATCCCGCATTGACTGCACGGATCGGCGGGGTCGATGTGCCGGAGCAGGAGCAGCGGGCAATCCTCGAACGGCTGGATTTTGAAGTCCGCGATGACTGGCAGGTGATCTGCCCGCTGCGCCGCCATGACATCGAGGGGCCGGCCGATCTGGTTGAGGAAGTCGTGCGTATTCACGGGCTCGACAAGGTCGAAAGCGTGCCGCTGCCGCGCGGTGAAGGGGTCGCCCGCCCGACCGCGACGCCTCAGCAGATCCTCGAACGGCGGTTGCGCCGGGCGGCGGCCGGCCAGGGGCTGAACGAGGCCATCACCTGGTCCTTCGTGTCGCAGGCCGAGGCCGAACCGTTTGGCGGAGGCCACTGGAGCCTCGAAAATCCGATCAGCGAAGACATGAAGATCATGCGGCCCTCGCTGTTGCCTGGCCTGCTTTCGGCGGCACAACGCAGTTTCGACAGGGGCTTGTCGTCGGTCCGCCTGTTCGAAATCGGGCGGCGCTATTGTGCCGATGGAGAGAAAGCGGCGATGGCGGCGGTGATGGCGGGCGAAGCGGACCCGCGATCATGGCGCAGCGGCAAGGCGCGCATGTTCGATGCCTATGATGCGAAATCGATCTGCCTCGCCATGCTCGACGCGGCAGGCGCCCCTGCCGATCGCCTGCAGGTGATGGGCGAAGCGGGAGAGGTCTATCATCCGGGACGTTCGGCGACCTTGCGGCTGGGGCCGAAGAACGTTCTCGCCAGTTTTGGCGTGATCCACCCCCGCGTGTTGAAGGTGTTCGGCATCGACGCACCGGTCGTCGCGTTCGAAATCCACACCGACGCGATCCCGCGCAAGAAAGCGGCCAAGGGACCGCCGAGTTTTGCCCGGCCCGCCTACGATCCGCCGGCATTGCAGGCGGTAACGCGTGATTTCGCGTTTCTTGTCCCGGATAAAGTGGCGGCGGACGATCTCGTGCGGGCGGTGAAAGGCGCGGGCAAGAACAGCATAATCGGTGCGCGCGTGTTCGACGTCTTCACCGGAGACACCGTGCCCGAAGGGAGCAAATCGCTCGCCCTCGAAGTCGTGCTGCAACCGCGCGGCGAAAGCTTCAAGGACGCCGAGCTGAAAGCCATTTCCGACAGGATCGTGGCGTCGGCGGCCAAGTTGGGAGCAGAATTGCGCGGTTAAGCGCGAGCGGCAATTATGTCAGACAGGCGAACCTTCGCGATCATCTCGCACCCCGATGCGGGCAAGACCACGCTCACCGAAAAGCTGTTGTTGCAAGGCGGGGCGATCCATCTGGCCGGACAGGTCAAGGCGCGCGGGCAGGCGCGCCGTGCCCGGTCGGACTGGATGAAGATCGAACAGCAGCGCGGCATTTCGGTCACGTCCAGCGTGATGACGTTCGAACGCGAAGGAATTACCTTCAACCTGCTCGACACGCCGGGACACGAGGATTTTTCGGAGGATACCTATCGCACGCTGACCGCGGTCGACAGCGCGGTAATGGTGATCGACGCGGCCAAGGGTATCGAACCGCAAACGCGCAAGCTGTTCGAAGTATGCCGCCTGCGGAACGTGCCGATCATCACGTTCGTGAACAAGGTCGACCGCGAAGGCCGCGACCCGTTCGAAACACTGGACGAGGTCGCCGATATGCTGGCGCTGGATGTATCGCCGCAAGGCTGGCCGATCGGCATGGGCGGACAATTCGAAGGCGTCCTCGATTTCGCCACCGGCGAAGTGAGCCGTCCCGAAGGCGCGTCGCGCGAATTTCAGGGCAAGCGCGATGCCGACCCCGACATTCCGCCGGAATTTGCCGAAGAAGCCGAATTGGCGCAGGTTGGCTATCCGCAGTTCGATCTCGACGCCTATCGCAGCGGCGACCTGACGCCGGTCTATTTCGGCAGCGCGCTCAAAAGTTTCGGAGTGACCGAACTGATCGAAGCGATTGCCCGTTTCGCCCCGCCGCCGCGGCCCCAGCCCGCCGGGGACGAACAGATCGCGCCGACGCGTGACGAAGTCACCGGTTTCGTATTCAAGGTCCAGGCCAACATGGACCCCAACCACCGCGACAGGATCGCCTTCATGCGGCAGGTGTCCGGCACGTTCAAACGTGGCATGAAACTGACGCCGTCCGGTCTTGGCAAACCGATCGCGGTGCATTCGCCGATCCTGTTTTTTGCAAAGGACAGGGAAATCGCCGACACTGCCGAGGCGGGCGACATTATCGGTATCCCCAATCATGGCACGTTGCGCGTTGGCGATACGCTGTCGGAAAAAGACGAGGTGCGCTTTACCGGCTTGCCCAATTTCGCGCCGGAAATCCTGCGCCGCGTCCAGTTGAAAGACCCGACCAAGACGAAACAATTGCGAAAGGCACTCGACGACCTGTCGGAAGAGGGCGTGATCCAGGTGTTCTATCCCGAGATCGGTGCGCAACACATCGTCGGCGTTGTCGGGCAATTGCAGCTGGACGTCCTGATTTCGCGGCTGGCGGCGGAATACAAGGTCGAGGCCGCGCTTGAGCCTGCGCCGTTTGCAACCGCGCGCTGGATCAAGGGGGACGAAAAGGCGCTCGACGATTTCGAGAAATTCAACCGCGCAAATCTGGCGCGTGATCGCGACGGTGATCTCGTGTTCATGGCGAAAAGCCCGTGGGATGTGAATTATCAGGACGAAAAGAACCCGGACCTGTCATTTTCCGCGACGAAGGAGCGCTAGACCGCGCTTTTTGTTGCAGGCGTCGCAACTTCGCTGCAATGCCGCTTCGCATGACCGGATCAGCAATATCGCCCGCGGGGCCGACGTCTCAGACTTTCATCTCCCAGCGGCTTCGGCTCAATTACCTCGATTGGGGCAGGACCGACGGTTCGGGATCGAAACCGCCGCTGATCCTCGTCCACGGGGGGCGCGATCATGCGCGTAGCTGGGACTGGACCGCAGAGGAACTGCGCCGCGATTACCATGTCATCGCCATGGATCATCGCGGCCATGGCGACAGCGACTGGGTATCGGACGGTAATTATTCGGCCGGAGACATGGTCTACGACCTCGCGCAGTTGATCCACCAGCTTGGCGTTGGCCCGGTGCGGATCGTGGCGCATTCGATGGGGGGCAACGTCGCCCTGCGCTATGCCGGGACGTTTCCTGACATGGTCACAAAGCTTGTCGCGATAGAAGGGTTGGGCCCATCGCCTGAAACGCGGCGGAAGCAACGCAGCACGCCCTATCCCGAAAGGTTGGCCGAATGGATCGGCAAAAAGCGCAAGGCCGCCGGGCGCACGCCTCGGAAATACGAAAGCATCGAAGCCGCCTTTGCCCGGATGATCGAGGAAAACGCCTATCTCACGCAGGATCAGGCCCGGCACTTGACGATCCACGGCGTCAATCGCAACGAGGACGGCACCTATAGCTGGAAGTTCGATCCGCATCTCAATGTCTGGCCGATCGAGGATGTTGCCGACGAATTTCTCGAAGCGACATGGGCCGCGATCACCTGTCCGACTCTGTTGTTGTACGGAAGCGAAAGCTGGGCCTCCAACCCTGCCGAAGACGGGCGCATCGACAATTTCACCGCGGCGCAGGTCATCGAATTCGAAAAGGCCGGCCACTGGCTGCACCACGACCAGTTCGATCGCTTCATCCGCACGATCCGCGATTTTCTCTGACGCCCTTCTCTTAAGCCCGGTTGCCTAATTTGTGGGCATTCGCTTAATTCGGCGGCACGCGATCGTACCTAACGGCACGGATGTTGAGTCGATAAGCGCAGATTTGCGCTTTTTTAACATCTGGCACGATCCTTGCTGCTCCGAACCGGACCGGTGGCTCTTCATCGGTCCGACGTTTAAAAGGGGGCAGGCGTGAAATTCATCATAGCGATTATCAAGCCGTTCAAGCTCGACGAGGTGCGAGAGGCGCTCGCCGATATCGGTGTTGCCGGAATGACCGTCTCGGAAGTCAAGGGCTTTGGGCGCCAGAAAGGCCAGACCGAGATTTATCGCGGGGCCGAATATTCGACCTACATGGTTCCGAAAGTCAAAATCGAAATCGCGGCGAGCGACGACATCGCGCAAGCCGCGGTCGAGGCGATCCAGCAGACCGCCAACACGCAAGCGATCGGCGATGGCAAGATATTCATGCTCGACCTCGCATCGGCAACGCGCATCCGCACTGGCGAAAACGGGGAGATGGCACTGTGAAACGGATTGTCCTGAATTCCGCGGTCCTGACGGGCCTGCTTTCCTTCGCAGCGGTTCCTGCTTTTGCCGCGGTGCCGGATGCCCCTGCCGCAGACGCCGTCGGCGGCGGCACGGCCTATATCTTCAACACCCTGCTGTTCCTGATCGGCGGCTTTCTCGTGATGTGGATGGCCGCAGGTTTCGCCATGCTCGAAGCCGGGTTGGTGCGGTCCAAGAACACGTCGACGCAATGCCTGAAGAACATCGGACTGTATTCGATTGCCGGACTGATGTTCTGGGTGATCGGGTATAACATCGCGTATCCACACGGCGGCGAATCCTCGTCCGCGCTGTTCGGCATCGCCGGGACGATGTACCCGATGCAGGGCGTTGGCGAAGCGGACGTCGAAACCGGCTATTCCGTCGCCTCCGACTGGTTCTTCCAGATGGTGTTTTGTGCCACAACCGCATCGATCGTGTCCGGAACGGTGGCGGAGCGCGTCAAGATCGTGCCGTTCTTCATCTTCGTCACGGTGCTGACCGGGGTGATCTATCCGGTCGTCGTCAGCTGGGAATGGGGTGCGGGGTATCTCGACACCGCATGGGGCTTCAGCGATTTCGCAGGGTCCACGCTGGTCCATTCGACCGGGGGCTGGGCGGCACTGGTCGGTGCTTTGATCATCGGTGCCCGGACGGGGCGCTATGGTCCCGATGGACGCGTGAATGTGTTTCCAGGCTCGAACATTCCGCTCGCAACGCTCGGCACGTTCATTCTCTGGCTCGGCTGGTTCGGGTTCAACGGCGCTTCGCAATTGGCGATGGGGACTGTGGGCGACGTTTCCGACGTGTCGAAGATTTTCGTCAACACCAACATGGCCGCCGCAGGCGGGGTCGTCACGGCGATCATCCTGACACAGTTGCGTTACGGCAAGGCGGATGTGACCATGGCGATGAACGGCGCGCTGGCCGGATTGGTCTCGATCACTGCGGAACCACTGATGCCGAATGTGGGCCAGTCGATCGCCATCGGTGCGGTTGGCGGGGCGATCGTGGTGTTTGCGGTCCCGCTGCTGGATCGGATGAAGATCGACGATGTGGTCGGTGCAATTCCGGTCCACCTGCTGGCCGGGATCTGGGGGACGATGGTGGTCCCCATGACCAATCCCGATGCCACTTTGGTGGGTCAGGCGGCCGGCGTCGTGTTGACGGGCGTGTGGGTCAGCCTCGCCTCGGTCGTTCTGTGGTTCGCGTTGAAGGCGGTTATCGGCCTGCGCGTCACGGAGGACGAGGAATTGGCCGGCCTCGATCATTCCGAGATCGGGGTGGAAGCCTATCCCGAATTCACGCGAGGATAAAAATGAGGCCGGGCGGATCGATTCCGCCCGGCCTTGTTTGCCTTCCTCTTTCGACGCCTCGGTATCGCTGACGTCTCGGGATGGTTGAGATCAGGCTGTTTCGGAAGCCTTGATGAAGTCGGCGCAGCGTTCCCCAATCATGATCGAAGGCGCATTGGTGTTGCCGCTGACGATCTTTGGCATCACGCTCGCATCGGCGATCCACAAACCGTCGATCCCTTTCAGCTTCAACGTCGAATCGACCACGGCATCGTCGTCCGAACCCATGCGGCAGGTGCCGACCGGGTGATAGACGGTATCGGCACGGTCGCGGATCATGTGATCCAGCGCCTCGTCGTTGTCCAGTTCGACCGGGTGCCGGTCGCTCGGCCCGAATGCCTGCAATGAGGGGGCGTCGGCGATCCGATGCGATAGCCGGACACCGCGCCGCAACACGGCGATATCGCGGTCATCGTCGAGGAAATTGGGATCGATTTGCGGCGCGGCTGCGGCATCGCTCGAACCCAGGCGCACCGTCCCCCTGCTTTCGGGACGCAGGACGCACGCGTGCAGGGAAAAGCCGTAGCCTTTCACGTTCTCGCGCCCGTGGTCTTCCAGCACAGCCGGAACGAAGTGCCACTGCACGTCGGGGGCCGGGCTGTCCTCCATCACGGTCCAGAACCCGCCGGCTTCGGCATAAGGTGTCGTCATCACACCGGTGCGCGATCGCCGGTGTTCGAGGATACCCGCGGCCATTTTCAGCGTCGCCTTCAGCGTCCCGCCGATGGGCACGTCGGATTCGGTATTCCAACCCGATACGTAATCAATGTGGTCCTGAAGATTCGAACCGACTTCGGGCCGGTCCAGGACGACCTCGATGCCCTGTTCTTTCAGGTGGTCGCCCGGACCGATGCCCGACAGCATCAGGATCTGTGGCGATCCAAACGCGCCTGCCGACAGGATGACGCCGCGTTTGGCTCGCAGGACGGTGGTGCCCTTCCCATCGCGTATCTCGACCCCGGTGACGCGGCCATCCTCGATTACCAACCGTTCGACCAGCGTGTCGGTGCGGATATCGAAATTGCCCTGATCGCGAATGGGCTCGACATAGCCGCGCGCCGCCGACCACCGCTCGCCATCGCGCTGCGTCACCTGGTAAAGGCCGAATCCTTCCTGGCGTTCGCCATTGAAGTCGCTGTTCGTGCGAAGTTGCAATTCTCCCGCCGCCTCGACGAAGGCATGGCTGGTCGGATTGGGCGAATTCTGGTCGGACACGAACAGCGGGCCACCCTTGCCATGAAAGTCGTCCGCTGCCCGTTCGTTCGCCTCCGATCGGCGGAAATACGGCAGGACATCGTCATAGGACCAGCCATCGCAGCCCATATCGGCCCAATTGTCATAATCCCAGCTATTGCCGCGAATATAGACCATCGCGTTGATGGCCGACGATCCGCCCAATCCGCGTCCGCGCGGTTGATAACCGGTTCGACCGTTCAGCCCCTTTTGCGGAACCGTATCGAACTTGTAGTTCGACGAATTGCGGATGAAAGGCATGAAGCCGGGCGTCTTGATCAGGATATTGTCGTTGCGGCCACCGGCCTCCAGCAAACAGACGCGGCGCGTTCCATCGACGGCAAGGCGTCCGGCGACCGCGCTTCCGCCACTGCCGCCACCGATTACGATATAGTCAAAGCTTTCCATGATCTCTCCTCTGGGAAGGGAGACTAGGCAGCTTCGCGTGGCTCCGCAATCGGGTTTGCGCGGGGCGACGGCGTCATGCGATCGGCGTCAACGACGCGCTGTTGCCAGCGTGCGCGGATCATGTCGGAGGTTTCGCGGCTACCATCGTGGGTCCAGCCGGGCTCTTTCAACAGATAGGACAGTTTGTAGCGCCACGGTGCGCGCGCAATATCGCGGATCATCGCGATCCATTCGTGAAACACGGCGTACAGCAGGTTGAAACTGCCCAGCTGGCGCACGATGCCGTACCGAATGCGCTCGTCCGCTCCGATGTGTTCAGGTTCGAACGTGCCGAAGATCTTGTCCCAGACGATGAAGACGCCGGCGTAATTCCGGTCGAGATAGCGCGGATTGGTCGCGTGGTGGACGCGGTGGTGGCTGGGGGTGTTCATCACCGCCTCGAACCATCGCGGCATCCGCCCGATCGATTCGGTATGGATCCAGAACTGATAGATCAGGTTGAACCCGCCGCAGATCGCGATCATCGCCGGATGAAACCCGATCAGGACCAGCGGCAGCGCGAAGACGAAGCCGAGCGTGAAGGCACCGGTCCAGCTTTGCCTCAGGGCGGTCGACAGGTTGTAGTGCTGGCTCGAATGGTGATTGACATGGCTGGCCCAGAACCAGCGGATCCGATGGCCCGCGCGGTGGACCCAGTAATATTTGAGATCGTCGAGAACGAAGCATAACGGCCACGCCCACCACGCCGCCCACCACGGCGTTTCAGGGGCGGGCGTCAGGTCGAACAGGCGATATTCGTATGCGGCGATAAAGACCGCGAGGGCAAAACCGCCGAACAGCGCGCCCGCAATCGTCGACCCCAGGCCGAAGGACAGGCTTACCAGCGTATCTTTCGGCTCGTAAGCGTCGGGCGCGCGGAACCGGGCCCAGATCAGTTCCGCCAGCACGGCGAGAACGAAGAAAGGAACGGCATACTGGGTTGGTGAAAAATCGGGCATGGACGATGGATATCATAGCCGATTAATTGCATCGGCCCAATAGCCCGGATCGTTCAGTGACAGCCGTTGCGATCCGAAGGTCCGGTCGCCGCAATCGACGATCAACGCATCGACTTCCTCTCGCACGCGGGCGTCGCCCGACAGCAAGCGCCCGGCGTATTTGTTGCCATGCCGCTTGATCAGCATGATTCGTCCATCCGCGCCTTTGGCAAGCGCGGCCGCGCCACCGCGGGCGATCGAGACACGCTCGGCGACGAACCCGTCGACAAGATCGGCGGCGACTTCGCGCATTTCGTCGTCACCGGTCAGCGTGGCCCCTGTGCCAAGTCCAAGCGCTCTCGCCAGACCGGCAAGAGCCAGGATGGCGACAAGCGAACCCAGGATCTGCAGAATGAGCGGCGGTATTTCCATGGTTTTCCCGTCGGTGGGATTGGCATGGATAGTTGTTTGCGGCAAGCCATCGGCTGAGGAGATCGACTATGACGAAATTCGCTCGCGCCCTGATGCCCGTTGCCGCTTTGGCGCTGCCGCTCGCGCCGCTGGGCGCGCAGGATCCGGCCCCCGAACAACTGGTAGAGGCCGAATTCGACCGCACGACCCGACTCGCACAGCAATTGTGGGATTTTGCCGAGGTCGGCTATCTCGAAACGCGGTCGAGTGGATTGATGCAGGCCGAGCTGGAGGCCGAAGGCTTCTCGATACAGCCGGGTATCGCCGAAATCCCGACGGCATTTGTGGCCGAATGGGGTGATGGCGGCCCTGTCATCGCGATTCTGGCGGAGATGGATGCGCTGCCCGGCATCACGCAATCGGTGGCACCGACGCGCGATCCGATGGCAGGGAAGGGCGCCGGCCATGCCTGCGGTCACAACCTGTTCGGCGCGGGGTCTTTGACGGCCGCGCTTGCGGTCAAGAACTGGTTGGAGGCGACCGGCACTGAGGGGCGCATCCGACTGTATGGCACTCCAGCGGAAGAAGGCGGTTCGGGCAAGGTCTACATGACGCGGGCCGGCATGTTCGACGATGTCGACATCGCGATCCACTGGCACGCCGACGATGAAAACAGCGCGGCCGCGCGCACCAGCCTTGCGAACCGTTCGGCAAAGTTTCGTTTCACCGGCGTGTCCGCCCATGCCGCTGGCGCGCCCGAACGCGGGCGAAGCGCGCTCGACGGGGTCGAGGCGATGAACATGATGGCGAACATGATGCACGAACACATCCCGCAGGATGCGCGGATGCATTACGTCATCACGTCGGGCGGCAATGCCCCCAACGTCGTTCCCGATTTTTCGGAGGTCTTCTACTACGTCCGGCACCCGGAGCCGGAGGGGGTCGAGGCGATCTGGGCCCGGCTCGAAGACGCGGCCCGCGGTGCGGCGATGGGGACGGGGACCGAGGTGTCGTGGGAAGTCATCCACGGCAACAATCCGCTACTCGTCAACGAAACGCTCGCACAGGCGATGCACGAGAAACTGGAGACGGTAGGCGGGATCACCTACTCCGCCCAAGAGCGCGAGTGGGCAGCCGAACTGCAGAAATCTCTCGGCGATGCGGCAAGGCCGCTGGAAAGCGCGGCGCAGGTGCAACCGTATGATCGCAGCCTTGGTTACGGATCGACCGATGTCGGCGATGTGTCATGGGCGACACCGACCGTCGGCGTGCGGACCGCCACCTGGGTTCCCGGCACAAGCTCGCATAGCTGGCAGGCAGTGGCGGCAAGCGGCAATTCGATCGGGCACAAGGGGGCACAGGTCGCGGCCAAGGCGATGGCCATGCTGGCTGTGGAACTCTACACCGATCCTGATCTGAGGCAGCGCGCGACAGCAGAGTTCGAGGCCGCGCGGGGCGAAAATTACGTTTATCGCTCATTATTAGGGGATCGCGACCCACCGCTCGACTATCGCAAGTAGGAATGGGGCCACGTGGGCGGCGCGGGTTATCGCGCCGCCATCATGTCCAGCATCGGACGGATCGGGGCGAGGTCGTAACCAGCCTTGCCAGCCGCCTCGATCAGGTCGTCTGGCGATTGGCCCATCTTCGCCTGAGCCAGCGCCCACACCATCGTCGATCGCGTGCCGGACCGGCAATAGCCCAGAGTTGCGCCATCGTTCTTTTCCAGAGCTGCGGCGAGCGAATCGATCTGAGCCGCGCCGATGCCACTATGGGTAATCGGCAAGTAGAGATATTCCATACCGCGATCGCGCGCCGCGGCTTCGATCGCGTCGGACTGCGGGGCGCTCGGTTCCTCTCCATCGGGCCGGTTGTTGACGACCAGCGTCACGCCCGCCTTTTCAGCGTCTTCCAGATCATCCGGCGCAATCTGCGGCGATGCCAGCATGGTGGGCGAGAGGCGGCGAAAATCATTCATTTCAGGCATTCCCCATAGCTTTCGTGCGGACCTCGGATGTCGGGCGACGCTGACGACGTCACGCCACGACCTTACCACAGCCGATTGGTCATTGGGCACGGCCCCGTCAAGCCGGTGCGCTCTGTGCGCGGTTCCGACATCCATTGGTGCGCGGGGGCAGCGCAGGGATGTCATAATTTCAGCCGATAGTATGAACGCTGGTTAAATCGTTCGCATCCAGACCTTTTGTGCGCTATGTCTTTCCCGAAAGGCGGACCGGATCGTCCGGAACTCGCCTGCGTCTGGTGCGACTCGCTGTCCTCGCCACAGGTGCTTTGAATGGGTTGGGCAGCGTGACAGGGTACTTGTACGATCATGGGTTACGATAGGGGACGTCGGCGCGGCCGGGACAAGCGCGACGGGTTCGGCGAAGACAGCTACGATCCGTTCGGTGGTGGAGGTGATGGTTTTCCGCCTCCGAGCGATTACGGCAATCGAGGCGGAGGCGATCGCTTCGGCGGTGGTGACCGTTTCGGCGGCGGCGATCGGGGCGATAGCGGCGACCGTTTCGGCGGTGGCAACCGGGGCGCACCGGGCGGCGGACAGCAGCGAGGCGGAGGCGGAGGTTTCAACCGTATGCCCGCGCAAGTGGTCGGCACCGGCAAAGGCACCGTCAAATTTTTCAATTCGCAAAAAGGTTTCGGCTTCATCCAGCAGGAAGGTGGCGGAGAGGACGTTTTCGTCCACATCAGCGCTGTCGAACGGGCCGGTCTCGAAGGTCTTGCCGAAGGGCAGGAGCTTGAATTCAATCTTGTGGATCGTGGCGGCAAGGTGTCGGCGCAGGACCTGCAGGTTGTCGGCGACGTGATTGCGGTACAGCAATCGGAAGGTCCGCCCAAGCGCGAGTTGACCGGTGACAAGGCGCAAGGCACGGTCAAGTTCTTCAATTCGACCAAGGGCTTCGGTTTCCTCGTGCGCGATGACAATCAGCCCGATGCGTTCGTCCATATCAGTGCGGTGGAGCGTTCCGGTCTGACGCAGATCAACGAAGGCGAACGATACGAATTCGATCTCGAAGTCGATCGGCGCGGGAAGTATTCGGCTGTCAATCTGGCTCCAATTCAGGATTGAGGCGGCTGCATCACACCTGCTTCGGCGGTGCAGGAGAGCGCCTTTCGCTCTCGGGATAGACTCGCTGATGGCGGCCCTTTGCAAAAGGGCCGCCATTTGCATTTCTGGCGCACACGCTTACCTCCCGGTCAGTACGTCACACGCAAGAATCACAGGATTAGAATATGTCGATTTCGCCGCTAATGCCCGTCTATCCACGCTGCGGCGTGCGGCCTGTGCGCGGCGATCACTGTCACCTGATCGATGAGGACGGCACCCGCTATCTCGATTTTGCGAGCGGGATTGCCGTCAACCTGCTGGGTCATTCCCACGCCGGACTGATCGATGCGATCAAGGATCAGGCGGAAACGCTGATGCACGTGTCGAACCTTTATGGCAGCCCGCAAGGGGAAAGGCTGGCCCGCCAACTGGTAGAACATACGTTTGCCGACACGGTGTTTTTCACCAATTCCGGGGCAGAGGCGGTGGAGACCGCGATCAAGGCCGCGCGCGCCTATCACCAGAATGCTGGCGATGACGGCGATTCGAACCGATTCGAACTTATCACCTTCGCCAATGCCTTTCACGGTCGAACCATGGCCACGATAAGCGCCTCCAACCAGAAAAAGATGCACCACGGTTTCTCGCCGCTGCTCGATGGGTTCAAGTACGCGGAATTCGACGATCTTGAATCTGCCAAATCGATGATTGGTCCACACACCGCCGGTTTTCTTGTCGAGCCGATCCAGGGTGAAGGCGGCATCCGCCCCGCCTCGCAGGAGTTCATGCAAGGCCTTCGCAATCTTTGCGACGAACACGATCTGATGCTGGTGCTGGACGAAGTCCAATGCGGGATGGCGCGTACCGGAAAGCTTTACGCGCATGAGCATTACGGTATCGAACCCGACATTCTGGCAAGCGCGAAGGGACTGGGCGGCGGTTTCCCGCTCGGCGCCGTCCTCGCGACGGAAAAGGCTGCGCGCGGCATGACTTTCGGCACGCATGGTTCGACATATGGCGGAAATCCGCTCGCTATGGCGGCAGGCAGCGCGGTGATGGAAGCGGTCGCAAACGACGAATTCCTTCGCGAGGTGACCGAGAAGGGAGAGCGCATCCGCACCCGGCTGGAGCAATTTATCGGGAATTATCCCGAATTGTTCGATTTCGTTCGCGGCAAGGGGTTGATGCTCGGCCTCAGGATGAAGGTGGAAAGCCGCCCGTTCTTCGTCCATCTGCGCGACAATCACCAATTGTTGACGGTCGCCGCCGGGGACCAGACGTTGCGTGTGATACCGCCACTGGTCATCGGCGACGCCGAAATCGACGAATTCTTCGACAAATTGTCGGCGGGCGCAGCCAGTTTCAAAATGCCCGAACCCGCATGACGGCAAGACCGCATTCAAGTCGGCATTTCCTCGATCTGGGAGATGCTGATGCCGATGCGATTGCGGCCATGATAGCCGACGCGATCGACCGAAAATCCGGGCGCGGATTATTGCCGAAAGGAGCGAGCGATGCCGATGCACCGCTCACCGGGCGCGTCCTAGCCCTTGTGTTCGAAAAGAATTCGACCCGAACGCGCGTCAGCTTCGACATGGCCATGCGGCAACTCGGCGGGGGTGTGCTCACGCTCGAGGCTGGCTCCAGTCAGCTGGGTCGAGGCGAGAGCATCGCCGATACCGCCAGGGTGCTGAGCCGGATGGTCGATGCGATCATGTTGCGAACCGATGACCACGCGAAGGTCGAAGAAATGGCTCGCCACGCGACGGTCCCCGTGATCAATGGTCTGACGGACCAGTCGCATCCGTGTCAGATCGTCGCCGACCTCCTGACGATCGTTGAACATGGCAAGCAATTGCCCGGCCTTGAAGTGGCGTGGTTCGGCGATGGAAACAATGTTCTCAATTCCGTTCTGGAGGCGGCGGGGTTGATGAAGTTCAACGTGCGCGTAGCAACGCCCGCAGGGTATGAAGCGGACACAAACTTCGTAGCGCGAGCGCGTTCTTCCGGCGCGAGCATATATGAGACAAGCGATCCTCGCGAAGCGGCGTCGAGCGCAGACGTCCTGATGACCGACACGTGGGTGTCCATGGGGCAGGGCGATGCCGATGCGCGTCGCGCGGCCATGGATTCGTTCAGGGTTGATTCGACCCTGCTCTCGCTCGCGAAAACAGATGCTCTGTTCCTCCACTGCCTGCCCGCCCATATCGGCGAAGAGGTAAGCGAGACTGTGTTCGAGGGCGATCGATCGGTCGTTTTCGATCAGGCCGAGAACCGGCTCCACGCTCAAAAATCCATCCTGTTGTGGAGCTTTGGCCGGCTGGCTTAAGCAGAATCTGGCCTCGTAGTCCTAGGCACCTTTCACACGCTTGCGGCGACCTTATATGGTTGCGATGGATATTGAGAGTGAAACCTTCGCCGACAAGTTGCTCGGCTTTACTATCCCATCACGCAATGCCCGTGCGCGCATCGTGCGGCTCGACAGGGCGGCTGAAGATGTTTTGGCCGCCCACGATTATCCGGCCCCGATCGCTCACCTCTTGTCTGAAGCTCTAGTGCTCACCGTCTTGATGGGTGGGCTGCTGAAGGCCGAAGGCGAAGAGGCGCAGTTAACCATGCAGGCGCAAACGAAAACGGGAATAGTGTCTCTGCTCGTATGCGATTACCGGGGCGGCGTCTTGCGGGGCTATGCCGATTTCAACGCCGACGCCCTTGGGGATCAGGGCGTGAATCTACCGCTGGATGCCTTGTTCGGGACTGGCCATCTCGCCATCACATTCGAAACCGGTCGCGGACAGCGATATCAGGGTATCGTTCCACTCGAAGGGGATACCCTGGCCGCTGCGTGCGAGGCCTATTTCAGCCAGTCGGAGCAGGTGCCGACCCTAATCAGGCAGGCCAGCAAATCCGGGAGCGATGGACGCGTCGCGGCTGGCATGCTGATCCAGCATCTCGCCGATGGTGAGGAGGGGCGAGAGCGTTTGCATACACGGCTCGACCACCCTGACTGGGAGCACGTATCGACGATCGCAGGTACGATCAGCCACGCCGAATTGCTCGATCCGGACTTGTCGCTGGAGGCGCTGGCGTGGCGCCTGTTTCATGAAGAAGATCGCGTTTTCATACAGCCGGGCGCGGATTTGCGGCAAGGTTGCCGCTGCAGCGCGGACTATTACGCATCGGTTCTGGCGCGGTTTCCGGCGCAGGATTTGAACGACATGCGCGATGCCAGCGGCCACATTTCTGTGGACTGCGCCTTTTGCGCTCGCAAGTACACGCTCGAAATCTAACGATTCGTCTCTGTTCAGAAACCCTTCACCGCAACACGTACATTTCATGCAAGCTTTTGTGCGCTATTTGGGCCCACGGTCGAACATTATGAAGTTATCTGCACGTCTTTCCCTTTTCCTGGTCGCGGCAATCATCGCCGTGGCAGCAGCGATGCCGATCACCTTGCCGGTTTTCGCGCAGTCGCCAGCCGTGCCAATTGTCGGTTCGCTGGCGAAAGGTGAATGGACGCTCCGATTTCGGGATGGTTCGCCCCAGCGGCGGATTTGCATCAGGTCCGGGCAGGAAATCATTCAGCTGCGACATCGCCGTTCCGATTGTAGCCGGTTTGTCGTCGATGAAGGCGCGAACAGAGTGACGATACAATACACTTGCCCGCGAAACGGGTATGGCCGCACCAGCGTAAGGCGCGAAACGGATCGTCTTATCCAGGTCGAGAGTCAGGGAATAGCGGGCGGCGTTCCATTTCAGTTTGCGGCTGAAGCTCGCCGAACGGGCAGCTGCTGAGGCGCCAAATTGCGGGCTGCTGGCATTGCCTAAATAACCGCACGCGCTAAACGCCTAGCTATGGCAACCTCACGTTCAGTGCAATCTTCGAAAAAGGCGATCGTGCTTCTCTCGGGCGGTCTGGATTCCATGGTGAGTGCCGCGATCGCCCAGGAAAGCGGGTTCGCCGTCCACGCACTGAGCGTCGATTACGGACAGCGCCACAAACTCGAACTGGAATCGGCGAAGCGTATTGCCACCCGGCTTGGGGTTACAAATCACATCGAGCTCCCGCTTGATCTGCGCGCGTTTGGCGGATCGGCCCTCACGGCGGATGTGGACGTGCCGAAGCATGGTGTCGGAACCGACATTCCCATCACATATGTGCCTGCGCGAAATCTGGTCTTTCTTGCCTTGACGATTGCGTGTGCCGAAGCAGCGGGCGCTCGTGACGTTTTCATCGGCGTCAATGCGCTGGACTATTCAGGCTACCCCGATTGTCGCCCCGATTTCATCGCTAGCTTCGCTGAAACTGCCCGGCTCGGAACAAAAGCCGGGGTGAACGGAGAGCCGTTCAAAATTCACGCGCCGTTGCAACATATGGGCAAGGCGGACATCGCTCGAGAGTGTGAGCGGCTGGGTCTCGACCCGGCATGGAGCTGGTCGTGTTACGATCCGGTCGACGGTAAAATTGCGTGCGGCAAATGCGATTCCTGCCGTTTGCGGAAAAAGGGTTTTGCCGAGGCTGGATTAAAGGATAGCACCGTCTATTCCGACTGACCGGTGTTAGCAAAAATCTGTCAGCAATAATATTAAAGGTGGGGAGCGACCGGTGACCGAAGATAGGGCCGACACCGCACAGACGGTTGAAGTTTCAGAACAACCTGTTCCCCCGTACAGCTGGTACGCGCTCAGCGTACTGGTGCTTATCTATGTGCTGAATTTTATCGACCGGCAGATTCTTTCCATTCTGGCCAATGACATCAAGGCGGATCTGGGCGTTGACGATGCATATCTGGGGTTTCTTTATGGAACCGCTTTCGCGATCTTTTACGCGCTTTTCGGTATTCCGCTCGGAAAACTGGCAGACAGCTGGAAGCGCGTTCGGTTGATGACCGTCGGGCTGACCCTTTGGTCTGCGATGACTGCGTTTTCGGGATTTGCGAAAGATGCGTCGACTCTGACCGTGGCTCGTATTGGTGTGGGCGTGGGGGAGGCGACCGCAAGCCCTTCGGCCTATTCGCTGATTTCGGACTGGTTCCCCGCACGATTGAGGGCGACCGCGCTCGCGATCTACAGTTCCGGCCTCTATATCGGTGGCGGCGTGTCCCTCGCGATTGGTGGGCTCGTGGTCGATAACTGGAACAGCGCGTACCCCGATGGCGGTCCGCTCGGCCTTGCCGGTTGGCAGGCCGCTTTCATTGCGGTCGGCGTTCCGGGCCTTTTGCTCGCGATCTGGGTCGCAACGCTCCGGGAGCCGGTGCGCGGTGCAATCGACGGGCTGGAAACGGAAGAAGACCCCCATCCTTTCCGCGGGTTCGTGAAAGAACTCTACACGGTCATCCCGCCATTCACCTTCATCGGCGCAGCCGCTCGTGGCGGCGCGGCACTGGCACTGAATATTGCTGTTTTCGTCTTCGCACTCTTCCTTGCGTGGGTGCTCACGATAACTCTTCAATCCGGACCCGGTTTTATCTGGCCTGTCATAACGGACCAGTGGCTTTTACTCGCCATTGGTTATTATGCCGTGTTCTGCTGGGCCAGCTCACTTCGACTAAGAGATTACGCGACGTTCTCGTTGACTTGGGGCTCACCAGCATTCCTGTGCACGATCCTTGGTTACGGAACGGTCGCGTTCATGGCGTATTCGGCGTCCTATTGGGGCGCGCCGTACGCCGAACGTGTCTTTGCGATATCCAAGGGCGAGCTCGGTTTCTGGCTCGGTGGAGGAGGAGCTGCAGGAGGCTTCTTGGGCGTGATCTTGGGTGGGCGCATGGCTGATGCTTTGTTCATTAGAATGTCGTCGGGTCGAATTTGGGTCGTTTTGTTCGGCTTGATCGCGCCTATCCCCTTTGCAGTCGTGCAGTACACGACCGATAACCTGACATTGTTTCTCGTACTGAACGTAGTCGTCGGAGCGTTGGCTGCATCGGCGCTTGGTGCCGCCGCGGCTGCAAGTCAGGCGCTGGTGCTTCCGCGGATGCGCGGCACTGCGACTGCGACTTTCTTTCTTGCAACTACGCTCGTCGGGCTGGCGCTGGGTCCGTACATGGCCGGATATGTATCGGCGCAGAATGACGGTGATCTAAGCGCGGGTGTTCTTTCCACGCTCTGGATCACGCCAGTCGGGGTCGCCCTCTTGGCCGCTGCCATCAAGTTGGTCCCAAAGGCCAATGCAACTGTAGTTGAACGCGCTCAGGCCGCAGGAGAGCCGGCACCGAAAGCGAAAGCTCAGCCGGCCTGAGTTGGAGTCCACGGATTTCAGCTGAAAAGGCCGAGTTGCTGGAAGGCTGCGTAGTCGGCCCTATCGTAGATTTGCCATTTCAAGCTGCCGAAGTGGTTGGCTGAATGCTGGCACGCATGACCTTCTACCCACAATCGTAATTCTGGTTCGTCAGGAACATTGGGCAAAAGAAAAGGGGCCGGGAGGACCCGACCCCTTTCTTAAGGCTACCGATTGATCGAAGCTTACATGCCCGATCCGGGTCCGTAAGTGACTTCAACGCGACGGTTCTGAAGTTCGCGGACGCCGTCTGCGGTTGGAACGCGCGGTTGCGATTCACCAAACGCTTCACTGCTGATCCGGCCTTCGGGAACGCCACGACCCGTCAGGTAAGCCTGAACAGATTCGTTACGCCGCTCGGCAAGTCCGAGGTTGTATGTGACGCTGCCTGCGCGGTCGGTGTGACCGGCCAGCATGACGTTCGCGGTACCGCAATTGGCGTATGCGGTGACCGCATTGTCCAGAATCGTCGCTGCATCGGCTGTAATCGTCGATTCGTCGAAATCAAAGAACACGATATACGGACCGGTGTTGCACGGCGGCGGCGGCGGAGGCGGCGGCGGCGGTGGCGGCGGCGGCGGCGGAGGCGGAGGCGGTGGCGGTGGCGGTGGTGGCGGCGGAGGTGCCTCGCCACCAAAGTTGTAGATCAACGACCCCAGGACCGAGTGCGTTCTGACATCGGTGTCGAAGTCGAGCCCTCGCGTATCGACCAGGCTTACATTTTCGGCGTTGAAGAAACGATACTTCAAGCCAACGTCGATGGAATCGGTGAGCGGTGCGCGAACACCTGCCAGAAGCTGCCAAGCAAAACCGGTGTCGGAATCATCGAAGGCGCCGGGTCCGCTTGCCTGAAGAGTGCCGTCGAGATCGACGCGAGCGATCCCAACACCACCACCAGCAAAGCCCTGAATGCTGTCATCATCTCCGATATCGAAAAGTCCGTTCAGCATGAAGCTAAGCGCGTTGAATTCGCCCGAAGCGGGGAAAACGCCAGAGACGGCGTCACCATCGTCGTCGTCCGAATCGCCAAAATCGGGCCCGGCTTGCAAGCCAGCCACACCGGCTACGAGTTCGTCTACGTCGGCTGCACGATAGCTGGCTTCGGCTTCGAGGCGGAAGGCTCCGAAGTCGTAACCAACCGCACCGCCGAAATCGTAGCCAAGCTCGGTTCCGACAGTCGCGTCTTCGCGATTGCCATCAACATCAAATTCGATGTCTTCGACGACCATCACACCACCATCACCCTGGATGTACCATTGACCATCCCGGGCCATGGCGGGCGCGGTGAGCGCTGTCGAAGCCATCGCCATACCCATGACGATTTTACGCATATTTATTTCCCCTTTTTAGGTCTGAGGCGCTTGCCGTCCCTATCTTTTTCAATGATGAGTATCAAGCAAGCAATAGCCCGGAAGTGTTGCAAGAAAGCCTCTATTCTGCGCTTATGCGAAGAAACTTGAGGCCCCTCGACAATTTAACGCTAATCGCGCGTCCGGAGCTTGCTCATAGCGTTCTAACGATCAGATGGTTCCGGCCCCTCGTAGTATCCCTAAGGTTTCAAGAGCGTTAAAGAGGTCCGCAAGGGACTGGCGAACCTCGAGGTCGATGACGTTGCCACCGTGGGGCGCGGCGGGGGTCTCCGCGAAAAGCCATTGATTATCATACACCAGAACCGAGCCTGCCTCGACATCGTATAAGGTCAATCCTTCGACGGGCACGACAAACTGCCAGGCCCCGCCGATCCGCATCGCAATGCTGTCGTCATGACCGGCCCATTCGCCAGCTGCGGCTTGGGCAACGCGATAGCAAGCCCCCTCTGCAGGGTTCGCCGGAGGGCTGTTGAGTGATGCAGCGACCGTGCGCGGCAGCAAAGCGTCCACCATCGCAAAGGCCTGATTGAGGAAAACTTCCTTCTGCGCCTGTCCGGGAAATAGCAACGGCAAGGACAATTTGGGTGTAGTCGAGGGAAAAGAGATCGATTGGGTCAATGGATGCCTCCGGGAAGTTTGATTAAGAAATCAGGAAAGCGTCGCCACTTGCAGCGCGTCCGATGTCGAGAACGTACCCGATTGTCGGACCCACAAATCGCCCGCTCCAAAACGCGTAACGAGATCGAGCCGTTCGGCTTCGGTAAGAGTGAAGCTGGCCTCGGGCAGCGACCAGGTGAGGTAGGGCGTGTCCGTAGGTCCGTATCCGAACTCGTAGGATTCGACCTCTTCAACGAGAGGAACATCGTTCTGCACATCCCATCGCCAATGACCGCGGGCCCGCCTGGTCCAGCTCATTTTCCAGCTGTTGTCCGGCAGGACGGATCGCCGCGGTGCCACCGGCATGGGCGGTCGCCGCGAAAGACCCGCATTTTGAAGTTCGGCCATGACCGGCGCGACGTCGCCCAATCCGATCGCCGCGACCCGCGTCGAATCGAGCGGGGGGACTAATGCCGGGTCCAGGGGGGTCAGGCGATCATCGAGAAGCAGGATTGGCGTACCCGCAACATGGATGCGACTGGCATTCGGTTCGGTTCCGGCACGGCCGCGGAGCAGACCCGAAAGCCGCCAACGTCCGTTGCCAAGCGGCTCGGCATGCATGAATTGCAGCACCTCCGCACCGACCAGGAGCCGGTTGTTCCCTGACGCGATGCCGGTCATATCCGTGTTGGCAAGCGCGAGATCGGTGGCCGCCAATGTGATTTCGCAGGCTGCCAGAGGTTCGAGAAGGACACAGGGGGAAGGAGGCAGTGGCACGGTCAATTGTCCGGTCACAGATCGCTGCCGCCCCGACGGGCCGAGTTCGACCAGTGTATCGCCCTGTTCCACGAACAATTGCGCGCCGCGCCAGCCGCCACCCACGGATGTAGCCGCTGCGAACACGCGGCGCTGGGCCAAATCGTCAGGCGTTTGCGGGGGAACTTCGGACACCGTCAGCAGCGTTGGCGTAATCGCCCGGTCGGGTGCTGGATTGCTGCTACCTGGGTCGCTGGAAATCGCCATTCCCGATTGCGGGGCGATCCTCTCCAGAGTGTATTCGACCCCGCGATCATACCATTCACGGCTCGCGATCCGCCATAGTCCGGTTGTTTCTGGCACCTTGACGATCTTACCCGGTACGAACTGCGGATCGAGTTCGGCCACGCGCCAGACCATCCGTTCGTGATGCCAGCGCGCGCGGTGCGCGTTTTCATTGGCGATGCGACGTGCTCCATCCGCATTCATTGTTGCTGGCAGATCGATCACCGATTCTCGTCCGCCGGGACTCAGGCCGAGGGCGCGCTGAACGCCCGGCTGAAAATCGCGGTCTTCGTCGTAATATCGCAGCGCCAGAGGCTCCCGGTCGCGGTCACTGCCGCGCCTTGCTAGAGGTTGCGTTCCGGCCTCGCCCGTGTCGTCGGCCAATCGGCCCGGCAGGACAGCGATTTCACCTTCATCCAGTTGGCCGTAAGAAATCCTGAGTTGGTTGTCGGCAACCAGACAGGTCAGCGGGATGACGCTATCGATCGCCGACAGCGACCGCCGCAGAGGTCCGCCCTCGTCCGCGAACCCGCGGGTGTTCGGCAAAACAGACTGCGACGGAGTGCCCCCGGCCTGCGGGACCAGATCGTCCAGCGACACCGAGGCGTCCTTGCGGGAAAATATCTCGAAATTGAGAGCCGGTATGCGATTGCCGAATTCGCCGAGCTGCAGGTCTTCGAAAACGACATAGGCGAGATCCCGAAAGGCTGGCGCGGACACGCCTTTGTCTGCGATGATGAGCGGGTCCGCAGGTTCGTCGCCATTCCCGTGATAGATGCGGATCGCTCCGCCTGTTTTCAGATCACCCTGTGCTCCTCGCAACAAGGTCCCGTCGGCCCAGATGCGCCCGATCCTGTCGATCGGCGTGCTGGATAGGGCAACCGCGAACGAAGCCGAATAGGAATAGGAGGTGGTGGATGGACTGCCCTTGCCCCCTTGCGTCGAGGACGTCTCGGTCAATTCCGTCGACCAGATGACGCTGCCCGCCACGCGCATCCTGCCGAAATGACGCGGCACGGGCTGACCATAGCTTGACGTTGTGACGGTCAGTTCGCGCAGTCGCGGGCCTTCGCGCGATCCGCCGCCGCCAATGGCGAGGTCGGCCTGGCGACCCACGATCGCGCCGATCGCACCGCCGAGAGGTCCGCCGATGGCCGTCCCGACGGCTGTCAGTACAAGTGTTGCCATGAAGTTAGTCTCCAGTTCGTTCGGCGATCCGCCAATGCCGCACCACGCGGCCGGACATCGCGATGTCCTGCTGGACCACCCGTCTCAGACCGGCATGGGCGTGAATTACGCTTCGCCCGTTCACTGAAATTGCGAGATGATACTGGCCGGGACCCATTTTCAGCAGGATTACGTCACCGGCCTTTGGTGGGCCGTGCGCGTCGATTAGGCCGGACAGGTCCGCAAATGTGTACCAGCGATGCGGTGCGCTGTTTTTCAACCCGTACCCTTCGGGCGAGATGGCCTCGCACCCCATTGCGGTCAGACTGACATGAACCAGTCCGATACAGTCGAGGCCGAAGCGCGGATCGCGTCCGTGAAGGAGGAATGGCGTCCCTAGAAATCGGCGTGCCGCGGCGGCGAGTTGGAGGCCCTTTTCACCAGCCCGGGTAACTATCGCTCCGTCAACCATCACCGCGTCCGTACCGGGCAAGCAGATCGTTGCCTGGCAAAAACGGTTCTGCGCGAAAATTGACCGCATTGTCGAAGCGGGACGCACAGGTGGCCAGGGTGTGATCACACCCTTCGCGTAATTCGGCGGCTGTCCCCAGCTCGAGATTTGGCGACAAGGGCCGATCGATCACGAGCCAGTCCTCATCCGATCCCCTTTCCGATCCCCTTTCCGATCCTACGATCGCAAACGCGATTCCCGTTTGCGGACCGGCAAGGAAACGGACTGTCCCGTCGATATATCGGCTGGTGTCGATCGGGCCAAAAGCGACGCGATTGAAATCACGATCGATTGCCGAAAGCCGAGCACGGGTGGTGAAGCGAGCCTGCGAAAGGTTGCAACCGCGTCCGCAGAAATCGGCTCTGCAGGTTGGGCTTGTCCTCGGCACAAGGTCGCGTTCAAGTATCGCTTTTGCAGAGCGCAATTGCGCGGAGAACGAGCGACCGTCGTTTTCGATCTGCCCCAAAGAGCCTGAATACAGGGCCAGCGCGTCGAGCGTCTCCCAATCGACGATGCCGACTTCGATCGCGGCCTCGTCGAACAGGCCGGCTGCGAGATCATCGCTGCGGATCGAATCGTGGCTTAGCGCGCCTTCGACGCCCGCATTGTCCTCCGACAGATCGGACGTGGTGCGGATTGCGGCCGGCACCATGCCCGGCGCCGCGCGATGAACCATTCCATCAAAAGCGAGAGGTCGATCGTGGCTGGTGAATCCCAACGCGACACCATCGCGTCGCCATACGCGCCAATAGGTCGCGGCAGTATCGAGCTCTTCACGAAAGAAGATCCGCATCATGCGTCTCCGCGCAATTCGATGAGGGGAATACTGGGCGCTTCCCCAGCGGCGAAATTGACGCCGGAAATATCGATCCTGTCTTCGGCAAAACGCACCGGCACATCGAAGAGGAACCCTGCGGTCACTTGCGACCCCGCCGGGGGGGCAGCGGCGAACCGGACAATCCCGCTGTCCTGCAGGGTCCAGTTGCCTACGAAATCGCCGTCGACGCCGATGATGATCGTGTCGGGCCGTGGGCGGATGATCGGGCGTATTTGCGGATCGTCGGCTGGACCGTAATTCTTCACCAGCTGAAAATCGGCGGTCAACCCGTCGCCCGTGCCTATGGATTGGTCGAGCACGGTCGGCGTGCCCGTCATCGCGTTGGACGAATGATCGAACGGATCGGCGATGCGAAATCCGCGCGCTGCGCCGCGCCGGGCTCGGAAAAAGCCGATCAGTTGCGACAATTCCGCTTCGGACCGGATGCCGGGCCCGACATCGAAATGTACCCGCGCATCGGACCACAGCGAATTGCGCCGCTCATGCCCCGAAGCCGTTACCGAGATCGACGTCGAAAATTCAGGAGCAACCGCGGTGCTGCGGCCGAGCGCGAAAGGGTAGAGCACATCGTCAAAGGCTTGCATGGCGTCCTCGTCATTGGTGGGAAGGCGGGTGTAGCCATCGCGATTGATCTGCGGCTGCGCCCAGACATATCGCCGGGTGACGCCGCGTGCTGCCGCTTCGTCGAGGCCGGCATCGATACGGGTCCAGAACTGTTCCGCATCGGCGGGATCAAGGACGAAACCAGACAGGTAATCCTGTTCGTCGGTCGGATAACCGAGCCGATTGTCGACAAAGGCATAGGCCGCGCGTCGCAGCGCGTCGGCCCCGGCGGTCAACCAGTCGTAATCTTCCACTTGCAGCCTGTCGAAAGCCGGGCGGGCCCAGCCGGATGGAAGATTGGCGCGATACAGTTCCGGCATCGCCGGATCGAGGATGGTGGGCGTGAATGCCAGCAGCAGGATTTCCGCTGGTCCTGTAGCGGTAGCACGAATTTGCGCGGCGAGGTCTGCGGTCGATTGCGACAGCAGGGCACCGGCTTCGTCCAGCAGCGCAATCTCGTCCGATCCGAGCACGGCGCGCATATCGGCAATCACCGTGGGCGATCCACCGAATGCAGCCCGCGCTGCGTCGTCGTAGAGGCAGATTTCGCCTGCAGCGGTAGTCCACCACCAGGGTTCACCGACCTGGAACCGAACGGTTTGCCCCGACGCGTCGAGCAATTCCGTAAAAGCACGCGCGCTCGCCCTCAGCCAATCCATCGCCTGCGTGTTCGCCGGCGAAAGCAGGGTCGATGGCGGCACCCATCCGGTAAGCGCAGGAGCGCCAGACGATGTCCGCTGTTTCCAGTCATCGTGACAGTAGGCGTCGAACAGTTCGTAGGAAATAGAGGCAATCGTTTCGAGATCGTTTGCCTGTGAGCGAGCGAAAAGATCGCGATGCCACTGGATCGCCGGTTCGCACAACGCCCCGTTAGTATCGACCAGCATGGCGTCCGCTGCCGGTTCGAGCCGCATGAAATGGCTCATCCCGACATAATGGACGAAATCCTCGCGATAACCGAGGCCGACAATCCCGCGCAGCAACCGTTCGGGCGTCTGGTTGTAAGCGTCGTCATAGGCGGTCGCGATCCTGTCGCCATGAATCGGAAGCCTTACGTCCCCGATTTCCAGCATGGCCCCGCGCCCATCGGCCCTGATGCGCGAAATGTTGACCTGGCCGTTCGCACGGCTTGTCAAAGGCTGCATGCTGTCCGGAACATAGCCCGGCGCGACGAGAGAGATGAACATGCGATCGATGTCGGCGGGATGGATCGGAGAACCGGGGAGAACGAAGCCGCTTTCCAGCGTCGAGAACGGCAGCTCTATCTCGGCATCCGTCGGCGTGCCCGTGGCATAGTTCCAGAGCCTGACATACCAGCTTTGCGCAGCGCCTGATTGATCGCGCCCTTCGATCGTCAAAGTCGGCCCATTCACCGCATCGAGCGGGAGCACCCCGTCGGATTGCCAGCGAAAAGACAGCGTGGTGTGCGAATAATCGCGGCTTGTTTCATAGGCGAGCAGGGGATGGTCGAGGGTATCGACACTGTCCCAGATCAGCCCGATCAGTTCGCCTTCGTGATGCAGTTCGACGTCGACCTGCAACGAATCCGCGCC
>JGI12210J13797_10235175_pt1 | contig 28031 bp, 28 predicted proteins | sample ElkSlonscriptome_3_FD_13797 | JGI IMG/M metagenome (IMG submission 13797) | reverse complement strand
TCCTTGTTCCTTGTTCCTCGTCCGTAAACCCCGAAACCGTCGACCCTACCCTTCCCGCTTCAACGCCGCGCTGACGATTTCGTCGACATCGGGACTCAAGCCTTCGACGGCCTTGACCGCTTCGAGCTGTTCGCGCATCAGGCGCTTGCGGTCTTCGTCGTAGTCGGCCCAGCGATTGAATACCGAGACGAGCCGGGCGGCGACCTGGGGGTTGAGTGAGTCCAGCGTGCGAACCACGTTTCCCATCAGCCGGTAGCCGGCGCCGTCTTTGCGGTGAAAGGCCGACGGGTTGTGCATGCCGAATACGCCGATCAGCGATCGCACCTTGTTCGGGTTCTTCATCGAGAAAGCCGGGTGTTCCATAAGCTGCTCGACCGTGTCTACCGTGCTGTCGGCGGCCACCTGGGCCTGGACGGCAAACCATTTGTCCATGACCAGCGGGTTGTCCGCGTAGCGCTTTTCGAAATCGGCCAGCAGCACTTCGGCCGCATCCAGGCCGGCATGCACCACAGAGGCAAGCGCGGCGAAGCGGTCGGTCATGTTGTCGGCGTCCTTGTAGACCGCCACGGCACGCTTGGCCGCTTCCTCGTCGCGTGCGCCGACCAGCAGCGACAGCGCCGTGTTGGCCAGGCTGCGCCCGGCGATATCATCGGCGTCGAAACGCCAGCCGCCGCGCGGACGGCTGTCGTCGAGAATCTCACGCAGCGGATCGGCCAGCGATTCAGCCAATCTGCGACGCAGCTGCGAGCGCGCGGCGTGGATGGCGTCGACCGGCACCGGCTTGTAGTCCTGGGCAAGCTCGGGCTCGGTGGGCAGCTGCAACAGTGCTGCGGCCAGTGCAGGATCGTCGCTTGCGCCTTCGACGATCTTGCCCCAGGCCTTCACCAGCAAGTCGAGCGATTCGATGTCATCACCGGCGCCGTGGGCTTTGATTGCGCGATCGAGCACACGCGCCGAAAGCTTGCGCCCGGCCATCCAGCGCGCAACCGGATCGGGATCGAACGCCAGCAGCACGGCCAACTCGCGGTCGCCGATTTCGGCGGCGATCCTGACCGGCGCGGAAAATCCGCGCAGCAGCGATACGACGGGCTTCTCGTCGAGACCGGTGAAACGGACGGTGGTTTCGGTGTCGCGAAGTTCGAGCAGATGCGTTTCCCGGCGCTCGCCGTCGCCCAAACCATCGGACGTGAGCGGCAGCGACAACGAGGCGCCGGACGGCGAAAGCAGGCCGAGCCGGAACGGGATATGCAGCGGGCCGATGTCGGCATTGTCCGGGTGATCGGGCAGCGACTGGACCAGCGAAATCTCCAGCGCGCCGGCCTGCTCGTCGTACTCGGTCTCGACCTTGACCATGGGCGTGCCGACCTGCCGATACCAGCGCTCGAACTGATCGAGCTCGGCGTCGTTGGCGTCAGCCATGGCGGCACGAAAATCGTCGCAGGTCACGGCCTGTCCGTCGTGGCGCTGGAAGTAAAGATCCATGCCGCGACGGAACCCTTCGGCACCCAGCAGCGTGTGGTACATGCGCACGACTTCAGCGCCTTTTTCATAAACCGTGGCGGTATAGAAGTTGTTGATCTCGACGTAGCGCTCCGGGCGCACCGGGTGGGCCATCGGGCCGGCGTCTTCCGGAAACTGGCGCGCCATCAGGTTCTTGATGTCGCTGATGCGCTTGACCGCGCGCGACTGCATGTCGGACGAGAACTCCTGGTCGCGGAACACCGTGAGCCCTTCCTTCAGGGTCAGCTGAAACCAGTCGCGGCAGGTGACGCGGTTGCCGGTCCAGTTGTGAAAATACTCGTGGGCAATCACCGCCTCGATGCCCTCGAAGTCTGCGTCGGTGGCGGTCTCGGGATCGGCCAGCACGTAGCGCGCGTTGAAAATATTGAGACTCTTGTTCTCCATCGCGCCCATGTTGAAATCGTGCGTGGCGACGATGTGATAGACATCGAGATCGTATTCCAGCCCGAAGCGCTGCTCGTCCCAGGCCATCGATTTTTTCAGACTCTCGACCGCATGATCGAGCTGCCCCAGATTCTCGCGCTCGGAGTAAACCTTGAGCGCGACCGGGCGACCTGATGCTGTCGTGAAAGTATCTTCCTTGCAGCCCAGGTCGCCTGCGACCAGCGCGAACAGATACGACGGCTTGGGAAACGGGTCGTCCCAGACGGCAAAATGTCGATCGCCATCGAGCGCGCCGCACTCGACCAGGTTGCCGTTGCCGAGCAGAATCGGGTATTTGTTCCGGTCGGCTTCCAGGCGCACATGAAAGCGCGTCATGATGTCGGGGCGGTCGCCGAACCAGGTGATCTTGCGGAAACCTTCGGCCTCGCACTGGGTGAGCAGGCTGGAACCGGACTGGTAAAGACCCTCCAGCGCGGTGTTCATTGCGGGATGGATCTGCACGCGNGTGGTGACGATTGCCGATTCATTCAGCCGTTCGATGGTCAGACAGCCGTCGCTGATTCTGTACTCATCCCGTTCGAGCTCGCGACCGTCGATCGCGACCGATTCGGTCTCCAGGTCGTCGCCGACGAGCACGAGCGCGGCGCCTGCCGAACCGGCGTCGGGATTGCGCCGGACCCGCAATGAGGCGGATACGCGCGTCGTGTCGGCGTCCAGCGCCAGCGTGATGACGGCCGTATCGATCAACCATGCCGGCGGTTCATATTCGGCGCGCCGAACCGGCGTGCGGGGCGCATCATCTTTCAATGCTTTCATGTGCTTCCATTGTTCATTGCCGTTGCAACGTATTATACGAGCATGGCCCAAAAAACCAGATCAAGCTGCGAATTTCAGCGGACTAACATGACGTCCATCACGCCATCGGATGCATTCGCCATTATTGCAGGCCGGGTGCACCGCACCCCGCTTATGACCAGCGAATCGCTGAATCGTTTGACCGGATTGAATCTCGCGTTCAAGTGCGAGCAGTTGCAGAAGACCGGATCATTCAAGTTCCGCGGCGCCAGCTTCGCCATCTCACAGCTGCCCGACGACTGCCCCGGCGTGGCCACGCATTCGTCGGGCAACCATGGCGCGGCGCTGGCCGCGGCGGCGGCGGCGCGCGGCTTGTCCGCCGACGTCGTGATGCCCGAAAACGCCGTGGCCAGCAAGGTCGAGGCCGTGCGCGCCTACGGCGGCCGGGTGCATTTTTGCGAATCAAACCAGGTCGCGCGCGAGGCCGGCCTGCAGAAGCTGATCGACCTGGGAAAAACCCCGATCCCGCCCTACGATCATGAACACATCATTGCCGGCCAGGGCACCGTCGCGCTGGAATTCCTGGCGCAGTCGCCGGGCCTCGATGACCTGGTCGCGCCAATTGGCGGCGGCGGGCTGCTGTCGGGCATTACTCTGGCCGCGGCGCAGATTGCGCCGCATGTTCGCGTCACGGGCGCCGAGCCCGCCGGGGCCGACGACGCGGCACGCTCGCTGGCGTCCGGCAAACGCGTTTCCGACCACCGCCCACAGACGATCGCCGACGGTCTGCGGGCACTGATCGGGATACGAAATCTGGCCGTGCTTTCCGGGCACGGCATCGATGTAATCACCGTAACGGAGCAGCAGATTGTCGAGGCCATGGTATTGGTCTGGCGTCATCTGAAGCAGGTCGTCGAGCCCTCGGGTGCGGTGCCGCTGGCCGCGGTGCTGGCATCGCGCCAGCGCTTCACCGGTCGCCGGGTTGGAATAGTGCTCTCGGGCGGAAACCTTGAAGTCGGCGCGTTGCTCAGGGAGATTCAATGAACCATACCGAACGCACCGTCTGGCTGGTCAGGCATGCCAAAGCGGCCGAGGCCGGCCGGGGACAGCGGGACATCGATCGCCCTCTGACGCGCCGCGGCGAACGTCAGTGTGCACAGATGCGCGACTGGTTTGCAGAACGGATCCATGATTTCGGAGCGATGACCTTTCTGGTCTCGCCCGCGGCCCGGACCCGCCGCACATTCGAACTCGTATTCGACAATGACATAGTCAAACCGGTCGAGGAGAAACGTATCTGGAATGCTACGGGCCCGGCGCTTATCGAGCTGGTCCAGGAACAGTTCGAGCAAGAACAGTTCGAGCAGGAACAGTTCGACAAGGAACAGCTAGACCACGAGCAGCGGGTACATGAACACCCGAGAAACCTGGTACTGGTGGGGCACAATCCCGGCCTCGAACACGTGCAGTCGGCGCTGACCGGACAGCTGATGCCGCTGCCCACCGGCGGGATCTTCGAGCTCGAGTTCGGCGACCAGGGCCGGATTCGCCTCGCTGCAAGGTTTGCGCCCGAATCTTGAGGCGACGCCAACCGCTGTGTCAGTCGGTTCGATTCGCGCCGATCGGGTTCTTTCAGCCCGAGAGGGATTCCAGGTAAATCGCCGCCAGGACCTCGAAGCCGCGGGCATCGTCTTCGCTGAAGCGGCCCGGCCTGGGGCTGTCGATATCGAGCACGCCGATGAGCGTGTCACCCAGAATCAGCGGCACGACGACTTCCGACCTGGAATCAGGATCGCAGGCGATATGGCCCGGAAACGCCTCGACATCCTCGACCCGCTGGGTCTCCCGTCGAACCATGGCCGCGCCGCAAACGCCCTTTCCCGCCGCGATGCGCACGCAGGCCGGCTGGCCCTGAAACGGGCCGACTACAAGCTCGCCGTCCTCGACAAAGTAGAACCCGGCCCAGTTGAGCTCGGGCACGCTGTTGAAGATCAGCGCGGCCAGGTTGGCGGCGTTGGCGATGCGGTGACGCTCCCCCGACAATAGCGCGCGCGCCTGCTGCGCCAGTCCATCCCACGACTCGAACGCGGTTGTTTGAACGGATGTCATATCGTCGACCTTGCTCAGGACTTGTGAAAGATCAGGATCTGATTGTTGGCCGGCATGCGGAGTTCCGCAATCCGCTCCAGACCGCAGGCTTCGCCCAAACTGTCCAGCTGTTCCACATCGCGAATGCCCATGCCCGGATCGCGTGCGCGCAGATCGGCGTCGAATGCAGCGTTGCTGGGCGCGTTATGGCGACCGTTGCGCGCGAAAGGACCGTAGAGCACGAACAGGCCGCGCGAATCCAGCCGTGCGCCGACGCCGGCGAACATCGCCTCGACCGCGGGAAAATGCATGATGTGGGCCGTGTTGGCCGAGAATACCGCGTCGAATTTATCGTCGAATTTATCGTCGAATTTATCGGCCGGCCATTCGCCGGTCACGTCCAGTACGATCGGCGGCTCGATATTGGCGAGGCCGTGGCCGTCAAGCCCGGCACGCAGCGTGGAAATCTGGCCGGGGTGCTCGCTGGGCTGCCACTGCCAATGCGGCAGAGCCTGAGCGCAGAACGTTGCATGCTGACCGGTGCCGGAGCCGATCTCGAACATGCGCCCCGACTTCGGCAGCCACGCGCGCAGCACTTTCAGGATCGGTTCGCGGTTGCGCTCGGCGGCGGGGGAATGCGGTCGGTCGGTCATCGCGATATTGTAAGGGGAACAATCCGGGGAAACCTGACAGGCTCGGCAGAAAATCGACAAGTCAAAAGCACGGCACGAAGGACACGAAGGAAAACCTTTTTTGCTTTTTAACCTTCGTGTTCTTCGTGCCCTCTTCGTGTTCTTCGTGTATCCACTTTTGCCTTCGCGCGAGGCACAAAAAGGCCCGGGTCGTCGCCGGCCCGGGCCTTTTTTCTTTTTTGGGGATTCGAATCAGTCGATACGAATCTGGTCGTCCAGGATATTGGGGGTAATGAAGATCAGCAGCTCGCGCTTTTCGTCCATGGTCGCCCGTCGACGGAACAGCGATCCTAATACCGGCACGTCCCCCAGCATCGGCACCTTGGTGGTGTTGAAGTTACGCTCTTCCTGGAAGATGCCGCCCAGCACGACCGTCTGGCCGTTCTCGACCAGGACGCTGGTGCCGAGTTCGCGCGTATCGATGGACGGCACCGAGCCGCCTCGACCGGTCTGGAAGATTTCGCCGACGGTGTCCTGCTTGATTGCCAGATTGAGCTGAACCCGATTGTCGGGGGTGATCAGTGGGGTGACGCGAAGTTCGAGCACGGCCTCCTTGAATTCAACGTTGGTGGCGCCGGAGTTGGTGGCTTCCTCGAACGGAATCTCGACACCCTGCTGGATGAACGCCTCGTTCTGGTTGGCGGTGATCACACGGGGCGTCGAGATGACCTCGCCCTCGCCCTGCGCTTCGAGCGCAGACAACTCCAGATCCAGCAAATAGTTGCTGGTCAAGAAACTGATGCCGAAAGCGCCGGCGGCATTCGCCACAGGCAGATTCACGTTCAGGCGGTCTTCCAGCGTCGGCACCGCGATGCCCTCGGTGCCCACGTCGATAGTATCTTCATTCAACTCCGCGTCGGGCAGAAGGGTTGGACGGCCGGGCCGTTGGCCGAGCAGCTGACGCCTTGCAAGGCCGACGTTGCTCAGACGATCGGTGGCCTCGTTGGAGCCGCCGAACGAAAACAGGTTGTTGTCGATCTGCCGGGTACCGGAGACGCCGAAGCGCACGCCCAGCTCGTGATTGAAGCTGGACCGGGCAATGACGATGCGCGATTCGATCAGCACCTGACGCACCGGCCGGTCGAGCTCGGTCACCAGCTCGCGAACCCGATCGATCTGCTCGGTCGTATCCGTGACCAGCAAGGTGTTGGTGCGCTGATCGATCGTGACCGAACCGCGCTCGGAGAGCAGTCCGGCACCGGCGCCGCTGCCCTGGCCTGCGACGGCAACCGAGGAGCGAATCAGTTCAGCCAGCGAAGACGCATCGGCGTAGCTGACCGGAATCATGACGGTGCGCAGCGGTTCGAGCGTCTGGCGCTCTGCCCTGGCGCGCAGAATCTGCTGCTCGCGCGCGGAAATCTCGCTCTGCGGGGCAACCCAGCGGACGTTGCCGGACTGGCGCATGGCGAGGTTGCGCGTTTCGAGCACGATATCCAGCGCCTGATCCCACGGGACGTTGGTCAAGCGCAGCGTAAGGCTGCCGGCGACCGAGTCGGAAACCACGATGTTGAGGTCGGAGATATCGGCGATCAGCGACAACACCGAGCGGACCGGGATGTCCTGGAAGTTGAGCGTGATGCGCTCGCCCTCGTATTCCCGATCCTGGAAGAACTCCAGCTCACGCGTCATGCGTGGCTCAAGGTCCGGCTTGCTTACTTCGATCACCAGTTGGTTTTCGGTCTGGTAGGCGACGTGTTCATAAGCCCCGGAGATATCGAGGTTCAGACGAACATTGGAGCCACGGACCTCAGGCGTGATCGTCCGCACCGGCGTGGCGAAATCCGTCACGTCCAGACGCTGCATCATATCTTCGGGCAGGCGCGTGTCAAAGAGGTCGACCCGTAGCGATGAGGCGCGCTGGTCGACCGAGATGTCGACGCCGGGTTCGTCCAGCCGAACGATGACTCGGCTTGTACCGTCTTCACCGCGGCGAAAGTCGAGTCCGGCGATCTCGTTGCGGGCCGCCGATCCAGCCGCAGTACCCTCCCGCCGACTGGTGCCGCCGGACTCGATGCTGAGAATCACACCGTTGCCCTGGACGTCGACGTTGTAGCCGACACTGCGCGACAGATCCACGATCAGGCGGGTGCGCCCGCCGGATGAAAGCGCCATGTAGCTACGAACGGGTCCGACCCCCACCGGCACCTCACCGGCGGAGACGCTGGATGTTGTATCCGGCAGCTCCAGCACAATTCGCGGCGGCTGGTCGGTGGTGAACACCGTCGGTGCATTCGGCGCCTCGTCAGTCGACAGAATGAAGTTGAGTCGATTGCCGTCGTCGCTGACCTGAACGTCGGTCACGACCGTGGCCGACAGTGGGCCGGCGAACAGCCAGATCGCACCGGCCAGAAGGGGCAGGATTCGCTTGGTGCGGTTCATGATCAGGCTCCCTGTTGAATTCCCTTCTTGAATGTTCATAGCGTTCATTCCCGTGCCAAGTTCTTTATTGTCCATAGCGTGCACCATCATCCCTGCTGGCCTGAGTCGGACAGCGCAAGGCGCGCTTCGCGTTCCATCCACCCCTGGGCCCCGTCGGGCACAAGCTCCATCACCTCGACAGCGGTGGGGGTCACCTGGAGTATCCGACCGTGGTTCTGGCCCAGATAATTTCCCGCGCTGACACGATGGATCGTGTCCTCGGGATCGGCAACGAGTCCGAAAGAGCGATCACCGATTGCGATCGTCCCGACCATCTCGAGCGAATCCAGCGGAAAGCGTTCCAGATATTCCCGCCGTCGATCAGGATCGGGACGCGGCCCCCCGCCCCCGCTCGTCGCCAAAGCCTCCTCGGATTCAGCAACCGCGCGCATGAATGGATCACGCAGTTCGTAGGCGTCATATACGACGGATTCATATGTTTGGACTCTGGGAATCGGCTCGACCTTACCCGGGGGCCGGGCCAGCGTCTGCTGCACCCATTGTTCGAGATCCTCTCGGTCGTCCGAACAACCGGCAAGCAGCGCGATGGAAAGAATCATCAGGGCGGGGATCATCATCCGGCGCATCAGGATTCTCCTCCCAGCAGTTGGGTGTCTTCGCCCTCATCGAGGTAGCGGTACGTCGTCACCGTTCCTTGCATGCGAAGGATGCCGGGCTGGTCCTGGACCGGTTCGAGCCAGATGTCCTCCATGGTCAGGATGACCACGCGCGAGAGCGAAGCAACGCCGCTGACGAAATTGCCGAACTGGTGGTATTGCCCGGTCATCCGGATCGAGATCGGCTGCTCGGCATAGAAATCCTGGATCTGCTCGGCTCGCGGCTCGAACAGTTCGGTTTCTATTCCGGCCGCCAGCGCGGTTTGCGAAATATCGACCAGAAGATCGGGCATTTCGGTCTTGCTCGGGAGCTGGCGCAACAGCGTGCGCAGCATCGTGCGCATCTCGGCGAGCTGCTGCTCGTAGATGTCCAGAGAAGCGGCTTTGCGCTGCTTCTCCTCGAATTCCTGGCGCAACTGCGTTTCCTGGCGCTCGTGATTGGCGAGACTGGCGCGCTGGTCCTTAATGATGAACCAGTAGCCGGCGGCGATGATGAACACCGCTACTGCGATCAGCAGAAACGCCTTGGCGCCCTTGGACGCCCGGCCAAGGTCGTTGAAGTCGAGGTCGCGAATTTCCTGAAAGTCCATTATCGGGCGGCCTCCGTAGCGTTCGTAGTTTCGTCGTCAACCGTGTCCGGCGGCGCAACGGTCGCGGCGACACTGAACATGTAAGGCATCTGCGAATCAGTCTCGTCGGTCTCGGCTTCGATGATTCGAAGCTGTGGATCGTGGAGTGCGCCGGAAGCCTCGAGATTGCGCAGGTAGGTCGAGACCCGCGCGTTGGACTGGCTGACCCCGTTGATCGTGATCTGATCGCCGACCTGGCGCGCATTGAGCAAGCGGATACCGGTGGGCACCGTGCGAACCAGCTGGTCGAACAACCTCACCATCAGGGTCCTGTTGGCCTGCAGGTTCTCAATGACCCGCTTGCGATCCAGGAGGCGGCTCCGGGTTTCATCCAGCTGGTCGATCCTGACAATCTGGCGATCGACTTTCGCGATTTCAGATTCCAAATACGCGTTTCGCTGATTCTGATGGCTGATTTGTGCCTCGAAATAGCGGTTGACCGCAAACACACAGCCGCCGGCCACGATCGCGGCGAGCACCAGCATCATCATGAAGTTGCGCTGTGCTTCCTGGCGAAGTTCCTCGCGCCATGGCAACAGGTTGATCTTGCGCATTATTCGACTCCCCTCAACGCCAGGCCACAAGCTGTGACCAGTGATGGTCTCATCGCGTCGAACGCGGCTGTATTGATGCGCGGCGCCCGCTTCAGGCCCTTGATCGGATCAGCCAATTCAGCATTGATTCCCAGTTCCGAAGCGACGCTTTCCACCAAACCCTCCGCGGTCGACCCACCGCCGGCCAGGTACAAGGTGTTGATAGTGGAGTACTCGCGGCTCGAGGAATAGAACTGCAGCGCGCGGCCAATCTGCTGAATGACGCCCTGGCGGTAGGGCTCCAGAACCTCGTCGTCGAATCCCGCGGGCGGCTCCTCGCGGCGCTTCCAGAACTGCGCCTGGTCGGCGTCAAGGCCGTAGCGTCGCATTGTTTCCTCGACAAGCTCGCGCCCACCGAACGGATGATCACGATAGTAGATCGAGCGACCCGAGCGGATCACGTTGAGCGAGGCGCGAATGTCGCCAATATCGAGCACCGCGATGACAGCAGCCTCCGGTACGCCGTCGCGTTTGCGAACGAGTTCGAATGCATTGGCTATGGCAAATGCCTCGACATCGACGACACGAGCGGTAAGTCCGGCGATTTCGGCGACCGCCTCGCGCGTCTCGACATTCTCGGTCTTGGATGCCGCAAGAAGCACTTCAGTGATGTCGGCATTTCGTGCCGAAGGCCCGAGAATTTCAAAATCAAGACTCACTTCGTCGCGCGGGTAGGGAATGTACTGGCCGGCCTCCATTTCGATCTGACCTTCGATCTCGTCCTCGGCGAGGTCGCCGGGCAGATGGATGAGCTTGGTGATCACGGCTGAGCCCGAGACCGCCATAGCGCAGTGCTTTGCTTTGGTGCCGCTGCGCTTGACCGCGCCGCGGATTGCGCTGCCGACTTCGTCGACGTTGTTGATGCTGTGCTCGGCGAACGCGCCTTCCGGCAAGGACTCTATCGCCACATGCTCGACCCGATAGCTCGATCCAAGCTTGCTGAACTGCAGCACTTTCACGCTGCTGGTGCCGATGTCCACCCCGATCGTGGGCGGCACGGATCGTTTGAAGATATTCAAGACCGTTCCCCGGTGGCTGAATTCGTTTTTGGTTGGTAGCGCCCCATGACGACTACCGTTTCGAGGCGTCGCACCGCGAATTCCTCATGGTCGGCTTCCGTGCTGCACTCCATCCCCAGGCTCCTGTCGTTTCGTTATTGCAACGCCGGTCCGCCCCCCATGTCGCGCTTCGCACCCAACTAAAACTGGCAATCCGGCTGATCTGCTCCGATAATATGGATCGTTCAACGATCGCTGCGGTCCAATTTTCGGCCCTCGTCGACCTGGCCGAGAATCTCCGCTCCCACGTCGATCGATTCCGGATGCAAGGTGTATCATACTCCATGCCACAAATAAAGTCTTTAATTAAGTTTTCTATCCGACTGTTTTTGCTCGGATTGGTCTTGGCAGTGATCGGGTTCACAGTCCTGTGGCTGATTATCGTGCCATCACTACCCCCGGTCGACAGCCTGCGGGACGTCGAGCTCCAGGTGCCGCTGCGAATCTATTCGGCCGATAATAAGTTGATTACCACGGTGGGCGAGCAGCGCCGGATTCCGCTCAAAGTCGATGAAATACCGCTTTTACTGAAGCAAGCGTTCCTCGCTGCCGAAGACGATAATTTCTATGGCCATCCGGGAATCGACTGGCGCGGCACCTTGCGGGGCGTATTCGGCTATGTGCGATATCTTGGCCAGCGCCGAGTGCCGGGTGGCAGCACGATAACCCAGCAGGTGGCGCGACGCTTTTACCTGAGCAACGAGTTTTCGGTCACTCGCAAGGTAAAAGAGATCTTTCTCGCCATGAAAATCGAGCGCGAGCTGAGCAAGGATGAAATCCTTGAGCTGTACCTGAACAAGGAATTTCTCGGCCACCGCGCGTATGGCGTCGGCGCGGCCGCCCAGATTTACTACGGCAAGCGCGTCGAAGAACTGACGGTTGCGCAAATGGCCATGATTGCCGGCTTGCCGCAGCGGCCCTCGGTTGTCAATCCGGTAACCAATCCCGACTTCGCGCTGGATCGCCGCAACTATGTCATCGGTCGCATGCTCGAAGAGGGTTTCATCGACCAGGGCGAATACGAGAACGCCATGGTCGAACCGGACCGGGCCCGGCTGCACGGCCCGCAGGCTGAACTGGACGCACCCTGGGTTGCCGAGATCGCCCGTCAGCAAGCGGTCGAGCGCTTCGGCGCCACCGCCGCATACACGCGTGGTTACAGCATCGTGACGACGGTCGAAAGCGAACTACAGGCGGCGGCCGATAGTGCGGTTCGCGAAGGGTTGGAAAATTACGACCGCAGACACGGCTGGCGCGGCCCTGAACGCGAAATCGACCAGGCCCTGCTGACCGACCGCAACGCGCTGCTCGAAGAGCTCGGCAATGCCAGCACCTTGGGCGATCTCGCACCGGCAGTCGTGCTTGAATCCGATGCCGAATCGGCCACACTGCTGACCCACGACGGGCGGGAAATTCAGCTATTGCTGGCCGACGTCGAATGGGCGCGCGACCAACTCGGCCGCAATGCGCTCGGCGCAAAACCGGAGTCGGTCGACGAACTGCTTGTTCCGGGCGACCTGGTCCGTCTTCGTCCGGGCACCGACCGCCCGCGTCTGGCCCAGGTGCCTGAAGCACAGGCCGCGCTGGTCTCGCTCAAGCCGAATTCCGGCGCGGTAGTCGCGCTGGTCGGCGGGCTCGATTTCGGCGCCAGCCAGTTTAACCGGGCCACCCAGAGCCGCAGACAGCCCGGCTCTGCGTTCAAGCCCTTCATTTATGCCGCAGCGATCGACAATGGTTATACGCCGGCCAGCCTGGTCAACGATGCTCCGATCGTATTCGACGACCCGTCCCAGGAGCGGACCTGGAAACCGATGAACTTCAGCGAGAAGTTTTTCGGGCCGACTCGTCTGCGCGAGGCGATGATTCACTCGCGCAACCTGATCAGCGTTCGCCTCGTCATGGACATCGGCATCCAGCCGACCATCCAGTACGTCGCCGACTTCGGTTTCCAGCGCAGTCAGATACCCAACGGCCCCTCGATGGCGCTGGGTTCGGCATCGATAACGCCGCTGGATCTTGCTTCGGCCTATGCCGTATTTGCCAACGGTGGTTTCGCGATCGACCCGTATTTCGTCCATGCGATCATCGACGACCAGGGCCGGGAGCTACCAATGCTGCCGCGCCCGCTGGCCTGCACGGGGTGCGGCGAGCAGGACCGCGCAGCCGCCGCCGAATCGCAGGCTCAGGACAGCCTCCCGACAACGCAGCGGGAAGCGCCTCGCGAGCTCGACCTGGGACTGGAATCGGCAGCCGAAGACGAATCTTCTGCCGAAAGCCCGGACAACCCGGCGGTCGAGTCCAACGCTCATATCGGCCTAGAGGGGCCGCGGGTGCCGGTATACGCCGCGCGCGTCATCAAGCCGCAAACCGCCTGGCTGATCCGTTCCATGATGGGCGATGTCATTACCCAGGGCACGGGCCGGCGGGCGCTTGCAATCGGTCGCGACGATCTCGCCGGCAAGACGGGTACCACCAACGACCAACGAGACACCTGGTTCTCCGGATTCAACAGCGCGCTCGTCACGACGGTCTGGGTAGGCCTGGACAGCAATGAATCGCTCGGCGAGTACGAGCAGGGCGGCCGCACCGCGCTGCCGATCTGGGTAGACTACATGCAGGTTGCGTTGCAGGGCGTGCCCGAAACGTCCGACCCCGTTCCGGTCGGAATCGTCGAGGCAAGCATCGAGCCGGCCAGCGGGCTGAGGGTGCGTCCCGAAACGCCCGGGGCGGTGCGCGAATGGTTTCCTGCCGACAACCTGCCGCCGCTTAAGGTCCAGGAAAACGAGCGATCGGAAGACGACGTCGAGCCCTACGAAATTTTCTAGCAGCCGGTTACCGAGGAGCATTGAAATGCCGTCACGGCGAGATCGCCAGAACGACCGCCTGCGCCAGGAAGTCGCGTTTGAAGCGGCCCGAATACTGGCCACTGAGGGCCAGCGCAACTACGGACAGGCCAAGCAGAAGGCGGCGCATCGGCTCGGCCTATCCGGACGTTCGGGGCTGCCGTCCAACAGCGAGATAGAAACCGAACTCAAACGCTACCAGGCCATGTACGGCGGGGAAGAACGCGCCGACGACCTGACCGAGAAACGACGGGCTGCACTCGAGGCCATGAAATACTTCGCTCGCTTCCGACCGAAGCTCGTAGGGCCCGTGCTGGAAGGCACCTCGGATCGGCATTCGCGGATTTCACTGCACGTGTTCTGCGACGTCGCCGATGAAGTGATCGCCTTCCTGCTGGCTCGCAAGATCCGCTTCGAGCAGGAAACCCGCCGCATCCGCTGGCACGACAATACGCAGCGCGACCTGGAGCTGGTCGTTATCGAGGCTGACGGACAGTGTTTCGAGCTTGGACTGATGGCCGGTAGCAGCTGGAAGCAGCCGCCACCCGACCCGGTCGACGGCCGGGCCCAGCGGCGCGCGGGTACCACGGAAGTTGAGCGCCTGATCGGCGAACCGATCCTGTAGAGCTTCGAGCACCGCCGGACGGCTTCGGGCGCGGGCTCCCGGCGTTTTTCAGCGTTTTTCGAGCGGCACATAGTCCCGCTCGGTCGGCCCGGTATAAACCTGCCTCGGGCGCCCGATGCGGGTCGGATTGGCGGCCTGCTCCAGCCACTGGCTGACCCAGCCGACCGTTCGGCCAATCGCAAACATGGCGGTAAACATGGAAGTCGGGATACCCAGCGCCTTGTAAATGATGCCGGAATAGAAATCGACGTTCGGGTAGAGCTTGCGCTCGACGAAGTAATCGTCTTCCAGCGCTATTTTTTCCAGTTCCATCGCCAGATCCAGCAACTCATCTTTCTTCCCCAGCTTGTCGAGCACCTCGTGGCACTGCTTCCGGATGATGCTCGCACGCGGATCGTAATTCTTGTAGACGCGATGACCGAAGCCCATCAGACGGAACGAATCATCCTTGTCCTTTGCTTTTGCCACGTACTTCGCCACATTGTCGACCGAGCCAATCTGATTGAGCATGTTCAGAACAGCTTCGTTTGCGCCGCCGTGTGCCGGACCCCAGAGGGCGGCAATACCGGCCGCCGTGCTGGCGTAAGGGTTGGCACCTGTTGACGCCACCAGGCGCACCGTCGAGGTCGATGCGTTCTGCTCGTGATCGGCATGCAGGATGAATAACAGGTCAAGCGCCTTGGCCGCGACCGGATCGATTTCGTATGGCTCGGCCGGTACCGAAAACATCATGTTCAGAAAGCGCTCGCTGTAGGACAGCGAATTTTTCGGGTACGCGCTGGGCCATCCCATCGAATGTCGATATGCAGCTGCCGCCACGGTGGGCATTTTGGCGATCAGCCGCTTGGCTGCCAGATCGCGCTGCTCGGGATCCTTGACGTCGAGCTTGTCGTGATAAAACGCGGCCATAGATCCGACTACGCCGGAAAGAATCGCCATGGGATGCGCGTTGTAATGGAACCCCTGCATGAACGTATTGAGCTTCTCATGCACCATCGTGTGGTACGTAATGTCGCGCTCGAAGTCAGAGAACTGGTCTCTATCGGGCAAATTGCCATAAAGCAGGATATAGGCAACTTCCAGGAACGAGGAATTTTCAGCCAGCTGTTCGATCGGGTATCCGCGGTAACGCAGGATGCCCTCTTCCCCATCGATAAAAGTGATGTCGCTCTTGCAGCTCGCCGTTGTCCCGTAGCCGGGGTCGAACGTGAAGTACCCCAGCTCCTTGTGCAGACTGCTGATATCGAGCGTCGGGTCGCCTTCCGATCCGGAGACGACGGGAAGGTCCATGGACTTCCCGGATTCAGGATCACTGAGCTTCAGTTTACGATCGGACACGGCAAAACTCCTGGCAGTTGGCAGCAGGCCGCACAGTCGTCGGGGGCGCTGATCGCTCGACACTGTGTGAACGTCGCTCGTCGGCCAATATGATTCCGGCCATCCCGGAGACGAACCGACACGCCTGCTGCCATGGATTCGAGCGCAACCATACGGTTGCGTATCTTGAGTATGTCACAGCGCTACGACCCGCGCGGGCCGCGCGCTGTCCGCGTTACTTGCTCTTGCCGTAACGCTGCTTGAACCGGTCGACACGGCCGCCGGAATCGACGATCTTGTGCTGGCCGGTGTAGAACGGGTGTGACTTGCTCGAGACCTCGACCTTGACAAGCGGGTATTCGTTACCGTCGTCCCACTTGATGGTGTCGCGAGTCTGGATGGTCGAACGAGTCTTGAACGAAAAATCGCTGGACAAGTCCTGAAAGACGACTTCTCGATATTCTGGATGAATTTCAGCCTTCATTTTTTGGCGCACCTGGTACTTGGTGAAAAAGTTAGCCCCATATTATCGTCGAATCCGGTGCCGAATACAAGCGGGAAGGCGGGTCCGATTTCGCCACGTCTAGAGACGCACAGGCGTATGCCTTCAAGCCGCACCTGAATTCGCCACACTGCTCCACGGCGGTTTACCGCTCAGCAGTCGCGAAATGTCCTCGGCGGGGACTGGACTCATAAACAGAAAGCCCTGGCCCAGGTCGCAGCCATAGCGGCGAAGCAGCTCCAGCTGGCCGGGTTGCTCGATGCCCTCGGCCACCGTCTTCAGCGCCAGCTCGCGAGAAAGATCGCAGATCGTTCGCGTAATGGCCTGATCGTCGGCATCGTTCTGGAGGTCGCAAATGAAACCCTGGTCGATCTTGATCGTCGAGACCGGAAAGTTCTTGATGTACGCCAGCGACGAGTAACCGATACCGAAGTCGTCTACGCAAATCGAAATACCGAGGTCATCGAGCTGATCGAGTACGTCCCGGTTGCGGGCGAGATTCTCGATCAGGACTTGCTCTGTGATCTCGAGATGCAGCTGATCGGGCGCAATGCGATGATGGTGCAGCAGAACGCTCAGGTCCCGAACGAATTCAGCCTCGCGGAACTGCGCGCCTGAAATATTGACCGCCAGCCACGGGGCATTTTCGAACTGCTTCTGCCAGCCCGCCAGATCCGCTACGGCCCTCGACACGGCGTACCTGCTTAGCCGGTTGACCATGCCGGTCTCCTCAGCAACCCGGATGAAATCGGATGGACTAACGTTGTAGCCGTCCTTGTGCGGCCAGCGAAGCAGCGCCTCGACGCCGCAGATCTGCAAGGTCTTCAGATGGACAATGGGCTGATAGACCAGATGAAAGTGGTTCTGATCAAGAGCTTCGCGGATATCGCGGCTCAAGTGCAGCCGATACTCGACCTGGGCCAGCATCTCCGGTGAGAACACCGCATGCTGGTTTCTGCCGAGGTGTTTGGCGCGAAACAACGCGGCATCGGCATTCTGAATCAGCTCACCGGGCGTCGACGATGAAGCATCAAGGAAGGCCAGCCCGATACTGGCGCTGACGAACAATTGATGCTCTTCGATGCGAAACGGGCGTTCCAGTGCCCGCAGCAGACTATCGGCAACTCTGGTGATGCGCCCGCTATTGCGTCGCTGTGCGATGACCAGGTATTCATCGCCGCCCAGACGCCCCATCACGTCGGCATCATCGAGTTCGCGCGAGAGTCGATCTGGAATCTGACGCAGCAACTCGTCGCCGAGGACATGCCCCAGGGTTTCGTTGATGTCCTTGAACTGGTCGAGATCGATGAAAAACACCGCCAGGCTGTAAGAAGGGTCCACGGTGCGGATCGCCTGGTCCAGCTGCTGGAGCATCCCTTGCCGGTTGGGCAGGCCAGTCAGTGAATCGTGCGTCGCGAGGAATTTGAGTTCACGCTCGGCCAGCTTTCGATCTCGTATCTCGGTTTTCAAGCTGCGGTTCGAGTCCGAAAGCACGTTCGCCTGACGCGCCGCCGCCATCGCCAGCAACAAGGCAATGACAAGCAAGAATGCCAGCAGGCTGCCAAAAACAAGAATGAACTTCGGCAGCATGCTTCGCATCTGATCAACCGCTTCCGGCTGAAGCGCGACATCGACCCTGAGCTCACTGCGGCCATTGCCCAATTGGAAATCCAGAGTACGACTGTAAGATGCCTTCTGTGCCGGAGACGCTTCCGGCCCGGCAATCGTGAACTTTGCGCCGGCGAAATGCCCCGAAATTAAAACGTCACGCAGGTAAATCCCGGTCAACATTTCGCGGATCGCGTCCGGCACCAGCATGACCGCTGCCAACCATTTATCGATCTGACCTTCGCCCGAGCCTGGCATGGCAATAGGCGTCATGAACAACAGCGCAGGCTCTGGCGTCACGGCCGCCAGCGGCTCGAGTGCGAGCGTGGCGCCGAGGGTAATCGGTCGGTCCATCCGCGCACGCGCCTCGGAACTGAGCGGAAATAAATTCCCGGCCGCGATCCCCTTGCCCGCTCCACCTTCGATCCAACGCACCGTAAAATCACGGTCGACGACCGCAATGAATTCGTAATAGGGATGGTCGGCCATCAACGTGGCCGCGTCCGACTGCCAGGACGCTCGATCGACAATCCCGTCGTGGGCAAGCCGCTTGGCCATGCGATTCTGGATGGCGGCGTGCTGTCCGGCGCTATCGAGGAGATCGGTTTCGATATGCGTCGTGATCGAGTCGAGATAGCGCGCGATATCGCGCTCCTCGACCCGTTCGAACGCGCGGCTCAGCATTCCGTTGGCAGCCAGAAGCAACACCAGAAGTATCGCCGCGATAGACCAGGGCACGCGCCCGGCGGCGCTGTAGAGAATGTGGCGAGACGAAGCGTTCATCAATTTGGTTCTGGCGGGGTGGCGATACAGCGCGCTTGGGCACCGATAAACGTACCCAGGGTGTGCTGCAAGTTTCGGAGAAGTATAGCCGAACGCGCCACCAGTGCCATAATGACGGCATGGTCAAACGCCAAGTCCAGGCAATCGCAGCCGGAATCTGCGTCGCGATAGTCGCCCAGGAAAGCATCTGGGTTGCGCTTGACCTGCTCGATCCGTCGTATTCTCTGAACCAGTTGCTGGCGCAGGGGCCTCTGGCCGAGGGCTGGGTGGTGCCGCTGCTGAGCAGCTGGATCGCGGGGGGCGCGCTCGGCGGCCTCATGGCCACGCTTGTCGGAGGCAACAGGCTGATCGGTCATCTGACCGGCCTGTTGCTCTCCGGCTCAGCGCTGCTTGTCGCGGCACTTTCCTTCCCGGGCGCCGGGTTATTCCTGACCATCGCGGCCACGCCCAGCATCGGCGCCGCGCCGGGCTCATGGCTTGGCCTGGCACTGGCGCGCAATCATGCGAGGCATCTGACGACGCCCGGCGTTGGTACACTGCGCTCCGGTTCCGGATAACGCTGCCATCACGCAAATGAAATGGATCGACATCGGCTGCAACCTCGGCCACGAAAGCTTTGACCGTGACGGCTCCGAGGTCGTTGAACGTGCCGTCGACGCCGGCGTCGTACAGATGATTCTCACCGGGGCATCGCTGGCCGGCAGCGAGCGGGCGCTGGCGCTGGCGCGGCAGAATCCGGCGCGCCTGCGCGCGACGGCCGGCGTTCACCCGCATCTTGCGGCCGAGGTCGATGACAACGCCATCGAACACCTCCGGCATCTTCATGCCGACGGACTGATAGCAGCGGTTGGGGAATGCGGGCTGGACTACTTTCGCGATATCGCGCCACGTACCGTCCAGCAGCGGGCATTCGAACGTCAGCTGGCGCTGGCCGAGGCCTGCGGCAAGCCGGTTTTCCTGCATCAGCGCGATGCACATGCCGATTTCCGCGCCCTGCTTGCAGATTTCCGGGATCGCCTGGGCCCGGTCGTGGTTCACTGTTTTACCGACACCCGGCGCGCGATGTTCGACTATCTGGACCTCGACTGTCACATCGGGATCACCGGCTGGATCTGCGACGAACGCAGGGGGCGACCCTTGAAGGAAATCGTGACCGAGATTCCCGCCGATCGGCTGATGCTCGAGACCGACGCGCCCTACCTTAAACCGCGCAATCTGCGGCCCAAAGTCCGCACGCACCGCAACGAGCCGTGCTGGCTGCCCTGGATAGGGGGAACGGTCGCGGCGCTCAGAAACGTGTCACCGGTCGTGCTGGCCGAGCAAACCAGCACCAACGCTGGAAAATTCTTCGACCTGCCCGGTGTACCGGACGCCGGTTGATCAAGGATCCGCGCGGAACGAACCCTCAAAGGAAGCCGAGGAGCTCAGGTGGGTTCAGGCGAAATGACCACGGTCAGCGCGCGCAGTCGCTTGTGCTGCATCTTTAGCCGGAATTCCAGTTCCTTGAGCGACGTGCGCAACTCGGTCTGGTGCCAGCGATCGCGCAATGCTTCTGCGCCGTTCTCGACCTTGCGCCTCTGGATAGCCTGCCACTCACCAACGGTGTCGCGAAATTGCTGATATTCGCGCTCGAACAACTCACGCCAGCTCTGCTGAACACCCTCGCCTTCGGCACACTGCCGAAGCTTGGCGAATTCCAGCATCAGTCGGGCGCGCTGGATGCGGAACCACGATGTTCGCTTGCGCTCGGTCACCATGCCGACCCATGCCAGCGCGTTGATCAGCCATTTCGACGGATCGTACTGCCACCAGCGGATGCCGTTGCGGTAGTCTGCCTGGAACGCATGGTGGTAGTTGTGGTACCCCTCACCCCAGGTCACCAGGGCAAGCAAACCGTTGTCGACCGCGGTGTTCTCCTCGCTGTACGGACGCTTGCCCCAGGTGTGGGCCGCCGAATTGATGAAAAACGTGAAGTGGTGGCTGACCACGAGTCGCAATACGCCGGCCAGCAGCAGCATACCCAGGATATCGCCTGTCATCCAGCCAAGCGCCAGCGGAATGCCGAGATTCATGGCCCAGACCAGCGTCCAGTAGTGACGGTGCTGCCACATGACGATCGGGTCACGCTCGAGATCCTTGACCTGGGAGTAATCGGTTTCGCTGGTTGGCCAGGCGCGCAGCATCCAGCCGATATGGGCGTGCCAGAAACCGGACTTGATCGAATGCGGATCACGCTCGACATCGTCGACATAACGATGATGGATGCGGTGGCGCGCAGCCCATACGTAAATACTGTTCTGCAAAGCCATGCCGCCGAATAGCGCCAGGGCCAGACGCACCGGCCAGCGCGCCTTGAAAGTGCGGTGCGACCACATCCGGTGGTAACCGGTCGTGATACTCATGCCGCCGAGCATCAGCAGCACCGCGAAAGCGATCCAGGCAGTGCCGCTGTAGCCGTGGAAAATGCCCCACAGCGGAACGGCCGTCACGGCCAGCACGTTGAACAGCGCAAAAAAGAAGGTGTTGCCCCAAAGCAGGGCTGGCTTGGAGTTACGTTTCATAGCTTGAACTTCCCCGGTTGGGGCGGTGCCGGTGGCCATGTCAATCGCGGCCAACAAAACGAATGGAGAGCGGGTACGACCATACTTCTCCGTCATTGGCTTTGATTGCGCCGATGATCGGAAAAATCAAGGCCAGCAGACCCAGCGCCCACATCATGAAGACGCCGATCAATATGAGGAACAGCACGAAACAGATCACCGCGTAGATGATGGCGCTGAGCAACCAGTTGAGCACTACGTGCCAATGAGGCTCCAGCCCCGGCACGTCGTCTTTTTTCACCAGGTAAATCACCACGGGCACCACCAGCCCGCCGAGCGGGATGATGAGACCCGCCAGCAGCGACAAATGCAGCAGTGTCGCCCACAACCGCAGTTCCTTTTCGGCTACGGGCGAGCCCGGGGTGGATTCGATCGGGTCGTACTCGCTCATGACGGGGCTACCTTGTCGTCGCGACGCTTATGTTGGCTATTCCGATGACATTGGCTGCATCGAGAACCGTGACAAGAGAATTGGTGTCGGCATCCGGATGCGAGGCAATGATCAACGGCGCTTTCGGCTTCTGGGCACGCTCGCGCTCAAGATTGGCGCGCACCGCGCGGTCGTCCACGGGACGCTTGTTGACCGTGATCTGACTCAGCGAATCAATCTCGACCAGTATCTGACCGACATCTTCCTCAACCTGCTGCTGATCGCTTTGTTGCGGACGCGAAATATCGAGGCCCTTCTCTCGGACGAACGAGGTGGTCACGATGAAGAAAATCAGCATGATGAACACCACGTCCAGCATCGGCGTGATATTGATTTCGGCTTCGTCTTCCGGGCGATGGCGTCTGCGCATAGTCGATCAGTCTTTTTCAATCATCATTCGAACTCTGGAGAATACCGCAGGCCGCGCGCCAGTGCCAGCGTATCTTTTTCGGCAAGCCTCTATTCTTTCCCGATATCGGGCTTCTTTTTGGTCGGCCTTTTCCAGCCCCGAATCGTTCGCGAACGGGCCCTGGCGACGGTCAGCGCGTCGGCCTGAGCCTCACCGGTCACGACGCTTCCCGCGCCAACGGTGGCGCGGGCGCCGACGGTCACAGGGGCCACCAGCGCCGTGTTCGACCCGATGAACGCATCCTCGCCGATCGTCGTCCGGTGCTTGTTGGCACCGTCGTAGTTGCAGGTGATGGTGCCGGCGCCAATATTGGCGCGTGCGCCGATTTCAACGTCTCCGGCATAGCTCAGATGGCTGGCCTTGGCATCCTCGGCGAACACCGCATTCTTTGTTTCGACGAAGTTGCCGATACGAACCCCCGCAGCCAGCACGGTGCCGGGCCGAAGCCGGGCAAACGGTCCGATAGTGCAGGCCCCGGTGGTTTCGACGCCCTCAAGCAGGCAATAGGGCTCGAGCCGGGTGCCGGCGGCCAGCCGTGCGTTACGCACCACACAGCCGACGCCGACGACAGCGCGGTCTCCCAAAACAATTTCGCCTTCCAGCACCGCGCCGGATTCGATAACCACGTCGCGGCCTGCGGAAACGCGACCGCGAACCTGCACCGAGGCCGGATTTGGCATCCTCACGCCGGCGTCCATCAGGTCGTTGTTCCTGCGCCGCTGCAATACACGCTCCAGCTCGGCCAGTTGACGCATGTTGTTAGCCCCCAGCGTTTCCTCCGAATCACGGCAGCACATCGCTTCGACCGCAGTCTCGCCTTCGGCGGCCAGTCCGATGCAGTCTGTCAGGTAATACTCGCCCTGGCTGTTTTCGTTGCTCAGCCGGCCCAGCCAGTCCGAAAGCCTGTCGGCATCCGCGGCCAGCACTCCGCTGTTGACCTCGGTGATGCGCGCCTCGACCTCACTCGCATCGCGCTGCTCGCGAATGCCGATGACGCGGCTGTCCCGGTCGCGAAGAATGCGACCGTAGCCATGCGGATCGGACGCCTGAAAGCTGAGCACGGCAAGCGGCGCAGACAATTTCGAGAACGCAATCAGCGTCCTGCTTCGCACCAGCGGCATGTCGCCGGGCAAGACCATTACGCGAGCGGATTCCGGGATTTCGACCATGGCCTGCTGGACGGCATGGCCGGTTCCAAGACGCTCGTGTTGTGTCACCGTCGAAATTGCTGCCTTCGCTGCTGTCGGCGTTTCGGCGAAGTCGGCCAGCATTGCCTCGACCCGCTCGGCGCCATGCCCGACCACGATGTGAACGCGCTCAGGCGACAGCTCGAGCGCGGCGTCGAGAACGTGCGCGAGCATGGGCTTTCCTGAAATCGGCTGGAGCACTTTGGGCAGACCGGAGTTCATCCGCTTGCCTTCACCGGCGGCCAGTACGACCAGGTGCAGGGGCTTGTGTGTCATGGAAGCTTCCGTTTCGCTGAGACCATGCCGGCAAGCATATCCGCTGATTCGCAGTGATGCACACGCATAGTCGCGAACCCTGCAACCGGGCCAGCCGACCCGTAGCAAGTCGGCTGGTGCGTCACGCCTTCGGCTCCGCGGCACCCTGCGCGGACGACAGCGGCCTTGCAGAGTGAGTGTCGCGCAGCGAATCGCACCGAAGCACTGACCGGTCGGTATCCACTCGGCAGTCGAATATCCCTCTGGTCCGACACGAGAGGCCGCCGAGCCCCGCGGGCGCGACGGTCCGGAAAAGGGGCGGCCGGAAAGCAACAAGCCGGCCGCCCGAAACATTTGAGACGAATCAGCCTTCGTCTGCGGACCCGCCATCGCCGCCCGACATCGACTGGAACTGACTGGCGAGGTCACCCAGGTCGAGGCTGTCAAGCGCATCTCCGCTTCCGATCAGCTCACCGATGACGACCGGGTCTATATCCCCGTGGATATTGGCGAACACCGCGGTATCGTCGCCGTCCAGCACCACAAGTACCAGACCCTCGACAAAGTTTTCGGATTCGTTCAGGAACAGGTCGACGTGAGAATCGCCATCCCGAACCTCCATGGCAGGCGTCCAGCCGGCCGTGCTCAGATCGCCGGTGATTCGATCGATCTGGCCGCGGACACCGGTAATGTCGGCGTTCTCGAACACCATCAGGCGCAGCCCGGCGATTGAATCGATGATGCCGGCCAATTCGGCGTTGCTGCCGCGAAAGCTCTCGGCAAAGCCCTTCATCATGGCCGGGCCGAAGTTCAGGTTGACCTTGGGCGGGGTGCCGACGGCGTCGGCGATCGGCCTGAGATCCACCTGGCCGATATCGCCGGACTGGGCGAAGGCGGTCGAGCCCAGCAGCAGGGTCGAAAACACGATGGTACGTAGTGCAGTTTTCATTGCGATCTTCATTTCACTTACTCCTTGCGTGGTGGTTTGGTTGGTTGGTTGGTCGAGCGCAGCGCCGGGCAGGAATCTTCCGGCGTGGCCTATCCAGAGCGGTCGGGTCGTTTCAAATACGGCCTGACATATCCTGCATATGGCAACTCGGCGAGGCCGAGATCGGGCATGACGAGACTCTCCTGAACCTCGCGGCCGGCCAGCACGACGGCACGCCTTCCGGTGCGGTTTATGGTGTCGAACGCGAACTGCAGCTCGGCCAGATCCTGCGCCGTCGGTGTAACGGCAGCCGGCGGTTCCACTGGCGACCGCACGGGCGCCTGGACGACTACCGTCACGACCACTGCGGCTACCAGTGCGGCTGCGATGCCCATCAGCCACGGTCGGCGTTGCTCCGAGACTGCGGCCCGGAGCGCCTTCGCTCTGATGTCTTCGGGAAGTTCGGCGGCGCCCAGACCGGCCAGTTCCCGCCTCAATGCCCAATCGGCGGCGAGCTCGGGTTCGTGCGGCGCGGCGCGGCTGTTCTCCAGTTCGTTGGCATGCTGGAGATCCCGTTCAAACGGATCATGCGACTTGTGCATCGGATTCCTCCTCGAGGCGATGCCGCAACTGGCGGCGCGCCCGAAACGTATAGACCTTGACCTGGTTTTCGGAAAGCTCGAGCGTGCCCGCGACAGTGGCGACGTCGAGTTCCTGGATATCGCGAAGGATCAGCAGCGAGCGCGCCGGCTCCGGCATGTCGGCCAGCGCCGCGCGCAGGTCGCGTGTCCTCTGACCTCTTTCCATTTCATCGCCGGGCCCGGCGTCCGTGCCCGGCCCCAAAGCCTTGTGCTCGCTTGCCACGAGTTGCAGCAGTCCGCGCGTCCGAGTACGTCCGCGCAGAATGTCAAGGCAGGCATTTCGCGTGCAGGTGATCAGCCATGGCAATTCCTGGCCGGCGTGCAGGCTTTCGACGTTGCGCCAGAGCTTGACCAGCGTTTCCTGCGCAACGTCCTCGGCCTCGTCGTCGCGTCCCAGCATCAGGCGTGCCAGCTGGTAGAGCCGGCTTCCGTGCTGGTCGACGAGTTGTTCGAAACGACGCTTCATACCCATATCTACGCATGGCCCGATAAAAGGTTACAGGGCCGAAGCGGTTTTTTTCGGGATCAGTGCGATGAAATAAAAAGCACCAGGCGTGGCGCGGCGTGCAACCAACGCGGGCACCTGTAAGAGCCAAACCCGGAATTGCGGGACGCTGCGTGGATGCGGTCGCGCTGGCGGGGTCAGGCTTCGCGGCGTCGGTGGCCGGGTCTGCCCAGACGGAAGTTGTCGTTCAACGGTCTGACGCCGTCGCGCATCGAGTCGTCGTCGACCTGGCGCCTGCCGAAGCGCACCTGTTCGAGCAGGTGCTTACGGGCGACCTGACGCCGGTACCAGCGATCGAACATTCGGGACAATAATACAGTGGCGTTCATGGTGTATGCCTCGGGTGCGCTTACTTGCTAGACGCATGAGACACCGCAAACGTTACGCTCCGATGAAAATTTATTTTTCAAGCTCATCGCCGAGGCAGTGACGCGATGAAAACCCCTGCGGGCGAGGACTGCCCTGTCACGCCTGGTTGAAACTCGCAGCAGGCCTCATTCAGGGAACCCTGAATAACTCCGCACGGCGCGCGTTTCAGTTGGAAAAGCCGCAGATTCAGAGGCTCCTTGGCTCGATGTTGCCCTGTCGGGGTCAATCGACGAATGAAGTAGCCGATTTCCAGAGAAGCCGATCACTCTCCAGCGACGCGGAATCTTTAATGTTCGCGACATTCCTCGTATGGGGGACATGCCTCAACGGCCCCCATCGAAAAACTTTTGACAAAAACACTCGAGAGTCCTGATCTTCATGTCCGAACGTAACGAAAAATCACCAAGCTCAATCACCGAGCTTGTCGCCTGGTGCGCCGCCGCACCAATACTGTCCTTCTGGGCGCTGGTATCGCTGCTGCCGATCGTCAGCCTCATCCGCGCCTGGGGCGATTTCGGTGCCGCGCTCGTTGCCCTGGCTTTCCTGGCCACCGGTGCCGTCGGATTTGCCGCCTTCGTCGTGGGCTATCGTTGGCTGGTCTGGGACGAAACCGCGATTCGGAGCACATCGTGCGAAAAGCGCACGCTCCGGGTGGTCGCGATTACGGCGTATGCGCTTGTCTGGATGGCTCTGTACGCTCTGTAATTCGATATCGATCAATCCTACCCTGTCGTTGATGTTGATGGCCGCGCCGCTCAGGGTCAAAACCCCAGCTCGCGAGCAGGGGCCGCGTCAATGGACTTCGGCTCGAACCCGATGTCATAGGCCGGCGCGAAAACGAAGGGGATGCGATAAGTCAGCGTGTCGACCTGATAGCGATCATCCAGCTGCGAGGCATCACCGTCGACATTCCAGCGAACCTCCAGAGTATGACGCCCCGGCTGCAGCCCTGCCAACGGCACGACACCGATCAGTCCGCGCAGGTTCAGATCGAATCGCTCGGCCGGCATCAGTTCTTCGGGCTGCAGTCGGGTGTCGCCCAGAGAAATCTGCCAGAGGTTGCGCAAACAGTCCAGCGGCACCGTTTCCGATGGGCAGCGCGTGTCAAGGACCAGGTTGTCGCGCAGGGGAAAGTAGGGAATGAAGACGGTCAATACCGAGCGCTGTTGCACGAAGTCATCGATCATCGGGTAAAAGCGAATCAGATCGCGTGAACTTCGCAGGCTCTCGTAGTAGGTGCTTCTGAAGCCCTCGGCCACGATGTCGTCATCCAGATATCGGAACTCTTCCGACAGGCTGAATTCGGTCCGACTGCTATAGACCACCTGCCCGACGACAATGATGAGTGCCGCCCCTGCGGCAATCGAGAAGGCAAACAGTCGGGGGCGCGTGTTCGACTGCAGCGTCAGCTGCACCGGGAGAATCAAACGTTGCGGCGAGATCCAGCCGTTGATCCGGATCAGCCCATGGACCAGGCGTTGGTACCAGCGCCGATCCTGCAGGCTCGGAAACCAGAGACCGAACCTGGCATCAACCAGCCAAAGCAAGAACGCAACACCCACGAACGTCCCGACCAGGCCAAGCGTCGCCACTGTGATGGCCAGGTTGGTCTGACCGGTACGCGATCCGATCAGGCCCGCCAGGGCAAGGACCGCTCCGATCAGCATCGCAGTCCAGATCATGCCAAGCGCAATCAGGCTGATCACCGAAAACAGCGACGAAGCCAGATGGTCGGCTCTTGAAATGGCCTGCGAGAGATCCGGCAGGCGATTTCGATAGAAGCGACGACCGACCGGCCCCAGACCGGGCGTCCTGTCCCAGTTGATGCCCTGTGGAAACACTGTCCGCAATCCGATCAGTCCGGCCCAGTAGGCGCGAATCATCAGGTGAATCGCGAAACAGAAGCCCAGCACGTAGAAAAGCCCCGGCACCAGGATCAACATGAGGTTGATGCCCAGGGTGGTCATCACGGACTGATGCGATTGGACGCTCAGCAGGGCTTCGAACAACCAACCCGGCAGGGTAAACAAGGCCACGGTGGTCAGACCGGAGATGATCAGCTCGATCTCGTCGGTGCGATCGCGCAGGCGCTGGAATTTGGCCTCGTCCAGGCTTTGCGCGCGGGTCTCGCTCGCGCTGCGTTCTTCGCTCATTTCGCCCTCATTTGGTGCACGCTGATTGCGGCTCACGTCCGCAACCGGCTTCGCTTTGCGCTCGCCGAACTTCGCTCAGCG
>JGI12210J13797_10373499_pt1 | contig 28059 bp, 21 predicted proteins | sample ElkSlonscriptome_3_FD_13797 | JGI IMG/M metagenome (IMG submission 13797) | reverse complement strand
AGATTGCCTTCATCAGCAATGCCGGCGAGGCGAGAAAGCTCAACGACGATGGCTTTCTCAACTCATCGGCGGCTGGCATAGTCCGTGGAATACGGAGCTATATTGACTCTAACAGCGCCCGGCTTTCTTTCTAAGTCAAACCCTGCCTCAAAAATACGGTTCATCGAATCGTCCATTTTTCAAGATATATCCAAAGCGCATAAACCACAAAGGGGGCAATCTCCGAAGAGATGCCCCCTTTGTGGTGCGTCAATATATCTTGTGGTACAGCTACATGGACCGTGAGGTCTTCAACCTGGCAAGCGCCCGCTGCAAGGCCGCCTCGGCCCGGGTGCGGTTGAGGCTCTCGTCATTCTGAGCGGCCTGGGCGAGGCGCTTTTCCGCTCTCTCCTTGGCTTTCATGGCCCGCTCGACATCTATCTGCGTCCCATATTCGGCACTCTCGACGAGGAAGGTGATTTTATTGTTGGACACTTCACAGAATCCCCCGCTTATCATGAGATTTTCCCTCTTATTGCCCTTTTCGTAGGACAACAGGCCGATTTTCACGGTGGAGAGAAATGGCGCATGATTAGCGAGCACACCAAAATCACCTCCATAGCCGGGAGCGTTGACGATATCAACATCGTCGTTCACTACCGCCCCGGTGGGGGTGACTACTTCTAATCGTATCTGTTGTGCCATTGATTCGACTCCTCTGAATTGCGTTTATGCCCTCTGGGCTTTCTCGACAGCCTCATCAATGGAGCCGACCATGTAAAAGGCATTTTCAGGCAGGTCGTCATGTTTGCCTTCGAGGATTTCTTTGAATCCCTGAACGGTATCGGCGACTTTGACGAATTTGCCTGGCATACCGGTGAATACCTCGGCAACGGTAAATGGCTGTGACAGATAGCGCTGAATTTTGCGAGCCCGGGAAACCAGCAGTTGATCCTCTTCGGAAAGTTCGTCCATACCGAGGATGGCGATGATATCCTGGAGATCCTTGTATTTCTGCAGTGAAACCTGAACGCCGCGGGCAACCGCGTAATGCTCTTCACCAATGACGTTGGGATCGAGAATACGGGAAGTGGAGTCAAGCGGATCAACAGCAGGATAGATACCAAGCTCGGCGATCTGCCGGGAAAGAACAACCGTTCCGTCGAGATGCGCAAAGGTGGTTGCAGGAGCAGGGTCGGTCAAGTCGTCAGCGGGTACGTAGACGCACTGGACAGCGGTAATCGATCCTTTGGTGGTCGAGGTAATACGCTCCTGCAGGCCGCCAAGGTCTGTTGCCAGTGTCGGCTGATAGCCAACGGCGGAAGGAATACGGCCGAGAAGAGCGGAAACCTCGGAGCCGGCCTGGGTGAAACGGAAAATGTTGTCGACGAAGAACAGTACGTCCTGGCCCTGCTCGTCACGGAAGTACTCGGCGGCGGTCAGGCCGGTGAGGGCGACGCGGGCACGGGCTCCGGGAGGCTCAGTCATCTGACCGTAGACCAGAGCGGCCTTGGGCAGAACGCCGGACTCCTTCATCTCATGGTAGAGGTCGTTGCCCTCGCGGGTACGCTCGCCGACACCGCAGAAAACGGAGATTCCGCCATGATGCATGGCAATATTGTTAACCATCTCCATCATGATAACGGTCTTGCCGCAACCGGCGCCGCCGAACAGTCCCATCTTACCACCGAGTGGGAAGGGGACCAGCAGATCGATAACCTTGATGCCGGTCTCAAGAACGCGTACCTCGGTGTCCTGCTCGGTGAACAGCGGAGCGGGACGGTGAATGGGCATATTATTGGATGATTCAATCGGTCCAAGACCGTCAACCGGGCGGCCGACAACGTTCATGATGCGGCCAAGGGCGGGCTCGCCTACGGGAATGGTGATGGGCTCACCGGTGTCGCGTACTTCCATGCCGCGTACCAGACCATCGGTCTGATCCATGGCAATGCAGCGACAGGCGTTATCACCGAGATGCTGGGCAACCTCAATGACGAGATTGTCTGCCTCTTCGGAGATGGCGGGGTTACTCACCGTCAACGCACTCATGATATTCGGCAGGTTTCCCGCGTCGAATTCCACGTCTACGACAGGTCCGATGACCTGCATTACTTTACCTTTTCTTTGCTCACTCATAGGGCCTTACCCCTCCTTGAAAGGTCTAAATTTTATACGATTTTGGATATATTATTTTAGGGCTTCGGCACCGCCAACGATATCCATGAGTTCTGCGGTAATAGCTGCCTGGCGAGCCTTGTTATATACTATCGTCAGATTATCGACGATATCCTTACAGGCGTTGGTCGCGTTGTCCATTGCTGTCATGCGGGCCGCATGCTCACTTGCTCCGACCTCGAGCATAGCCGCATATATCATGACATTGAGATAGAGCGGCTGCAACACGTCCATGATCTCCTCGGTGGAGGGCTCATAAATGTATTCACCGGATATCTTCTTCTGTTCAGCCTCTTCACTTTCTATGGGCTGCACGGGCAGGAAATGGGTAACCGCCGGTTTCTGCACAGCCACGGACTGGAATTCACCGTAGACTACTTCCACTGTATCGGAATGTCCGTCGAGAAAGTTCTGGGATACATCGGTGGCGATCTCACGAGCGTTGAACATCTGAAAAGAACTCATGATATCTGTGAACTGCTTGCGTACCTTGCCGGTTTTTCTCAATATCTGATAGCCTTTCTTGCCGACGCAGACAATGCTGACTGTTTTGCCCTCGCCTTCATACTTGGCCATCAGTTTTTCGACTTTGCGGATTATATTTGAGTTAAAGGATCCGCAGAGACCGCGGTCGGAGGTTATGACGACGAGTTCAACGGTCTTGACCTCACGATTCTCCATAAGAGGAAAGTTGGTCGTATTGGCGCCACCAGAAAGATTCGACATCGCCTCGTTGAACTTGGAGGTATAGGGGCGGAAGGCCTCCATCTTCTCCTGGGCGCCTCGCAGTTTTGCCGAGGCGACCATGTTCATGGCTTTGGTGATCTGGGCCGTCTTCTTGACGCCCTGGATCTTCATTTGAACGTCTTTTAAACTGGGCATAGCTTGGACCTATCTTTGATTAGTTGAGACCCTTGGTCGCCTTGAATGTTTCACCAAAGCTGGTCAGTGCTTTATTCAGTTTCTCCTTGATCGGATCGGTGAACTCTTTCTGCTCTTTCAAGTCAGAGAAGATGGAAGGATCGTTCGACTCAATGTAATTGTAGAGTTCCTGCTCGTAGTCGGCCAGGGTGTCCACCGGCAGCTTGTCGAGGTGGCCATTGGCACCGGAGTAAATGATGACAACCTGCTTTTCCATGGGCAGCGGCTGATACTGCGGCTGCTTGAGAATTTCGACCAGCCTCTCACCTCGGGTAAGCTGGGCCTGGGTCTTGGCATCAAGATCGGAACCGAAGGCGGCGAAAGCCGCGAGCTCACGATACTGGGCGAGATCGAGTCGCAGAGTACCCGCCACCTGCTTCATGGCCTTGACCTGAGCGGCGCCACCAACACGCGATACGGAGAGACCGACGTTGATCGCCGGTCGAACACCGGAGAAGAACAGGTTCGGCTCGAGATAGACCTGGCCGTCGGTGATGGAGATAACGTTTGTGGGAATAAAGGCGGAAACGTCACCGGCCTGGGTTTCGATGATCGGCAGGGCGGTAAGAGAACCGGCGCCGAGTTCGTCATTGAGTTTGGAGGCCCGCTCAAGCAGACGCGAGTGATTGAAGAAAATATCGCCGGGATAGGCTTCGCGTCCAGGAGGACGACGGAGAAGCAGAGAGAGTTCGCGATAGGATACGGCCTGCTTGGAAAGATCGTCGTAGATGATCAGGGCGTGCTGACCGTTGTCACGGAAATACTCGCCCATGGCGCAGCCGGCAAAAGGAGCGATGTACTGCATCGGCGCCGGATCAGAGGCACAGGCGGCGACAACCGTGGTATATTCCATGGCGCCGTGCTTGCGCAGGGCCTCGACCACCAGGGCTACCGTCGATTTTTTCTGGCCGACAGCGACATAGATGCAATGCACGTCGGTTTCTTTCTGGGCGATGATGGCATCGACGCACAGAGCGGTTTTACCGATCTGACGATCGCCGATGATCAGCTCGCGCTGGCCGCGTCCAACCGGTGTCATGGCGTCAACTGCCTTGGCGCCGGTATAGCAGGGCTCATGCACACCCTTCCGGGCGATAACGCCGGGGGCCAGAACCTCTATCTTGGAGGTCTGCTTGGCGTCTATGGCGCCCAGACCGTCGATGGGATAGCCGATACCGTCGACGACGCGGCCTTCCATTTCGGGGCCGACTGGAACCTCTGCGATGCGGTTGGTACGCTTGACAATGTCGCCTTCCTTGATCTTGTCAACGCTGCCGAGTACGGCGCAACCAACATTGTCTTCCTCGAGGTTGAGGGCAAGACCCATGATGCCGCCGGGAAACTCAAGAAGCTCCAGGGCCATACAGTTTCTCACTCCATATACACGAGCAATACCGTCACCGACAGAGATAACCGTTCCTGTCTCGCTCAGGTCAATACTTGTCTCGTACTCCCCAATCTGGTCTTTGATAATCTGACTGATTTCTTCGGCTTTGATCTGCATCTATTCTCTCCCTCTAATGGAATCTTTTAAACCTGCAAGCTGTGTCTTGATACTGCCGTCCAGAACCAAATCTCCCACCTTAGCCACAATTCCTCCTATCAGGGAGGGATCGACGCTGGTGGACAGTTCAACCTGCTTGCCTGTTAACTTTTCTAGTGCCGCCTTAACCTTGGCCTGCAATTCATCACTGAGTTCTACTGCTGAAGTAACGGATCCATGGCTGATGTTCTTTTCCTCGTCGACCATCATCCTGAACTCTTCAGCGATCTCAGGCAGGATGTCGGCACGTTTTTTCTCCACCAGCAGGTTGAGAAAATTTGCCGGAACCTTGTCGACGCTCATGGAATCGATCAGAGAAGCCATCACCTTCTGCCTGACATCGATTGGGTAGAGGGGATTCGTCAGAGCATCAGCAACTTCCGGAGTAGAAGTATAAAGCCCGGCCACTCCCTGGAGCGTTTCGTTGTAGGCTTCATACGCATCGTTTTCTTTGCCAACGGCGAAAAGCGCCTTGGCGTATCTTCGCGCTAATATTGTCTGTTTCACTGTACGGCCTCTACTTTATCTAGGTAATCTTCAATGATCTTGACCTGATCTTCAGGTTTGAGATTCTTTACGATTAACTCCTCGGCCATGGCAGCCGCCTGATTGGCAATATCGTCTTTGAGCTTGCGTCGGGCAATCATGAACTCATTGGCTATGGTCATTTCCGCCTGACGCTTCATGTCTGCGGCAGCCTGCTCGGCTTTCTCGAGAATTTTGGCCTTTTCTATCTCTGCCTGGGCAACGGCTTTATCGACAATGGTGTCTATCTCTTGTTCCATGCCGGCAAGCTTTCCCTCAAACTGGTGATACGACTTCTCCGCTTCAGCCTTTCTCGCTTCCAGATCTTCGATCTCGTCCTTGATTTTCTGCTGACGTCCGGAAAGACCGCCGGCAATCGGCTTGGCGCCGAATTTCACCAGCAGAAAGACGAGAACGGCAAAGTTAAGGATACGAAAGAACAGATCCCATAGTTTCTCTGAAGAAAGACTGCCTCCGTACGCCTCTCCATGCTCACCTTCAACCTCGTGCTCCTCGATTGGATGGGTGACATCGCCGACTACCGGGTATTCACCGCTTTTGGCTTCGGCCCCGTGTTCGGCCTGGGTGGCATCTGCCAGAAGGATCTGTCCGGTGTTTTCCGCTACTGCATGTCCGGTATCACCGGCAGCCCAAACCGCCGAAGCCGTCAGGCAGAACCAGAGCGCCACCGCAACCAGACTCACTCCGCTGGTAATGTGCTTTACTCCTCTCATTGTTAGAGACTCCTTCCAAGAATTTTTCCTGCCATGTCGGATGCAAAAGCCTCTAGATTCTCCTGGAGGGTTTTTCCAGCAGCATCAACCTGACTTTTCAGTTCCGTCATTTTCTCTTTCTTCCCGGCCTCAACTTCTGCTTTTATCTCGGCGAGCTTCTTGTTCCCCGCCTCGGCGGCTTCCGTCCGCGCCGAGTCAAGAGCCGCTTTGGCCTTGCCGGAAGCCTGGGCCATCTTCTTGTCTACTTCTTCCTGCCGGAGACGGGCATTTTTCTGGAATCGTTCGATATCCTCCTGCATCCCCTGCATCTTCTTCGATCTGTCGCGCAGAATACCCAGTACGGGTTTGTACAGAACTTTATTCAGAAGAAACATCAAAATGATGATGTTTATCATCTGAATAATTAAGGTGATGTCCATCGTAATCATGTTTACACGCTCCCGGTCGGCTTAGAAAAAATAGTATTAAACATTCAGCTGCCTGAATGACGACATGCTGCTGGTAAACATATTTGTGCAAGCGAATGAATCAATGGCCATCCGGCGCTAAAATGAATGGCCATTCACAACGAGAAAAATCTTTACTGCAAATATTCTCAGGTGTCAACCAATTTATATAGAACAGGAACTTAACACCACAATTCATACTTTTTTTCTATGGCATCAATGTCCGTATCATATCACCGCAAATACAGGTCTGGCCTAACCGCCAAGAATATCTTCGACATTTGCCGGCACCGAGCGAATGGCCTCGCCGATTTTATCAGGCATATTCCCGCCTGCCTGAGCCATGTCCGGCCTGCCTCCACCCTTGCCTCCGACAATTCTGGCACATCTGTTGACCAGCTCTCCGGCGGTTATCCGGTCGGTCAGATCTTTGGTGACGATCGCCAGCAGCGCCGCCTTGTCTTTGATGACACCGCCTAAAACAGCAACGCCACTGTCGAGCTGATCCCGGACTTTGTCGCCCACTTCACGCAGGGTCTTGGGACTGTCGAGAACTATTTCGGCGGCGACGACCTTGACGCCTCCGACTTCGATGGCATTCCCCAAAAGCGTGTTCAGATCGGCGCTGGCCAGGTTCCTGGATAGATCGGCAATCTGCCTCTCCAGTGTGCGCTGCTCTTCGAGCAGATGACTCACTTTATCTACCAGGTCTTCGGGACGGCTGTTGAGGATGCCAGCCAGGGCGGTCTGTTTCCTCCAGGCCTCCTGAACGTGGTCGAATGCAGATCCGCCGGCGATAGCTTCGATTCGCCTCACACCCGAGGCGATGCCCGTTTCCGAGAGTATCTTGAATAGCCCTATCTCACCGGTGGCTCCCACATGGGTGCCGCCGCACAGTTCCTTGCTGTAGTCTTCGAGGTTAACCACTCTCACCTCTTCTCCATATTTTTCACCAAACAGCGCCGTGGCACCTTCAGCGATGGCATCATCACGGCTGAGCAGCCTGGTCTGCACCGGCATGTTCGATCTAATTTTGACATTGACCAACTCCTCGATACTCTCGATCTCCTTTTCGGTAAGAGGCGAAAAATGAGTGAAATCGAACCGCAGACGCGTCGGACCGACCAGGGAGCCTGCCTGCTTGACATGATCTCCCAGTATTTTTCTCAGCGCCGCATGGAGAAGGTGAGTGGCGGTGTGATTGGCGGCCGTCTCCCTCCTGCTGCTGGTTTCCACCTGAAGAACAAGCTGCTGCCCTGGACGAAGCTCCCCTTCCAGAACCTCAACTGCATGGAGGACCAGTTCGCCCTCGGAGGTAGTGGCCGACACGGCGGCGGAACCGCCGTCCCAGCTCAAATGCCCCGTATCGCCCATCTGGCCGCCGGCCTCAGCATAAAAAGGCGTCTCGACGACGACCAGGCTGCCTTTCTCACCCGCGTTCATCGATTCCACCACAACGCCCTCGTTATCGAGCAGCGCCTCGGCTGTGGTCGTACTCTGCAGGTGGTCATAGCCGATAAAGCGGGTTGAACAGCCTTTTTCGAGCAGCCTTTTTATGCCTTCGCTGCGCAGCCGTATGCCCTCGCCCTTCTGGGAAGCCCTGGACTTGGCCCGTTGCCCCTCCATGGCCTCGGTAAACCCGGCCTCGTCGAAATCGAGTCCCCGTTCCAGAGAGATGTCCCTGACGATGTCCACAGGAAAGCCGTAGGTGTCATAGAGCTTGAAAATGAATTCGCCGGAGATCAGATTCTGCTCATGCTGCTGCAGGCGGTCTATCTCGCTGTCGAGCAGGGCCAGGCCGTGCCCCAGGGTCTCGAGGAAGCGCTCCTCCTCCTTGTTGACAACCTTCTTCAACAGTTCTCTGGCATCTTTGAGATGCGGATAGGCGTGCTCCATCGACGCGGAAACAACGGCTGTCACCTCGTTGAGAAAGGGTTTGGACAAGCCGAGATTTTTGCCGTAACGAACGGCCCGACGCATGATCCTCCTGAGCACGTAGCCCCGGCCTTCATTGGCAGGCAGAACGCCATCGGCAACGAGAAAGGCCGTGGCACGGGCGTGGTCGGCTATGACCCGCATGGCGACGTTGACTGCCTCGCTGTCGCCGTACTTCACGCCGGAAAGCTGCTCGAGCTTTTCCATGACCGGGGCAAAGAGGTCGGTGTCGAAATTATTGAGCTTGCCCTGCAGGACCGCTACCACCCGCTCAAGCCCCATACCGGTATCGATGCTGGGTTTGGGCAGAAGGCTCATTTCCCCGTCGGCCGAACGGTTAAACTGCATAAACACCAGATTCCACAGCTCGAGGAATCGGTCGCAGTCGCAGCCGAGCCGGCATTCCGGCCTGCCGCAACCCGCCTCCTCGCCCTGGTCGATATGGATCTCGGAGCAAGGTCCGCAGGGGCCGGTATCGCCCATGGCCCAGAAATTGTCCTCCTCGCCCATGCGTACTATCCTTCCCGGCGGCAAGCCTTCGATCTTCTCCCACAGCTCCTGCGCCTCGTCATCGTCTTCGAAGATGGACACCCAAAGCTGTTCGCTGGGCAGGCCAAGCTCCACGGTGAGAAATTCCCAGGCATAGCGGATGGCGTCTTCCTTGAAATAATCGCCAAAACTGAAGTTGCCCAGCATTTCGAAGAAGGTGTGATGTCTGGCGGTATAGCCGACGTTTTCCAGATCGTTATGCTTGCCGCCGGCGCGGACGCAGCGCTGGCTGGTGACGGCACGCACATAGTCCCTTTTTTCCTCACCCATGAAGACCGTTTTGAACTGGACCATGCCGGCGTTGGTGAACAGAAGGGTCGGATCCTCTGCCGGAACCAGGGAAGAGCTGTCGACGACGGTGTGTCCATGTTTCTGAAAGTATTCCAGGAATTTGTTGCGGATCTCGTTTCCAGTCATATGCTTTATCGTGATTTTTTTTGTAGGTTATTGGAGTCAAATACGTAGTCAAATACCAGTTCCACGTATCTTGCGGTCTCAGCCGTTTTCCTTGGTAAAGGCAATAATGTGAGGCAGCATCTGCTTAAATTCATCGGTGCCGGCCTTGCCGAGCAGCTCATAGATGATCATCTCCGCCGGACCGATCACGGCGCCGAGCTGGCGCAGCCGGTCAAGACCGTACTGGTGGTTGGCCTGATCCCTCGAGGAAACGCCATCGGCCACAATCCAGGGTGTCAGTCCTCTCTGGAGTACGCCGACGGCGCTCTGATAAATACAGATATGCGTTTCGACGCCGACCATGATTACCGTCGTGATATCGCCTGGAAAAGAGTCGAGGGCAGTGCAGGTCTGTTCATTTTCATAGGCACCAAACTCGACCTTATCCGGTCGCGGAATGGCGCCCATCCGCTTTTCCAGTTCTTCGACATAGGGGCCGAGCCCCTTTTTGTACTGGGTGTTGGCCAGTATCGGCATTCCCAGGATGGCGGCGCACTCCATCATCAAAGCGATCACCCTGGTGATGTGCGCCCTCTGATGTATCTGCCGCATAAGGCTTTCCTGAGGATCAATTATGTGCAGACAGCAGTCGGCAGGTTTCAGCAGTCGGTATGTGCTCATTTTCTCCTCTCCTGCATTTGTGTTCATCCTCACCGCGAAAACTCCCTTATGGTGCTTCTGCGATTGAACACCAGATTAACCCCACAGTAAACCCTTTTCTCGACGGCGAATCAAGACTCTCGTCATCTGGCAGGAAAAAATGATCGTGCCGCTTCAGCGATCAGACATAGTCGATCCAGGTACCGGTTCTGCTGGCGCGGTAGAGGTCGTTGAGGGTCTCCAAACCGCCGGAATGGAATTTTTTTACCAGGTAAATGAAAAGATAGGCAGTCTGCATGGCATCACCCAGAGCGCTGTGCTGGGCGAACAGAGGCAATTGGAATTTTGTGCTCAACTCATGCAGATTGAAGCTCTTCCTTCTGCTGCCGTGGCCGCAATGGAGCCCATAGAGTTCGCCATAATAACTGCGGGAAAGTCGCATGGTGTCGATCATCGGATTGTTGAGGGTGCCGCCGTAGAGCTTGCGACAGGCCTTGTCGACAAAGTCCATATCAATGGCGATGCAGTGGCCGACTATGAGCGAGTGGCCGAGGAAGCCAAGAAAACGGGGAACAACCTCCTCCATTCTCGGAGCCGTTTTCAGCTCCTCGGGAGTAATACGGTGGATCAGCGTGGCCTCGGTGTGTCTGGTTTTATGCGGCCTGATATAGGAGGAGAAGAGCTGACCGAGATCAATCTGCATGTTTTCGATTCTGACGGCGCCAATGGATATGATCTCGCTACTCCTTTTGTCCAGGCCGGTGAGTTCGGTATCAAAAACCACAAACGAATAATCGCGTAGCGGTCTGCTCTGGTCAAAATTTCTGAAATGTTTTTTATTCTCAGAAATCAGTGCCGATTGCTTCTTCAGCCAGTGAAACACCTCTACCGCCTTGGGCCCGTGTCAGGCCGCCGAAAAAAGTTTTTCCAGGGTATTTTGCAGTTTTTCAATCACCTCAAAGGCATCTTTCAGCATGGTTCTCTCCATTTCTGTGAGTATTCTAGGCTCTATAAAGTTGTCCGGAGCACGGTTTTCCTCGATCTGCTCAAGCTGGTGAAATATGCGAAACTGCATCTGCAGCTCATAGGCCTTGATAGCGGCATTGCATATATCAACGGGGAGATGTCCCTCACTCTGCAGCGCCTGCAGCCTGGAGATGGTATTGGTCTCCTTCAAGCCGTATTTGAGCGCCAGCACCCTGGCAAAGCCGATTATCGGCTGCAGCCCGCGCAGCTTGATATCGAGCCTGTTCTTATGTTCACCGTCACGCTCAACGATGGAATTCTTGAAAAAGGACAGCGGTACGCGGATGGACTGGCACTGCCGGGCCATGATGGTGAGAAACTGCTGGCGCCGTGGGGCGATATCTATGAGATGATTCCTCAGACTGACCGCCAGCTTCTCGTCGCCGTACCCGGCTCTGAAGTCGAAGAATATGGCGGCATCGAGCAATTCCTGTGCAGCCGGTTTACCCGTCCAGCCATTGAAATATTTGACCCAGCCGGAAAAGGACCGGCACCAGGCGGGGTTGGTCGCCATGACATTACCGGGACAGGGCGGGTAACCGCACTTGAGCAGATGCTGGATGGTTTTTTCGGCCAGTTCGCCGAAATAGGCCTCGGCCCTGTTTTTTTCCTCTTCGCAGTAAGGGTCGGCATAGACAATGCCGTTGTCCTGGTCAGTGAGAAACGTTTGCTCACGCCTGCCTTCGCTGCCCATCAGCAGCCAGCAGTAGCTTACCGGCGGCTGACCCATCTCCTTTTCCAAAAGCATCAATATCTGCCGGACGATCTGATCGTTGAGAATGGAGATCATCCTCGAGATATTGCCAGCCTTGCCGCCTTCGTTAATCAGGTGGCGGATCAGTTCCGGTACCTTGGAGACGATGGGATAGATGCCTTCGATGCTGCGCTGCTTGCTTACTTCCTTATAAAGATAAAAGGGTGAATTACCCTGCAGCACCATAATATCGTGGGAGGTGAGCATGCCTGTTATCCGTCCCCCCTTCTCCACCGCCAGATGCCTGATGCCCGTTGCCATCATTTTCAAGAGGACATCGAAACATATCTCGTCGGCAAGCACGGTATGCACCGGCTTTGTCATGATGTTTTCCACCGGCTCGGTGTAGTCACGGGCTGTGGCCACTACCTTGACCCGCAGATCGGTGTCGGTGATGATGCCTATTATGTCTTCCTCATCGTCAGGATCATGGAGCAGCATCGAGCCGATGCGCAGCCTGGCCATGGTGCCGGCCGCTTCCTGAATGGAACTCTTCACCGACATCTTTTGCACTTCCTTGGCCAGATCGCCGGCGTTCATGGAAAACAGGTAGAAGTTCTCCGAAGACCGCAGTCCCGCTTTCTGTTGCCTGAGTTCCATGTAGGCTGTACTGACCACCTTGTCCGAAAAGCTTTTCAGAAAAAAGTGGGAGATGGAGGGGGTGTTTTTGACAAGTTCGAGAAATATTTCCCGGGGCAGGAGAAAACAGAAGGTGTCTTCGATGGTTTCTATATTCAGATTGGCACGGGTGCCGCGGATTATGCCCAGAGCGCCGACATAGGCCCCTTCCCCTCTGTAATCCTTGAGTATTTCCTCACCTTTTTCGTCAATGAGAAAGGCTTTGACACCACCGCGCTGGATAAGATAGAGATGATGTATTTCCGTCTCGTCGACGGTCATGAGCCGCGATCCCTTGGGAAAGAAATCTATACGGCAGTGGCCGGCAACCTCCCTGAGCCCCTCTTCGTTCAAAGCGTTGAAGGGCATCACCTTTTTGAGAAAGGACAGAACGGTTTCCGGAGCGACGGCATTGGCACTGCGGTCAAGCTTCGGCTTTACTGCTTTGACATCTTTTTTCCTCAGCATATCAACAGCCGGATGTGGTTTACCGCCGCTACCTTACAACGAAACGGATGGAAGCAGCGAGCAGGTGAAAAGCATGGGGCAGGGTCCAGAGTACGGCAGGTTTTTGCCAACAGCGCTCGGCCTGCTCCTATCAGCCGCATTGCTTAAAAAAAGTCTTTACAAAAACTCCCCGAGTATTAAATTGATCGCTAAAATAAAATTTATAAGGGTGCAAAAATGAAAGACGAACAAATAGATGCAGTTGCCAAGATCCTCAAGTCCATGTCGCATCCCATCCGGCTGAAGATATTGTGCCTGCTCCAGGATCGCGAGCTCTCGGTGGGCGATATCCGCAACGAAGTAGAAACCACCAATGCCAACGTTTCACAGCACCTCAACATCCTGCGCAACCAGGGAATAATCGACTACCGCAAAGAAGCCAACTTTATCTATAACCGCATAACCGACAAACGCATTCTTGAGCTGATCATGAACATGCAGAAGCTTTTTTGCCCGGATTTCGAGAAATAGCCGAACACAGAGCAATACACAGAGCCATACTCACTGAGGTCTTCGTTATGACAGTTACAGACTGGATACATACCATCGCCGGTACTTTCATCCTCGTCAGTCTCGCTCTTGGTCTGCCGATAAGTCCGGTCTTTCACAGCAAGTACTGGCTGCTGCTGACAGCTTTCGTCGGCCTCAATCTGTTCCAGTACGGCATCACCAAATTCTGCCCGATGGCATACATCCTCAGGAGCCTGGGGGTGCCGGAAAGCAGGTAAGGCGGAGCTCAGCTCTCCACCATTTCCGCTCCGCAGGCGGCCTGCCAGCAGCACAGGGCCTGCGAGCACCTTTCCTGCTTGCGAAAGCAGGGAGAATTGCCCTCATTTTCCTGTATCTTCCACACCAGCTGATCGAGGCTGATCATACCGATATTCAGGCCCAGTTGCTTCGATCTTGCTCTGGCCATCACATACAGTTTCAGTCCTTTTTCAAACTTCGCCATTTTACCAAACCTCCGCTAGACAACTGTCCACAGCAGCCAATGACCCTTCTTTCTTTGTACCCGGGAAGCAGTGCGGTTGTCACGAAAAGAAATAAAAAAGCAGTCACCCCCCTCTCTATCCGCAGTCTATGAAACGCCTCTGCCGCCCTCTTCACCTGTAAAAAGCGCAAACGTCATTCCGCCCGGCAACCGATCATACTGGTACTTGGCGTCCGCCAGTGTTCAGCCGGCGCATTCTGAGACCGGGATCCTCTTTTCCCGGGACGCCAGTAAAATCCGTCTCCATGAGCCCCACTGCCCTCGCTCAGACTGTGGACATCCCTGAAAGGAAATCCTGACTTCGTAAAAGCTGCCACGCTGAGTTCCAGGGGGTAATCAGCTAATAGTATCCAAAATACATGTCAAATCGGAAGAATATGCATCTCTTCCGTAATCGCATGGTTGCCGCGCAACAGCAGACCATTGCGACCGTCTATGGCCACCGGATCGCCAAAATCGATGCGGAACCCTTCTATTTCGCAATATTGGCCGGTATCGTAGACTTTAAGGTGCTTGCAGCCGACGATGCAGGTTTTCTCCAACCGCACGGCCACCACCGAGGCATGCGAGGTCTGCCCCCCGCGCGAGGTTATCAGGCCGTCGGCCATGTTGATAACCTTAACATCTTCGGGCACGGTATCCTGCCGAAAAAGAATAAGGGTGCTGTGCGGGTCTTTTCTGCGCATCTCACGGATATTGTCCTCGGAGAAAACGGCAATGCCCGACAGTGCCGAACCGGAGACGCCGACTCCCTTGCCGAGAATATGGTCGTTGAATTCCTCTGATTCGCTGAAAACGTTGAGACGCTCCTTCTTCTTGATGGTTATCATATCCCTGGTCTGCAGCAGATAGAGATCGCCTTCGGAAGGCCCCTCGAAGGTGAATTCGATTTCCTGCGGGTTCCAGCGCTTTTCGTAGACAAGATCCCTGGCAATCGACAGCAGCCTCTGGTAAATCTGGGGAAAGCGCACCTCCAGGGTCTCTTCTATGGCCCGGCCGTCGAGTTCGGCCTGCTCCTCGGAAATGGCACAGCTGGTAACCAGACCCGAGACAATGTCTTCGCCCTGATCGCCGTAGGCGTAATCGCCCCACAGGGCCACCCTCTGCACCTTGCGGTAGGGATGGGAGGTAAACAGCACTCCGGAGCCCGCCTGTTCCGACTTGTTACCAAAGACCATCTCCTGGACGATCACCGCCGTACCCCAGGAGTTGGACACATCCATGACCTTGCGGTAATCGTTGGCCTTGGCCGTCTCCCATGAGTCGAGCACTTTTTCGATGGCACCCACCAGCTGCAGCCAGGGATCCTCGGGGATGCCGTAGCCCCGCTGGCGCACCAGCTTCTGGTAGCTGAGCGCCAGCTCCTTCATCTGCGCAGGAGAGAACTGACGTTTGAGCCTGACCTTGTGGCGGGTCTTGGCGTCGTCCATAAGCTCCTGGAAATCCTCGCGCTGCATCCCCGAGATCATGGCCCAGGACTGGACGAAGCGGCGATAGTTGTCCCAGCAGAGATAGGCATTGCCATGTTCGCGTACATGTTCTTCTATCAATTCCGCATTGAAGCCGACGTTGTGGATGGTGGCCATCATGCCGGGCATGGAAATGGCCCCGCCGCTGCGTACGGACAGAAGCAGCGGCCGATCCGGCGAACCGTAGACCTTGCCGGTGCGCTCCTCGATCTCGGTGAGCGAGGCCCGTACCCTCTGCATGAACTCCTCCCGGGCCTTGGCAAAATCGAAAACCACATCGCGGCAGCGGAACACCTCGGTGGTGATGACAAAAGCCGCCGGTACCGGCTTGTTGTCGTTGATGAGGTTGAGCAGGTTGAAGCCTTTGTTGCCGAGATGGATGAGATTGTTGGTATAGGGGTTGACGTTGTAAAGCGAGGAGATAGCCTTTTCCGGGTTGTAGGTCATCAGCAGGTCGATACCCTGCTTGTCGAGAATATCCTTCTGGTTCTCCAGGGTCTGCAGGATGCGGACGATGAAGTTATCGAGGTGCTGGAGACCGAAGGTCGAGGCGATCAGATCGCGAAAAAAGGCCTCGGAGAGACGGTGCAGGGTAAAGACCTTGTCGTTTCCATCAAACTGCGGCTTGTACCTGGTGAGCAGATCTTCGACGCTGATCTGGGGAATGATGATGGAGAGATTGTTCTGGTGGATATTGGTGTAGAAGGCATAGATAATGTCCTTGACCCCTTCGGCCATTCCCCTGAAGATGTCGAGGTACTGGGTGTAGGAAAAGCGCCGGACCTTCAGCGAGTTTTTGAGCAGGGTCAGGTAAATCTCCAACCGGCGCGAGGTGATGCCGTCCACCTCCAGGGCCCGCAGATAGAGTTCGATGCAGGTCACCACCCGGTAGAGAGTGGCCTGGGTGATGAAGCTGAGATTGACGGTCTCCTGCAGGTTCTCCAGGTAGATATTGGCCAGATTTTCCAGGCGGAAGGTAAGGCTGAGGCTGTCGAACTTTCGTTCCCGGTAGCGGCCGTAGACCGAGGGAATGTCGACGGCTATATGGCGCTTGTAGTAGATATCCTCCTGGGCCTCGAAACGTTCCTCGGAGAGAATGATCTCCTTGAGCGCCTCCAGCCTGGTCAGCAGCGCCTTGAGGCAGGTGATGGTGTCGCAGTCCTCCAGTTCCTCAATGAGCTCAGCCATGCCCTCTATGCCGTCTCTGGAGGCCTGGATCAGCTCCGAGCGCAGCTCCTGGACTCCGAGGTTATATTTCTTGTGCAGCAGTTTATACATGTGCACCAGCAGCTCGAAGCGGCGGCGCTCGGTTGTCGACAGGTCATCCTGCCTGCCGAGATAGACGCTGATCTCCTCGGGCTCCCAGTCAAGAATGTCGTCGATGGTCTCGAAATGAAGATCCTCTATGATTCTACCGGCGAGGATATGCTGTTCATCGATGAACCTGCCCGAAGTCGCCACCTGCTCATAGACCTCCGACGGCAGAAAGGAGGCGAGCCACTCTTTGTCTTTGCTTTTCCAGAAGAGGAAAATGGCCTTGATGAAGTTGACTATGAGGTTCGAGCTCTCCACATGGCTCTGCTTACGCAGAAAATGGATTAGAATGTCTTTGCGCTTGTGGAGTTCATCGAGTTCGGTGGAAACATCGCGGAGCTCGCCTTCAGCACCTATTTCATTAAAAAAAACAGGCATCAGCTTGGTGAACTGCTTGGCGAGGTTGTAGATCGGCTCGATGGGATGGTTGAGCAACTCGGTGATGTCGCGCTGGAACAGATCGGTATCCTTGACGCAGGTGCCGGTGAGCTTGAGGTTGATGATCAGCGCCGAAAACAGCGTCGAGCACCATTTTGGTTCCTGCTCGATCAGGTGCAGCCAGACACGGATATTGCTCAGGTGGGCGGGATTGGTCAATGGCTGCCAGTCTTCGTCGACGCCGATGACATTGGCGTACTGGAAGCCAAAGCGGACGACGCTGAACAGAAATGCCTCGACCATGCGCGAGTTGCCGCGCTTGAACACCTCACCGCCTAGCACCTGTATGCACTGCAGGGAGGTGTGGGGATATTTGTTGACGTTGGCCTTGAGCAGATCGAAGGTGGTGAGCAGAAACTCCTCGATCTCCTCGAAGCTTTGCTGGCGGATAAGCTGGACCAGGCTGCGGTTGATCTCGCGCAGCGATTCCTCATGGATGAGGTAGAGTCCCTCGGTATCCATAATCTTGAAGAGAAAAAGCAGCTTCCAGTTTTCGGCTATGGGATCCTCGGTCTCAAGTCCGTCTGCTTCTTCCGCCAGTTCGGCCAGCCGGGCGGGTATGGTTTTGTAGAAGCGAACGATATCGACATGGGCCGGCAGTTCGAGGACCTCCCCCAGGCCGCGATAGGCATCTGTGTCGATATCAATTTCCGCAAGCCTGCGGCGATAGTCAATCATGGCCTTATGACTGATGGAGGCGAACAGGTCGTAGTAGTGAAACTGCTGCTCCTCGATGCCGCAGCGTTCGAGAAACCACGGCAGCGGATCATCCTCACCGAGCCAGTAGCCGTAGTTTTTGAGAAGAACGGTGCGCATAAGCGCGGCGATGGGACGGTAATCGAAAAATACCCGATCTTCACTGGAGGCCTCATAAAGCGACGTCGCCAACCGCTTCATGGGGTGCTGTCCCTGGACAATCTGGATCATTATGGGGCTGTCGCCGTCCTCGAGGCTCTGCATGCGGGTGAATATCTCATTGACAACCTCCTCGTACTGCAGCAGCGCCTCCCGGTCGAAGAGATGGATCATTTTCTCAATCCAGGCGAGCTTGGACTCAATGATCTGCGCCAGCAGGGCCGAGTTTTTCTGCGAATCCTTGATCGCTTCGAAGAAGATCCGGGCCATGAGCCGCATGGCATGCGGTCCCTGCTCATGACGCACGAAATGGCTGCAGTTGCGCAGGACGAAACTGCGCAACAGCGGCATGATCAGGCTCCAGTTGCGAAAGGGATGGCATATTTCGTGGAGAAGGCTCTCCAGGCTGGAGTGAATCCCCCGGTACCTGGAGACCACATCGAGCAGAGGCTTGAGCTCCGGGGCTATGACCACCTCACCTGCGGTTTCCAGCAGATTCGCCCGCAGTGCGTCAGACTCAATTCCCGCCGTCGTCTGCTGCAAATCCATGCTCTTCTCGTCCGTGGACACTGATTGCTCCTCCCTTTTGTGACAAAAAACGGCTGCACCGGCCAGGCAGCCCAACCTCGGTACGTTTCGTTACCTTCAACAGTACTTCCTATAATGGTGGATTCCCTCCCATTAGGCAAGGGGGAAAACGAAATATCAGAGCCCGATAATAGACCAGGAAGTGTACTTTTCGTATTCTAAGAGGCTTGACCAGTACTGATCTCTCTTTCTCTTACAAAGGGGCAGTAGAGGCTTTTGCCAGGAGGGGTAATTCTCGAATCGTAGTAGGTATTCCTGTGCGCCGTGGAGCCTTTCTGCGGCACACTTTTTTTGTTGAGCATCCGCAATTAGCAAAATGTTGCGCACAATACGACAAACACATGGAGAATCCTCAACTATCAGGCCACTCATATTGGCGAACTGTTCCCGCGAGTTGAGAATGTCGGCAATCGAGTCTACTCCCTTCCCGGGTGATCTCGTCAAAACCTTTAATCCCGGTGGCGGATTTTTTAACGTCGCGACCTCGTCCCAATGTGTTTGCTTTCTCGGTTGACATTCAGGCCCTCCTCCGAGGGATCGCCTCCATCCAGCACGGCCCGTAAAGCTTTTGCAAGTTCTGCTCTGGTAAGGGGTTTCCTCAAAAGTGCCCGCACCCCAATTTGGGCGGCCTCTTCTTTATTGATCCTCTCACTAAACCCGGTTGCCAGTATGACCGGGAGACCTGGCTGCATGGCAAGGCATTTTTTTTGCCAAAACGTATCCGGTCATTGCCGGCATGGTCATATCGGAGAGCAAAAGATCAAAGTCATCTGATCTGTTCTCGAACAGCGCCAGCGCCTCGATACTGCTTACCCTCGTTGTCACTCTGTACCCGAGTCTTTCCAAAACCTTTGTATTTAATCTCAGGACAGCAGATTCGTCGTCAACTACCAGAATATGCTCTTACCCCCCTTCAATCTCAATGATGCCGTCTTCTTCGACCAGGCTTTTACCAAAGGACTGCGGCTGATAAATATCAAAAACCGTACCTTTACCGAACACGCTGTCCACAGCGATCACACCGCCATGATTATGAATAATGCCGTGGACAACCGACAGGCCCAGCCCTGTTCCTTTTTCTTTTTCCTTAGTTGTGAAATAGGGTTCAAAAATTTTTCTGGCAATATCCGGCTTCATTCCGCAACCGGTATCACCAATCTGGAGGTGAATATATTTCCCCGGGTTAATATCTCTTCAGTCCACTCTCTATATCGAGTGACGGGATCATACCACCAATACCCTATTTTTCCGGCTCGTTGAGCTATCCTGGAAATTTCTTCTGTTTTCTTGAGGGCTTCCTCGCGTTCTTTTCGCTCGGTCACATCGATATGAGCACCCATCATACGACCGGGACGCTTCTGGTCGTCGTCAAAAAGCAGGGAAGCAGTGGCCATTATCCAGCGATAGGAACCATCCTTGTGGAGCATGCGAAACTCATTGGAATAGTCAGCCCATGGCTTTTTGATATATTTCTGCACCTTGCCGACTGCCTCGGCGCGGTCCTCAGGATGCAGACGTTTCTCCCATTCAAGGTATTCGTTGCCAATTTCATGGCTTGCATAGCCAAGCTGGCTTTTCCATTCAGGAGAAAAATACATCTCGTTGCTTTCAAGATCCCAATCCCATAAGCCAATATTTCCAGCCCGTGCCATCATTTCCAGCCGCCCTTCTGTTCTCTTTTTTTCCTCCAGGGCTAACGTCAGTTCGGTACAATCACGGCCACTGGCAACAGCTCCAATAATATCGCCCTGTTCATCACGATAGGGGGAATAGGTGATATGCATGCATCTCCGCCCCATTTCCGCCAGATCAAACCACGTTGTGTGGCTGATGGTGTTCCCCTGCAAACAGTCATTGAGATGTTTTTTTATACTCGTCTCGAAGATATCGGCATCGAAGAGTTCATCTACCCTGCGCCCAATAATGTCTTCTCGTTTCATGTTGTAGAGTTTCAGGTAGACATCGTTGACCAGTACAAAACGGTACTCACGGTCAATAACGGAGAGGGAGTCCTGGTTTGTGGAAATGATATCTTGAAAAAAACGGTGATTTTGGAACTCTTTCCTCAGATCTGTCATGGAGTTAACTGGGTAAGATGTTATTCATTTGTCGAAACGGACGATCATCGTGTAATTCACCAATTTCATTGACCGGTATTGTCAAAAATATCTCGAACGACACCTTCTATTTCTCGTTTGGTGAGGGGCTTGGTGATAAACGCCTCCACCCCCCATTTCGCGGCACTCATTTCATTGACGACATCGGCGTGTCCCGTAGAGATAATGACAGGGATACTGCTTCGTATACTCTTCAGTTTCAGGGCGAATTCCGTGCCCGTCATCTCGGGCATGGTCAAATCGGATATAACAAGATCAAAAGTGTCCGGTGCATCTCGAAAGGCCTCCAAGGCGTGTTGCGGACTGTTGTATGTTGTGATCTGGTAGCCTAGCCGTTCGAATATCTGTTGATTCATCCGGGTGATCGCCTCTTCGTCATCGACAAAGAGAATATGCTTCTGCCGTGAGGTGGTGGTGGCGCTTTCCGTGGGTGTCGTCGCCGGTTCCTCAACTGTCTCGATCACAGGTAAAAGCACCTTGAATCTCGTTCCTCTCCCCAGTTGGCTCTCAACAGAAATCGCACCATCATGATTTTTGACTATACCAAGAACGACGGCCAGTCCCATACCAAGCCCTTCGTCAACGTCCTTGGTGGTGAAATAGGGGTCGTATATGCGGTCTTTTATCTCATCTGAAATACCGCTTCCGCTATCGTTGACAATAAGCTGAATATATGCTCCCGGTCCAAGCTCCATATCCCTTACTCTGAGACCATCGGTAAGGTAAAGGCTCTCCAGGGTAACCCCCAACACCCCTTTTGTACCTGACATTGCCTGTACGGCATTGTTGCAGAGATTGATGAGTACCTGGTGGATCTCGGTTGGATCGGCAAGAATCGATTCCGTAGCGCAGAGCAGGCGGGATTGAATCTCAACAGTAGCCGGCAGCGTCTTTGAAAGCAGCTTCAGGGCATCCTTGACGACGGTGCGAATCTGCACCGGCTTCTTGACTATGGCGCTCTTGCGAGCAAAGCGTTGTAATCTCTCAACGACATTCCGTGCCCGAAGAGAGGCCGCCTGAATGTCTGTGATACAACTCATGAGCTCTTCGTTGTCACGCTCTTCGTCGGCGACAAGCTCAAGATTACCGATTATTATTGTCAGCATATTGTTGAACTCATGGGCTATCCCACCAGCAAGAGTGCCAATTGCCTCCATTTTATGGCGGTGCCGTATTTCTTCTTCAAGTCGGACTCGCTCCTTTTCTTCGCGCTTTCGTCTGGCGATCTCGGTGCGCAGCCTTTCTGTGGCTTTGGCCTGTTTTCCCGCTTCAATGGCAACATCCCGACTCTGCCGGGTCTTTAGTACATCATTTGCAATACTGCGTACGCGGTGCAGGTGTCGTTTTTGGAATTCTTCGACAAAGTCAGAGGAAATGTCGCGAGTCGGTGTCGGTGGCTGCGTAGCGTGAAGATTCATCAGCCAGCTTTGAATATCGTCTGAGTACTCCATCTCCATGCGGCGTACTTTGCTTGTGGCGCCAAAACGACGAAAACAGTTGTATGCCTGCTGCCAATAAACCTGGGCAAGATTGTCGTTATGCATCTGCCGGCAAAGCAAGCTTGCCCTTTCACTGGCAATCCCTTCCCATTGAGTAAAACCATTATGTCGGGCCATTTCTATTGCCTTATCATAAGAGACGAGGGCTTGACTGTATGATCCGTCAATCCTTAAAAGCTCCCCAGAGGCGAAAAGAAATTTATGATGCTGATTTTCCGGACAGTACTCTTTCCATACCCGAAATTGTTCAATTGATTGCCCCAGCTCTTTTCTCCACACCGCCTGCTTTTCTGCATCAGCATCCTGAAAAAGGGCTGATATCACCAGGAACCTGACAAAGCGGTGTTCAGGCCAGGGCAATAACCCTTGTGTTCCTACCGTGTAAATAAGTGCGTCGGCCTCTTTGGCAATATCATGGGCCTTGTGGTACTGGCCCAACAGGAGGTAGGTAAATGTCTGGAAAATCTTGTAAATACAGCAAACCTGAATATTCTTGTGACTATCAACCTGCCTCAGATAGCTGGCATCATCTTGAAATTCATACAACTGTTTTTCAGACTCGCTGGAGAGCATGCCAAAAATGCGAAGTCCGCCCTCGAGGAGATCGACGGCCCACTGGTTGAGCCGTGACTGACTGAAAACAAGAGATTGTTCCGTGTTTCGTATCAATTCAGGAAGGGGGACAGCCTGGTAGAAACTGCAGTACATGTTGTGCCCGAAGGCATAGGCAGCGTATTGCAGGTTGCCGGAACGAAGGCCTATGTCGTAGGCACTGAGGTAATCCGTGGTTGCATGGCGCAGGTGTTTGAACCAATGTCGTATTGAACTTCCCATCATCAGGTAGAAAACACTTTGATCGGAAGGTGAAGCGAATCGCTTCAACATGATTCGCTCGGCTACTTCACCGAATTGACGTGCTGTCCGGTAATCATGATCCACCCATCCCAGAAGTCCGCCAAAGGCTGTATGGCTATAACCGATTTGGGGAATGAGGCCATGTTCAAGAGTCAGGTTGACGACCTTGGAAACGATAACGCTCCATAGCCGCTGGTGCGTTCTGTAACAGGGAGGCCCAATGGTGATAAGTAACCTGATGGCGGTCTGTACCTCGCTGTTGGACATCAGAGGAGCATCTATGAGAGAGGAAACATTGATGGTATCCAAGGTAGTTCTGCATTTGGCTATTTCCCTGTCCCGGTATCTCTCATATTCTTTTTCTGGTAAGGAGATGCCCAACTCCTGAAGAGCTGTTCTTCCCAATGATATGGCCTCTTCATATCGGGCTAAGAGGGTATAATGAACAATCTGGATATTCATGGTCTCCGCCCGTTCCACAGCGGTCCTGGTATGTTCCATGGAGTGTTCGACAATCCGCTCAGCTCTTTCTCTATCACCTTCGACGAACTCACTTTCGGCAAGATCACGGCTTAATTGCAGGGCGGTATCGTAGTGATTCTTCCAGAAGGATTCGGCGCCATTTTCCTCTTCCATGGCAAAGGAGTAGGCTTCGCGATTGAAGGTGAGCATGGCGCGATAGGCAGTGGCTGTCTTGGCTTTTCTGGCCGCCTGCATATTGAGATCAATCATTTCCACTCTCTCGGCCGGATCGACGATTAACGAAGCCCCGGCATTGAGGTGCTCGAGTATCTCAAATAAACGATCATTTCTTTCCCTCTCATTGAGACTGGCCATGAGTTGCCTGCCAATTTTCAGCTGGAGATTTTGAATGTTGCTGCTGTCAATAAAGTGGTACGCGGCCTGCTGTACCCTGTCATGCATAAATCTGAAACGAACCTTGCCCCCACGCTTCTGAACACTGCCGCCATCTTCTTCAGCGAAAAGAAGAAAACCGCGTTCCTGCAGCGGCGTGAGCTTGGTAATGCATTGCTCTGTTGAGAGAGAAGAAATCAGGCTGAGCGATTCAATATCAAAAATGTTTCCAAGACATGCCGCAAAAGCAAGAAGTTCGCGAACGTGTCCACTGAAGAATTTCAACCTTCTTATAAAGAGTTCTACAATATTGTCTGGAAGATCCTTCGTGCCCACCTGCCATCGCCACTTTTTCTCATGCGAATCAAAGAAGAGCTGCCTGTTCTCACACAAATATTCAAGTAATGATATGATATAAAACGGATTCCCCCCAGTATACTGCCGAACCAGCCGTGTCAGTTCGTTGAGGTTTTCAACGGGATATTGGAAAATACCCGAAACCAGCGTCTCAACATCATCTTCTGTCAGGCTTTTTACCTCGAGCACCTCTGGAGGCCTATTCTGACTCTGCATAGCCGACAGGACCGGTTGCAATGGATGGGTGGTGTCGATTTCATCATCACGAAAGGAGACGATGAGCAAAAAGGAGGAGAGCGTGCTGTCTGGCTTAAGAGCCCTCAAGAGATTGAGGGAGGCTTGATCGGCCCACTGCCAATCGTCAAGAAAGATAACCACAGGGTGATCCGGTTGACTGACAACCTCCAGAAAACCGCGAATAGCACGGGTGAACCGGTGACGGGCCTCGGAGATGGCAATTTCTTCAAGACCAGGCTGATCGGAAAACACATCCTCCAGCTCCGGCACAAGCTCTACCAGCAGAGAACCAAGATCGCCAACCGTCTTGTGCAGTGAGATCTTCAGAACCTCGAGATCCTCATTCCTTTCCGTCTGAATGTGCTGCCAAAGGAGCGATAAGGCCGTGCTGAGCGCATAATACGGCGTGTTCTGCTGGTATTGGTCGAACTTGGCCTGGATAAAAACTCCGTTTTGATCAAGTACGGGCTTTTTGAGCCATTCAACCAGGGAGGTTTTGCCGATTCCGGACTGACCAGGAACAAGTATAATCTTTCCGGGACCACGGCTGGCCTTGACAAAAAGCGTCTCGAGTTTTTCGGTAAGACGCTCACGTCCAACGAGGAGTTTGGGAATGTCGAGTTGTATATGGTGTGTTGGTCGCTGGCTACGGTAGCTCTCCATATCGGATGAACCTACTCCCATGCATTGAGAAAGACGCGCAGAGGCATCGTGACCGGGCAGGACACTGGTGCTGCCATCTTCTCGCCTGTCTCAAAGCGTTTCTGCAACCGGTGATATGCTTCATTGTAGCAGTATTCAAGCGCGCATTCAAATGTGCACGTGGATTGTGTGACTGATCAGACTAAAAACGCTGGCACATCTATAGAAAATGTGCAGGATAGATGAGGGACCGGCAAGGAGACAATAACGAACCATAATAACACCTTGGCCCTCTTCAGCTTTAGACCGGCCTGCCGGTTGATTCTTTAAGCCAGCCAGCGGGTACGGATTCTTTTTGCTCCGCCTGGAGGATTTGGCCATGGATGACGGTCGTATTGTGCTCTGCGGCGAACCGGAGCCTTACATTCACCGGAGATCGATGGTGAACAGTAATATCTTCCTCAAAGGAGATACCCTGTTGCCGGGCTGCGGCTCAATTCTCACTCGATCGAACCATCAGTACCGGTACGCTCCCACCGCGCATTACCCTGTCGGCGACGCTTCCAAAAGCGAAACGGGAAAGGCCGCCCCTGCCATGCGTCGCCATGGCGACAAGATCAGCATTGGTCTCCTTTTCTGTTTCAATAATTGCTTCCGCGGGATTTTCGCTGACGGAAACCCTACAGACAACGGTTGTCTTCGAATTCTGCAGGTTTTTGCTCACCCTGTCAAGATATGCTCTGGCCTCATCCTTGAACGTTTTCAACTGCTCTTCAGTATACGGAATAGAAACCATTCCCCCTCCTTTATAAGGGACATTATGCCTGACTGTGGTAATAACGTGCAGCAGAGTTATCTCTACAGCTTCCCCGGGAGCCAGCCGAGAAATAAGCCCCTCAACGTAGGAAAGAGCGGCTTCCCCTATTTCTGACCCATCCAACGGCATAAGAATTCTCTCTGACATGTTCCGCCTCCCCTTGTAGATTACCATGGTTCACTCACCGATCCCGTAATATCAGGCACACTGCCCGGGATGCACCGATAAGAACGTTGAGTATACGCATCGTGGTACTTCTCTTCTCTTCAGTATACACTATAATGCCGCAAAAACTGCTCAGTGCGCATCTCAAGCAGAGTCTTTATCCTCCAGCCTCCAGTTTGAACTCATCGACCGCCTGCCTCCAGATAAGGCCTGCGTTACCGTGCGTTCATGGTCAGGAGAGTGTTTTCCAGCCAGGGATCACCCTGGCCGATACCTCCTGAAGCTATAAGGTTGCAGCTGTATTTCTCCCGGGCGGAAAAGTGAAGCTTATCCGAATATTTCATGGACGTTTCCACCTCTGTGCATACGCGACATCTCTGCTGCGCTCATAACCGAGGCACCAAGGATGACAACTGCAGCAATTTCCCGCAAGCCCCTGATAACGAAGAGGATGGACTTAGCAGACATGCCCGGAGGGTGAAAAAGCTGTTTGCATGAAGCTCCCCCTAAGCAATACGTTTATATTTCACAGGTAACATTGATTGTTCATGAACTCTTCGAGACCAGAGGAGACCACTATGGACGTTGTCTGCAAACGTGTCTATGACAAGGCAAGACCGGCCGACGACTATCGAGTGCTGGTTGATGTCATCTGGCCGCAGGGCCTGTCCAAGGAAGAAGTGAAAATTGACGAATGGAAAAAAGGATTACGCTTGTCTACGCCTCGGCCGACCGGCATCATACCAAGGCTGTAGTCCTGCAGCAGTATATGAAGATATTCAGGCTCGAGTGATGACGCCGGCGTCCACCCAGATTCGCCCCGCTGTTCCTCCGGAAAAGACCGGGCCAGGCCCCCGGTTACCTCTGTAAGCCGATACTTCCAGCACAGGTATGCCCACGAGTATGCCCACGAGCATACCTGTCTGCTGAGCTCATAATCGACACATCAGGGGATGCAGATGCAATGAACTATTACAAGCCCGCGATACCCAGGAGAGTGGACCCAGCAGAGGCGTTCGATGGGAGAAGAACCGCCTTTTCTGGCTGAAAGATCCGTTGTCTGGATTTAGATCGCCCTGTTGGCATGCATATGCAGAATCAGATCGAGCATCCTGTTGGAATACCCCCACTCGTTGTCGTACCAGCTCATCACCTTGACGTTGTTGCCGATCACCTTGGTCGACTGGCCGTCGACGATGGATGATCTGGCGTCTCCCTGAAAGTCGATGGAGACAAGAGGCAGGTCTGAATAGCCAAGATACCTGCTGCTGGCCTCTTTCAGTACCCGGTTAACCTCCTCCACTGTGGTCTCACGCTCAACCTCCATTACCGCATCAACCAAAGAAACGTTGGGCGTGGGCACACGCACGGCAAGACCGTCGAATTTTCCTTTAAGCTCTGGAATAACGAGAGAAACTGCGGCTGCTGCCCCCGTCTTCGTCGGAATCATCGACATGGCCGCCGCCCGTGCCCGACGCAGGTCGGAATGGGGAAAATCAAGAAGACGCTGGTCTCCCGTGTAGGCATGCACCGTGGTCATGAGTCCATTCTTGATGCCGAAGTTATCGAGGATAACCTTGGCAAAGGGAGCCAGACAGTTGGTCGTACACGATGCATTGGAGACCACATGATGTTTGGTCGGATCGTACTCATCTTCATTGACGCCCATTACAAAGGTTTTGACGCCGCCCTTGGCCGGTGCGGAAATGATAACTTTCAGGGCTCCCGCATCGATATGCCCGCCTGCGGAGTCACCATCTCTGAAGAGTCCTGTGCACTCGGCCACATAGTGCACCTCCGACTGCGCCCAGGGTATTTCCTTGGGATTTTTCTGATTGGTTACCCGAATCAGCCTGCCATCGACGGTAATGCCTTCTTCAGTACTGGCGACTTCGGCCCCATAGCGTCCCATAATGGAATCGTACTTGAGCAGATGAGCCAGGGTTTGATTGTCTGTCAGATCATTGATGGCGACCACCTCTATGTCCTTGAATGCAGGATCCTGATTTATCGCCCGAAAAATACTCCTGCCGATACGGCCAAAACCGTTTATACCAACTTTCACGGTCATTCGTTCTACCTCCTTTTT